>Ga0209540_10003481_pt1 | contig 10717 bp, 8 predicted proteins | sample BarGraIncu01121A_FD_184501 | JGI IMG/M metagenome (GOLD analysis project Ga0209540, IMG submission 184501) | Arctic peat soil microbial communities from Barrow, Alaska - Barrow Graham LP Incubations 011-21A (SPAdes) (version 2) | ecosystem: Environmental > Terrestrial > Soil > Wetlands > Peat... | reverse complement strand
GGCGGTCTGGATTAACAAGCCGGAGAAGGTGCGCGGAGAGGAGGTGATTTTTCCCTAAACTTTTCAGGCATGTGTCTCAAAATCGTTGACACGCTCCGCGCGCAGCGTCCTGGGATAAGCCCAGGAGGGTGATAGCAAAGGTGGAGTGGCACCAGGGCGAGCTCTTCCCCAGAGTCGGCTTCATCGTCACCAACATGAGCGCCCTGGCAAAGAACGTTGTCCGCTTTTACAACAAGCGCGGCAACTGTGAACGCTGGATCAAGGAGGGGAAATCCGCGCTCGACTGGACCAGGTTATCCTGCACCAGGTTCTCCTCCAACCAGGTGAGGCTCGCGCTGTTCGTCCTGGCGTATAACATGGGAAACTTCCTGCGCCGTTTCGCCCTTCCGAGTCAGGTCTCGCACTGGTCGCTATCCAGCATCCAGCTCAAGCTCATAAAGATTGGAGCGAAGGTCGTGAGCCATTCAAGAAGGACAATCTTCCAGATGGCGGAGGTCGCCGTCCCTGAGGCGCTATTCGCCGCTCTCCTGGAGCGTATACGTTGCCTGGTCGCTGCGCCGACTTGACAGGCACGGGGGATGTTCACATGAAAGCAGAGACAACGGTCAATGGTCCTCAAGTGTCATCGAAGACGGCCTCGACCGGCACGCGGCAGGCGGCGACTTCGAAAAGGAGAGACAAGGGCGAGATTGCGCCTCGGAAATCGGCTTCGGGGGGGTATAATGATAGCGTTGGCGGCTGGAAATGGGAAATGTCAGTTAAAAGGTTTTCAGCCAAAAGGGAAGGAAATACATTTTAGTGTCCTTGGGCCAAAGTATGACCTGGATGCGTACGATAATCGATGTTCTTGCGCACATAAGCTCTGCTATATGCACGAGGGGAGTCTATCTAAAGTTTAATTACTAAAATCCAGAGATTGCCTTCCGCAATGACCCAGCAGCCTTGAAGTATCTGATCTAGGAATGCGACGCCTGCATAATCAGACACTTCTCGATTTGAGAAGATTATAACGCGCAGCTTCGGATTGGCACCCATGAGCCGACGTTGGGAGGTGGATATTGGGAAATGTCGGCTTAACGTCCTCTCCGACCCGAGAATTAAGGAGCTCTACTTGAGAGTGAAGAAGGCGGTCGTCGCTCTCCCCCTATCGGCGGTTTCGACGTGTTTGCGTATGAATCGGTAGGTCACTTTGAGGAGACCCCTGGTGGTCTAGATTTCAACCCGACAATCCGCTTGGCGGTGGTAAGATATTGGCGTCTGTAACCACAAATCGGAAACGTCGGATTAAAGCAAGCGCGGGTCATTTGTTGTTGTCTCTTCTCTACCGGGTTCTCTGTTCAAAGGAGACCTAGATGGCTGGCAGAGAGAATTCCATAGCTTTTCAGCCGGGAGAAATCGGGGGTATGACCCTCAAGAACAGGCTGGTCAGGTCGGCAACCCATGACGGCATGGCTACCGAAAACGGCGAGGTGACTGATGCACAGGTAAGCCTGTACGAAACCCTCGCCGAGGGTGGAGTGGGACTGATCGTCAGCGGCGCCGCGGCCGCTCATTCCAGTGGAGCCTCTCTGCACAACATGATACGGGTCACAGACGACTCCTGCCTGGAGGGAATCGCTCGACTGTCAAGAGCGGTCCACGATGTAAATAACGACTGCAAGGTAATCCTTCAACTGGTGCACCAGGGAAGGCAGGCGCTGATACCCGGATATCCCGTACTGGCTCCCTCTGCTGTCGTGGACACCTTCTTGCGGCGCACTCCCAGGGAGCTGACGGCCATGGAGATCGAGGAGATCATCCAGGCTTTCGTGGAAGGAATCCGGCGGGCGAGGGAGGCGGGGTTCGACGGGGCGCAGCTGCACGCCGCCCACGAGAAGCTTCTGAGCACCTTCCTCTCACCTCACACCAACCGCAGGCAAGACGCCTATGGGGGCTCAACCGAAAACCGGGCCCGCATACTGAAAGAGATCTTCGACCGTTCCGTGGACAAGGTTGGAAGCGATTTCCCCATCATGGTCAAGATGAACTCCGACGACTGCTTCCCCGGCGGGGTGGACCTCCAGGAGGCGGTGAGGATCGCGAAGTACCTGGACAGAACAGGCTTCTCGGCCATCGAGGTGAGCGGCGGCACCTGGGAGGCCCTTACCCGCAGCGAGGAGGAGCTGGGCTGGAAGCCGGTTCTTATTCCCGAGTCCAGGGTAGGGATAAACCGGAAGGACAAGGAGGCCTATTTCTGGGCGAACGCCAGGGAAATCGCCAAGGAGGTAGCTATCCCCGTCATTCTCGTGGGAGGGATAAAATCCATAGACAAGATCGAGGAAGTACTCGAGGAGGGCCACGTCTCCTTCTGCGCCATGTGCAGACCACTGATCAGGCAGCCCGACCTGCCCAACCGCTGGCTTAAGGGGATAGGCATCGAGACTGCTGAATGCAAATCCTGCAATAAATGCATACAATTAGTCGGCGGCCTCAAATGCAGGGCGAAAAAGTAGGTAAGTTGTTAAAAACCTCGTTTTGTTACGCTCCCCCGTATCTATGAATCGAGTAAGAACACGATTCCATCAAATGAACTAGGAGGTCGAGATGGGCGAAGAATTCGAAAAGCTCAGGGAGAGGAAAGAAGAATGGGAAGAGGGACCCAGGCAAGAAGCCCTGAAGAGATTTCCCTACCTGCAGCCTGATACAAACAAGTTCTATTCGCCCCTGGATGTTGAGGATTTCGACTTCCTTGAAAAGGTGGGTTTTCCGGGCACCTATCCCTTCACGTCCGGGGCTTTCGCTGTGGAGCCACTGGCGGGAATGGTGAAGTTTGCCGGGATGGCCGGTGGATCCCTGGCCGGTGCGTCGGGCCAGACCCGCGCGGCGACGTACTCCGGGTACGGAACCCCGGAGAACACGCGCGACTATTACAAGGACATGCTGGCGAGAGGGTCTATGGGGGGGCCCAACCTGGCTTTCGACCTCCCGACCCAGTGCGGATATGACTCGGACGACCCCGTGGTAGAGGGTGAGGTGGGCAAGGTCGGGGTCTGCGTGGATACCCTGCGGGATTTTGAGACCATATATGAACCCTATCAGGGGGACTTGAACCTGGACCGCATCGCGTCGAACTTCACCATAAACGCGCCGGCGAATATCATCATCGCGATGTACCTGGCCCTGGCCGAGGCAAGGGGAATCCCGCTCGGGAAACTGAGGGGGACTCCCCAGAACGACATCTTGAAGGAATACATCGCCCGGGGCACTTACATCTTTCCGCCCCGACAAGCCATGCGGCTTTTCAGAGACAGCCTCGTCTTTATCGCCCGGAATATCCCTGGAATAAACATCACCAGCATGGGTGGATATCATATCCGGGAGGCGGGGGCGACCAGGGAGCAAGACCTGGCCTTCAGCATGGCGATAGCCACCGCTTACCTGCAGGTCGGAATAGACGCCGGCCTGCAGGTCGACGAGTTCGCCCCGCAGTTCACCTTCAACGCTTTTGGCGGAAGCATGGAAATCTTAAAGGAAATCGCTTTGCAGCGAGCGGCGAGGAGGATGTACGCCCGTATCCTGAAAGAAAAGTTCGGGGCCAAGGACCCGCGTAGTATGCGAGTCCGTCAGGCCATCGGGGCGCACGTCGGACCGTCCAGTACGACCCTGCAGAGACCGTTAAACAACCTGTCGCGGGCGGTTATCGGGGCCGTCGCCAGCGTATTGTCTGGCAACACGCCCACACCGTTTCCGCCCTATGACGAGCCGCTCGGACTGGGTTGGAGCCTTGAGGCGTTACAGCTGGCAACGGATGCCGGGAGGATAATCGCCTGCGAAACCAAGATGCTCGAGTACTCGGATCCATTTGCGGGCTCCTACTGCATGGAGTCCTTGACCGATGAGATCGAGCAGTCGGCCGAGGAGGAACTCGAGAAGATCGAAAAAATGGGCGGCGCCGTGGAGGCCGTGGAGAACGGCTACATGCAGAAAGAGATCACCCGTAGCGCATATGAGAAATACATGAGCATCCAGAAGGGTGAAAGGCTGGTGGTGGGCGTGAACTGCTTCACCGGCGAGCAAGAACTCGATATCGGGACGACCAGGCTGGTACCGAATCCATACGACCCGGACAAGAGGGAAAGGGCCGAAGAGGAGCAGAAAAAGAAATTGGCCGAAGTCAAGAAGAGCAGGGACGGAAGGGAAGTATCGCGGCTTCTGGGCGAACTTAAGGTGAAAGCGGGCAAGGAAGAGGAAAACCTCATCCCCCTGCTCGTCGAATCCGTCAAGGCGTACGTGACCGAAGGGGAGATCTGCGAGGTGCTGAGAGAGGTTTTCGGTGTCTACGAAAACCCCTCGCCCGTATAATATCGGGTGGAGATGATCGGTGTGGGCGCTGACGATATGTTTCGTTACCGAGTGGATCCGCCGCCAGAAAGAAATCGGCCCCAGGTGAATGCGCTGTCCGAGTTCGTGCAGTCACAGTTGTGCAACCTGCTGGATATCGTCGTGCCGTGCAGCGGTGAAACAGAGGTCAGGGTGGACGGTTTCAAGCTCATGGGGCCAGACGGCGGAGTGCACAAACTGTATGACGGCCAGGGCCGCCGGGGTGAGATCACTCGTGGGTCCGGCCACGACGCCAACGGCGACCGGGGGGGATATCGCAATATGGCCAACGCCGGGCTGTACGAACCGAGAATCGAGTATATCGCCCGGCAGTTGCACGATATCCTTACCCTGGTTGAGCTGGAAAGCGAGGGTAAGCCTGTCGCGATAGACGGCTTCCACCTAAAGAACCACAGGGACTGGGCGAGCTCGCGTGTCGCGAGCGCGTCCGACATCCTGATGCACGCTTCTTCGCGCTGCGACCTGAACTGCGTTTTCTGTTATAACAGGGGTGCCATCGATTCGCTGGCCTGGCACGAACGGTCTCCCGAGGAAGAACTTAGGGAGATGCAGACCAGGTTGAGCTTGTACGATGCGTCCGGGGGAATAGGCCTATTCCCATCGTTTGGCAGCCCGTGCGAGTTCATGGCTAACCCCCACGCCATTGAAATACTGGGGGAACTGAGGCGAAAGACCTCGGCAACCTTGAGAATATGCACCAACGGAACGAAGCTTGAAGAATCTACCGCAGCCAGGCTCGAGGAAGTCGCCCCGGTATACCTGGATGTCTCCCTGAACAGTACGTCGCCCTACCGGCGTTCGGCATTGATGGGAGACGATCATCCGGAGATCGCTATTCGTTCCCTTGCGCTGTTGAAGAAACACGGCATACCCTATTCCGTAATCGTGGTTATGTGGCCCTTTCCTTCCCTCGAACAAGCACTGGAAGACCTGGCGATAACGGCAGCTTACGCGGAAAACAACCTTGCCGCATTGGTGCAGGTCAACCTTCCCGGATACACCAGGTTTTTCACCCCCCGGCCGTCTTTTGATACGGACAAGGTATGGCGGAGGACCGTGGAGCACGTTCATGGACTGAGGGAGCGCTTGGGATGCCCAATAGTGATAAGGCCTTCGCTCTATGAGGAGAACCTTACCAGGGACAGGAAGAACATGGCGGAAGTGACGGGAACCGTGATCAACTCACCCGCGTCGAAATGCGGGCTCCAGCCCGGAGATCGCATAGCAATGGTAAATGGAATCACGGTCGCCAACCGCGCGCAGGCGCGTGACCTGCTGACCATCCTGCAGGGTGACGGCACTGATAGCGGGACGCTCACGGTGAGAAGGGCAGGCAGGCTCATTGAACTGGAGATACAACCGGCCGATTGTGACTATCCCTTTACCCCGCTCACCGGGACGCACCTGGGCGCGGTGTTCATGGGCACGGGTTTGAGGGTGGCATATCTCGAACGGATGCGGAACATCCTGCTCGCGCGCGGCGCCCGCGAAGTTCTTCTGTTGTCTTCAACACTCGTAAAGCCGACGCTTGAACAGCTGCTCGAGGAGAACCCCTTGTATGTCCCGGAAGGAACCAGGTTGCATATAGAGGTACCTGAGAATGATTCCTTCGGAGGGAACATTATCCTCGGAGACCTTTTGCTGGTGCAGGATTTTATAGACTTCATCAATCGATACCTGCGGGAGACAGGGAGCCAAGTCGATTTGATACTAGTCCCCTCGTCTCCTTTTTACCTCAGTGGATGGAAGAGGGACCTTAGCGGCCGCCCCTATCTCGATATCGAGAGAGAGGTGGGAATCCCGGTAGCGTTGATAGAATGCGACCCCATGTGGGACTGATTATTCGGGAGAGGTGATTAGATGAGCGAAGAAGCCAGCCGTAAGAGGGCAAGGATCCTTATAGCCAAACCCGGGCTCGACGGCCATGACCAGGGGGCGAAGATCGTAGCCATCGGGCTGCGGGATGCGGGCTTCGAGGTGATCTATTCGGGCCTGCGCCAGACGCCTGAGCAGATCGCCGAAACCGCCCTGGAGGAGGACGTGGACCTTATTGGCCTCTCCATCCTGTCCGGCGCTCACATGAGTATAACCAAGCGATTGATGGCATTGATGGAGGAAAAAGGCATCAAGGACAAGGTTGTCTTTGTGGGCGGCCTCATCCCAAAGGAGGACATCCCCAAGCTCAAAGAAATGGGCGTCAAGGAGGTTTTTGTCTCCGGCGCGTCTATTTCCCGGATAAAAGAGTGCATCGACAGCTGTATGTGAACAAACGGATTTGAGGAGGCTCATCAGTCGTGGAATCCAATAATTCTCTTCTTTCGGGGGTTAGGGTGATCGACCTTTCCACCGTACTGGCCGGACCGTATTGCACGATGCTGCTGGGAGACCTGGGGGCGGAGATAATCAAGATCGAAAATCCCAAGGGAGGTATATTCGCAGGGGACTTCTCAAGGGTTCCGGCCCAGTACCACGTGGGTGGGATCGGGGCGTACTTCCTGGCTGTGAACAGGAACGAAAAGAGCGTGGGGCTCGACCTGGGCAGCGAGAAAGGGCGCAAGGTATTTCACGACCTGGTCAGCGTATCCGACGTGGTCTTCGACAACTCGAGGCCCGGCGTGCTGACCAAGATCGGCGCGGATTATGAAACCCTGCGCAAGATAAGGCCCGACATAATCTCGTGTTCTCTCACCGGCTACGGTCACACCGGCCCTTATTCGAATATGCCCGCTTATGACATCTGTGTGCAGGCCCGGGGAGGAGCCATGTCCCTGACAGGGGAGCGCGGCAGGCCGCCGGTAAGGATGGGCCTGGCGATGGGAGACCTGGCCGGGTCGCTTTTCGCGGCCCTGGGAATCTGCGCCAGCCTCTTTGATCGGGAGCGGTCCGGGAAGAGCAGGAGGGTGGATGTGAGCATGCTCGATTGCCAGATATCCCTTCTGACCTACCTTTCCGAATACCACCTGGTCGGCGGTTTGGTTCCTGGACCACAGGGAAGCGGCCACGAGACCCTTATCCCGTACCGGGCCTACGAAGCCAAGGACGGGTACCTCGTGTTGGCATGCCCCAACGAAAAACACTGGACGTCGTTATGCAAGGCCATCGGAAGGGAGGACCTCCTAGAGGACCCGGAGTTCAACAACGTGATCGCGCGTTTCCTGAACAAGGCCAAAGTGGATGCGACCCTCGAGGAGATACTCAAGGAAAAAACCGTTGAGGAATGGGGGGAATCCCTCGACGAGCACTCGGTCCCTTGGTCCCCTGTCAACACAATAGACCGTGCCTTAAGCGATCCCGAAGTGCTCGCCCGCAATATGGTGGTGGAGGTGGAGCACCCTGTCTCGGGCACTTATAGATCGGTCGGGAATCCAATCAAGGTCTCGGACACCGTGGAGGAGTTCAAGCCCGCACCTTTGCTCGGTCAGCATTCTCGGGAGGTTCTGGAGAACATACTGCATTACGATGAAGGACACATAGAACAACTGTTCGAGGAGGGAATAGTCGCCGAACAGACGCCTGAGCAGCTCGAGGAGACCTGCAAACAACTCGAGCATCTCAGGGACCTGTATTCTCAGAACATAGAAGAACGCAACCAATAAGTGGAGGTTGGGCAGATGGAAGACAACGAGAAGCTGGTGCTTTTCGAGAGAAGAGACCGTATCGCGATTGTGACCTTGAACCGTCCCGAAAGGCGAAACGCCCTCTCGCCCATACTCCTCTTGGAGCTTGCAGGGAAGTTGAAGGAGTTGGTCGCGGAGGACCAGGTCCGCTGCCTGATAATGAGAGGTACCGGGGACAAGGCGTTTTCGGCGGGGTACGATATCGGGGCCATCCCTACCGATCCCGATCCGGAGATGATGAAGCTACTGGAGGATAATCCGAACCCCTTGGAGACGGGACTCGAGGCGGTCGCCTCTTTTCCTTATCCGGTGATCGCGATGCTGAACGGCGTGGCGATCGGCGCCGGCTGCGAGCTGGCCATAACCTGCGATATCCGCATAGGTGTCGAGGACCTGCGCATGGGGATGCCGCCGGCGAAGCTGGGAATCGTCTACTCGCCTGGCGGTATGCAGAAATTCATAAACACAGTCGGCCTGGCGAACACCAGGGAGCTCTTTCTGACGGGGGAGTATGTCAATGCCGACCGGGCTAGGGAGATGGGCCTGGTGAACTACATAGTCCCCCGGGATGAGCTCGAGGATTTGACCTTCTCCATGGCCGAAGGGATAGCATCCAACGCGCCCCTTGCCCTTAAGGGTACCAAGCGGATTCTGAGCCTACTGACCGGCTACCAGGAGATCAGCCCTGAGGCCCTTGAAGAAGCCTACAGGCTGATCGGCGAGGCGTTCGGCAGCGAGGATTTGAGGGAGGGGCAGCGTGCCTTCATGGAGAAGCGCAAACCCAACTTTCAGGGGCGGTGAGAATGGTGGAGAAGGTTGAGGTAACCCGCGAGCTGTCCCGGTTTACGGAGAATCTGCGCTACGAGGCGTTGCCGCTCGAGGCGGTGGAGCAGGCCAGGCTTTGCTTTCTCGATTGGCTGGGGGTCACACTTGGTGGTTCCGGTCACCAGCTGGTGGACATACTGACGAGGCTGGCTGAGGACCAGGGCGGCGAGCGCCAGGCCACCATCGTAGGCCGTGAAAACCTTGTCCCCATGCTCCAGGCCGCGTTGATCAACGGTTCCGCTTCCCACGCACTTGATTACGATGACGTGCATACGGTGATGATCGGTCATCCCAGTGTCCCGGTATTTCCCGCCGCCCTGGCGCTTGCCGAGAAATCGAGCGCCGCGGGTAAGGATCTCATCGCGGCATACGTCGTGGGGGTCGAGGTCGAATGCCGGGTGGGCGCTATGGTCTTCCCCAGCCATTACTTGAAGGGATGGCATTCCACGGCGACCCTCGGCCACTTCGGCGCGGCGGCGGCATGTGCCAACCTGCTCGGGCTCACTTCCGGCCAGGTTATTCATGCTCTGGGGATAGCAGGCACCCAGGCAGGCGGCCTCCGCCAGGTCTTCGGCACCATGTGCAAGCCTTTTCACGCCGGTAAAGCGGCTATGGACGGCTTGATGGCTGCCCTGCTTGCAGGCGACGGGTTCAGCAGTTCAGAGGAAATCATCGAGGGCCCGAGGGGGTTTGCCGAGGTACTCAGTGAGGGTTCGAACCCCTCTGCGGCGTTGGAAGGACTGGGCGAGAGTTTCGCCATAAACGATATCGTCTTCAAATATCACGCGTCCTGTTTCGAGACCCATCCCGCAATCGAGGCCGTTTTATCTATAAAGGAAGCGGAGAAGCCCGAGCCGGACCAGGTTGAAGAGATCCTGCTCAGGTTGAGCCCATTAGCTGTCGAGGTCGCCGGAAAGACCCTGGTCGCGACGGGTCTCGAGGCCAAGTTCAGCCAGACATGCTGCGCCTCCCTGGCCCTGGTCGGCGGTGACATGTCCCAGGTGGCCTTCACCGACGCGAACGTGAACAACCGAAGAATAACCGACATAATGGGTAAGGTCCTGGTCGAAACCGTTACCGATTTCTCCCCAACAAGGTGTCAGGCGCGAATACGCATGAAGGACGGATCGACCTACACCAGCGACGTCGATGTCTTGGTCATCTCCAAGACTAATGCGGAAAAGAGAGAGCTATTAACGGATAAATTCATGGACCTCGCTTGCCCGGTTCTCGGCCGAGCGGCAGCTGATCGCCTGGCGGAGGCGGTTCTTCGCATTGAGAAAATAGAGGATATAAGTGAATTCTGTTCCCTTCTGCGCCCCCATTGATCATATTCAGGTTTAATCTCCACAGTCCGTGTCTCCAGCTATCTATAGCTCCACTACGTGTACTACATGCGTGATAGAATATTGCCCTTGTAGGCGGCAATAGGGGACCGGTTCGAGGGCCTGCAAGCTCTCCGGTGACTCGCACGGTAGGAGGCGGTTTCAATGGTCCACCCTGCATCGGACATCTCCAAGGGAAACAGAATGCAAGCCTTCTTAGCCGTGTTAACCTGCGCCCTGATGCTCTCGGTCTTCCTCATGCTACCGACACAGGCGTGCGCCGCATGAAGAGCACATCGATATCGGGCGGTGGGTCATTGATGATTCGCTTGAAAACGATTGATTTGCGTCCATGGCCGCGAAAATCCCCGCTGTAGAAAACCCGATGATCGGAGTCTTCTACCAAGAAGGCATACGCGTCTGGAGCAGAATGATCAATCAGGTAAGGCGTGACCTTGAAGCCGGCGGACTCAAAAGGTCTCCAGGCCTCGAAGTAGCGGAAGTCATTCCGAAGCGGGTCCTGTCCGGTGAAGATACGGGAAGCATTGATGAGCTCACCACTGAGCTAAC
>Ga0209540_10003480_pt1 | contig 10718 bp, 9 predicted proteins | sample BarGraIncu01121A_FD_184501 | JGI IMG/M metagenome (GOLD analysis project Ga0209540, IMG submission 184501) | Arctic peat soil microbial communities from Barrow, Alaska - Barrow Graham LP Incubations 011-21A (SPAdes) (version 2) | ecosystem: Environmental > Terrestrial > Soil > Wetlands > Peat... | reverse complement strand
ATAATGAGAAATAGCTTGTAGTCGGTAGTTTTTAGTAGGTAGTAAGAAGAAAAAATGCGATTTGAGTTCAAACGAAATATTTATGAGTCTTCGATTTAAAAAAATAGCAGTAAAAATAGGAAGCAATGTTTTGACGCTTGCTGATGGCACCTTGGATGTTGAGCGAATGTCGGCTTTGGTGGCGCAAATTGCTCATTTACACAAGAAAGGAGTTGAAATAGTATTGATTTCTTCGGGTGCGGTAGCGTCGGGGCGGAGCGTATTAGGTATCAATAAAAAAATGGATGTGGTGGATCAACGGCAGTTATTTTCCGCTGTCGGGCAAGCTAAACTGATTAATCATTACTACGATTTGTTTCGAGAACATGGTATGAATGTGGGTCAGGTGCTGACTACCAAAGAAAATTTTAGCAGTCGGAGGCTTTATCTAAATCAACGAAATTGCATGCGGGTTATGCTCGAAAACGATGTTATTCCTATTGTAAATGAGAATGATACGGTTTCTGTCTCTGAACTAATGTTTACCGATAACGACGAACTTTCCGGTTTAATTGCTTCGATGATGGATATGAATGCGCTGATTATCCTGAGTAATATTGATGGAATTTATAATGGTTCGCCGGCGAATCCTGAATCAAAAGTGATTCGCCAAATTCAAAAAGGACAGGATGTGTCTGATTTTATTCAAAGCTCCAAATCTACTTTTGGACGTGGCGGCATGTTGACCAAAACCACCATTGCCCGTAAAATTGCCGATCAGGGAATTGATGTTTTTATTGCTAATGGCAAAACAGACAACATTTTACTGCAACTTTTAGACAAAAAAACAGATGTACTTTGTACTCAGTTTGTGGCTTCCACTGCTGAAGTTTCGAGTGTGAAAAAGTGGATAGCGCACAGCGAAGGCTTTGCCAAAGGCGAAATTCATGTAAACGAAAATGCAGCAAAAGCACTAACCGGCGAAAAAGCAGTTAGTTTACTCCCAATTGGTGCCACTGAAATTGTTGGGGATTTTGAAAAAGATGATATTGTACGTATTTTTGATCACAAAGGTCATTCTCTTGGAATTGGAAAAGTGCTATACGACAGCGAGAAAGCCCGCGAAATGCTCGGCAAAAAGAACCAAAAACCGCTGGTGCATTGCGATTATTTGTATTTGGAATAAACCTTATCAAAATCAATAAATTATGAAAACTGAAGAAATCAAAGACCTTTTTTCTAAATTTGAATTCGCTGCTTCTGTATTGGAAGGTGTAGAATGTTGGAGCGCAAGACAATTACAAGTATTATTAGGCTATAGTAGATGGGAAAATTTTGAAAAAGTAATTCAAAAAGCGAAAGATGCTTGCACTCAAGTTGGAGAAAAGATAACCGATCATTTTCCTGACGTCACGAAAATGATAATGATAGCAAAAGGTGCTGAAAGAGAGATAGATGACATATTACTTACTCGGTATGCTTGCTACTTAATTGCACAAAATGGTGATAGTCGTAAAGTGGAAATTGCTTTTGCTCAGAATTACTTTGCAGTGCAAACACGTAGAGCTGAAGTAATTGAACAAAGATTGTTGGAATTTGAACGCGTTAAAGCGCGCGAAAAACTAAGTCAAACTGAGAAACAATTGTCGGGAATTTTATATGAACGTGGCGTGGATGGCAAAGGTTTTGCCATAATTCGTTCTAAAGGCGACCAAGCTTTGTTTCGATTAAATACCCAACAATTAAAAAATAGATTAGGCGTTCCCGAAAGCAGACCAGTTGCCGATTTCCTTCCAACAATAAGCATAAAAGCGAAAGATTTTGCTGCTGAGATGACTAGCGTAAATGTTCAAAGTAAAAATCTGAAAGGACAGAATCCAATTGAAAATGAACATGTTGATAATAGTTCTGCGGTACGAAAAATGTTGCTCAAAAGAGGAATTGTTCCTGAAAATCTACCTCCGGCTGAAGATGTGAAAAAGGTGCAACGAAAATTGGATGGTGATGATAAGAAGTTGTTGAAAGAGCTAAAGAAGACGAAATAAATTGCTGTGGAATTGTGATTATTTGGAGTTGGAATAGAATATTTTATCTTTAGATTTTAAATCAAGTCATTCCTCCGTCAAAAACAGAATCATCCGTTCCACTGCTTGCTGACAGACCGGACAAAACTCAGGTGCTTTGTTGGTGCGCATCCGGCAATCGAAACTCGGCCTGTACAACCTTTTTTTAAGATAACCACCTCCTTCAAAAACTCCTAATTTAATTTTGATACTATCGCTTTTTGGAGTTGGAACTGTTATTCCTGTATTAATTTTGTTTTTCCATTTTTTATCAAACTGCACCAACGACGTGATATTTGGCTCCCACGGTTCTTTTTTGATATCATAAGTTGCATCCAATACATCGTTGTCGTAAAAATATTCATCCGCCAACCCGGCAAAAGAATGTCCAAATTCATGCACTGTAACTTGTGTTGCCAAGTTATTATCCGCTGCCGTGAGTGCATAGAAATTATAAATACCTCCACCACCGTAAGTTTTCGTATTTGCCAGCACATAAATGGCATCGTACGGGACCAAAGCTGCCAGATCGCGAAGTTTAAAAGAATTTGTTGTTGTCAGATATCGTGGTTCGTAGAAAGTAAAAAAATGTGACCCGACAGCAGTGTTTTTCCAAACAGATTTTTGTGGCATTGAAATTCCGGAGTCAACTGATACGGCTGCAATAGCGTAAATATTAATCCGGCTTTTGTAGCTGGTAAAGGGCTCATGAGTCAACAAATTTTCGGCCAAACGTTGGGCATCTTGGTAGAATTTTCGTTGATCTTTGGCCGTGTAACCCTCAGCAATAACGGCAATATCAATCGCTTTTTCGGATGAGACTGTCTTGGTAATGATTTTTACCGGCACATGAGTCAGCTTAGAGTTCTGAATCAGTTTATCGGTTGGCGAAAGCGCATATCGGAATAATTCCTGCCAATGATCCAAATCCAGCCGTTTTTCAATAATCAGTATTACCGCATTTTTTGGATATGGAAATTGAATGGTTTGTTCGAAACTTTTACTGGTTTTTTGAGCTTCGGGAGTAGATTGCCACTCATGAAAGAGCGCGCTGAATCCGTCGATATAAATTTGTCTTCCACTTATGCTATCCAACAAGTGAAAACGAAAATCACCCAGATTTAGGTCGTTCGACAAATGAGCCCGCCGTCCGCCCCAGAAAGGTTCTTGTTTTACATTGTCCAGAAAAACAGCCGTTTGTGTGGCATTCCCGCAAAAATGAAAATCGATTCGACAAGCTTTATCGATAAAAAAATCGGAATATTGTTGTCCGAAAAAGGAAGAACAATAAATCAAAAAGAGGAAGAGGACGAACGTTGGTTTTGACATAAGTTTGATGTTGATTAAACGTTGTGCAAATTAAAGAAAAATCATAAACAAAACCTCAATAGAAAACGCCTTTTCGTATTTATTTGTAAACATTCATTCCTCTTTCTAATTTTATTACTTAAATTACAAAGTATTGACGATCGAATATTGGCAGAAATTATATAGTGGTTTAACTTTAGAAGTCAAATCAAAGATTTTAGTTCCTGTGTTTAAAACACAATTATAACCTATTGAAATAAGAGAAAATACATTGGAATATCTCCCTGAACTTGAAGCGTTCGAAGTGACGAAATCATTTTCTGTCGATTTTACAACCGGCTTGCGTTTGGCAAGTACCACCAACCCTTGCAAATGTTGTACCGAATCTTTTAATATAAAAGCTTTTTCTTCCACGAGGCTTTTGTTTGAATCGATTTTAACTTTTCGTAATTCACATTTTTTATAGCCCACCATGCTTATCGAAAGAATGTATTCTCCGGTAGACACATCTTCGATTATGAAATTGCCGTTTTTATCACACATAGCACCATTCTTGGTTTTTTGAGTAACAGTGTTAGTTAAAGTCGCAGTAGCAAACTCAATAGGATGATTCTTTTTGTCGATAACCCGACCTTTGATAATACCCGAAATTTCTCCAAAAATCGGATTACAAAGAAATACGATGCCTGTCAGAAGGACAAGGCGACTGATTTGAAATTTTTTAGTTGTTTTCATAATGTCGAATTTTAAAATTTTTTAATTATTAGTTTGTTAGTTGTTTTGTTAGATGTTGCTTTATTAATATTGACTTGATTTTAAAAAATATATTACATCAAATACCTTTGTTTTTTTATTAGACGGATGAAGTGTTTCATTTGGATTTAGATACCAGAAAAACTTTTTCTTTTTGCAAATTTGAATCAGTTTACGAAGTGTTTTTTAATTTTTTCATTTTACCTTGTGCTCTTGTACTAGTGAACTAGTGTGATAGTACACTGAAAAAGTATTGCGGCTTTTTGAATTACCAAACAATTTCAAGTTAAATAAACTTAAATCTGAAATATTTATTTAGAGTATTATCCGAAAGTCTCTTTATATGCTTGAATATGTGTAATATATAAGTATATGAAAAAGTTCGAATTGTATGCATCGAGTGGTGCTTCGCCGGAATCCGCCGTGATGTAAATAATGAGTTACACCAATGGCGATGGAAGACCAAATGAAACATGGTATGAACTAAAAGGAAATCAGTTTGAAAATTCCAAGTGAAATTATTGGGTACGGTATTATAAAGCAAGTTATGATTCAGCAAATGTACTATGGAATGATTCAGAAAATATACAGGGAGAATTAACAGCATATATGAAAGCATCAGCCTATTGGTGTGCCCTTCGATTGCAACCGATAGCATTATATTTCGCGGAATGCGCTTACCGGATGCTTATGATAATCTTTCTACTTCCGACACACCTTATTGGACAGTTTCCACCGACCGTTTTACGTGGGGTTATGCCGAAAATGTTTACGAAACAGATTATGAAACTACGGTTAGTGGCAATAAATTGGATATTTCCAATGCTATGGATTCAGTGGAAAATACTGTAATTCTTCCTCATTTTCGCTTTATTAAAGTCCAAACAGCAGTCTTTCAACAAGCCGGTTGACTTAATGAGGTTTCGTCGGAAGTAAGATGAGCGAGAGATTTGAGAAATTGAAATTTATTCAATTTCAATACCATATTTATCCAATAATCCCATGACTCCCATTCTTGAAAATCGTGCTTTTTTAATGCGGTTCTGTTCCGGGTCGATGGAATAATGGAAAGACGAGCGGAAATCGGCTTTTTCTAAGTTAGTTTTATGGAAAATTGACCGTTGCAGGTCACAACTATCTAATATTGCTGCAGTCATGTCAGCTTCGGTAAAGTCTGTTTCCTGCAAGTTGCAGTTTTTGAAGTGAGTCTTTTTCAGGTTTGTTTTATAAAAGACGGCTAATTTCAATACGCAATTTTCGAAACCAACTGAAAACAAAAACGGATTGCATTCGTCAAACTGAACGCCTACCAGTTTACAACCCAGAAAATGAACATCATTCATCGCTGTGTTTTTAAGGCTAACCATACTGAAATCGCAGCTATTAAATGTACATTCTCGAAACGATATGTTTAACAAATCGGAACTATAAAAGTTGCAATTCACAAACCGACAGTTCTCATATACGTTACAGAGAAGATTCTTTTCAGTATAATCTATCCGTTCGAAGAGCTTGTTTTCAATCATTTTGTAATATTATTTTTGTTCAAACACTTGCAGGTAAGGAAACTGTTTTGGAAAATGAGAAAACTGTCACAAACTCAAATTTACAACAGTTTTTTATCTGTAATTTCAGTAATAAAGTTTAGAAAGGCAGTTTTAAAATGCTGTCTTCAGCCTGCTGTTCAATAGTATGCTTTTGTTTTTCTACAATTTTCCCTACGTTGAAATTGTAGCTGTACATGATTGCAAAAGCAGCCTGCGTTTTCATATACGTATCTGTCTTTTGATAAACAGAATTATTGTTGAGTGTTACCGTGCTATCAAAAAACCGGCTGGCAAAAGGATTAAATGCCAGAATATTGAGTGAACTGTTGTTTTTAAATTGTTTGACAAGCCCTACAAAATAAAAAGGTGTCATTTGAGTCTTTGTTTGTCCATCCAGATTCGGTCCGTTTATATTGAACATGGCTATAAGCTTTAAATCCCAGGGCAGCGGAGCCATCATAAACGTATTCCAGTTCCAGCTTCGTAGTTCGGTCGCAGTTATCTGATTCTGATAGCTGTCAATATGATTAAGGGAATACCTGAAATTGGAGTTAAGCAATACCTTTCCAAGTTGCGAATTGAGGGATAAACCGGCTCCGGCTTCGTAACCATTGGAAATGTTTTCAGGTACACTTTCAAATACATTCGAAGTTCCAACCTGACTGATGATATTTTGAATAAGTCCTGTTTTATATTCGTAAAACAGTTGCGGCGCCAGGTTAATGGTTACTTTGTTGATATTTACTTTCAAGTTATAGGTGAATTGGAAATTATCTCTGTAAGCCGGTTTCAGATTAATATTCCCACGGCTGATAGTCTGGCTGTCAACAACACTAACTAAAGGGTTGAGCTGAGATGAAGATGGTCTGATCACTCTTCTTGAATACGAAAGTTTAATACTGTTATTGTCATCAAATTTAAAATTACCGTTTGCATACGGAAGTGGCGAGAAATAATTGCTGTTTCCGGTCGTATTTATCACCACATGCGAAGTCTCAAACCTTGAACCAACCTTTATGCTTCCTTTTTTGAAATTTCTCGATAACTCGGCATAACCTCCAAGCAACAAATTGCTGTAATCCAGGTTTGGAACCTGACCAAGAGTACTTGTATTGTTTATCGTGAACTTATTATAATTGCCACTTATCCCAACGTTGAAGTTATATACACTATCAAACGGCAGCGTATAATTTGACTGACCTTTCAACGTTTGGTTGTTGGTAATGCTTTTTTCATTTAGCCACGGGCTTCGGTATGTTTCCACCGTATCCAGCGGATTGTAATTAATATTTTGGAAATCGGTAGAAGAATTGTTATTCAGGCTGTTGTAATAATTCAGTTCCACCTCAAAACCATGCTGATTTTTCTTGTTGAATTTATGTTTATAAAACAGCGATGAAGTAAGTCTGTCAGTATTGCTCGTCGAATTGGTTAGCGTTCTGGAAATACTGCTCATGATACCATTTGTATGGTTGTAATTCCAGGTGTCACCATTCGGATTTGAAACAGAACCGGTTGGATTTGATGCATTGCCGTTATAAGCCACATTCAGGTTAATGTCGTTGAACTCGTCCGGGTCGTAAATTAAACCTGCATTGACATTCTGATTATTTCCTTTGATTGACGTGGTACTATTTCGTTGCAAGTCGTTGATTCCGGCGATACGGTTCATCTCGGTATTAATGCCAAAGTGTTGAAGCATGCCGTTACCTGCAACATAATAGGATATTTTTTCCAATCCATAATCCAGACTTGCAGCTGCCCGGCCCATATAAGATTCCCCACTGATAGGCATAGCCATTAAATTTGCCATTCCTTTAAGACCATAGCGCATAGCGGGATTTGTCACGATATTAATAACAGCATCAACGTCTGCATCGTATTTACCCGAAGGACTGGTTATTACCTCCATTTTATCTACTTGTGAAGGATGTAACCGTTTCAGGTATTCTTTATCGCGGGTAATACCATCAACTTCAATTTTGATGTTTGTTTTGCCATTGACCGTGATATCTTCATTCAAATAGTCTACCTGCACCGAAGGAACTTTCCGTAAAACATCCAGTCCGTCAGTTGAAGTTTTTTTAAACCCATCAGGTATTGCGTAAATGGTTCTGTCGCCCAATTCAGTTACTTTTACTTTAGAACCGCTTACCACCACTTCCTTGAAGTTATAGGTTTTCGGATCCAACGCAATAACTCCGACGCTATTCATCATGCTTTTCTTTTTGGGAACAGAAAACAACGTAGTTTTGTATACCAAATGTTTTATCCGTAAACAATACGTTTTAACCGTATCGGCTTTATAAAAGATAAAAAAACCTTCCGAGTTGGTACTCGCGTTATCAACAAGGCTGCTGTCGGGTAATTGTAACAGCTCGACGCTTGCACCTTCCACAGGTTTTGTTGTTTCTTTGTCCGTGAGATTTCCTGTTATTACTTGCCGTGCATTAATATTCAATGAAACTAAACACAACAATACAATAAGAATCTTATTCATTCCTTTAATCTTTAATGACAATTAATCTTTAATGACAATTAATTTGCCTTATTATTTCATCATTATTGTTTCTGATTGAGAATCGACTACTATTGGCATTTTCATTTCATTACCATTATTTTTCACAGTTGTTGTTCCTTCAATCCGACCTTTTGCTGTATTTCTCAAGGCTAACCCTGTAGCAACATCTATTGTTCCGTCAAAAGTCATACTTCCTTTTAATTCCTGAGACATTTGAGCCGAAGGATCTGTTGATGGTAAAGATTCGATTTCTGTTTTACCTGAAACTGTAGCCACATTTTCTACAATGCCTTTTAAAGTAAACGAATTAAGTGCTAACATTGACATACCGCTTGCCGATCTAAGATAGGTAGTTTCCCATGCGTCGCCTACTTTCACAGCACTCTCTGGCAAGTAAGCAAATAAAGGTTCAATCATACTTTTCACAGCCGACTCCTTCAATAGCATATCAGCTACTGTTTTGGCCATATCCTTTTTTCCCGCAGGTATTGAATCTAACACAAACATTACGTTATCTTTAAACTTAGAGTAATTCACAAAATCAATGAATTTTCCTGCAGTTGAAATTTTTGCAATGATTTTGTTTGCACTCATCTTATTCATAATTTTTTCCACAGGATCTTTGCTGGCAAGTTTAGCTGAATTGGTTTCTTTGTTACCCATTGGCGAACTGGTTTTAGATGCAATAGTGTCGAATTTGAACTCAATATCCATAACCCCGTTCTCTTGCTTAAGAACCTTGTAACTAATACTGTTACTGGATAACACATCCATATTAATCTGTTGTCCACCGGCAGTTATTTGCATAGTTTGCTTACTGGTGCTTTTTACTTTGTACACTTTACCTTTTTCAAGGTTTAATTTGAGAGTAACCGGTGCTTGTGCCATTAATGAAATGCCCATCAGGGTGAAGATAACGGAAGAAACTATTTTTTTCATTTTGTTGGTAAATTGATTGAATTATGTAGCTTATTTAAATTTTCGGGATTGAATGTGATTTAATGAAATATGATTTTATGGAATCGCGAAACCCGGATTAAATACAATTTTTCTACTTATCAGGACACTTTGCGGATACTCATTAAATAGAAAAACAGATTATTGATTATTTAAATCATAAAAATCGCTTCCGAAAAGACTTTCAGAAGCGGTTGTGATATAATTAAATGAGTTTATTTGACGTTTTCATTCATTTTCATCATAGCCATCATTTGGTTCACCGTTTTTTGCATCCCGTCTGTTGAAGCATCCAAAAAGATGACATTCCCTTTACCGGTTTCACCAAAATGTTTGATTGTTTCCGTCCACATGCTGAAAAGTAAAAATGATGCATCTAAATCGGCATCAGTCATTTCTTTAGCAGCTTGTGCCATACCTTTGGCCACTTCTTCCCGGAACAAAGCAATACCTTGTCCACGTTGTTGTGCGGCTTCTTTTTCGGCTAATGCAGAAATTTTAATAGCATTCCCTTCGGCTTCGGCAGCTTTGGTACGGGTAATCAATAAAGCCTGACCTTCATTTTCAGCAGCTGCTTTCAGGTTGTTTGAAGCAACTACGCGCGACATGGATTTAATGATTTCTTCGTCAAACGTAATATCGTTCAGCTGAATATCAATCATGTGAAAACCCCATTGTTCCAACGTGTCATCCAAATGTTTCTTCACTTCCTGAATAATCTCCGTACGAAGTCCAAGTATTTCGGCTTGTTTTTTTGTAGCCACAAAACTACGTATCGTTCCTTCGATAGTACGAATCAAAGCTTGCATAAAGCTGCGTTCGTCAACAAACTTAAATGCCACATTTTTAATGGTTTCATCAGCCTGATTAAAAACGGCATAAAGCAACATGGCCTTAAAATAAACATTTGCCTGATCCTGCGATACAGCCTGAAATTCCAATTCAGCCGAACGATTTTGAATACTGATACGTTTGTACACCATTTCAATCAGCGGGATTTTAAAGTTCAGACCCGGTGCCATAATACGGCGATACTTGCCGAAAACAGTAATAACAGCCACGCTGCCCTGATTTACAGTTACAAAACCAGACACAATAACTATCAGAATAAACACTCCGATAACATAATAAGGAATTTGTTCCATTTGATTTTGAGTTTAAATTGATTAATATAAAGTTTTTTGAAAATTACTTTTTCTCCCACTCCAACATTTTCTTTTTGCATTCCAATCCCCAGCGGAAACCTCCCAGACCACCATCAGATCGGATAACGCGGTGGCAAGGAATCAGAAATGCAATGGGGTTTGCACCAATGGCAGTTCCAACGGCACGCACCGCTTTGGGTCGTCCGATAGCTTCGGCAATTTGAGCGTAAGTGGTTGTTTTCCCTGCAGGGATGCGCTGTAAAGCACGCCATATAGATTGCTGGAAATCAGTTCCAATTGGATTTAAAACCGGTCTATCCCCTTTTTCAAAAATCTGACGAGCCAAGCGTTCCACTTTTTCGTCGTTTTGGCGGAAATTGGTTTCTGGGAAGCGATTTTCCAAATCGTACATCGCGCTTTCACGGGTTTCGGGGAAAGTGAGTGC
>Ga0209540_10003479_pt1 | contig 10720 bp, 8 predicted proteins | sample BarGraIncu01121A_FD_184501 | JGI IMG/M metagenome (GOLD analysis project Ga0209540, IMG submission 184501) | Arctic peat soil microbial communities from Barrow, Alaska - Barrow Graham LP Incubations 011-21A (SPAdes) (version 2) | ecosystem: Environmental > Terrestrial > Soil > Wetlands > Peat... | reverse complement strand
TGATCGCGATGGAAAAGGAGCTGCGCTTCGCCATCCGCGAGGGGGGCCGCACCGTCGGCGCGGGCGTCGTCACGGAGATCATCCAGTAATCGACGCGCCGGCCCGCTGCTTGACCCGCGGGCCGGCCGCGCCGGCCGCGCCGGGCGTGCCGCGGCGGGCGGCGCTCGCATGATCGGGAACACCGGGCGCGCTGCGGCGTAATAAATCGGCTACCCCCCCGGGCTGGGCGGGGACAGAGAGAAGGGGTAACACCATGCCTCGCGACAAGATCATCCTCGCCTGCACCGTATGCCAGGAGAGGAACTACTTCACGACGAAGAACAAGCGCAAGCACCCCGAGCGGGTGGAGTGGAAGAAGCACTGCAAGCGGTGCAACTCCCACACGGCGCACAAGGAAACGAAGTAAACCGGCGTGCGGCGGCGGGCGGAACCATCCGACCTGCCGCGGCTCGCGTCAGATTGCGGAGCCCCTCATGGCGGCTGAGACCCTCGCCCGCACGCGCGATTTCGGCGCGGAGGTCGTGGAAGAGATCAAGAAGGTCACCTGGCCCGACTTTGCGCAACTGAAGAATGCGACGTTCGTGATCATCATTTTCGTGCTGATCGTCGCGGTCGTCATCTGGATCATGGATGTCGTCACGCGCAACGTGCTGGACACCATCCTGAAAATGCTCACGACATGACCTTGGACGCACGCTGGTACGCGATTCAGACCTACTCGGGGCACGAGAACAAGGTCAAGAAGCTCATCGAGCATCGGATCGCGGAAGAACCCGGGACCACTCCTGAGGAGAAGGAAATCCAGGAGGTGATCGTCCCCACCCAGGAAGTGGTGGAGATCAAGAACGGGAAGCGCGTGACGGTGACGCGCCGGCTGTACCCGGGCTATGTGCTCGTGAAGATGCTGGCCAACCAGCGCACGACGCACGTGATCAACAACATCCAGGGTGTGATCAAGTTCGTCGGCCCGGGCAAGGATCCCCAGCCGCTGCGGGACGACGAAGTGAACAAGATCCTCGGCCTGGCCGTGGTCGAGGAAGAGCTGGAGCCGCGGGAGGAGATTCCCTTCCGCGTGACCCAGGTGGTGGAGGTCATGGAGGGCCCGTTCAAGGACTTCACGGGCACGGTCCAGGAGATCTACCACGACAAGGGCAAGGTGAAGGTCGAGGTGTCGCTGTTCGGGCGCCCCACGTCGGTCGAGCTGGACTACACCCAGCTCAAGGGCTACTAGGCGACACACCGCGGGAGGCCCGGGCCGGGCCGCTCACACCGCAACGGCGCGCAGGTGCGCGCCTCGAGGAGAAAGGCCGAATGGCTAAGAAGGTCGTTGGGTTCGTCAAGCTCCAGGTTCCCGCCGGAGCGGCCAACCCCGCGCCCCCCGTGGGGCCGGCGTTGGGCCAGCATGGCGTGAACATCATGGAGTTCTGCAAGCAGTTCAACGCGAGGACGCAGGGTCAGCCGGGGATGATCATCCCGGTGGAGATCACGGTCTACGCGGACCGCTCGTTCACCTTCATCACCAAGACCCCGCCCGCGGCGGTGCTGCTGAAGAAGGCCGCCGGCAAGGACAAGGGCTCCGCCGTCCCCAACCGGGACAAGATCGGCACGGTCAACCGCAAGCAGGTGCGGGAGATCGCCGAGCTGAAGATGCCCGATCTCAACGCCGCGAGCGTGGAGGCCGCCATGCGGATGGTGGAGGGCACCGCCCGCTCCATGGGCCTCACGGTGGTAGACTGATGCCGAGGCACGGGAAGCAGTACCTCAATGCGGCCGGCAAGGTGCCCGCGCGCGCGACGCCGGTGGAGGATCCGGCGGAGGCGGTGCGGGCGGTGAAGCAGGCCGCCTTCGCGAAGTTCGACGAGAGCGTCGAAGTGGCCGTCCGGCTGGGGGTGGATCCCCGGCACGCGGATCAGATCGTGCGCGGCACGGTCGTGCTGCCGCACGGCACGGGCAAATCGGCGCGGGTCCTGGTCCTGGCGCAGGGCGAGAAGGTGCGCGAGGCCGAGGAGGCCGGTGCGGACTTCGTCGGGCTCGAGTACGTGGCCAAGATCAAGGAGGGCTGGACGGACTTCGATGTCGCCGTGGCGACGCCGGATGTCATGGGCCAGGTCGGCCAGCTGGGCCGCATCCTGGGCCCGCGCGGCCTCATGCCCTCGCCCAAGGCCGGCACGGTCACCTTCGACGTGGCCAAGGCGGTGCGGGAGATCAAGGCCGGTAAGATCGAGTTCCGCGTGGACCGGACGGGGAACCTGCACGCGCCCATCGGGCGGGTGTCGTTCACGCCGGAAGCGCTGGCGGCGAACCTCGAGGCGTTCATGGACACGGTGGTCCGGGCCAAGCCGTCGGCGGCCAAGGGCACCTACATCCGGACCGTCACGGTTTCCAGCACCATGGGACCGGGCGTGCGGATCGATCCGAACCTCTATCGCCGGGTGGGCGCGCGATGAACGTCAACGAGAAACAGGCGATCGTCGATGAGCTCATCGAGAAGCTCCGCGGCGCCCAGGGCATCTACCTCACGGACTTCACCGGACTGAACGTCAAGCGCGTCACCGAGTTCCGGCGGCGGCTGCGCAAGGCCGGCGTGGAGTACGTCGTCGTCAAGAACACACTCGCGCAGCGCGCGCTCGAGGGCATGGACCTGCCGGACATCGGCCGTTTCTTCGTCGGCCCCACGGGGCTGGTGATCGGAGGCGAGAATGCCGTGGCCGCGGCCAAGGTCATCTCCGATTTCGCGCGCGAGCACGACAACAAGCCGGCGGTCAAGGCCGGCATCGTCGAGCGCAGGGCCGTCACGGCATCCGACATCGCGCGGATCGCCAAGCTGCCTCCTCGGGAGCAGCTGCTGGCGGAGCTCGCGGGCGCCCTGCAGGCGCCCCTCGCCCAGATGCTCTACCTGCTCCAGGGTAAGCTGAGCGAGTTCGTCGGTTTGCTCGAGGCGCTGCGCGGCCAGCGAGAGAGCGCCTGAATCAATCACTCCGTACCGAAGGAAGAAGCGATATGGCCAACACGAAGGAGTTGCTCGACGCCATTGGCGGCATGACGGTGCTCGAGCTGGCTGAGTTCATCGAGGCGTTCAAGGAGAAGTTCGGCGTCACCGCCATGGCCGCCGCCCCCGCGGCGCCGGCCGGCCCCGCAGCCGCCGCACCGGTCGAGGAGAAGACGGAGTTCGACGTCGTCCTCCTGGAAGCGGGCCCGAAGAAGATCCAGGTGATCAAGGTCGTGCGCGAGGTGACCAGCCTGGGCCTGAAGGAAGCCAAGGACCTGGTGGACAACCCGCCCAAGGCGGTCAAGGAGGGCGTGTCCAAGGAGGAGGCCGAGGTCGTCAGGGCCAAGCTCGCGGACCAGGGCGCCACGGTCGAGGTCAAGTAGCTCGCCCGTCGCGCTCGCCCCGGCGGGCGCATGGCGGCGACGCGGCGGCCTTCTCGCCCCCGGGCGGGCGGCCGCCGCGTCGCGCCCCCGGCATTCAGCCGGGCGTGGCGAGTGAACGGTTTCGATTGAGGCGCATGCTCCGAATGCAGATACGACATCCGCACGCTCTGAACCCCGCGATCGCCGCGCGCCCCACGGCGACCGGGGGTTTCTGTGCTTGCTATCCCGGCCACGTGGCCTGAGGAGGGAGAACAACTTGGCTACCCAGATGAACGGTCGGCTCCCGGTCGTTGATTTCACGAAGCTCGAAGCCGGGATGCCCATGCCCAACATGCTGGATGTCCAGCTCCGGGCCTTCGAGGCGCTCCTCCAGACCGACGCGGCCGCCGCGGAGCGGGAGGACGTCGGGCTCGAGCGCGTGTTCAACGAGGTGTTCCCGATCTCCGACGTGAACGAGAAGTTCTCGCTGGAGTTCGTGTCCTACATCCTCGGCGAGCCGAAGTACTCCACGGAAGAGTGCATCGAGCGCGACATGACGTACGCCGCGCCGCTCAAGGCCACGCTCCGGCTGGTGGTCTGGGAGGAAGTGGAGGAGAGCGAGCGCCGGCCGAAGGACATCATCGAGAAGGAGGTCTATCTCGGTGACCTGCCGCTGCTGACCGAGCTGGGCACGTTCATCATCAACGGCTCGGAGCGCGTCATCGTCAGCCAGCTGCACCGCTCGCCCGGCGTCGTCTTCGAGGAGACGGTGCACCCGAACGGCACCAAGCTGTTCAGTGCGCGCATCATCCCCTTCCGCGGGTCGTGGGTCGAGTTCACCGTGGACATCCACGACGTGATCTACGTCCACATCGACAAGAAGAAGAAGTTCCCGGCGACGGCTCTCCTGCGGGCCTTCGGCTACGGCACGGACGAGGCGGTGCTGCGCCTGTTCTACACGCAGCGCGAGATCGAGCTGTCCGAGGGCGATGGCAGCAAGCTGCAGCGCCGGGACTACCTGGGCTCGCTGCTGGCGGAGGATGTGACTGACCCGGAGACCGGCGAAGTCATCGCGGAAACCGCGCAGGAAATCACGCCCGACCTGTACAACCGGCTGCGCCGGGCGGGCTTCGAGCGCGTCCGCATCTTCTCCAGCGGCGCCCAGACGCGCGGCGGCGAGAGCCCGCTGCTGAAGAACACGCTGAAGAAGGACCCGACGCGGGACGAGGAGGGGGCGCTCAAGGCCATCTACTCGCTGCTGCGCCCGGGCGAGCCGCCGAACATTGAGACCGCCCGCCTGGCGCTGGAGCGCATCTTCTTCAATCCCAAGCGCTACGACCTGGGACGCGTGGGCCGCTACAAGATCAACCAGCGGCTCGGCACGGCCCTCCCGCTCAGCCACACCGTGCTGACGCAGGAGGACTTCATCGCCATCATCCGCTACCTGATCGACCTGAACGAGGGTCGCGGGTTCGTGGACGACATCGACCACCTGGGCAACCGGCGCGTCCGCAGCGTGGGCGAGCTGATCGCGAACCAGTTCTCGGTGGGGCTGTCGCGCATGGCCCGGCTGGTCAAGGAGCGGATGAGCATCACCACGGACGTCGAGAAGATCAACATCGACGACCTGGTGAACGCCCGCACCGTCAGCGCCGTGATCCAGGCGTTCTTCGGCTCGAGCCAGCTCTCGCAGTTCATGGACCAGACCAACCCGCTGGCGGAGCTGACCCACAAGCGGCGTCTGTCGGCCCTGGGCCCGGGCGGCCTGACGCGGGAGCGCGCCGGCTTCGAGGTGCGGGACGTGCACTACTCGCACTACGGCCGCATGTGCCCGATCGAGACGCCGGAAGGACCGAACATCGGGCTGATCACGTCGCTGACCACCTTCGCCCGCATCAACGACCTCGGTTTCATCGAGACGCCCTACCGCAAGGTGGTGGACGGCCACGTCGGTACCGACGTCGTCTGGCTGGACGCCAACACGGAGGAGAGCGCGACCATCGCCCAGGCCAATGCGCCTCTGAACGATGACCGCACCTTCGTCAACGAGTTCGTGCTCTGCCGGCAGCGCGGCGACTTCCCGCTCGTGCCGCCGGCGCAGATCGACTACATGGACGTGGCGCCGGACCAGCTGGTCTCGGTGGCCGCGGCGCTGATCCCGTTCCTGGAGCACGACGACGCCAACCGCGCCCTCATGGGCTCCAACATGCAGCGCCAGGCGGTGCCGCTCCTCTACCCGAAGACGCCGCTGGTGGGCACGGGGCTGGAGGAAAAGGTCGCCCGCGACTCGGGCGCGGTCATCCTGGCCCGTCGCGGCGGCACGGTCACGCGCGTCACGGCGGAAGAGATCATCATCGACACCGGCATGGTGAAGGGCGTCACGGACGAGCCGCTGGCCAAGCTGGCGCAGTTCGACCGCTACAAGCTGAAGAAGTACTGGCGTACCAACCAGGACACGGCCATCAACCAGCGGCCGCTGGTCCACCTGGGGCAGACGGTGGAGCAGGGCGCCATCATCGCCGACGGCGCCTCCACGGACCACGGCGAGCTGGCCCTGGGCCGCAACGTCATGGTCGCGTTCATGCCCTGGTACGGCCACAACTTCGAGGATGCCATCGTCATCAGCGAGAAGCTGGTGAAGGACGACGTCTTCACCTCCATCCACATCCAGGAGCTCGAGCTCCACGTCCGCGACACCAAGCGCGGCATGGAGGAGATCACGCGCGAGATCCCGAACGTGGCCGAGGAGTCGCTGACCCACCTGGACGAGCGCGGCATCGTCCGGATCGGCGCGCGCGTCAAGGCGGGCGACATCCTGGTGGGCAAGATCACGCCCAAGGGCGAGACCGAGCTGTCCCCCGAGGAGAAGCTGCTGACGGCCATCTTCGGCGAAAAGGCCAAGGACGTGAAGGACTCGTCGCTGAAGGTGCCGCCCGGGATGGAGGGCACGGTCATCGACGTGAAGGTCTTCTCCCGTCGCATCGACGACCCGCTGCTGGAGAAGGAGCGCGGCGAGCGCATTGGCCAGTACCGGACCTACGAGCGCGAGGAGATCCTGCGCATCAGCGAGACCCGCGACGAGGAGCTGCGGGAGCACCTGAAGGGCCAGACCGTGACGCTCATGCTGCGTAAGGGCACGGTCGAGCCGTATCTGGATGAGAACACCAAGCTGACCGAGGCGCGGCTGGATGAGGTCGACCTGAGCGACATCGATCTGACCACCCTCAAGGTGCAGGACCGCACCACCAACGAGCGCATCCGGCGCCTGATCACCGAGGCAAAGAACCGGATCGAGCGCGTGCGCGAGAAGACCGAAGAGCAGATCGACAAGGTCTTCCAGCCGGACGAGCTCTCGCCGGGCGTGGTCCAGCTGGTCAAGGTCTACATCGCCGAGAAGCGCAAGATCAGCGTCGGCGACAAGATGGCTGGGCGGCACGGCAACAAGGGCATCATCGCCCGCATCGTGCCCGAGGAGGACATGCCGTTCATGCCGGACGGCAGCCCGGTGGAGATCGTGCTGAACCCGCTGGGCGTGCCCAGCCGCATGAACGTCGGCCAGATCCTGGAGACGCACCTGGGCTGGGTCTGCCAGATGCTCGGCTTCGAGGCCAAGACGCCGGTCTTCCAGGGCGCCTCCGAGGACGAGATCGGCGCCCTGCTCAAGATCAGTGGGCTGCGCTGGGCCCACCGCGCCCTGGGCATCACGGGCGTGGAGTTCCCCGAGCTGGGCGCCCAGAACATGGGCGACATGATCCGTTCCATGGACGCGCGCGACGCCCATTTCAGCGACGCGGGCGGCGAGGGGATCGGCCGCTCCCTGGACGCCTACCTGGCGGCCAGCGGCGAGATCAAGACCCGCATGCTGCATCTGCGGGACTACATCGTGGCCGCCGGGAACGAGTTGGCCGAGCGCCAGGGCGAGAAGCTGGAGGACGTGTTCCCGGCGATCCATGCCGTTTCGAAGAAGAAGGCGCTGAAGGAAGGGCTGGACACGGCCGTGGGCGAGTACCTGGCCGCGTCCGGCTTCACGGCCGCGGGCAAGATGTGGCTGCGCGATGGGCGCAGCGGCCAGCAGTTCGACCACGCCGTGACCGTGGGCGCCATCTACATGCTGAAACTGTCGCACCTGGTGGACGACAAGATCCACGCGCGCTCGATCGGGCCGTATTCGCTGGTCACGCAGCAGCCGCTGGCGGGCAAGGCCCAGTTCGGCGGCCAGCGTTTCGGCGAGATGGAGGTTTGGGCGCTGGAAGCGTACGGCGCCGCCCACACGCTGCAGGAGATCCTGACCGTGAAGAGCGACGACGTCTCCGGCCGCAGCCGGGTGTACGAGGCCATCGTGAAGGGCGAGAACCTGCCCGAGCCGGGAATCCCGGAGTCCTTCAACGTGCTGGTCAAGGAGCTTCAGTCGCTGGGGCTGTCCGTCACGCTGGGCCGTGAAGAGTAACCGAACGACTTGGGAGAATACTGATGATCGATTTCCCGCGTGCCCGCGAGCCCAGGTCGAGCGACTTCGACTTCATCCAGCTCAAGATCGCCTCCCCGGAGCAGATCCGGAGCTGGTCGTATGGCGAGGTCACGAAGCCGGAGACTATCAACTACCGCTCGTTCAAGCCGGAGCGGGATGGCCTCTTCTGTGAGCGTATCTTCGGCCCGGTGAAGGACTGGGAGTGCCACTGCGGCAAGTTCAAGCGCATCCGCTTCCGGGGCCACATCTGCGACAAGTGCGGCGTCGAGGTCACCCTCTCGAAGGTGCGCCGCGAGCGCATGGGGCACATCGAGCTGGCGGTCCCCGTGGCCCACATCTGGTTCTTCAAGACGCTGCCCAGCCAGATGGGCTACCTGCTGGGCATGACGCTGCGCGACCTGGAGAAGGTGGTCTACTACGCCAACTACGTGGTCACCAACCCCGGCGACCAGCGCGAGCGCGTGCGCTACCAGCAGCTGCTCGATGAGGACGAGTACTACGAGCTGCGCGTGAAGGCCCGCGAGGAGGGGGACACCACCTTCAAGGCCGAGATCGGCGCTGAGGCCATCCGCACGCTGCTGCGTCAGCTGGACCTCTCGGACCGCCCGGTGGAGGAGCGCAACCGGGACGGCCACGGGCTCGACCGCCTGGCCGACCGCCTGCGCGCCGAGGTGGCCACCGAGACCAGCCAGCACCGCAAGAAGCAGAAGCTCAAGAGGCTCAAGGTCATCGACGCCATCCGCAACTCGGGCACGTCCCAGGACAACCGCAACAAGCCCGAGTGGATGATCATGGACGTGGTGCCGGTGATCCCGCCGGACCTGCGCCCGCTCGTCCCCCTGGATGGCGGCCGCTTCGCCACGTCGGACCTGAACGACCTGTATCGCCGGGTCATCAACCGGAACAACCGGCTGAAGAAGCTGATGGAGATGCGCGCGCCGGAGGTGATCCTGCGCAACGAGAAGCGCATGCTCCAGGAGGCGGTGGACGCGCTCTTCGACAACGGCCGCCGCTCCAAGGCGATCCGCGGCCGGGGCAAGCGGCCGCTCAAGTCGCTGTCCGACATGCTCAAGGGCAAGCAGGGCCGGTTCCGGCAGAACCTGCTGGGCAAGCGCGTGGACTACTCGGGCCGCTCGGTCATCGTGGTGGGCCCGGAGCTGAAGCTGCACCAGTGCGGCCTGCCCAAGGCCATGGCCGTGGAGCTCTTCAAGCCCTTCATCATCCACGAGCTGGAGAAGCGGGGTGAGGCCGAGACGGTCAAGCGCGCCAAGAAGCTGGTGGAGCGCGACGACCCCAAGGTCTACGAGGTGCTGGAGGAGATCATCAAGGACCATCCGGTCCTGCTGAACCGCGCGCCCACGCTGCACCGCCTGGGCATCCAGGCGTTCGAGCCGGTGCTGGTCGAGGGCAAGGCCATCCGGATCCACCCCCTCGTCTGCGCCGCGTTCAACGCGGACTTCGACGGCGACCAGATGGCGGTGCACGTGCCGCTCTCGTACGAGGCCCAGCTGGAGGCCCGCGTGCTCATGCTCGCGGCCAACAACATCCTGCTGCCCTCCAACGGCCGGCCCGTCGCCTCGCCCACGCAGGACATGGTCATCGGCTGCTACTACCTGACCAAGCCGCCGCTGGAAGTGGTGGACGCCGAGGACCAGGTCAACAATGGCCGGCTCACCAAGGAGCGGCGCGAGGCCGCGTCCAAGAAGCTGGATGAGCTCTTCGTCGGGGCGCCCCGTTACGGCCGCTTCTCCGAGGCGGAGATGGGGCTGGCCCTCGGGCTGGTCACCTTCCGCACGCCCTGCTGGTTCTGGGTGCCACGGCCCCGGCTGAACGAGGAGGAGCAGCAGCTGGAGACCCGCCGCGGCAAGTGGATCCGCACGACCGCCGGCCGGATCGTCTTCAACTCCGTCGTCCCCGAGGAGCTGGGTTTCTGGAACAGCACCATGGGCAAGAAGGAGCTGGGCGACATCATCTTCGGCGCCTACCGCACCGTGGGCCTGCGCCGGACCACCGAGTTCCTGGACGCGCTCAAGGAGTACGGCTTCCGCTACGCCACGCGCGGCGGGATCTCCGTGGGCGTGGTGGACCTGCACATCCCCGACGAGAAGACCGAGATCCTGAAGGACGCCGAGGAGGAGGTCTCGCGCTTCACCCGCGCGTACCAGAACGGCGTCATCTCCAACGGCGAGCGCTACAACAAGGTCATCGACACCTGGACGCACGCCAACAACGACGTCGCCGACGCCATGGTGCGGCGCCTCGAGCGCGCCAACGCGGGCTTCAACCCGGTGTTCATGATGATGAACTCCGGCGCCCGCGGTAACCGCGACCAGATGCGCCAGCTCGCCGGCATGCGCGGCCTCATGGCCAAGCCACAGAAGAAGCTGACGGGCGGCATCGGCGAGATCATCGAGAGCCCCATCAAGTCGAACTTCCGCGAGGGGCTCACCGTGCTCGAGTACTTCATCTCGACGCACGGCGCGCGCAAGGGCCTGGCCGACACCGCCCTCAAGACCGCCGACGCCGGCTACCTCACGCGGCGCCTGGTGGACGTGGCGCAGGACGTCACGGTCACCGAGGAGGACTGCGGCACGATCCTGGGCATCGAGATGACCGCGCTCAAGGAGGGCGAGGACATCATCGAGCCGCTCAAGGATCGCATCGTCGGCACCGTCGCCCTCGAGGACGTCATCGACCCCATCGACAGCGAGCTCATCGTCAAGTCGGGCGAGCTCATCGACGAGGAGGCCTCCGAGGCCATCGAGGACGCCGGCATCCAGAGCGTCAAGATCCGCTCCGTGCTTACCTGCGAGGCCAAGCGCGGCATCTGCCGGATGTGCTACGGCCGCAACCTTGCCACCATGGACACCGTGGACATCGGCGAGGCCGTCGGCATCCTGG
>Ga0209540_10003478_pt1 | contig 10720 bp, 14 predicted proteins | sample BarGraIncu01121A_FD_184501 | JGI IMG/M metagenome (GOLD analysis project Ga0209540, IMG submission 184501) | Arctic peat soil microbial communities from Barrow, Alaska - Barrow Graham LP Incubations 011-21A (SPAdes) (version 2) | ecosystem: Environmental > Terrestrial > Soil > Wetlands > Peat... | reverse complement strand
AATTTCTCCATATTGTCCTGAGAGCTTTACACCCCGGCGTTACCGCTGACGCATATCTCAGTAGGATTAACCCCAAACGGATAGGGTAGCACAGGGCAATTCATGATGTAGCTTCTTGTCACAGATCCGCATACCTCACGAGTCTGGCAAAACCATTTAGCTGTGGAATTACTTCCGTCTCAAACCATGAGTCCAGCACATAGTGAAGGTACACATTGGCAAGAACCGGGCTCAATACCCCACCTTGTGGAGTACCCTGATCTGTCTCAAAGTATATCCCTTCTTCCATAATGCCAGACTTTAAGAAACGACTAATCAACTGTAGCAGACTTGTATCCACAATTCTGTTTTTCAGGAGTTCCATCAAACATTTGTGATTCACTGTGTCAAAGAACTTCGAGATGTCCATGTCCACAATAAAATTAACCGGATATTTCATGATGATCTTATCAATCTTTTTAAGAGCATCATGGCAGCTCCGATTGTGACGAGAACCATAGGACGTATCTATGAAATCCGGTTCAAAGATCGCTTCGAGAATCTTCTTTATCGCCATCTGGACGATCTTATCCTCGACAGCCGGGATCCCAGGGGTCTTTTTTCGCCGTTTGGTTTTGGGATATAGACACGCTTGACCGGTTTTGATTTGTACTGTTTTGCTTTAAGCCTTGCTACCAGATCGGCTATTTTTCTCATCTAATTGTTCCTCATATTCATTTACTGTTATTCCATCAATACCTGGAGATTTATTTTTCTTTAGCTCCCTGAAACACTCTTTTAGAAAATCTTCTGTAAGTAAGTGTAGACGTAAACTTACAATTCGGATCTTCTTTTGCTTTTAAAGCTATAATCTGTATAGCTTTTTGAGTCTTAGACGTTAGTTTTGTTGTCATCTTATTCTCACCTCTGAGTGTGTTAGATGTGACCCTAATGTCACTCGTACTTCTGTCAGTCCCTTCCCTCCACAGGAATTATCCTGCTTCAACAGTACTAATATTTTTCTATGATAAAATCATGAAATGTTTTCAGTTCTGGATTTATATACGTCTCTCTTTTATATTCTGGGGGATTTTCTGATTTTAACGCATTCTTTACTGTGTTTCGGGATAAAACGAGTCTCTTTGCAATTTTCCTTGTTCCCATACTGGGATTTCGTTTCTTCAAGTTTCTTATTGTTATCCAATCTTCCATTGAGATCACCTCAAAACCTCCTGCAATTAATCAGGAGTATTTTAGTAATTTAGGTGGGTCAATTTTCGATGGGAAAAGTGGGTCAATTTTAAGTGGGAATCTTCAAATGAAGTTTTCAACGAGGAAACAAACATGGTCTTCAGGTATCAGGTCTTCTAATGCCGGAGGGAACAGCCACGTCTGGTTTTTAAATCATTTGATAAATACCATATTATCAATACAGTAATTATATTATATAAATGTATTGATAATTAATCGTAAGCATCAGACACTATTATAGTAATAATTAAAAAAATAAATTGGATAAATTGCGCTCAATTATCGGACAGTCTGTGAAGTCGGGAGCTTTCTTGCCCCTTTGAACCCGTTTTTGTAAAGGTTGTTCTAGTATTTATATAGATTCGTCATCAAAACAATAATTAGAAAAGGTAGAGGATTTCAAGAATTCTTGGATAGGTTGTGGATAGGATAGGAAATGAATCTTGATGATAGTTATTTATCCTCTACTTAATCTTTTATTGGTATAACCTTTAATAGCATTTTTCCAAGATTATACCCAAATTGACTCCTAATCTTCATGTGGAAACTTGCTATAGAAAGGTTTTAATGATATCTTATCAATGAAAATATCATGGTCGAGAAACAACAAATCAACATCGGTCATCTTTCCACTTTATATCACACGTCTTTCATTCTAATGGGTACCGACTGGATTGAAAAGGCTGGTATAAGGGCAACATGGAAACTTTTCGCTTCAGGACCCGATATCGTGAAAGCTTTTGCAAACAAGGAAATTGATCTCGGATATATTGGTCTTCCCCCTGCGATAATTGGAATTGATCACGGTGTTCCCATTATCTGTATTGCTGGTGGGCATGTAGAGGGAACAGTGCTGATCGCACGGAAGGAGTACAGGACGCTTTCAGAACTCAGGGATATTGAATCTGTCATGCGGCAATTTAAAAGAAAGATCATTGGCTCCCCACCAAAAGGCTCGATCCATGATGTAATAATTAATAATATAATTAACGAAACAAAATTAGACATAATGGTGAAAAATTTCCCCTGGACAGATTTTGTTCTTGAGGCACTCATTGATCGGGATATTGATGCTGCTGTTGGTACTCCATCACTTGCCGCTGCGGCAGCACGCGCATGCGAAGCGAAAATAATCATCCCGCCCGATAAACTCTGGAAAGATAATCCTAGTTATGGGATCGTCATTAGAAAGGAATTGATGAAAAATCCTGACATAATCATGCGATTTCTTAAACTTCATGAAAAAGCCAGCAACTTCATTCGAAAACAACCCAGGACGGCTGCAAGGTTGGTTTCAACACTGACTGGAATAGTGGATGAGGATTTTGTGCTTGAGGCTTTCGGGATCTCCCCGAAATATTGCTCCATGCTCTCACCTGGCTTTGTTTCATCAACAATGGATTTTGTGCCTGTGCTTCACAGGTTAAAATATATATCGCGAATCATACCCCAAAATGAAATATTTGATTTCGGTTTTATCAATAAAGCCCATAAAGAACCGCAGCATTATGACTTGTGATAAAATCAGTTCTTATAAAATGGTTCTCTTTTTTCCATTGCAAGCCCCATAAGTTCCATGATCTCCTGGGATTCTTTATTATTAACATCCACGAGATTATCATTTCGTAATAAGCAGGGCTTGAGCATTCCGTCAGATGTGACCCGCAGCCTGTTGCAATTAGCACAGAAATGGGAATTATCAATCGGGCGCACAAGTTCAACTTCAACCCCATCTATGTGGTACTTCTTTCTCCTGTGCATGGCGCGTACTTCGATATTTGAAGCTTTGGATTCTAAGTATTTTTCCACTTCCCCAATATTGACCTGGAATTCTTTCATTTTGTTAAAATCCATCAATTCTATTAATTGCAGGATAACTTTCCCATCAAACTTCTGGATATAATTCATCATTTCAGGGATCTCACCAACATTTATCCCCTTCAGGAGAACCATATTCAGTTTAACAGGCGTCAGATCACAGTCAACAGCCGCATCTATCCCTTCAAGCACCCTCCCCACATCGCCTCCTGTGACTTTCCTGTATTTTTCAGGTGAAAGAGACGGAAGGCTTATATTAATTCGATTAAGCCCGCTATCTGCAAGGCTTTGCGCCTTATGTGCAAGAAACGTCCCATTCGTTGTTGCTGATATATCCTTAAGAGGAGGTAGAGCTTGTATTATTTTGTCGATATCATCCCTGATCAATGGTTCTCCGCCTGAGAATTTTACTTTGTCAATTCCAAAAGCATTGGAAGCTCTCACGATATTTGATATCGTCTCAACACTCATTTCAGTGTTCATATCCCGCGTTTCCCCTTCGCGATGACAATAAATACATCTCAGGTTACATCGGTGGGTGAGTGAGATCCGAAGGCTTCGGATCTTTCGTCCATAAGAATCTGACAATTCCATAAAAATCAATACATATTATCTATACGTATTATCCACCGGTTACGACCCTCAGGATTTCTACATTATCATCAGACACTTTCTCATCAAGCGGCACAGGAACTCCATTTCGGAAAACCAGTACAATTTCCGGATTAATATGAAGAGATCCCAGGAGCTCTTCATAGGTAGAATCCAGCGAAACTTCCATATCCTGCTCTTTAACACCCCCTGAAAGTATTTTCACCCTTATATTCAATATTATTCCTCTGGGAGTTCCTCTAACTCTGCTTTTCCTTTTGTCAAATCCACAAGATGCTCATCCATCAGTTTATTGTCCTGGATCTTTTGTTTCTTTTCACCTTTTCGTTCAATTCCTCTCTTTTTAAGTTTTGACATAGTTTTACCTCGCATCTTTTCGATTTTCACACTTTGTCTTTAGATTTTTCTATAATTCGATATTTATAATTTGGTTTATCTATATATTATTAAAAAATTGAAACGATCTGTATTCCCATACATACTTGATTTCTTTCATTTATTAATCTTATGTATGGACTGATTTCTTGCCTGAACCTGTGCTTGATCATTACACAAGCGAATATTTCCTGCTTCCACATCCTATTTTTTGAGCTGCTTCGATATGTATCGATGGATTTACCCCCCAAACATGATATATCGACTTTCCATCTGGTTTCATCCGTTCGTTTATAAGATCGATCGTTGCAGCATCGATCGCTACAGGATCTTTTCCACCCAGTATTCCAATGTCCTCTACAAAATGCTGCGCCGAAAAATTAAAACAATCGCATCCCGGCGTAAGATCGTAAACCCAGTTGATATAACCTATGCGCCCGTTAAGCGCCCTTATGGGAGCAAGCGCTGCTTCCCCCAATCTTTTTTGCATTTTATCTGATGCATCAACCGGAGGAATGATCGCTTCCTGCTGGCAGGCATCAGCACAGGATAACTCACCACAGCATTTTTTATGATCTATCTGAGGCGGTGTTATTGCACCCCAGGGACAAACTTGCACGCAGTCGCCGCACTGTATGCATTTTTCAGGGTCGATCGAAGGTCTTCCAACCTCATGTACCTTGATCTTCCCGGCCCGATCAAGACAACCCATGCCAAGATGCTTCACCGCGCCCCCGAATCCCGATGCGGGGTGTCCTTTACCGTGAGAGATGACTATCATCGAATCAGCTTTGGCAATTCCGGATGCTACAGTTATGCTGTCAAGTGAATCACCATTGATCTTTATCTCTATTCCATCCCCCCCTCTTAAACCGTCTGCCACAATAAAAGGAGCATTCATGCTTGCATGGGTGAAACCGTTCATGGCTGCGCCCTGGATAAGTTGTGGTGCATTAAGTTTCATACCTTTGTATAATGTGGTCGTGTCAGTAACAAAAGGTATTCCACCCTGTTTTATTACAAGGTCAACAACGGTTCTTACTATGACAGGCCTTACATGTGTGGTATTACCATATTCGCCCGGATGAATTTTAATCGCTACAATATCACCGTCTCTCACAGGAGAAATTTCCGGGAATATACTTTTTACCTGCTCTGGCTGGTTGTCCTGTGGTTTTGTAACCATGGCATCTTTAAAAATTATCTTATTCAATGACCATCACATCCTGTTTCAATGTATATGGCGAACATTGTTAATGAAGATTTTCAATTTGAACGGAACAAATGGCAACTTTTTCATACTTAAGTCTTTATCCTGTAAAATCCAATGAAATAAGTATGCGCATCGGATTCATTCTGCATGGTCCCGAAATAGTAGATATGGGCTCAGCCGGGAAGATAATCGATATTTTTAAAAATGAACATGAAATAATCGCAAAACTGGGTGGAACCATGGGAAGAACAGCAGTCCTGGATGCGGATCTTGAAAACATCATCGATATTTCACGTGGTCTTACACCAAGTGAGACTATCATCTCCCTGAAGAACGATATTGACCTTGCCATCCTTCTTAACCATGGAAAAACCATGGATACGGGTCGCTATTTCGGGCAGATCATAGCATCAAGGATCGATAATTTATTGCCTTTTGTCCATATCGAGCGCCCGGATAGTGGGGGAAGTATAATCTATTACCATCCTCCTGCAAAACAATGTGCTCAGTTTGTCAGGAAGTTCCTGTTAAAATACGATAATGCCTATAACCTCCCGGTTGAATTTGGTCGACCTGCACCATCGTATGTTAGAATCCATGAAGATCAAGTAATTCGCCGTATCGGAGGGGCGTTCGCAGGGGAAAATATTCGTCTTGATGGGGTTGTTATAGGAGAAGTTATCAAACCTGAAATCGAGATCTTATGCAAAGATGGAAGGATCATCGAATTGCGGGGAATAAGAGAAAAACCACATGGTCTTGAAAAATTGGAAGGCCGCAGGATAGACCTTTTTACGGCAAAGGTAAAAACAGGCGGCATAAGGAGAACTAAACATACAACAAAGATAGGAAATGCTATGTCAGGAAGATCCAGCCAGGAAATAGCTATAATAGATCACTGTGCAGAATCAACCTTTGAAATTGTTAAAAACGCAGGACTTGTCATAACCGTGGGAGACGATACCACAACAATAGCGGCTGATATCCTTGCGCGCCTTGGAATTCCTGTGATCGGCATTATTGACGGGGATATAGATGGCGTTCTTGAAAATACGGTTGTTCCAGATGGGTCCGTGATAATTCGGGTGAGACCAGGATTTGATGATATCGTTGGCCGGGAGGTTTCCAGGAAATTTTTGGGAGATGAAAGGCATTTGAGGCATGACAAAGATGATTTAATTAAAAAGATACTTTTACTTGCTGAAAAACATATGGTTGAAGTGACTTATTATTAGCTGGGCTGATGATTTGGAAGCGTGCGGATCAAACTATACCTATAATTCCTCCTTTGCAGAGTTATCCGCTAAAAAATTGAGAATGATCCAAAGATACGATATATTAATTACAAGCCAATGACATTAAGACAAAACCCCAGATAGGGCGCGTGGCCTAGTCCGGATATAGCGGCAGCCTCCTAAATCATAATGGAGTTAGCTGTAGATCGGGGGTTCGAATCCCCCCGCGCCCGTTCATGATACTAATAGTGGGTTTTATAAATTTTTTTGGGCTTTCATAAGTAAACCTTATCCGAAAGTATTATCCAATAAAGTGCCCTATAAAAACTACCGTTTTCATAATAATTAATAATTGCAAAATTCGGAGAAAAAGGATGCCCGTAAAAAAAGAAAAAGAACCACTTATTATGCACCCGCGGCCAAGCTCGATAGTCGCTGCACTGTACACTCTTAGAGACCTTGATACCGATGTTGTAATACTGCATGGTCCTCCTGGATGCAGCTTCAAGCATGCCCGGCTCCTTGAGGAGGATGGAATGAGAGTTGTTACGACCTCGCTTGATGAAACAGGATTTGTTTTTGGTGGGAAAGATGCTCTTGTGGAAGTACTTGAAAAAGTCATAGAACGCTTCAACCCCAAACGCATAGGTATTGTGGGCACATGCGCAAGCATGATAATAGGAGAAGAACTTCACGAGGCGGTTACAGAAGTGCAGCCGGATGTGCCTGTGATCGAGGTTGAAGTCCATGCTGGATACAGGGATAATACACAAGGTGTAATTATTGCACTTGAATCCGCTCTTGCTTGTGGGATTATCAGTGAAACTGAATTCGAGAGGCAAAAAGCACTCCTGAAAGAAGCAACAATGGTAGAAAAAAGGCATGGCGCAGCAAGTAAGGAATATCTTGAACCAAACCGCGGGGATCTGAAATACAAAGTAGCGGGAAGATTGCTTGAATTGATAAAACAGGGGAAAAAAGGGATCAATATCCTCAATGCCAAGAAGGAAACTGCTTTTATGTTCGCAGATATAAACCTTGCTGTGGCAGAAGTTGCGCAAAAGCTCGGACGCAGTTCAAATATTGTCAATATGGTAAATCTTGATGTAAATGTCGGGCTTCCCAAGAACAGGCGCAATGCCCGCGAGATCAAAGACGATCTCGGCCAGAAAGGCTTTGAGATCCATCATATTATCGGAGGCCTGGATGAGTATCCTGTCGCTGGAAATAAAGCAAGCCAGATCATTGGTGAAAAATATAGCGATTACGATTTTGCGGTCATCGCGGGTGTACCTCATGCACTTCCCATGGAAAAAATAAAGAACATGGAATTATTCTCAATAACCAATGGGCCTCGCCAGGTCGTGCCATTAAAAGAGATGGGGCATTCTCATGTTATCGTTGAGATCGACCTGCACCCCAAGACGCTGGGAGTGAGCCACATTGTTGAATCTGAATTCGGAGCTACGCTTCGGGAGATGGCTAAAGATGCCTAAACAGATCGCCATTTATGGAAAAGGAGGCATAGGTAAATCAAGCACAGCCTCAAATGTGGCTGCAGCCTGCGCCGATGAGGGGTATCGCGTTACAATAATCGGATGTGATCCGAAAAGTGATTCATCTATTACACTGCTTCAAGGAAGGCGCATCCCCACCATCATGGATCTGATGAGGGAAGACGTGGATATCAAGGAAGAGGATATCGTATTTATCGGTTACAAGGGTGTTAAATGCGTTGAGATCGGAGGCCCTGAACCGGGTATAGGCTGCGCAGGAAGAGGAATAATCGTTGCCATAAGCCTTCTTAAGAAGATATCAAGAGCGATTGAGGACACTGATCTTGTTATTTACGACGTGCCAGGAGATATCGTATGCGGAGGATTTGTCGCCCCTGTCAAGAAGGGACTTGTGAATGAAACATTTGTGCTCACATCCGGCGAATACATGCCGCTTTATGCAGCGAACAATATCTGTAAAGGGCTTTCAAGACTTGACGTGGCCCTGAATGGTGTGATATGCAACTCACGCGGCGCCCCGAATGAGGAAATTATCGTAAATGAATTTGCAAAAGAGATAGGAAGCCAGCTTCTTGCTTTTATCCCCAAGGATGTGCTCGTCCAGACATGTGAAAGGGATGGTTTTTCAGTCATTGAGAAAGCTCCTGATTCAGAAATTGCAGGAGTATACCGAAAACTTGCCAGAAGCATTATGGGGGAAAGAGTTGGAAAGATCCCTGAGCCGCTTGATGATAAGAGATTAAGGGAATTGACCAGGATATAAGATTTTTGGAGAGTATGACCGATAAGCTTGAAATCCCTCGAATTCTCATAGCAGGTGACCGCTCATCCGCTGGCAAAACCACGATCTCTATTGGCATAATGTCGGTGCTGCGGGATATGGGTTATACTGTCCAGCCCTATAAAGTCGGGCTTGATTTCATAGATCCAAGCTACCATACTGAAGTTACGGGCAGGTATTCAAGGAACATTGATGGTTATTTGATGTCGAAAGATGCTGTGTGTGAAGTCTTTTCGCATGCATCAAATGGGGCAGATATTGCAGTCATAGAAGGTGTAAGAGGGCTTTTTGAGGGGCTTGAAGCAACAAGTGATATCGGAAGTACCGCCCAGATCGCAAAAATATTACAATGCCCCGTTATTCTTGCAATAAATGCAAGAAGTATAACCCGAAGTACTGCAGCCCTTGTTTCAGGATACAAATCATTTGACCCTGAAGTTAACATAGTCGGTGTGATCCTGAATAATATCGGGAGCAAGAGGCATGCTGAAAAGGCAAAGACTGCTATTGAGACCTATACAGATACACCGGTAATAGGAGTGATCCCGCGTAATGACTCGATGAAGATCTCAATGAGACACCTTGGGTTGATTCCTGCACTTGAAGGGAGGCGAAAGGTAGCGGATTTTGATGTAAACCTGGGAAGAATAAAGGAGATCATTAAAGAAGGCATTGATATGGACAGGTTTATTTCTTTTGCTAATTCCGCTCCCCCGCTTGAAAAGCCGAAAGAGGATATCTTTAAACTGCAACAGCAACAAGGCATAATTAAGATCGGTGTGGCGCTTGATGAAGCTTTTAATTTTTATTACCGTGATAATCTTGAACTGCTTGAGCTTGCAGGGGCGGAACTTGTATATTTTAGTCCTGTGAATGATACTACTCTTCCCGATGTGGATGGATTGTATATCGGCGGGGGTTATCCTGAATTATTCACCAATGAACTTGAAGAAAATACTTCCATGCGTGAAGCCATAAAACAGGTCTCATCAGATGGCCTTCCCATTTATGCAGAGTGTGGCGGACTTATGTATCTGACGCAGGAGATCACAACAAATGTTTCAGGAAGCGGAAATTATCATATGGCAGAAATGAAGGGCGGGACCTTCAAGATGGTTGGGGCCCTTCCCGGAAAGACTTTGATGGGGCATAAAAGGGTCGTAAGTTATAATATTGGCAGCTTTATTGAAGATAATGTTATTGGAAAAGCAGGGGCTTCATTTATTGGTCATGAATTCCATCATTCAGAGATAGTTGACATTCCTGAAGATACGCATTTTGCCATTAAGCTTGAACGCGGCGTGGGAATAAAAGGTGATCTGGATGGGATTATTGTAAAGAATACTATGGCAGCGTATGCCCATCTGCATGCCGTTTCCTATACTGGTTTTGCGAGATCTTTCGTGGATTTTTCAGCAGGCAAAGAAATATAGTGATCATGCTATGATGACCACAAACTATATATGAAAATAATAACAAAAGATGGTCTGGATAAGGATAAATTATAGATAAGGATAGGAATAAAAAAATATGTCAATAAATGAGATAATGCTATTGGTATTTTTGATTAACCTCCCGTTCGGATATATTCGAGGTAATGCTCAAAGGTTTTCCAGGAAATGGATAATGGCAATACATATTCCTGTTCCATTCGTTTTCCTGATGAGGATATTTTCAGGGCTGAACTATACGGTCATTCCTTTGCTTGTCTTATCAGATATAGCAGGACAGATAGCTGGAGCAAAGTTGAGAAAAATTGATGTGAATAGATCAATCAAGGCGACAGAATAAAAATCTTTGACTGTTTTTAAGCCCAAGTTTCCCACCCAAAAATATAAACCACTGGCAGGCAACCCAGTGTCTTTCAGAATTTAGCTGATTTTTGGTCGTAGCAGTTTACTTTAGTGATTTACTCCAATTGACTTCAAATAATTTTTCT
>Ga0209540_10003477_pt1 | contig 10723 bp, 9 predicted proteins | sample BarGraIncu01121A_FD_184501 | JGI IMG/M metagenome (GOLD analysis project Ga0209540, IMG submission 184501) | Arctic peat soil microbial communities from Barrow, Alaska - Barrow Graham LP Incubations 011-21A (SPAdes) (version 2) | ecosystem: Environmental > Terrestrial > Soil > Wetlands > Peat... | reverse complement strand
GTAGGTATTTCCGGAATGGTTATCTACAATTTCAACAACCCCGGCACCGTGATAACCTTTTAACGGTTTTGCCGCTGGATGTTTGCCTCCCATTTGAGCCTTATACAAACCAAAACCAGCAACATCTCGAACCTCATCTGGAAACTTTTTGAGATCATCTCTACTGCTACCTATCCAGACTAATGGTTTTGTATCCATAGTTAAATTATACCACATTTGGGATAATAATAAAGAAATATTATTTTGCCCGTTCCAGACGGAATTTGCTGATGGTAGAAAAAGTACCGGCACTGACAACTTCCTGTAATCCTCAAATCGTCAACCGTGACAAAAATACAATCTTTCAACTGGAAATAATCAAAAAATGGCTGAACGTTAATTTAATATATGGTACAAGTATGAGGCGAGAGTCAGCATTAAGATGTGAATGATAACGTTAGTATTGTAATTGTAAATAGATATATAAAAAAGAAATGTTGACCGACAATAGCAAATATCTGATACATCTATAATTTAAAGTGAAGGAGGGTCATTATGGAAAAGAAATTCAAGAATGAATTTGAACAGAAATGGAACAAATATTTTCCCGAAGCTGATTTACCCATCGGATTTTACTACACCGACGTAAAAGAAGAAAAAAGCATGTTAAAGCCCCCGAGGGGACATCGCTGTATCATCGCTGATTTAGCAAGTGTAAGTAAGGGCAATACGAGATGTTTTGATGTCAATACTATTGGCTGTGGTGGTGGTAGGCGATACCTGGGTTTCGAGGATAATCAGGCACCCAATTTTGAATATTTCCTTTCTTACGGTATTCCGGGGAAACTTGAGGGTGAAAGATATAAGAAATCGCCAGAACTTGTCAAAGAGATCATGAAGCAACAAACTCTGTTTAAAGCGCCTGCAAAATATATTGTGTTCAAACGGTGGGATGCCATGGAAGAAAGTGATCAACCGTTGGTGATCATTTTCTTTGCTGCCCCGGATGTCCTTTCAGGTCTTTTCACTTTAGCAAATTATGATGAGACAGAATCCAATAAGGTCATTGCTCCCTTTGGTGCAGGTTGCGGTTCTATAGTTTATCACCCTTACCATGAACTCCAATCCGAACGACCTTGTGCGGTATTGGGTATGTTTGATGTCTCTGCCCGGCCTTGCGTTTCTCCCGAAGTACTTTCCTTTTCTATCCCATGGCCAAAATTCGTTCGAATGGCAGATAATATGGAAGAAAGCTTCTTGATTACAAAATCCTGGGACAAAGTTAAGAAAAGAATTAAAAAAAGAAATCCATGAGAGTCCTCCTTATTTCTGCCAATACTGAGCAGTCCAACATTCTTCCTTTGCCTTTGGGATTGAACTGCATCGCTGTAGCTACTCGAAACGCAGGACATGATGTGCGTTTCTTAGATCTTCTGACGGAAAAGAACATTAAAAAAGCTCTCAATCTGACAATTAAATCTTTTAATCCCGAAATCATCGGCATCTCCATAAGAAATATAGATGACCAGGTCATGAATACCCCGAGATTTCTATTGGATCAAGTCAAAGAGATTATCAGCGAGTGCCGAAAATTATCAGATGTTCCTATCGTGTTAGGCGGAGCTGGCTATAGTATATTCCCGGAGAGCACACTCAATTATCTGGAAGTCGACATGGGAATCCAGGGAGAGAGTGAGATAGTTTTCCCTATGCTGTTAGATCGAATACATAAGGGATTGGACCTCTCAAAATTGCCAGGTCTTTATTTGCGTGGTCTTGGTCTTCAAGGTGAAAGATTGTTTGCGAAAAACCTGGATATGTTGCCTCTTCCTGATCCATATTTATGGTTTTCCTCCACTCCCGATAAAAGTGAATACTGGGTGCCAATTCAAACTAGACGGGGGTGTCCCATGGACTGCAGTTATTGTTCGACCGCACTTATAGAGGGTCACTCAGTGAGAAGACGTCAGCCAAAACTCGTGATTGAGGATATTGTGCAACACGTCGATGTTGGTTATCGTATGTTCCACTTTGTTGATAATACTTTTAACATTCCTTTGCACTATGCCAAAGAAATTTGTCGGAAAATTATTGAGAGTGATCTGAATATTTCATGGAGATGCATTTTTTACCCTGGGATCATTGATAATGAATTGGCTGATCTGTTGGATAAAGCTGGTTGTAAAGAAGTCAGCCTAGGTTTTGAAAGTGGCAGTGAAAGAATACTGCGTAACATGAACAAAAAATTCAGTTTGGATTCCATTCGTCGAACATCTGATATACTGAAAGCTGTTGGAATCAAAAGAATGGGATTTTTACTATTGGGAGGCCCCGGCGAAACAAAGGAAACCGTGGAGCAAAGCCTGGCTTTTGCCGATTCACTGGACTTGGACTTATTAAAAATCACTATCGGTATTCGTATCTATCCCCAGACAAAATTAGCAAAAGTAGCTATCAGCGATGGTATGATTTCGCCGGAAGACAATTTGTTAATACCGAAGTTTTATGTCGTTAAGGAAATTGAGGCATGGATACGTGAAACTGTGAGATTTTGGATAAACAACCATCCCAATTGGATAACTTGATAAAATTGATCTATAAAAATTTATAGATAAAGTAACGCATTTTAGTTCATAACGATCCGGCTGATTTTTTGTTATGCTCAACGATATCATATCATAATAACATACGGAGAATAACCCATGGAAACGAATACAAAGATATCTGTTTTAGACGAGGTAATCCGTTCACGTCGAACAATCAGAAGCTTCTATGGGGAAATATCAGATGAGACATTAATGAAAATTCTTGAGTCAGGAATTTATGCACCTTTTGGCGGTGCTACAGGTATTCCGCTTAAAAAAGTAAGGAAAATTTTTATTTTTAGGCAAAATACTGAATCTATGAAAGTTGTGAGAGATATTATTAATGCCCAGCTCAAAAGTGGTGCATCTCGAATTGGATTATTGCTTAAATTGATGCCATTTCTAAGAAAGAAAATGCAGGTGTTTGCGAATCGTCTCAAAAATCTATCTGAAAATGGAATCCCAGGGCTTACTGAAGGTGCATTCTATATTGTAATTGCCGAAAAGTCAGGGTTTCCCCCCGTTGAGAAGCAGTCTTTATCTCATACAATGGAAAACATTTGGTTAACAGCTACTGCGTATGGTTTGGGATTTCATTTGGTTTCGGCTACTAGTCTGCTGTCAAAAAATAAAAAATTTATGAAAATTCTCGCTTTGAATCAAGGCGAATGGGCTTTGGATGGTTGTGTTATAGGTGTTCCTAAATGTATGCCACCACCGAGAGAAGACAGAAAGATTGAAAACTTTATTACTTGGATTGACTATGGAAGCAATACAAAATCAGCCTAACAAATGGCGGAATATGACGTTTCCAACGCTCTCTCACGCCGGAAACCGGGGTTCAACTCCCCGTGGGACTACCACGAATAAAAATAATTCACGCCAGCCGACAAACATCGGCGCCACACCCCACATATGGGGGCCTATATTTCATTGACATACAAGACCGTTCTCCCTATACTTCCTACCATCAGAAGCAACGTCTTATACCATTTGCTTTCTTTGGCTAACTTTGTTGGCTGCGTCGTCGGCTTCCTCAGCGTATGTACAATACGCCTCCGGCGCCTCCTCCTTGCCGCCTCGTTATCCTTTGAAAGCGAATGGTATTATCGATAAAATAAATCCGGAGGTGAGTAGAATGGCCAAAGCGAAGGTAATCATCAAAAAACTCAATGCCCCCCACCAGCACACGAGCCTAAAAGACTATCTGCCCCTGAATGAAAAGATGGTTTCCGAGATCCGCCGCGCCGTTAAGGAGATTTTTGACGAACTGGGAGGGGCCGCGCTCATCAAATCCAGCGGCGCCGTCTATATCAAACCCAACGCCATTGACGCCAAGGCTTACTGTCACACACGCATCGAGGCACTTAAGACCGCAATCGAATACTGGCAGCAGGTTGGCGCGAAGAAGGTTTATGTCTTGGAAAATTCCACCCAGGCCAACTACACGCGCGTTGTTTTCGCCGTAAACGGCTATGCGAAGCTCTGCCGCCAGACAGGCGCCGTACCAATCTATCTCGACGAGGAAAAGACACGGGCATTCAAGTTTTCCGGCCGCTCTCCCGCGGGGAAGGACAATCACAGGGGCTATGACCTTACGGCCTGCGCGTTTCCCCTCACCGTGGCGGAGAAACTCATCGATGGCGCCAACGAAAATCTTTACATAGACTTGCCCAAGCTCAAAACCCATTCCATGGCCGGGGTGACGCTGGGGGTGAAAAATCAGTGGGGCTTCCCCATCCACACCAGCCGGGGGCTTGACCACAATTACAATCTCTTTTCGAAGCTGGCCGACGTCCTATCCCTGGTGCGACCTGACGTCACCCTGATCGAAGGCGTCGAGGGAACCATCTACGGTCACTACCCGGTCACATCAAAGGCCGATACCTGCGTGAAACCCTTCCGTGTGCTGATCGGCAGCAGAAACGTGGTCGCCGCCGATATCGTCGGAAGTAAGATTTTCGGGCTGGGACTTGAGGATGTCCCTCATCTCAAGGAAGCTGTGGCAAGGGGTTTGGGAGAAGGCGTAAATGGGCCTGAGGATATCGAATGCACAGGCGACATTACATCACTTGACGGTATCGATCTTATTGGCGACATGCCGCCTGAGGGCAAATATCCAACCGACCTCTACGAATCTTACCCCGGGGATGTAAGAATGATCGTGGGAAAGACGATGGCCTGCCGCGAGGGATGCATGAATAATCCCAAAACGCTCCTGCAGGTGCTCCATTCCGACTACCAGGGGAAAGGCGGATGGACACTCATCATGGGGAAGGGATTCGATCCCGCCGAGATCGACGCCTTGCGGGGCCGGGTGCTGATTGCCGGCCACTGTGCCATTGAGGAGATCGGCGAGCGGCTCATTAGGCGGCTGGGGCGAGGGAAAGTATATCTCAGCGGTGAGTGCAACGACCTCTGTTCTACGGTCAATGCCATGTGCCACTTGATGAAGGTAAACCCCCTGGTCTTAATCAATCGGAATCTGAGCGGCGCCATAATTGCCCTTGCCCTGGCCAAACTGAAGGGCTCGACCTCGCGCGTACCAAACCCATTCTGCCATCTCTTCAAAGTGGTCTAAAGGGTCCAATGAAAACATAGCTTCGTTTTCACGCAATAAAAAGTTTCACTTTATCATTTTGCCCTCGAATAAATTGGCTTTAAAATCGGCAGATGACCAGACCAGCAGTTACGTACATCTTCCTGTACTACACAATCATCCAACCTCGATGAAAATGCAGGACTTCAATCAGCAATAAACACAATTCACGCCCGACGACAAACATCAACAACACACCTCACATTTTGTGGCCAAGATTTCCTTGGCATACAAGACCGAGTTTCTTATAGTTCAACCATGAACAAGCAATGTCTTATCAAAACATGAAAGCGAGGTAAGGACATGAAAAGTAAATGCTTATTATTGTTGATTTGTTTATTATTTTTGAACGGCTGTAGTTTGGTTATTTTAGGCATAACACAAAATCGAAAACGACCTTTAGAAGAGCAACCGTGAATATGTCCCACCGCCTCGTTATCCTTTGAAAGCGAAATGGTATCAATCCAACAGAAACGCCCTGACCGGAAATATGATGCGGTTATTTTTTTGTCTTGACGATCACGGCCCCCTCGGAAAATTCCGCCGGCTTTTGTGCATTTCCTGGCGAAACGTCTTTGATCTTAATGCTTCTTGTTTTGATGCCGATATCCCGCGGCTTGGTTTTTACCGCATAGACGCCGCCTTCTTGTTTAAGGTTTAAATCTCCCAACTCAACAACACTGGCATAGATCATAATGCTTTCCTCACCAAAGGGCGGGTTCACTTCCAGTTCAAATTTATCCGTCCCGGACGGGATTGCATAAGTCACACCGCCCTGAAAGTAATTATCCTGCCGGTAAGGATTGGGCAATAACTGAAGATCCTTTTTTACCACGTCCCGATAGATCACTGTAGCGAAGAAAGGTTTATTGCCCTTGAGATAAATCTTGATTTTATCGCCTTCTCGATAGGTTTCTTTATCCGACCAGACCTTTACAGTAAGCGGTAAAGACGGATCATCCAGTGCTGTATCCGGTAACTTCTTCATGGCCTTTTCATCAGGAATGACTTCCGTCTTGATCTTGACTTTGTAGCAATCACCCTGCGCCGTGTCTTTATACCAGCCCTTCTCCATATCTTCGATCACCTTGACCGTGGCATTGGCATAGGCGGAGATAATATCTTTCTGAAGTTCAAAGTTCTTCACTTCGGTTGAGGAAGACACGTAGGTTTGGACCGACTCGATGGCAATTCTTTTGGCATCGGCCATGGCCGCAGTTTCAGTTTGTTTGCGCGATTTGTCATCTCCCATGCAGGCAGATCCTTCCGCTATCTTAATCGTGGATTGCGCGGCGTAAACTGAAGCGGCCAGAAAAATACTTATAGCGACAAAAAATAAAATCTTACGCATAGAACCTCCATCTATAGTTTACTTGGCCAAACCTGCGGAAAATCCATCCCCCCGTTAATCTGGATAAAAAACACAAGCCGAAATTAAACACAAGCACATTGACGAGTCAAGATTATTTTATTGATTTGTCATGGTGGTACACTTGATCAGCCACACAGGAAATGATATGTTTATATCTATGACAAAAACCATTGTTCAAATCTATGAAGTGCAAAAACCGGCAGAGGCAGAGGCTGTCATCGCTTTAGGCGTCGATCATACCGGCAGCGTTCTGCTTTCCAGAGATTCCTGGAAAATAACATCCATCAGGAAAACAGTTCAGACAATTCAGCGGGCGGGAGCAAAAAGTGGCTTGATTCCACTGTTCGCCGACCCGCTAACTGTTTTTCATGCCTTGGATTATTATCAGCCTGATTTTGTCCATTTCTGTGAGGCACTCCCAATATTTCCCGGAAATAAAACAACTCTGCGAGAATTTGACGCTCTTATTACTCTTCAGGTAGATTTCAAGGATAGATTCCCGCAGATTGAAATCATGCGATCACTCTCAGTACCACAGCAAGGAGCAACACGAAAAAGTGAGGTTTTAAATAATATTCTTTCTTTCACCAAACTACTGGCACCATTTAGCGACTATTTCCTCATTGATACGCTTTTTGGAGATCAGGGTGCGCAGCAGGACCAGCCCGTAGCGGGTTATGTCGGCATTACCGGCGAAGTTTGCGATTGGAACATGGCTGAGGCGATAATTAAGCAAAGCCCCATACCAGTAATCCTGGCCGGCGGCATTTCGGACGAAAACGTCTTTGATGCAATCATTAAACTGCACCCGGCAGGGGTAGACAGCTGTACCAGAACCAATGCAGTCGATAAAGAAGGCAAACCTGTCAGATTCAAAAAAGACCTCAAAAAAATCCAGCGAATGGTTGAGGAAGCAAGAAGAGCAGATTCTGTCTTGGCGGAATCTTTAAAAAAAGCACAATAAGGGGATCTATAATTATGGGGAAATGGTTGGTTTTTAGTTTTACCGTTTTATTCATAGGTTGTGCGGGTAATCGCCCCGCTTCTCTTGGGGTCAAAGATGGAAAGTTTATTCCATGTCCTGCTTCTCCGAATAGAAACGATTCGCAAACTGTTTAATTTTGCAACACTGTAACGCAGGCGGAGACTGTATGAACTCGAAAACATTACAACGGGAATATCAGACAATACAGGAGATGATCACTCTGGCCTGCCGTAAGCGGCACGCCATGAAGTCACCGGAACTTTGCCCTTCGTGTACAGAACTTTTAGCTTATGTCAAAGCCCGTCTTGATAAATGTCCTTATCAGGAGCAAAAACCAACCTGCGCCCGATGCCCTATCCACTGTTACAAGATGGTTATGCGAGAAAATATCCGTAACGTGATGCGTTATTCAGGACCGCACATGCTCCGGCGCCATCCCCTCCTGGCGATCCGCCACCTGCTGGCCGGATGGAAAAGCGGAAGGAAGGTGAAGACGTAATCAGGATTGGCGAATTATGCATCGCTATCGGTTTGTAAAACAATAAATTGATGATAGTTTGCGTATAAGTTGGGTATAATGCCATTTCTAAATCAAAGATGATATCGAGGCGGCAAGGAGGCGACGACGAGACGTATTGTACATCCGTTGAGGAAGCCGACGACGCCCCAAGCATTCGCCGGGCTCCGCTGCCAACAAAGATAGTGCTTTGATTTAGAATTGGTATAAGCGTCAGCTAATCAACGCAAAGCTTTCTTGATTTCACTGACATAATCGGAAACAATTTTCACCAGATCAGAATTGCTTTTGTTCTCATCAATCAGCCGCACAACGGCGCTGCCGATGACGATACCATCAGCAATGCTGGCAATTTCCTGCGCCTGCTTTGGATTCGAGATACCAAATCCCACCGCCAGAGGAAGTTTTGTAATCTTGCGGATTTTACTAACCTCTCGTTTGATGTCCTCAATTCTGGGAGCCGCAGTACCTGTGACACCGGTGATGGAAATATAATAAAGAAAGCCTGTTGCCGCAGCGGCAATCTGGTGTAACCTTTTTTCACCGGTTGTCGGGGCGACAAGCGAGATGAAATCAATGCCGGCGACATCGGTATAAACTCTCAGTTCCTGTGCTTCTTCCGGCGGCAGATCCACCACCAGAACACCGTCCACGCCGGCCTTTTTTGCCGCTTGGGCAAATTTCTTAGCGCCATAAGCAAAGATAGGATTATAGTAGCCAAAGAGCACGATTGGAATTGGCGATGTTCTGCGGACATCGGCAACCAGATCCAACACGCCTTGCAGAGTTGTTCCCGCTTTTAAAGCCCGCTGTGATGCCGCCTGAATCACCGGCCCATCGGCTGTGGGATCGGAAAAAGGAACACCAATTTCCAGAATATCCACGCCCGCGTTCTCCAGACCCAGGATTAATTCTTCTGTCACTCTAAGCGATGGATCGCCGGCCGTTAAATAAATAATCAGCGCTTTTTCTTTTCTGCCGCGCAAAGATTCAAACTTATCTTCAATTCTTCCCATTAGTTTACTCCTCCCGTTTCAATAATCGTCTGGGCGTCTTTATCGCCGCGTCCGGAAAGACAAACGACGATGATTTTATCTTTGGCCATTTTGGGCGCCATCTTCATGGCATAAGCGATCGCGTGCGCGCTCTCCAGCGCGGGAATGATGCCCTCATTGCGGGATAAAAAGAAAAAAGCCACAACCGCTTCCTTATCCGTTATCGTGACATATTTTACTCTTTTTGTTGCATGAAAATAGGCGTGCTCCGGCCCGACACCCGGATAATCCAGGCCCGCGGCAATAGAATACGCATCGCGCACCTGCCCATGCTCATCCTGCAAAAGATAAGTTTTATTTCCGTGCAAAACACCCACCTTACCCGCATTAATGCTGGCCGAATGCTCAGAGGTATGCAAACCGTGGCCAGCCGCTTCTACGCCGTACATGGCCACATTCCTTTCGTTGCGGAAGGGATAGAAAGTTCCCATGGCGTTACTGCCTCCGCCAACACAGGCAATCAAAACGTCGGGGTTTCTGCCTTCCATTTTCATGATTTGCTTTTTCGTCTCGCGTCCTATGACTGATTGAAAGTTACGCACCATCTGCGGATACGGATGTGGCCCGGCTGTTGTGCCAATGATGTAAAAGGTATCACGAACACTGGATACCCAGTAGCGCATGGCTTCATTCATGGCATCTTTGAGCGTGGCTGTGCCGCTTTTCACAGGCACAACTTCGGCGCCTAATATTTTCATGCGGAAAACATTAGGTGCCTGACGTCGAATATCTTCTTCGCCCATAAATATTTTGCATTCCATGCCGAAGAGCGCCGCCACTGTGGCCGTGGCAACACCGTGCTGGCCTGCCCCTGTTTCCGCAATGACTTTTTTCTTACCCATCCTGCGGGCCAGGAGTGCCTGACCCAGCGTGTTGTTTATTTTGTGAGAGCCGGTATGATTTAAATCTTCGCGTTTCAGGTATATTTTTGCTCCGCGTAAAGATTCGGACATCCGGCGGGCATAATAAAGAGGCGTGGCACGCCCGGCATATTCCCGCTGATACCATTCAAGCTCCTTTTGGAATGTTTTATCTTTTTGGGCAACCCTATAAGCCTTCTCTAGTTCGATTAAAGCGGGCATCAACGTTTCTGCCGCATATCGTCCGCCAAAAATGCCAAAATGCCCGTACTTATCAGGTTGAGTCTTCATCATCTTCCCCTTCTTAAAAATATTAATTGCATCTCGTTTAGTTCAACATCGGCATGTCGGATAATATCAAATATTCGTGCCATTTTTGCGTGATCTTTTTTACCCGGCTTTAACTCCACGCCGCTATTGATATCAAGTGCATTGGGCGTAACTGCCTTAATCGCTTCGGCAATATTTCCCTCGTTGAGCCCACCGGAAAGAATCAGCGGCTTTTTATTCTTGATGCGGCAGGCCAACTCCCAGTTAGCTTTTTTGCCGGTGCCGCCGTAAAGTCCGGCATGACGGCTGTCAACCAATATAGCCGCAACATCGTAGCCCGAAGCTTGATTAAAATCATCATCATTTTTAAATTCGACAGCCTTAATAACCTGGGATGCCGGAAATTCCCGACAATACGCAGGTGATTCGTCACCGTGCAATTGGATCATGTCGAGCCCGCAATATTCAACTATTCTTTTCACTTCGGTAACACTCTCATTG
>Ga0209540_10003476_pt1 | contig 10723 bp, 10 predicted proteins | sample BarGraIncu01121A_FD_184501 | JGI IMG/M metagenome (GOLD analysis project Ga0209540, IMG submission 184501) | Arctic peat soil microbial communities from Barrow, Alaska - Barrow Graham LP Incubations 011-21A (SPAdes) (version 2) | ecosystem: Environmental > Terrestrial > Soil > Wetlands > Peat... | reverse complement strand
GGCGCGCACTCTGAGCCAAGCGACTCGCGGCGCCTCACACGCGACTTCGGCTGCAGCCGCCCCGGGCACCAAGCCTGCTGGAGGGGAGCGGGCTGCTCGGCGAGTGCACAGCGTAGGGGGAGCGGATACGGGGCCGATCGGGACGCCCGAGGCGAGCGGGCCGAAGACCAAGGAGCAGAAGCGTGCCGAGGCCGAGGCCCGAAACCGTGCGTATCGGTCAACCAAAGGCCGCAAGACCCGCCTCCAAGCGCTCGACGCCGAGCTTGCGATCGCTCAGGCACGCCACGACGAACTGATAGAGCTGATGGCCGAACCCGAGCTCTATGCGAGCCCGGCCGCATTCGACGCCGCCATCGCCGAGTACAACGCGCTCAAGGCGCGGCTTCCTCGGCTGGAGGAGGAATGGATTGCGGTCACCGAGGAGATAGAGCGGCTCTCCGCGAACGGAAGCTAGCGAGACGCCGTTCACCGTCCGTGTGTGGCCGCCCACCGGAGGAATAGGGCCACCTGAGCCTTCTACCTGCGGTAACGCCAGTCTATGCGCTAGTTTGTAACTAACTTCACAAAGTCAGTTCGCTCGATTACACTGACGCCAGCCGTTCTGCCGAGGTGCCCTTGGGTGGAACGATTTTGAGTCGGCTGTCCAACCGGCGCTCGGCGGGCAACCGGCCGAGAAGACAGAGCCAGGGGGTCGCATGCACGGGGCTTTCGCCCAGGGGATCCTGTTCGTGCTCGGCCTCGCCACGGCGGCGACGGCCTTCATCCTGTTGGTCTTCGGGGCCAACGCGCTCCTGTCTCCCCGCGCTCCGAGTCCCGAGAAGGACTCGCCCTTCGAGTGCGGCATGGAGCAGGCGGGCGAGCCTTGGACCGCGCCGCGGTTGCGCTTCTCCACGATCGCCGCGCTGTTCGTCCTTTTCGATGCCGAGGCTGTGCTGCTCTTCTCGGTGGCCACCGGCTTGCGCGGTCACGTCACCGCACTGCTCGAAGTGGCGACGTTCGTGGCCTTCCTCGCCTTGGGTCTTGCCTACGCGTGGCGGAAGGGAGCGCTCGAATGGCGCTCGTAGACCGCATTGGCGCGGCTCTTGGCCGGACCCCCGGCGGCCTCATCCTCACGAGCGTCGACGCGCTGGTCGACTGGTCACGCGGGCAGTCGCTCTGGGCCTTTCCGATGGGCACGGCGTGCTGCGCGATGGAACTCATCGCCGCGTCCTTCAGCAAGTTCGACTTCGACCGGCTCGGCACGTTCCCGAGGCCCGATCCACGCCACACTGACGTGATGATCCTTGCGGGCACGATCACCGAGAAGATGAAGCCGGCGGTGAGGCGTCTCTACGACCAGATGCCGGATCCCAAGTGGGTCGTCGCCATGGGTAACTGCACCGTGTCGGGCGGCATCTTCTACTACGACACATACTCGGTCGTGCGTGGTGCCGATACGTTCTTGCCGGTTGACGTCTACATCGCCGGCTGCCCGCCGCGCCCGGAGTCGCTCCAAGATGCCATTGTTCAACTGCGCGAGCTGGTCAAGGAGGAGTCGATCGCCCCTGGCAGGCGCAGCGAGCGCCAGGTGGCGCTGCCTCGGCCTCCCGCCGAGGGCGGTGACCCCGAGTGAGCCCACAGCACGACATGGCCCACCACCTGAGCAGACTGTCGACGGATCTGGGCGCGCGCATCTCCGAGCGCTTCGATGCTGTCGTGATCGAGATTCCCGCCGAGAACCTGCTGCGGGCGGCCTACGAACTGCGCGAGATCGGCTTCGACCGGCTCGGCATGGTCACGGCCGTGGACTTGGGCGAAGACTTCGAGATGGTGTACCGCGTGACCTCGCGCTCGCTGTCGTCCAACGCGTTCGTGAAGTGCCGGATCGGTCGCGTCGATCCGACCGTGTCGTCGTTGTGCGAGGTGTGGCCCGCGGCCAACTGGCAGGAGCGCGAGGTCTGGGATCTCTTTGGGATCGACTTCGCGGGCCACCCGGATATGCGCCGGATCCTGCTACCCGAAGAGTGGCCCGGCTGGCCGCTTCGCAAGGACTACGACGATCCCAACGTCATCCGGCGTCCGGACTACATCTAGAGAGGAGGTCGACGTGTCCCTGGAGGTCGAATCGCGCACGCCCGTTCTCGGCGAGGACGGGCTCCCCATCGAGGAGCTCGTGGTCAACGTCGGCCCCTCGCATCCGTCCACTCACGGCGTGGGACGCTTCATCGTCCATCTGGACGGCGACGTCATCGTCAGGTGCGACCCGGTGATCGGCTACCTGCACCGTGGCATCGAGAAGATGGCCGAGAACCGCACCTATCTGCAGATCGTGCCGCTGACCGACCGGCTGGACTATGTCGGCTCGATGTACGCGAACTGGGCGTACTGCCGGACCGTCGAGCGCCTCGCAGGCATTCGCGTCCCCGAGCGCGCCGAGTACCTGCGCGTGATCGTATGCGAACTCCAGCGCATCGCGAGCCACATGATGGGCATCGGCGCCGCGGCGGCCGACACGGGCGCGTTCTCGATGTTCCTCTACACCTTCGACGTGCGCGAACGCATCATCGAGCTCTTCGAATCGCTGTGCGGTTCCCGCCTGACGTACAACTACGTGCGCCCGGGCGGAGTGAGCTTCGACGCGCCGGAGGGATGGTTCGAGGGCGTCTCGGCGTTCACGGAGAACGTGGACGCGCAGCTCGCCGAGCTGGACTCGCTGTTCTTCGGCAATGTCATCACCCGGGGACGCCTGAAGGGCGTCGCGGTGCTCTCCGCCGAGGACGCGGTGGCGTGGGGCGCATCCGGACCGGTGGCGCGTGGCAGCGGAGTGAATTGGGACCTGCGCAAGCACGACCCGTACTCGATCTACCCGCGCATGGAGTTCGACGTCGTGGTCGGGGACAACGGAGACGCCTACGATCGCGACCGCTGCCGCCTCTTCGAGTGTTACGAGTCGGCCAAGATCATCGACCAGTGCATCGCGCAGATGCCGGGCGGCTCGTTCAAGGCCGAGGGCCTGCCGCGGCTCATCGCACCGCCCGCAGGCGATGCGTACGACCACATCGAATCCGCCCGGGGTTCTCTGGGCGTCTATCTGGTGTCTGACGGCTCGCCGCGTCCCTATCGCATGAAGGTGCGATCGCCGGCCTTCTGCAATCTGGCCCTGACCAGCAGACTGGCCGTCGGCCACACGCTGCCCGACCTCGTCGTCGTGCTCGGCTCGCTCGACCCGGTGTTCGGGGAGATCGACCGATGAGCGGCTTCTTCTGGGGACTGGTGGTCGGGCTGGCTGCCGGGATTGTGATCGCGGTGGCAGCGCTGATCGGCGTGTGGGCCGAGCGCAAGGTGAGCGCGCGCATCCAGATGCGCTTCGGGCCGCAGGAAGCCGGCCCGTTCGGCCTGCTCCAGACGCTCGCCGATACGGTCAAGCTCATCCTCAAGGAAGACATCACACCCACTCAGGCAGATGTGCCGGTGTTCAGGCTCGCGCCGCTCCTGGTGTTCGTGCCGGTGGCGGCGTCGCTCGCGGTCGTGCCATACGCCGCGGGTTGGGCGCCCTTCAACATCGCCTCGAGCGTCGTGTTCTTTCTCGCCGTACCGGCCATCTCGGTGATCGGCGTGCTCCTGGCCGGCTGGTCGTCGCGCAACTCCTACGCGTCGATAGGCGGCATCCGTGGCGCGGCGCAGATGATCTCCTACGAGCTGCCGCGCACGCTGTCCGTGCTCGCACTCTGCCTACTTGCAGGCTCGATCTCCACGGTTGCGGTCCACGACTCGTGGCGCTTCTGGTGGATCCCGCTCAATGCGATCGGCTTTCTCGTCTACTTCATCGCCTCGATAGCCGAACTCAACCGGGGTCCGTTCGACCTTTCCGAAGCCGAGTCCGAGCTGGTCGCCGGCTACTTCGCTGACTACTCGGGTATCCGCTGGGCGATCTTCATGATGGCCGAGTACGGCGGCATCGTCGCGGCATCCCTCTTCGGTGCGGCCCTGTTCTTCGGCGGTGGACTGGGGCTTCCCGGGTTGCTCGGCGGAATCGTGTTCATGGCGATCGCCGCGGTCCTCGCGATCACGATGCTGTGGGTCAAGTGGACTTTTCCGCGCATGCGCCCCGATCAGCTCATGTCGCTGGCGTGGAAGGTACTGACACCGATGGCGCTCGTGCAGCTCGTGCTCGTCGGGCTGGTGATCCCATGGCGCTGACCCCTGCCGACAGAACGCGTCACGCCCCGGATCGAACGCCTTCCTCCGTTCGGCTGCACGTCTCGGTGACCGACGAGTATGCGCCCGGGGTGCGCGGCTTCTTCCAGCGCTGGAAGAGCGTGTTCGCGGGCATGGCGATCACCGGCAAACGGGCGACCGGCAAGGTCGAAACGCTGCGCTATCCGTTCGAGAAGCTCACGCTCTCGCCGCGCTGGCGTGGTGCCCTGCGCCTCAAGGGCATCCTCGGCCGCGACGACATCCCGACAATCCGCTCGGTGCCGCAGGAGTACAACGGCCTGATCGACCGCCTCTACACCGAGAACCACCTGCCTCCGTGCGTGGGGAACTGCCCGGCGAACGTCGACGCGCGTGGTCAGTCCTACTTCCTCGCCGAGGACAAGGTCGCCGAGGCCTACGAGCTCGTTCGGGACCGCAACATCCTGCCCGGCGTGCTGGGCCGCATCTGTCACCACCCGTGCGAAGCGGCGTGCAAGCGCAACTACTACGACGAACCCATCGCCATCAGGCCGCTGCACCGCGTCGCGTTCGAGCGCTACGCCGAGGTGCGCGAGGAGCGCGTCAAGCCGCTGCCGCGGACGCGCGACGAGCGCATCGCCATCATCGGCTCCGGCCCCAGCGGACTGTCGGCGGCCTACGACCTGATGCGCAACGGGTACTCGGTCACCGTCTACGAGAAGGACCACCATCCGGGAGGTGCGCTGTACTCGGGCGTTCCTGCATACCGCCTGCCGCGAGAGGTGCTGTTGCAGGAGATCACCGACCTGGTGACGATGGGCATGGAGCTCAAGCTCGACGTCTCCGTCGGGGACGACGTGCCGATCGACTATCTGATCGGCGAGTACGACGCCGTGCTCATCTCGGCGGGGCTGCAAGAGAGCCGCATCCTTCCGCTGCCGGGCGCGGACGCGATCGGGGTCGTCGGCGCGCTCGACTTCCTGCGCGCCGGGAACTGGAAGGGCGAGGCCGGCGTCAAGGGGAAGCGCGTCGTCGTGATCGGCGGCGGGAACGTCGCGGTCGACTGCGCGCGTGTGGCGCTGCGCGTCGGCGCGAGTGCGGTCACGTTGACGGCGCTGGAGAGCCAGGAAGAGCTGCCCGCACACCCGTGGGAGATCGAGGAGGCCCTCGACGAGGGCGTGACCATCGACTGCTCCTGGGGACCGAACGCAGTGCTCAACGAGGACGGCAAGGTCACCGGCATGCGCATGCAGTCGTGCCTCTCCGTGTTCGACGCGCAGGGCCGTTTCTCGCCCAAGTTCGCCGACGAGTTCACCGACATGCCCGCCGATGTCGTCGTGTTCGCGATCGGCCAGGCGCCCAAGCTCGCCGGCATCGTCGCCGGCAGCGACCTCCTCCTCACGGAGCGCGGGCTGCTCCCGGTCGACGGCTCGCTCATGACGACCAAGGTCTCGGGAGTGTTCGCGTGCGGCGAAGTCGTGACCGGTCCGGGCTCTTGTATCGCCTCGGTCGCGAGCGGTCACGAGGCCGCCACGTCGATCCACCGCTACCTCTCGGGCGCAGACCTGTCTGCGGACCGTGTCTACCGGCCGGTCCCCGTCTACGCCCGCTACCAGAAGGCCGTCGTCGACGGGGTGGAGAGTTCTCGGCGGCGTGTGGTGATGCCCGAGGCGAAGGGCCTGGAGCGCGCAAAGGACTTCAGGCAGGTCGAACTCGGTTTCACGCGCGTCGAAGGACGGGCCGAGGCGGCGCGCTGCCTGCGCTGCTCGTCGGAGGTGTGCGTCGGCTGCACGTTCTGCGCGCGGACGTGTCCCGACTTCGCTATTCGCGTCGAGCGGGTAGACGATCCCGGTGGTCGCTGCGTAACCCGATATGATCTCGACCTCTCGAAGTGCTCTTTCTGCGGTCTGTGCGCCGAGCAGTGTCCTACCGGTGCGCTTGTCCACACCGGCCAATACGAGCTGTCCTTCTACTCGCGCCAGTTCACCCTCTTTGACAAGGACCAGATGGTGCGCTCGGGCGAGGGGAGCAGATCCACTGGTCGCGACTCCGTGAAGGGCGCCGCGAGCGGTGCGGCCTGCCGACGCGACGGAACGGTGACCGAAGACAGCGCGCCACCCAACCCCGAGAATGCCCTCGAGGCCGCCAAGGAGGTGGGGCAGTGAGCGCGTTCGTCTCGCAGTCGTTGTTCTGGCTGCTCTCGGCGGTCGCCATCACAGGCGCGCTGTCGGTCCTGCTCGTGCGCGACGTCATGCGAATGGCTCTCGGCCTCGGCGCGTTCCTGCTTGCGGTCGCCGGGTTCTTCGCCTACTACGGCTTCGGCTTTCTCGCACTGGCCGAGCTGTTCGTGTACGTCGGCGGCGTGCTTGTGCTCATCCTCTTCGCCATCATGCTCGTCCATCGAGGCCCCGGTGGCGCCCCCACGCTCGAGAACCGGCTGGACCCGCTCTACGTCGTCGCGGCGTTCTCAGTCTCGACGCTGCTGTTCCTCATGCTGCGGCCTATCGTGGCGGTGGCGGGTTCGTCGGGCAGCCCGGGCGGCCCCGCCGAACTCTCCGCGCTCCTTCTCGGCCCGATGCTGCCGCAGTTCGAGGCGCTCGGCGTGCTGCTCCTCACCGGCCTCGTGACGGTCGTGCTCGTGATGGGCCGAGGTGAGCGCGGATGATGTTGCTCGCCGTCGCATGCCTGCTCTTCGGCCTGGGTTTGAGCGGAGTTCTCGTCCGCCGAGATGTGGTTGCCGTGCTCGCCAGTGTCGAGGTCATGCTCGGCGGCGCGATGGTTCTGCTCGTGGGTCTCGGTGCGACGCTGAGCACGGCGCGCGCAGCCGAAGTTCACGGGATCGCGTTGATGGTGCTCGTGGTGATCGCGGCCGAGGCGGCCATCGGGCTTGCGCTACTCGTTGCCGTCGCCCGCCAGATGCGCACGACGCGCGTCGACGAACTCACGGAGGTGAGAGGCTGATGGCGGCCCTGGCGTCTGCGCCGTGGCTTGGCTTCGCGCTTCCGATGGTGCTTGCTGCCCTTGTCGCGGTGCTGGGGCGGGTGTCCAAGCCGCTCGTCGCATGGGTCGCGATGCTCGCCCCCCTCACAGTGCTCGGGGTCGGAATCGCCTCACTCGGCGCGATTCCCGCGTCGGCGGGGGAGCATGCCCAACCCTGGACGAGCTCGCTCGCTGGTTCCGGCGGATTCCTGTGGTTCGCCGTCGGTCAGACGGCGGCGAGGGCCGCCGGTGGACTGACGATCGGGTGGTCCGTCGACACGCTGTCGGCCGTCATGCTGCTGGTCGTGGGCGTCGTCGCGCTGATGGTCATGGTCTTCTCTATCGGCTACATGCATGGAGATCCGGGGTGGACGCGCTACTACGCGCTGCTCTGTCTGTTCGCGGGCTCCATGACGCTCCTGGTCATCGGCGACTCTTTGGCGACTCTGTTCGTGGGCTGGGAGCTCGTGGGCGTGTGTTCGTACCTGCTCATCGGCTTCTGGTACCAGAAGCCGTCAGCCGCCGCGGCCGCAGTCAAGGCGTTCCTGACCACGCGCGTCGGCGACGTAGGCCTGCTCATAGGTATCGCCATCCTGTGGTCCAACACCGGAACGCTTCGCTACACGGAGATCATGCGGCAGCTGCCGCAGCAGACGCCAGGCGTGGTCACCGCTGCGGCCGTGTGCATCGCCGTCGGCGCGATCGGCAAGTCCGCTCAGTTCCCGCTGCACATCTGGTTGCCCGACGCGATGGAGGGCCCCACGCCCGTGTCGGCGCTCATCCACGCGGCCACGATGGTCGCAGCCGGCGTGTTCCTCGTCGCTCGTGTGTGGCCGTTGTTCGAGGCGGCTCCTGCAGCGCGCACGCTGCTCCTGGTCGTGGGCGTCATCTCGGCACTCGGCGCGGCGCTTGCCGCCGTCGCCCAGCGCGACATCAAGAAGGTGCTCGCGTACTCCACCATCAGCCAGCTGGGGTTCATGTTCGCGGCGCTCGGCGCTGGGGCATGGGCGGTGGCGATCTTCCACCTCGTCACCCACGCCGCGTTCAAGTCGCTGTTGTTCCTCACGTCGGGCTCGGTCATCCACGGAGCCGAGACGCAGGACATGCGCGAGATGGGCGGGCTTCGCAAGGAGATGCCCGTCACCTTCGTTGTCTGGCTGATCGGCGTCGGCGCTCTCGTAGGCATCTGGCCGCTCGCCGGTTTCTTCAGCAAAGACCTCGTCATCGATGTCGTGTGGACGGCTCAGCCGCTCGCCGGTGCTGCGTTGCTTCTCGCGGCCTTCGTCACGGGCCTGTACTCGGGCCGCGCCACGCGTCTGACCTTCTTCGGCGATCGGCGCGCCGATGGGCACGCACACGAGAGCCCCGCCACGATGCTCGTTCCGCTCGCAGTGCTCGCGCTGCCCGCGGCCGTCGCGGGGTTCGCCGGTTCGTGGCTCTTCACGCGTCTGAGCGAGCGTCCGGAGGCGCTGTCGATCCCCATGTCGGCCACCGCCATGCTGCTTGCTTTGGGCGGAGTCGCGGTCGGGTGGCTGATCGTCGGCGGTGAGCGTGGAGACGAGGCGTTGGAGTCGCGCGCGGGCTTCCTGTGGACTGCGTCGGCGTCAGCGTTCGGCTACGACGCGCTGGTCTACAAGGTGGTCGTCGGTCCCACGGTGGCGGTTGCGCGTGGTCTGTGGGCGTTCGTGGACCGGTGGGTGATCGACGGCACCGTCGAAGGGACGGCGGCGCTCGCGCAGTGGTTGTCGACCTCGACCAGCGAGGTTCAGAACGGCGACGTGCAGTGGTATGGCGCGGTGATCGTGTTGGCGATCGCCGTCATGCTGGCGATGACGGTCTGGCTGGGGAGGTGACGCGATGCTACAGCTTGACCTGATGATCGTGGTCCCGGCGGCGCTGGCACTCGCGTGCGTCCTCGCGGGGCGCTGGTCGCCACGAGCGCCGCGTTGGATCGCGCTGGGTGCAGTCGCCGCGCAGGCGGTGCTCGTCGCTTCGCTCGGCACAAAGGGCGTGTTCTCCGGCTCGCGGGTCGCCGGCGCGACTCCGCCGCTCGCGGGCGCTCATTGGCTGACGGCCATCGACGGCCTATCGACGCCCCTCGTGCTACTCACGCTCTTCATCGGTCTTGTCGCCGTCATCGCCTCGTGGACGATCGCCGAGAGGCCCGGCGCGTACTTCGCGCTGCTCCTTGCGTTGCAGGCCGCGGTGACGGGTGTCTTCCTCGCCGACAACATCGTCCTGTTCTATGTGGCGTGGGAATCGGTGCTGGTGCCGATGTTCTTTCTCATCGGAGGGTGGGGGTCGTCCAACCGGAAGCAGGCCGCCAGCAAGTTCCTGATCTACACGTTCGGCGCCGGCGCCGTGATGCTGTTCGGCATCATCCTCTCGCTCATGGGCGACTCGGGCAGCCAGAGCATCGCTGAGATCGCGAAGCACGCCTCGGCGCTACCGTATCCGCAGCTCCTCTTCTGGCTGCTCATGGTCGGCTTCCTCGTCAAGCTGCCGGTCGTCCCGTTGCACACGTGGCTCCCCGACGCCCACACCGAGGCGCCCACCGCCGGATCCATCGTGCTGGCAGGCGTGATGCTGAAGATGGGCGGCTACGGAATCCTGCGACTGGCGATGCCGTTCGCGCCCACCGCCTTCCAGTCAAGCCGAGGCATCCTGGCGGTGCTCGGCGTGGTCGGCATCGTGTACGGCGCCGCGATGGCGTTGACGCAGACCGATCTCAAGCGCTTGGTGGCGTACTCGTCGGTATCCCACATGGGCTTCGTCATCCTCGCTATCGCCGCCGCGACACCCGCGGCGCTCGGCGCCGCGATGTTCGCTATGGTCAGCCATGGGCTGGTCGCCGGTCTGCTTTTCTTGCTCGTGGGTTCGCTGTACGACCGCACGCACACGCGCGAGCTCAGCCAGTTCGGCGGTCTGGGGAAGGTCATCCCGGCATGGGGTGTCGCATTCACCTTCGGAGCGCTCGCGTCGCTCGGCCTGCCTGGGCTCTCTGGTTTCCCGGGCGAGTTCGTCACGGTACTAGAGTCGTTTCATGCGCTCGGGTGGTGGACACTGGTCGGGACTGTCGGACTGGTGCTCGGTGCGGCGTACAACCTGCGTGCGGTGCGCTCGGCGGTCAACGGGCCTACGGGCCAGTTCATCCAGCTCCCGGACCTCTCAGGGCGCGAGATCGCGCTTGCGGGGCTTCTCTCGGCGGGCATCGTGGTCATCGGCGTGCAACCGATGCTCGTACTCTCCATCTCCGGCTCGGCGTTGCGCGTGCTGGCGCACGTCGTGGGAGGGGGAGCGTAGATGACGCCGACGACGCTCGCTCTCTGGTCGCTCGGGTCGCTGGTCGCAGGTGGCGTTCTGGGAGTAGCGCTGGACGCGTTTTCCTCGCGCAGAGCCGCGCTTCTCGCCGCGCTCGCCGGGTTCGGTGTGGCTGCCGGGGTGTCGGTGAGCGCCGTCGTGGCGCACGTCGGTGTTGCGAGCGCCTGGGGTTCGGTGCGCGTGGGCGGTCTCTTCGCCACCGTCGCAGCTGTCATCTGCGGGCTCGGCGCGCTTGCGCTCGCAGGAGGTTGGAGCGAGCTCGAGGCGC
>Ga0209540_10003475_pt1 | contig 10726 bp, 10 predicted proteins | sample BarGraIncu01121A_FD_184501 | JGI IMG/M metagenome (GOLD analysis project Ga0209540, IMG submission 184501) | Arctic peat soil microbial communities from Barrow, Alaska - Barrow Graham LP Incubations 011-21A (SPAdes) (version 2) | ecosystem: Environmental > Terrestrial > Soil > Wetlands > Peat... | reverse complement strand
TCCTCACGGTCACTGCGGCCGCGCCCGCATCCACGTTCGCGCGCAGAGCGACCCGGACCCTTTCGGCGGTCGCGAACGCCTCGGCCCTTCCCGCGCCGCGCGAGACTATCCCGAACTCATCACCGCCCACTCGACATGCGATCTGGGCAGACCCGGCCGAAGCGCGCAGGACCGACGCCACGCACTGCAGGACCTCATCCCCCGCGGCGCGCCCTGCCAGCCGGTTGAAGCGTCCGAAGTCATCCACGTCCAACCAGAGGACGGAAAGGGGCTCACCGAAGCGATCGGCTGCCTGGACCTCCGACGCGAGCCGCTCCAGGAAGAAGCGGTGCCCCGGAAGCCCGGTCAGCGCGTCGATGGTGGATGCCCTGAACAGTCTGCCGTTCTCCGACGCGGTGACGATCGTGCGCGCCACGGTCAGCAGCGCCACGACGCCCGCCGCGATCGAGAAGACGGTCCTATCGAGCGACCCGGGGACGGCCAGCGCGGCGAAGGTCACCAGCGCGGGGGAGGGCGACCACCGCGACCGCGATCGCGGCATATGTGGGAAGGCGGCCGGGAAGCCGGCGCACGGGTCCAGCCTCGCGCATCGGCCATGCCTGCGACGGACGCAGGATGCGGTGCGCTGCCGCAAGCACGAACAGGTAGTGTCCGAGCACGAGCACGAGGTCGATGAGGCTGCGCTCCTCGGCCGGAGCGCCCGGCTGGAACGCGACGTACCACAGCGGCCAGGCCGTGATGCCGGCGGCGTAGATCAGCATCGATATGCCAATCAGGCGCTCCCACAGGCGCCACCGGCCCAGTCCCGGACGCAGAAGGGTCCACACAGGACGCCTGCACCCATCAGGATGCCCCATGTGGGGTAGACGGCGCCGACGAGGCCCGCTACGGTCTGGTCACCAAGCACGGCCGCGAACAGCGGCTGGACCACCAGCTTCAGACACAGCACGTATACGACGGCCGCGACGGCACCGATATCGAGTAGCCATCGCGTGCGCGCGGGAGCGGGAGCATCGGCCAGCCGAGTCATCGCCGCCAGCACGAGAAGGAACAGCACCGCGGCCGCGGTGTGCAGCATCTGGAACGGAGCGTAGATCGGCGGAGGCGGCCCTCCCGCGGTCGCGAGCCACCAGAAGTAGTAGAGCTCGGAGACTGCGAGCACCACGTACAACACGAACACACTCATCCAGAACCGCGCCTCCAGCCCCTGCGAGCGGCGATACGCAAGGACGACAAGGACGAGTGTGAGCGCGATAGGCACGAGATACGCCAGGTCGGCGACCATGAGTCCTGCGCTGCCCAGTATCGCCCCCGACTCCAGATACACGATCGACAGCGCCAGAAAGCCGCACACAGCAAGGAAGACAAGACCGGGGTCGCCCGGTTCGGGCGGCACGTCGAGACCGCGGGACGGGTGTGTCTCAGCGCCGATCGGACGTCGGCTCACAGGAACGTCCTCCCGATCGCGTCTATGAACCTCTCGCCGAGCACCGGGTCGAACGCCGTACCGAGTGCCAGGTCGATCTCCTGCAGCGCAGCAGTCCGCGAGAGCGCGGAACGATGCGGCCGGTCCGAGCGCATTGCGTCGTACGCGTTCGCCAGCGCCAGCACGCGAGCGCCCAGAGGGATGTCGTCGCCCGCTAGACCGTCCGGGTACCCGGTACCGTCCCAGCGCTCGTGATGGTGCCGCACCCAAGGGAGGATGCCGGTCATCGATGTCGACTGAAGGATCTCTTCGCCGAGGACGGCATGCGACCGCATGAGATCCCTTTCAGAGTCCGTGAACTGGCTCGACTTGCGGAGGAGTTCGTCGGGCAGGCCGATCTTGCCCACGTCGTGGAGCAGCGCCGCGTATTCGATGTGCAGCACCTCTTCATCGTCAAGCCCGATCTCCTGGGCCAGCATCACCGCGTAGCGCGCCACGCTTCGCGAATGGTCCTGTGTCACCTCGTCACGGGCGTCCACCGCGGACGCGAGCGCGCGCACCGTGACCGTGTCCCCGCGCTCGCTGAGCTCCCGCAGGCGTTCTTCGGGGCTCGCCGCCACGGAGTCCTTCGGGTCGTAGGCCGCGACGGACCCGGGCCGTACGGCCCGCGCGGCCCGAACAGCCGCCTCCGCGCGCCTGAGCAGGTCCTCGCCGTCCTCCGCCGGCAGCCCCGAGACTCCCGCAGTGGCACTCAGCGGGCCGACGCCCGGAACGCGGATCGTGCTGATCTCATCGAGGACCCGAGCCGCCACCTGCAGCGCCACTTCCTCGTCCGCTCCCGGCAGGACCACCACGAACTCGTCCCCCGCGGCCCGGCTCACGATGTCGTGAGTCCTGACCGCACGATCGATGGCCCGCGCGATCGACGCCAAGACACCGTCTCCCGCCGAATGGCCGGCGACCGCGTTAATGCGAGCGAAGTCGTCCACGTCCACAGCGAGCACGCTCAGAGGCTCGGCGTACCGGACCGCCGAACCGATCTCTCTCGCGATCGCCCGATGCATGTGCCGGTGGTTGTACAGGCCGGTCAGCGAGTCCGTGACCACGCCCGAGGTCAGCGCGTTCGTGTCCGCCACGGTCAGCAGCGTCCGGATGGCGATGGTGAGGGCGACCCAGCCGACGACGCCGAGCCTCACTGCTCTCGCACTCGGGTCCTGCGCCTCAGCCGCGGCCAGTCCGAACAGCAACAGCGCCGCGACCTGGACGGTCGGAAGAACCACTGCTGGCGCGAATCCATACCGGGGCTCGAGCACATTGAGAGGCCGCAGCTTCCAAGGCCGCTTCGCCTCCAGGTGCCGGTACACGGCGCCGGCGATTACGAACACCCCAGCACCCAGCCACGCCAGTTGAGACGCCGCGTTGGCCCATCCGCCCAGCACCGCCCATGCGGCGTCCGCGTGGGCGACCGGAGTGAGTATGAGACCCGCGGAGAGGGCCGTCATGCAGAGCACCAACAGGCGCTCCCAAGGCTCCCATCGCGCGGCGCTCGTCCCGAGGACCGCGGCCAGCATACCGACGAACGCGACGGCGCCGACGACCGGCGACGCGGAGTAGACCAGCCGCGCCCAGATGCTCACGGGGCCGTAGCCTTCGTACCACGGGCCGATCACCCATATCTCGAGTGCGCCCGCAGCGATCAGGCACACGGAGACCAGGTCGACGACGTAGCGCACCTGCGCCGCGAGTGAGGACTGGCGGAAGCGGGAGAAGGTGGTCAGGAGCGCGAGGACGCTGACGACGGCCGCTATCTCGAGAGCGCCGGAGATCACTTCACCGGATGGGAGCCCGGGCAGGTTCAGGCCCGCAAGCGAGAAGACCTCGTAGACGCGTGCGGCCGTCAGGAAGACCGTTCCCGCGACCGCGAGTCCCCAGAAGCGACGTTCCATGTCACGCGTGTTCATCCACGCGCCGAAGGGCACGCCGGAAGCGACGAGGAGCACCGCAGCGGTGAGGACTCCTTCGTAGATCGCGAGCAGACGCGCGTCGAGTATGAACGCGTATCCCCCAGCGAATGCGACGAGCACTAGCGAACCCGCCAGGATCAAGGCCAACCCGACCGCGTGCGGACTGATGCCGAGCAGCGCGGTCCCCGTCGTTCGGGCCGCGCCGTTCTCAATCCTCGGAGCCGCCCCGCTCCTCGCCACGCCCCGGACCCCGCTTCCGCCGCGACTGCCGCGCGCCCGCTGCGCCGCGCCAGCGTATCAGACCGGGGTGACAACCGGACAGCGGACACCGGGAACGAAGATTCTCCGGCCACTGCAGGTATAATCCGGGGCACCTGCCGCCGCCCGTCCCACCCCATTCTGTCTCGTGGAGGACTCCCATGAAGATGTATAGGTGCCGCATCTGCGGCGAGACGTATCTCGGTTCCGAAGCGCCAGCGATGTGCCCGTTCTGCGGAGCGCACGCCGAGTTCATGACCGATCCTCGCGACTATCCCGTCGACACCAACGAGATCCAGCTGACCGAGGTCGAGCGCGCGGACCTCGAGACGGCGATCGACATCGAGCTGTCCAATACGCGGTTCTACCTCGCGATGTCGCGGCGCGACGACAACCCGTCGCTGGCCAGCGCGTACAAGCGACTCGCCGCCGTCGAGAGCGAGCACTGCTCGCTGTTCTGCAAGATCGCGCATCTGCCGAAACCCGCCGATCTGCGCGAACCCGGCGAGGAGCTCGGGACCTGGGATGCCGATATCGACGAGTCGGCGCGGCGCGAACACCGCGCAAGCGACCTGTACGCGGACTTCGCGGCCAGGGCGACTTCGTCGAGGCTGCTGGAAGTCTGGAAGGCCGTCTCCGCGGTGGAGGCGGACCACATCGAGCTCGACGCGCTCGCGAAGACGTACATCTAGGCCTCCGTAGACCGTGAGCCCGAACGAGCCCCGGCGCACCCGCGTCGGGGTTCGTTCGCATCCGCAGAGCGTGCTCTACGGCAGGTAGCTCACGACCCGGCTTCTTCTAAACGCCCGTACGATCACCCACAGCAGCCCGGCGTCGAGGAACGCGAAGACGAACGACACAGCTGCGATCACCTCCGTCGACAGCACCATGAGTCCGGCCGCCTGCGCGGCGACCACACCGATGATCGGAAGCACGACCGACCCTCCGATCGCGTTCGCCTCCTGAAACCCTCTCGCCTTCGTGGAGACGAGCACGACGGTCGTGACCATGAACAGCGACACCGTCGGCACGAGCAGCACCACGAGCGCCCACCAGTTCGCGGTCGGGAAGAACACCTCGCCCACGATCGGCGCGCCCAGAACGTCCACGATCCCCGTGTAGATCGCGAAGCAGACCCATGCGAACCCTACGGCCGGCAGGAACGACGCCCCGATCTTGCCGAACACGAGCTCGGCGTCGGACAGCGGCGTGTAGAGCAGCCCCTTGAGCGTGCGCCGCTCCTTCTCCCCCGCGAAGCTGTTTGCGGCGATGACGGTGGACACCATCACGGGGACTATGAGGAAGAAGCCGGCGAACAGGTACACGACGCCGATGTAGGCCACACGCCCGGCCGAGGTGAGCCCGGGTATCGCCGGCACCGCCGAAGCCGGGAAGCTCGCGATGAAGTCCTTGAGGCTGTTCATGGCGTCCGGCGCGGACCTGATGGCGAGCAGGAAGCCGACGGGGTACCCGATGATGATCATCAGCGGCACCACGACGAGCGGCCCCATGATCTGCGCGGTGGAGAACGTCTCCGCCAGGTCCTTGGCGAGCGGCGCGCGTACGCGGTCGATGCGGATCATCGCGCACCTCCCCAGCGTCGTCGGCGGCCGCCCCCACGAGAGTCAGGTAGGCTTCCTGAAGGCTCGGCGGCTCCTCCGCCACTCCGAGCAGGTCGACCGGCAGAGCAGCAGCGCCTCGCACGAACGCGGGAACGTCGCCGGCGCTGCGGAGATCCACGAGGAAGACTCCGTCGCGGGCGTCCACGGCCACCGCTCCGGGCAATGCGCGGAGCGACTCCGTCGCCAGCGACGCGCCGGGCGCCGGTGTGACACACACGCGCACGCGAGGTACCGCCGCACGGGCGACCTCCGCAGGCGAACCCTGGGCGCGGATGACCCCTCCCGCGAGCACGGCCACCTTGGTGCAGACGCCCTCCATCTCGTCCAGCCGGTGGGAAGTGATGAAGAACGTCGTGTGTTCGGCGCGGCTGACGGTGCGGATGTAGGACATCAGCTCGTGCGACGCCTCGGGATCGAGGGCCGCCGTCGGTTCATCGAGGTATACCAGCTGCGGGGATCCGACAAGCGCTCGAGCGATGAGCATCTTCTGTTTCATGCCCTTCGAAAAGCGCTCCACCCGCTCGGAGGCTCGCGGCAGCAGTCCGAACATGTCGAGAAGCCCGTCGGCACGCGCACCGGCGGCTGCGGGATCCATCCCGTAGAAGCGCGCGAACAACGACAGGTTGGCCCGCGCGCTCAGTCGGTCGTAGAGGTTCGTGTCGGTCTGGACCCCAACGAACGGCCGGACCTGGTGCGCTCCAGCGGGCAGGTCACGACCGAGCACCCGCAGCGTGTCCACGCGGGTCGCGTCGAGCACGCCGTTCAGGATGCGCACGGCGGTCGTCTTGCCGGCGCCGTTCGGTCCGAGCAGCCCGAAGACCGCACCGCGCGGGATCTCCAGGTCGACCCCATCGAGGGCCGGCACCGTGCCGAAGTAGCGGGTCAGCCCCGCGACCTCGACGGCGAGGTCGCCCTGCGCGTTCGCAACGCCTTCCCTCACGTCACAGTTCCTTCCGTCGGAACGCCCACGCTGCGAGCGTCACGAGAGCAGCGGACAGCAGTAGCGACGTCACTATCGGCCACGTCACGTCCACTCCCTGCCCCGCCGCGATCGCCATCGGCTGCCCCGCGAGCGCGGCAGGCGAGTACTTCGCCACAGGCTCCCATATCGCCGAGATCGAGACCAGCGCGTAGACACCTAGTCCGATCCCCGCCGCGCCCGCCTGTGAGCTCACGAGCACCGACAGCAGTGTCATCAGGGCCACGAACAGGACTCCGAACACCAGCCATGCGCCGGCTGCCGCGAAGAGCGGCCCCGCAGGCGCCGTGCCGAACAGCAGCAAGGTCCCTGCCCACGTGATGAGCGTGCCCACGAGGACGGTGAGAGCCAGGAAGGTCGAGTGGACGAGCGCCTTGGCCACCACGAACGCGGCGCGCGAGACCGGCTTGGTGAGCACCAGGACCGCCGTTCCGCTCTTGCTCTCCGCGGAGACGAGGCCGCCGTAGATGATGATGATGGCGAACAGCGCGATCTGGGACAGGTTCTTGATCCACTGCGCGTAGGCGTCGACGTACGTCGGCACGGGAATCACTTTCGCTATCGCCGCCATCTGGCTTCCGCCCACGGACGCGATGATCTCGGGCGTGTACTTCGCCGTCAACGGCCCGGTCACGGCGAACACCAGCAGGATACCGGGCAGCACCCAGATCCGCCAGGTCCGCACGATCTCGACCGCTTCCTTGCGCACGAACGCCGCGAACCCCTTCATCGCTGCCCACCTCCCACCAGTTCAACGAAGACCTCCTCGAGGCCCATCTCCCCCGCTTCCATGCGCGTGAGCGCGAGCCTGCGCGCAGCGACCATCGCCGGGATCGCGCGCTTGGCCGCGAGCGTGTCGCTCACCGTCACCGCGATCGTCCCGTTCTCCGGACGCTCGACCGCCGACGCCCACGGCTGCGCGCCGATCTCCGCCGCCAGTGCGTCCGCGCCCTCCTCCACCTCGACGACCACCTTCGACGCGCCATAGCGGGCCTTCAGCTCATCGATGGGCGCCTGCACGACCACGCGGCCCTGGTCGAGGATCGCGACGGTGTCGCAGACACGCTCCACGTCCGACAGGATGTGTGTGGAGAAGAACACCGTAGTCCGCCCCTTGAGCGACGTGATCATGTCGAGGACGTCCTTGCGGCCCATCGGGTCCAGCGCGCTCGTCGGCTCGTCGAGCATGAGCAACCTCGGCGCGTTGATGAGCGCCTGCGTCACTCCGAGCCGCTGCTTCATCCCGCGCGAGTACCCGGCGATGCGCGTGGTCACGTCCGTCAGCCCGGCAAGCTCGAGCAGGACGCGCACGCGCTCGTCGAGGGTGTGCTTCTCGATGCCGAACAGGCCGCCCGCGAACCGCAGGAACTCCTCGGCGTCCATCCACTCGTAGAACCCGGGCACGTCCGGCAGGAATCCGATCTCCGCCCGCACGTCGTTGCCCGCCTTGGCCACGTCGTGACCGAGGACCCGCACCGACCCGTGGCTCGCCTTCGCCAGCCCGGTCAGTATCCGGAGCGTCGTCGTCTTCCCGGCGCCGTTGGGGCCGAGGAACCCGAAGATAGAGCCCTCCTCGACCCGCAGGTCCACGTGGTCAAGCGCGAGCTTGCTCCCGTACCGCTTCGTCAGGTGACGTATCTGGAGCGCCGCACTCATCGCCGGTCCGCGTCCTTCCGCTGGCTATACAGCAGGCCGGCAGCATCGGACGCACGGGCCGCTGCCGGAACCGCGGCCCGCGTGTCGGCGGCTGCGGCAGGCTTGCGGCCGGCCACCCAATAGACGATCGGTCCGAGGATCTCGCCGAGCACGATGATGACCACCCATCCCCACTTCGGCAGCGTCAGCCCGGACGCAGGACGCTTCGCCGCATCGATGAGCGCCAGCACCTGCATCGTGAGCTGGACCACGATGAGAACCCCGATAGCGACGAGCGCGGGCATCGGCAGAGCCAGGATCTTGTCCATCACACACTCTCCTTCTTCGTTGTCTTATGCAGGTCGTGCCGCTGCTCCGCAGCACGGCCGATACGCGACAGGACCACGAGCAACACGAACGGCAGCAAGATGGCGACAGCGATGCCAGCGAAAGTCGGGACCATCCCCTCAGCGCCGTGGACGTACGAGGTCGTCTGGAAGAACTGGGACAGCGCGAGTGTGGCCATGAATGTCGCGACCGCTGTGGCAGCCACCCGGTTGAGCGCTATCCGCCGGCGCAGTTGGACGATCCCGGCGAACGCGAGGGGCCCCACCGACACGATAGTGAGGAACGCCACGAGCCAGCCGCGGTCCCAGAACTGATCGGGCCGGCCGAACACGTCCCAGTGCGACGGGACGCTGGCCGGCAGGATCGGCCAGGCGATCGCCATCATCGCGAGAGTGACCGCGACCAGCAGCGACGGCAGGATCAGCGTTGCGGTGATCACAGCATCAGGCACGGAAGCGAACGGCTCGTCCTCGTCGTCCGGGCGCACCAGGTGCACCCTCACCGCGAGAGCGCCGAAGTTGATATCCCAACCGAGACCGAACACGCGCGGGACGAAGACACGCGGGTCCATCGGGTTCCACCAGCGGCTCGCGATGCGGTCGGAGTTCGGGACCCGGACGTCGTACGGCATCCCCAGGACCTTGCCGTGGAGACGGACGCTGTCGATCTCTGAGAGCCGCCGCGGCTCGTCCGCTGGAGTGTCATCGGCATAGCGAGCGGCCAACACCTCGGGCGGGCCGAGTTCCGCGAGCACGCGGGTGACGTCGGCGGACGTGCCGGCGCCGGTAGCGAGCTCCTCCAGGACGTGGTCGCGCAGATCGTCCATGGCGTCTTCGCACTCGCCCGCCGCAGCCACGAGAAGCGCGCCGTGTACGCGGCCGAAGTAGGTGTCGATCAGCTCCAGGGCCTCGGGAGACAGACCCTCAGTCGGCTCCTGTTCCGGTGCGTTCATCGCGTGCGCCCGTTCCGCAGCAGGTCGTCCATCGCCTCGGTCACGCCGGCCCAGGCGCGCGCCATGTCATCGAACTCGGCCTCTCCGGTGCCGGACAGCCGGTAGTACTTGCGCGGTGGCCCCACGGGAGATTCGCGCCACGCCGAATCGATGACGCCGGACTTCTTGAGGCGCGACAGCAGCGGGTAGACCGTCCCGGCGCTTATCGCCAGCCCCGGATGGCCTCCCAGGGTCTCCACGATCTCGCCGCCATACGCCTCGCCGCGGTGAAGCAGCGCCAGGATCGCCAGCTCGACGACCCCCTTGCGGAACTGCGACAGCCGGCTGTCGGTATCGGTGCCCATGCTCGTGGCCCTTCATCGGTTCAGCACGTAGCGTGTCGTACATGCTTCCTTGTATCACACGCTAGTTGGTGACGCAAGATACCGTCGGCAGATTCTTTGAGAATGCTTCAAGCGCCCCAAATGGGCCCGGCAGGCCGCTAATCCCCGAGCACAAACAGCCGCTCGAACCCAGCGCGGTACTCCGGCAGGAGCGCTCGGATGGTGTACCTCTCGGCGAGCGCCCTCCCCTGCCCCGGCGTAGGCCTGTCCGCGATCAACCCCCGTAGTCGGGCGGCGAGCTCCTCCGGGGACCCGTAGCGCATGGCGGGGCCGTAGAGCTCCGGGTACGCGAGCCGGTCCGGCACGAGCGGGTAGCAGCCGGCATAGGCCGCCTCGACCATCGCTAGGCCGAAGAACTCGTTGGCCGCCGTGGACACGGCCACGTCCGAGCTCGCCAACAACGCTGCATAGTCCTCGCGGCTGTCTGGCTGCCCCAGGTGCACGAGCCGGTCTCCCAACTCGCGGCCAGCGCTCTCGAACGCATCCGCGGTCTCGACGAACGCCTGCCCCGCGACCGCAACCTCGAAGTCGAGGCCCTCCCCGGCAAGGGCCGCAGCGATCCGGAAGAACGTCTCGGGGTCCTTGTCGTGCTCCCAGCGGTGGGGCCACACGATCCTGCACCGGGAACCGCGGGCAGTGGGCGCCGAGTCGAAGGGCGCCGGATCGAACGGTGGAGACAGCACCTCGGACTTCGCGGCGATCCCGGCGGCGAGCCCCCGTGGGTGATGGTCCGGGAACTGGCGCATGAACGGGTCGATCCCGTCGATGAACGTGTCGCGAGTCCACGCGGTGTTGAACCAGCAGCGGTCGGCTGCGAGCGCGCTGGTGACGTTCGTCAGCGGGAACTGGAGGTCCCACTCAGCCGTATGCCGATTCGGGTATACGAGCTGGTTCTCGTGGAAGTAGAGCGCGGTCGGGATCGCAGACACCGGAGCGCCTGCAAGTCCCCTGAACTCGGCGAGGTTGAGGAACGTCGACGCGAACACCGCGTCCCACCGCGCATGCGCCTCGGGGCGCGCGGGCTCGCCTCCCGGATGAGCGGCGCGCCACTCGGCGTCCAGCCGGCGCGCCTCGGCAGCGAATGTGATCGCACTCCCGCGCATGCGCCATTTCCACTTGCGCGCCGGCAGTGTCAGCAGGTCGTACTCCCGGCCGAGGG
>Ga0209540_10003474_pt1 | contig 10727 bp, 16 predicted proteins | sample BarGraIncu01121A_FD_184501 | JGI IMG/M metagenome (GOLD analysis project Ga0209540, IMG submission 184501) | Arctic peat soil microbial communities from Barrow, Alaska - Barrow Graham LP Incubations 011-21A (SPAdes) (version 2) | ecosystem: Environmental > Terrestrial > Soil > Wetlands > Peat... | reverse complement strand
GCAGCAACTGAATACGTCCGATTGTCCAGCTGGCGCAGCGTGGGCCGTTCCGAGGGCACATATGGACGTTGCGGGCGGGGTCGCGTGGTAGGCGGTCGTCGGAAGCAGTGCTTGCTGCCCTCGGGTGGACAACCCGAGAGTCCTCCGTCGGGCTCGCCGCCCGAAGGTCTCGGTGTCCGTCGCGGTGCCAAGAGGGTGCGGTATCCGAAGGTCCTTGAGCGAAGTCGTCGAGTCTTGAAGCGACGAGAGTTGGCGGGAAAGCGTAACGCTTTGCGCGCTTCGGCTCGCTGGGGCTGTGCATGCCGCGAATGCGTAGCGTCTTTGCCGTACCAGGGCTGTGCGTTCACATCTGGAGCGAATACGTAGCGACTTGGTCGTATCAAGGCTCTGCATTCACATCTGGCGCGGATACGTAGCGACTTGGTCGTAGCAACGCTACGCATTCGCGATGCTTGGCAGAGATAGTGAATCCCCCTGTCTGTGGCTTCAGTGACTTCTTACGCGGAAGCGCGCAACTTGTTCTTGGAGTTCTCGGAGGATTACGCAGACCGTAGAAGCATTGTTAGGCCACGACAGGGGGAATGGTGCAAGGCACTCGATGGTTTCGCGCGATAGCTCCGAGTGCCATGTACGGGGTCGTGGTCGCGCTCGGCGCGCACTTCGGGCTGAAGTTCGGTCTAGCCTTGCTACTGGGACTCACGCATCAGCCATCCACCGGGGGTCTGGGGCTTGCAGTGAGCACTCTCGTCAGCTTGATCGCCGCAGGCACGGGGGGCTACCTCGCCGCCCAGGGCACCGGCGGCTCTGGTTCCAAAGCCGCGCTGGTCTTCGGGCTCGTGTACCTCACCATCGTCACTGCCTTGGTTGTGTTCGGGCACCGCGACTCCGAATGGTGGTGGTACATCGCCCCTCTGACGATCATCGTGCCCGCCGCATTTCTTGGAGGCCGTCTCGCGATGAGGGCGGGCGTAACCAGCGCATCAACCTGACGCGTTCAAGGTCGGCATAGAGTGGCGGGGGATCGGCGCGCAGGTGAAGCGCCCAACGTTCGACGACCAGGCACAGTCGTGAGGCAGATTGCGGCACCCGATCTGTGATGTGTGAGCGAAGCTCTTTACGGCATGAGCGGAGTCAGATCGATCTTCTCACCCGATGGGAAGTCCAGCCGAAGTTGCCCTGAGGCCTTGGGCGCGACATAGGCCAAGGCGATGGCGCCCTTCGCAACTGTGAACTTGGATTCCGCTCCCGTCATCTTGGCGTCCGTGAGAGTTTTTATCCCAGAGGCGTTGAGCCACGCGGCCGGATCACTCGATCCCGAATCGGTCGTGAGGGTTGGGCTCAGCTTGGCGAAGGCCTCATGCTGACCCTCGGGAAGTTGAAACTCGACGAAGACGATTCTGTCGTCGGAGCCCATGTCCAGCGGAGCCAGACCAGCAATCGACGTGTCCGCGACGACGCGGAGCACGCGGAACGTGAACTCGCCGACGGTTATCGACGCTTGGTTCCCCGGCACGACGTCGGGGCTGGTCGTGCCAGCCTGGGACGTCTGGGCAGGGGCGGCTACCGGTCCAGAGGGCTTGCCTCCGCATCCCGATGCAAGCAACACGACGACCCCCAGCAGGGCCGCGCAAAGCGAGACTCCCGTTCGATTCATCTGAGATCCCCCGCTCGACACTCGTCCACTCGTCCTTCCGAGGCGACAGTACTCGGCTCCGGCCTCAATCTCAACAGCACGTCTGACCAAGAAGGAAAACTCCGCGCGACTTCGCCAGCGCGTCCAGGGCGAATCAAGACCTCACGAGCCAGAAGCACAACGTCCGCGTCGGATCGACATCATTCTCGCGCGTTGTGCGGAGCGACCGAGCTGCGGAAGCAAGGTGAGCCACCGTGACGTGCTCCGTTGATGCGATCGGACCAGGTTTCGCGCGACGGTGAACAGCCAAGCCTCCACCTTGTCGTGCTCCACCTCGTCCCCACGCTGGAGATAGCGGGCGAAGGTCTCGGCCGCGATGTCCTCACCCGTCTCCGGCGATGCGGCAGCGAAGCGGCAGTATCGAAGGATGCTCCCGCCGTGCGTCCGCCATGGGTGTTCGAACTTCGTGTCATCCACCAAGGCGTTCCCCTCCGGTTGCGGCATGCCGAGAGTACAACGCCCAAGGAGGTCCGGAAGGGACAAGCGGGTCGCCGTAGAGTGGATGTGGCGCTCACCGGACTGATGTCGGGTTCCGGCCGTGCCGCACATCCTCGCACCACTGAGCCTGCGTTCTGATGTCGATTCCGACTGATGATTGATTTTATTAAGGTCTGCATTGACTTTCTCAATCTCCCGTCCTACGATTCCTGCGACGGATGTTGTCAGGGAGGTGGACGCCGATGAGCAATGAGTGGCATGAACTGACGGACCTCACGGGGGAGCGGCCCTTCACGATCACGCGAGTGCGCCTCGCGAGCGGCGTGGCGATCGAAGGCGAGTTCGAGTTGCCGCCGCTGGCCCGGTTGCGCTACGAGGACCAAGTGTTCGTGAGCGAGTTCGTGCGTAGTCACGGCTCGATCAAGGACATGGAGAAGGCCTTCGGCGTGAGCTACCCGACCGTGAAGAATCGCCTGAACCGCATCGCCGAGCAGTTGTGCCTGGTACAGGTGGATGTGCGAGCGTCCGCGCCCGTCGAAGCGGAAGACGTGCTCGCTATGCTCGAGCGCGGTGAGATCTCGGCGGACGAGGCAGCCGAGAGGCTGAGAGCCTGATGGTCCCGCCGATGCTGCTCTACGTGCGCGTCGGCACGCTGGAGCGCCCCGGGTTCGGCATCTGGCTGCCGCTGTTCCTCGTGTGGCTGATCCTGCTGCCGATCGTCGTGCTGGTGCTGCTGATCACGATGGTGGTCGACGTGGTGCTGTTCCTGGTCAACCAGCCGTATCACCACTACACGCTCCTGCTGTTCGGCTGCTTCGGCGTGCTGGGAGCAACCAAGGGCACCGTGGTGTCCATCCGTTCCGTTGAGAACGTCATCAACATCGACCTGGTCTGAGAGAAGGGGATCGCCATGAGTGAGGATCGTGCCCGCATCCTGAAGATGCTCGCCGAAGGCAAGATCACTGCCGTCGAGGCGGAGCGTCTGCTCGACGCGCTCGAGTCGCGCACGTCGGAGGTGGCAGCCGCTCCCGGCTCCGCCCCGTCCGTGATCAAGGGCGATCGGACGCCGCTGCTCAACGCGCTGCCGAAGTTCCTGCACGTGAAGGTCGACGGCGAAGAGGGCGAGAAGGTCGACGTGAAGATCCCGCTCGCGCTCGTGCGCTCGGGGTTGAAGCTGACCTCACTCATCCCGCCGCAGGCGATGGACCAGATCAACGCGCAGATGGCCGAGAGCGGCATGTCGATCGACTTCACCAACTTCAAGCCGGAGGACATCGACGAGCTCATTGAGGCGTTGCGCGAGATGGAAGTCAACGTCGACGGTGCGAAGGGCGAGAGGGTCCGCGTCTACGCCGAGTAGTCTCCGACCCCGTACACGGGGCGGGCCGCGGCCGAGCGTTGCGGTCCGCCGCGCGGGGGAATGCTAGGATTTGTGGGTCGGTCCGGCCGCGGGCACCTCGTCGGAAGGACGCGGCATGTCTCACGCCACCGCGCTCACCCCGCTCGGCTACTCGCCGCGGTGGGAGGCGCTCTTCGCTCAATACGAGGTCACCGACACCTATCCGGCACGCGTCGTGCGCGCCGATCGTGGCAGCGTCTTGATCGCCTCGCACGATGGCGTCCGTCGCGCCCGGGCCTCGACCGCGTTGGTCAAGACCGTGCGTGGCCCCATCGACCTGCCGGTGGTCGGCGACTGGGTCGTCGTGCACGCGCCTCCCGGGATCGACGTTCCGCTCATCGATGCGGTGCTGGCGCGCACCAGCGCGATCACCAGGGGCGACCCGGGCGAGGCCTCGGTCGTCCAGATCCTGGCCGCGAACGTCGACACGGTGTTCCTCGTCCATCCCATCGACGCACAACCCAATCTCCGCCGCATCGAACGCGAGCTGTCGCTCGTCTGGGACTCGGGCGCCGTTCCCGCGGTCGTGCTGACCAAGGCCGATGCCTCGACCGCTCCGGAAGCGGCCCGCAGCGCAGTCGAAGCCGTGGCGATCGGGTGCGACGTGCTCGTCACGAGCGCCATGACGGGTCTGGGTGTGGACTTGTTGCCTCGATACGTCGCGAACGGGAAGACGGCGGTGCTGCTCGGGCCGTCAGGAGCCGGGAAGTCGACGCTCATCAACGCCCTTCTCGGCGAGGCGCGTCAAGAGACCCGCGAGGTACGGGAGGGCGACCGTCGAGGCCGGCACACCACCGTCGCCCGGGAGCTGGTCCTGTTGCCGGGCGGTGGCATCCTCATAGATACGCCAGGACTGCGCTCGCTCGCGTTGACCGGTTCGGAGGAGGGGATCTCAGCGACCTTCCCGGAGATCGAGGCGGCGGCCCGCTCCTGTCGCTTCCGGGACTGCACGCACGACGGCGAGCCGGGCTGCGCGGTCCGTGCAGCCGTCGAGTCGGGCGACGTGCCGGCCAGTCGGCTCGACAGCTACCACAAGTTGTCCCGTGAGGCGCAGGTCGCGGCCATGAAGACCGATCCGCAGCTCCGGGCAGACGAGGTCCGGAAGTGGAAGGACATCTCGAAGGCGGCCAAGGACTACTTCAAGCACACCGGCAAGGCCTGATCGCTCCGCGTGGAGGCGGGCCTAAGCGATGGTCGTCTGCTCGGCTGACCGGCGCAGGAGCGCGATGCGCACTATCAGGATGATCAGGATGACCGCGCCTATCGGCCAGATGACCGCTCCGAGACCGCGCAGCATCGCGAACGGAAGCTCGAAGTAGAAGTGTCGCTGGAACTGGAAGCCCTGCATCTGCCACAGTCCCGGGGTCAGGAAGAAGCTGCGGGGGTTCAGCAGGGTGCTGACGGAATACGCCGTGCCCCTCCCGTACCACCACGTGCCCCAGACGAAGTAGAAGAGGATCGCACTGAACGCCCCGAGCATGCGCTGGTATCGCTTTGACCGCGATTCCTGATCGGAGAACAGCTCGCTGTCCGTCTCCGGATGCGTCGCCTCGAAGTACTGCTTCGATTTGCCCGCGAGGTGGCGCCAGCCCGAGTCCGCCATGAACTGCAGGTACTCTTCGCGGTTGGCTCTGCGATCGTGCAGCCGGTAGTCCAGACGGATCGCGTGATGCCCCGGCTCGGCGGGGGCGAAGCGGTAGATGGGGCCGCCTCGGGTGATGAGCCACCCGTCTGCAGCCATCTTGTTGACCCATGCTTCCTCGGCGTCGAGATCGAGATAGGCGCGCACCTTCGTCATGGTCTTCTTGGACATGGAGATCCTTTCACAGTGCCTGGTCTGCGTGGGAGATCATTCGGCGCATCCGTTCGGTGTCTTCGCGAAGTACCTCGCGGCCGTAGTCGCTTATCACGTAGACCTTGCGTCGCGGGTCGTCGCTGGCGACTCGCCGGATGAGCTTGTTCTTCACGAGCGTCTCAAGCGCACCGTAGAGCGTGCCGGCGGCCATGCGGATATCGCCGTCCGACAGTTCGTGGATCCGCTGCAGGATCGCGTAGCCGTGAGCGGGTTCGGTCAACGTCAACAGGATCGTGTAGACGGTCTCTGTCAGCGGCAAGAGCTTGCTGCGATTCACGCGCTTCCTCCTATACAGTGCAACAGTATATCTGGACTGTACATCGTATGGCTGTATAGTCAAGGCCGGCTCAGCCCGCCTCCCGAGAAGTGTCTGCATCCGGTCGCAGAGGTGGAGCGCCGGCAGGCGGGATCGTCGTTCCGCAGGCGCCTCGAACCGAACGCGTTGCGGGCGCGCTATGCTTGACCAGCGACGTCGCTCCGGATGAGGCGTCGAGCATGGGCAAGCCGGCCATGAGAGTGAGAGGTCCGCGATATCAGCTTCGGAGGCTCGTCGGAAATGCAACCGCTCGGATGGCCCGGTCGCCATCCTGCCTGGAGTCGCCGCTGTCCTACTGGGGCTCGCGGCGCTCGTCGGCGCCACAGGATACGCATTCTCAGCCAACCGCCCTGCGGCCGGATAGGCGGGAAAGGGGCCGACCGTCTGTGAGAGCGTTGTTCATCGGGGGAACCGGTTTCATAAGTACCGCCGTCAGCCGGATGGCGATCTCCGACGGGTTCGATCTCACCGTGCTCAATCGCGGGACCCGGCCCGCTGGTCTGCCGGGCGCCCGTCACCTGATTGCTGACGCGCGCCGTCCCGGTGAGGTCCGCGCCGCACTGGGGGATGCGGTATTCGACGTCGTCGTCGACTGGATCGCCTACACCCCCGACGACATCGAGCGCGACCTCGGCCTCTTCCGGGACAGGGTGAAGCAGTACGTCTTCATCAGCTCGGCCTCGGCGTACCAGAAGCCGCCGGCCCACTACCTCATCACGGAGTCGACGCCGCTGTGCAACCCGTACTGGGAGTACTCCCGCGACAAGATCGCCTGTGAGGAGCGCCTCATGCGGGCGTACCGCGACGAGGGCTTCCCGGTGACGATCGTGCGCCCCTCACTGACGTACGACTGGAACTTCCCGATCGCCATCGGGGGATGGGGAGGCTACACGCTCGCCGACCGTCTCGAGAAGGGGCTGCCGATCATCGTGCATGGCGACGGATCATCGCTGTGGGTCGTCACGCATGCGGAGGACTTCGGGCGAGGGCTCCTCGGGCTGCTGGGCAACGAGCGAGCGCTGGGCGAGGCCTTCCACATCACGTCCGACGAGGTGCTCACGTGGGACCAGATCTACCGGACCATCGCCGAGGCGATGGGCGTCGAGGCGAACATCGTCCACGTCCCGTCCGATCTCATCGCCCGGGTGGTGCCGCAACTGGCGGGGAGCCTGCTCGGCGACAAGACCTGGAGCGCGGTGTTCGACAACAGCAAGATCAAGTCGTTCGTGCCCGGCTTCCAGGCGACGATCCCGCTACGGGAGGGGATCCGCCGCACGCTGGCGTGGTTCGCCGCCGACGAGGGTCGCCGGCGAGTCGATCAAGCGGTGAACGCCGAGATGGATGGCGTCCTTGAGGCATATGCTCGGGCCTTCGGGTGACGAGGGTCCGCGTGCGCTTCTGCCGGGTGCGACGCTGCCATTGCGCGGGCCTTTCGCGACGACGGGCGACTTCGACCCGGGCTCAGCGGACCTGGTTGGTCTTGCCGCCTCGACCGACTTCTGGGAGGGGATCGCAGGTTCCGGATGATGCGAAGGTCCGCTCGCGGGTAGTCGAGCGGTCAGCGTGCGACTACCGAGCTCGGTGCGATACTGAGATGCACGGACTATCCGGCAGGGCTGGGAGCACACGATGCGAAAGTGCCTAAGATGCGATTCCGATCTGGTCGAGGACCTGAGCGTCTACGCGCAGGGCGTGTATCGGGTCGAGCTGTCGAAAGGGAAGCGGATCTCCTCGGAGGGTCGCTGTGGAGTGAAGGCCGCCGTCTGTCCCGTGTGTGGGGATGTGTCACTGACGGCGGATCCAAGCGATCTGGCCAGGATACTTCGGGACTAGCGCTGTAGATGCCGACATGCACGTCGACGGAGGCCGCAAGCGGAGGACGTGGTCATCGCGGTCGCGTAGCGGTGCGGGCCATCTCCGATCGCCACGGCATCATCGCGCCCATCTACACCGTCGGGTTCAGCAGGCGCGCCACCTCCGGTTTGAGGAACAGCCGAACGTCGCGATCGATGAACGCCGAGAGCACCCTGTTGCCGATGGGGCTCAACTCGTGGAGTTTACGCTCGGGGCCCCTGTCTCCCGCGACGGCCGTGCTCGTGACGAGTTCCGAGTCGTGGAACCGCTGAAGCGCCCGGTACAGGCTGCGCTCCTCCGCGGTCAGGGCGCCGTCGCTGATCTCCGCCATCCAGCGCCGGATCTCGGCCATGTGCTTCGGGCCGTCCCGCAGCGAGAGCAGCACCCAGAACGTGAGCTGCCCACGCTTGAAGACCTCCTCCCAGCCCTCCAGCAGTTTCTGCTCATACACGTCGAGGTCGTTCATCGGAACAGCACAGAATTGGACATGCCCTTGATCGAGCGGCGTGCCTGGACGGCACCGATCACAGCGAACACCGCGATGATCGAGAGGTAGGGAACCGTGTCCCAAAACGTGTAGGGTCGGAAGAACACGATCCACAGGACACCGACCGTCGCCGACGCGATGTTGCCTACCGCCGCGTAGGCATACCCGAGGCTGTATCGCACCTCGCTCTGGGCGTCTCCCCGGCCGAGGAGAGATCCGAGTACCGCGAAGCCGATGCCGTAGATGACAGCGGCCGCCCCGACCTGCAGCCAAGGCCCGGCGGGGACGCGCAGCGACGAGTGGAGCACGGCGAAGAAGGCCGCCGACCAAAGCAGAGAGAACGCGAGGAACCACTTGAGGTTCTTCGTCATAGGACGGCCTTCCGGTTCGGGTCGGGTAACGTACCGATGGTACACTACTTGCGGTCATGGGCCACCAAGCGGTCTCTGCTTCTTCCGCGAAGCGCGTCTGGTTCGAGGCCTGTATGCATGGTATGAATTACATGTAAAGTATGAGAAGATGCGTCGTATCCCACGTGTTGTGATCGACGTATCTGCGGCCGGGAGCCGTGCACACCTGAACGCTCGGCGGAGGAGACACGGATGAAGGGTCCTGACGGCAAGTACATCTTCGGTACCGTCAAGGTCGGTGAGAGAGGGCAGATCGTCATCCCCAAGGAGGCGCGCGACGTCTTCGACATCAAGGCCGGGGACACCCTCTTGGTGCTCGGTGATGAGGCGCAGGGGATCGCGATCGTGAAGAACGAGCTGTTCAAGCAGTTCGCGCAGGACATCCTCAGCGCGCAGGAACGGCCGGAGGAGGACCGATGACGGCGGCCATCCAGGCGATCGATCTGACGAAGAAGTACGGCGCAAAGGCCGCAGTGAACGCGCTCAATCTGTCTGTGGAGCAGGGCGAGCTGTTCGCGCTGCTCGGCGTCAACGGCGCAGGGAAGACGACGACCATCAAGATGCTGACCTGCCTCAGCCGACCCACGAGCGGCGACGCGTTCCTGCTTGGGGACAGCGTCGTATCGGCACCGGGTGCGGTCAAAGAGAAGACGAACGTCTCGCCGCAAGAGACGGCGGTGGCTCCCAATCTGTCTGTCAAAGAGAATCTCGAACTGATCGCCGAGATCTACGGTAGCGACAAGAGAACCGCACGGACCAAGGCAGACGAGATGCTGTCCGACTTCGGTCTTACAGAGGTCGCCGGAGACAGGGCCAAGACACTATCGGGCGGTATGCAGCGTCGTCTGAGCATCGCGATGGCGCTCATCTCAGATCCGCAGATCCTGTTCCTTGATGAACCGACGCTCGGTCTTGATGTCCTCGCGCGGCGAGAGCTCTGGGCTGCTATCCAGGAGCTGAAGGGGAGGGTCACCATCGTACTCACGACGCACTACATGGAAGAGGCGGAAGCTCTCTCGGACAGGATCGGGATCATGTCGGAGGGCGAATTGAAAGCGGTCGGAACGTCCGCACAACTCATGTCCGAGACGGGGACCCGGACCCTTGAGGACGCCTTCGTAGCACTTGCGACGGGGTCGGGGGCGCGCGCATGAGGTCCCTGGCATTCGCTTCACGAAACCGCAAGGAACTTCTGAGGGACCCTCTGAACCTGGCTTTCGGTATCGGCTTCCCGGTGGTCTTGCTTCTCTTGCTGTCTGCCATTCAGGCGAATATCCCCGTCAGCTTGTTCCGGATCGCGAGACTGTCTCCTGGAGTAGCGGTCTTCGGTCTCTCGTTCATGTCGCTGTTCTCCGGGACATTGATCGCCAAAGACCGAACCACGTCGTTCCTCATGCGCTTGTTCGCTTCGCCGCTCTCTGCGTCCGATTTCATTCTCGGATACGTTCTGCCGCTCTTGCCGATAGCGCTCGCGCAGAGTGCCATATGCTTCGTCACATCCTTCTTCCTCGGGTTGTCGGTGAATGCGAACGTACTGCTCGCGCTTGTCGTATTGATCCCTACTGCCATTCTCTTCATCGGCATCGGGCTGCTGGCGGGGACTGTGTTCACCGACAAGCAGGTCGGCGCTATCTGCGGCGCGCTCCTGACCAATGTCGCCGCGTGGCTGAGCGGTACGTGGTTCGACCTGAATCTGGTCGGCGGCGCGTTCAAGACGATCGCCTATCTGCTTCCGTTCGCTCACGCCGTCGACGCGACCAGAGCAACCATTGCCGGAGACTATGCGGCGATCATGCCTCACCTCTGGTGGGTTATCGGATACGCGGTTGCAGTAGCCGGCATTGCGATCGTCGTGTTCAAGAGGAAGATGAGTAGCGACAGCATGTAGGTACGCGAACGCTCACGCTGAGGATCCATGCGATGGACGAAGGCAGTGACGCCGACTTACCTCATGGGCTTGGCCGTCCAGGGATCATCGTGGGAGGCGCCGGCTGCCACGGTGTGCTGCGTCCCGGTGATCGTGTCGCCGCTGAGTACCCCCGAATACCGGACCGACAACTTGAGGCTGGGGAAGTTGCGCTCAAGGACGACCTTGGTCCCGTCCAGGGTCGCCACCGACGTACCCTTGGGACGGCCCCGTCGTGCTCTACCACACCGGTGAGTTCGAGAACCTCGACGCGAGCGGCAACATCACGGACTGGTCCGTCTGGGTGGAGTTCGAGCGCGAGATCCTCGAGCCGGGTACCGTGGAGTTCAACTACAAGGTCGAGGGCAC
>Ga0209540_10003472_pt1 | contig 10736 bp, 7 predicted proteins | sample BarGraIncu01121A_FD_184501 | JGI IMG/M metagenome (GOLD analysis project Ga0209540, IMG submission 184501) | Arctic peat soil microbial communities from Barrow, Alaska - Barrow Graham LP Incubations 011-21A (SPAdes) (version 2) | ecosystem: Environmental > Terrestrial > Soil > Wetlands > Peat... | reverse complement strand
GCGCGCCACCGGCGCTAGGCTACGCGTGCCCGCGGGTGTAGCTCAAGGGTAGAGCTCCAGCCTTCCAAGCTGGCTATACGGGTTCGATTCCCGTCACCCGCTTCTCGCGCTCTCGGCCGGCGGCCCCTGCGAGCCGGGCGCGACCGGCCCGCGGGGCCGCCTGGCGCCGCTGAGCACACGATCCTCTCCGAGGCCGTGTGGAAACACTGTCCTCTCGGGCTCGCACGCTCAACTGCGCCCCGAGAGCGCGAGAGGCGATTCGGTCTTGTTCGGGCTCTTCTCGGCCGGCGGTCCTTCCGGCCGGGCGCGACCGGCCCGCGGGGCTGCCTGACGCCGCTGAGCACACGATCCTCTCCGAGACCGTGTGGAAACACTGTCCTCTCCGGGCTCGCGCGCTCAGCGGCGCCCCGAGAGCGCGAGAGCGATTCGGTCTTGTCTAGGCAACTTTCGGCCGGCGGCCCTTCCGGCCGGGCGCGACCGGCCCGCGGGGCCGCCTGGCGCCGCTCAGCCGACGGAAGTCCGCCCCCTACGGGGGCATGACGACTTTCGTCGGCGTATTTCAGGACCGACAGCTTTCCGAGTGGACAAGAGCGATTCCCTTCGTACGGACGCTACGGGCAGGGATCGGCTAACAAAACCTACGATCGTCGGCAGACGTGTCAGAAGAGCCGGAAGGGGCTGACGACGCCGGCGTCGGCGGCCTCGTCCCAGGCCACATCGCCGCCCGGCTCGACCTCACCGTGCAGGCGACCGGACAGTGACTCGGCATCCTCGCGCGTTTCGGTGCCGACGATCAGATAGCGCCACTGCCGAAGCGGGCGGTACCCCTCGCTCTCGAGCCGTTCGGCCAGCTCTTTCGCCTCGTGGCGAGAGCCGCAGGTAACGCGCACTTCCCACGGAGCCCCGCCGTGCTCGACTTCTTCTTTCTCCCAGGTCTCTTCTTTCGGCTCGTCGTCCCAGCGCTCTTCGCCCTCGAGCCAGTGCTCGACGGGGCTGACGCTGGCCTCGAAGCCGTGACGCGTCAGCTCGGCCTCGATCACCGCGCGCGCGTGCTCGGCCTGACTCTTGCTCGAGGCGTAGACGAAAAGCTCTTCGTCGTCGCGGGAGACGGCCAGACGTTCGCCGCTGAGCGCTTTTGCAAGCTCCTCGGCCTCGTCGTCGAGAGCGCCGGTGAGGCGTTCGAGGAAGTCGCCTTGCTCGCCTCCCTGCTTCAGCTCGACGTGGATTCGCCAGTCGTCGTGTGCCACCGACGCAGGATAGCGCCTGAGCGGAACTCGGCGCTCTGAGACGACGGGACGCGTTTCTCGACGTTCAGGACGCGGTCCTAGAGGGCGCCGAGAAACCGCGCTCCAACGCCGCGCTATCGCTGCGAGAGAGGCGACCGAAAGGATCGAGCAGGACGCGGCCGGCGCGCAGATTCCAGGTCGCGGCGGCGCGACCGCTCACGAGCGCGCCCGATAGAGGCGCCGCGCGTTACCTGCGAAGAGGGGCAGCGTCGTGAGGGCCTGAAGCCAGGGATAGTCCTCGCGGCGAACGAGGTACAGCGTGCCCCGGTTCAGCCAGGTGATCAGGAGCGAGCGCTCCTCCGTCAACGCCCGATCGATATCGGCGGCGGTCAGGCCGGTGCTCCGCGCGCGGATAGCCAGCCGTACTCCACGCCCGTCCTGGCCCTGTACGGCGAGCAAGCGCTCGACGACGGCTGATGCGTCGCGGGCGGGCGGTCCCGCGAGCAGCTGTGCTGTGAGGCGCTTCTCGATCAACACGGCATTTGCCGTATCACGATCGAGGCGACTGGAGCGAGCGGAAGCACCGAGCCGCGACCGAGAAGCGCTACGAAGAGAGTCGCTCTCGCTTTCTCGGGGCGCCGCTGGCGGTGCGAGCCGTGAGATGACAGTGCGAGCGCACGGCGTCGAACAGGATCGTGCCGCCAGCGGCGTCAGGCTCATCGCGTTTACGCGATGAGCCGACCGAGGAAGCGAGAATCGGGACGCCCGGATTCGAACCGGGGGCCTCCTGCTCCCAAAGCAGGCGCGCTACCAAGCTGCGCCACGTCCCGCCGAGCGAAGTCTACGCTTCCGGCGTTCGAGCTCTCGCCCGAACGGCCCACGAGCTGCTACTCGCGTACGAGCATCCGTAGCTCGACCAGCTTCTCGCCGCGCAAGATATCGAGCCCGTCGCGCCTGATTCGCTCCAGTAAGGCCTCGATCAACGGCGCCAACTCGAGCGGATTGAAGGGCTTGGTTACGTACTCGATACCGCCGATATCCAGACCGTGAGCGCGGTCGCGCACCTCGGCGCGGGCGGTCAGGAAGATGATCGGTATTTCCTTGGTGATCTTGTCCTCTACGAGCGATTGCGCCACATCCCAGCCGTCGAGGCGAGGCATCATCACATCGAGCAGAATCACGTCGGGGCGCTCGCGGCGCGCCTTCTCGATCCCGCTCTCACCGTCGGAGGCCTCGATCACCTCCATGCCTTCAGCTTCGAGATTGACACGGCAAAGCAGCCGGATCGGCGCCTCGTCATCGATTATCAGAACTCGGGTCATCGAGTTATCCGCTTCCTATACCCCGGCTCGGCGAAGCTCACTCCTCCACCGCCGTCTTGTTTTCGCGGGGAAGCTCGAGCGTGAAGGTGGAGCCCTCGCCCTCGACGGATTCCACCCAGATGCGGCCACCCATCGCAGTCACCAATCCGCGCGAGATGAAGAGGCCGAGGCCGGTTCCGCCGCTCAGCACCGACGACGACCCTCGGTAGAACTTGCGAAAGATACGCTCGCGCTCCTCCTCGGGGATACCTACCCCTTCGTCGCGCACGCGCAGTTCGATCGCGCCGGAGCGTTTCTGCCCGGCAACGCTCACCGTGCCACCGCTGGGCGAGAACTTGACCGCGTTGTCGACCAGACTGACCAGGACCCGGCGCAGCTTATCGCGGTCGGCCTCGGCGCTGAGAGGCTCGTCCGAGAGGTCGACCACGAAGCTGTGCTCATTCCCCTGGCCGCTCGCCGACTCGGAGCGCTCGCTTTCCACCACCTCGCGCACGATGTTGCCAACGTCGATCGTCGCCAGGTCGACCTCAAGATCGCCCGAGTCAAGCTCGGCAACGTCGAGCAAGGCGTCCACGATCCCGGTCAGGCGCTCCGATTCTGAGGCGATGTAGGAAAGAAAAGTCCGCCGCTGGATATCGTCGAAGAGCTCGCCCCGGCGCAGAAGCGTCTCGGCGAAGCCGTAGATAGAGGTCAACGGCGCGCGCAGCTCATGCGAGATCGAGGACACGAAGTCGGACTTGGCCTGCTCGACGAAGCGGTCGGCCGAAACGTCGCGGAGCGTGTAGATCTTGCCGGCGATCTGCCCGGCGGGATCTCGCATGACCGCCTCGGTCACTTCAAGCCATAGCTCGCGCGCGCCACGCTTGATCGAGATCAACAGCTCCTTTGATCCTGGCGGCGCCTCGATCTCTTGGCGAAGTACCTCGCTCAAGGGACGCCCCAGCGCCTCGCCACTACCGATACCGGTGATCCGCTCGGCCGCGGCGTTCCAGAGCACTATCTGGCCTTCACGATCAACCGCGACAATGCCGTCGGCGACGCTGGAGAGAATGGCCAGGCTCTGCTCGCGCTCGAGCGATACGCGCAAGTAGAGCGCGGCGTTGGCCAGCGCGGTGGCACTGTTCGCCGCCAGCGTGACGAGAGCTTCGATCTCTTTCAGGCGCCAGGTGCGAACGCGGCGCGAGTAGACGATGAGCACTCCGCTAAGCGCATCGTCGGGACCGATGACCGGAACTCCGATCAATGCCTTGAAACCGCGACCGACTGCCGGATCGAGCGGGCTCAAAGGCCCCTCGTCGCGAGCCAGATCTTCGATCACGAGCGGTTCGCGGGAATGAACCAGATCGCCCGCCAGCGAGACCGCCACTGGAAAGCGTCGCCCGTGCATCTCCTCCAGTCCGTCGCCCTCGCTTACGCGCACGACGAGCTCGTTCGCTTCGAGCTCGAGCATGAGAGCCGCGTCGCCTTCGAGCAGTGCGATCGCTTGGTGAACCGCCGCCGTCATCACTTGGCTCGAGCTCGACGGGCCGATCAGCTCGGCCCGACCGCCGGCTAACCTCTGCGCCAGCACCGAGTCGAGCTCGAGCTCCCCTGTCATGGCCTCCGTCGCTACGAGAAGAGCCTTTTGTTCTTCGAGCTGGCGCTCGTTCTCTTCGATCAGGCCCGCCGTGTGAAGCGCGATTCCGAGTTCGCGTGCGATCGCCTCGATGAAAGCGATGTCGTCGTCCGACCAGCGTCGCACCACCGATGTGTGCGCGGCGAGAGCGCCGATTACCGAGTCGAAGAGGATGATCGGCGCCGACAGGACGGCTCGGCTGCCCAGCTCGAGCAGGGCGTCGCGCCCGCCGAGAGAATCATCGTCGAGCCTCGGGTCGTTCTCAACGTCGGCGATCGCCGCCGTCTTCCGCTCGCGCAGGGCGAGGTTCGAGACCGAGAGGTATGGCGTCGCGCTTGCGGGAATCGGCTCGATTCCCTCCTGCCGCCACTCGGCACGAAGTGGTGCCGCGGTGCCCGGCTCGCCGAGGCGGAGGAAGCAGCGCGTGACACCGAGCACCTTCGCCGTCTCGGCGAGGGCGACTTCGATTAGGCGGTTGACATCGAGCTCGGAGCGAGCTCGCCGTGAGATCTGCGTCACCAGACGTTCGCGCTCCAGCGCAAGCGCAAGCGCCGACACCGATCGGACTCGTTCAAGCGCCAGGCTGCTCTCGCCGGCGAGCATCTTCGCCAGGGACAGCGCTTCGGGCGCGAAACGGCGAAATGCGCTCGTTGAGCCGGCGACCACGACGCCGATGATTCCGCGTTCGCTTTCGAGTGGCAGGAAGACGGCGCTCTTGAGTCCCGTCTTCATGGCCATGTCGGGGTTCACGTCCGCTGACGCGAGCATGTTCTCGACCACCAAGGGCGCACGCGTTTCGTGTACGCGTCTGACGCCCGAGACTTCGCTTCTGAGATCGAGACGCTGCGACGGATACCAGCTCACGTCCGCGCCACCAGTGCGCGCGGCGAGCCCCCGCGCTTCGCCGCTCTCCTCGTCGATCAGCATCAAGCCGGAGTATTCGAACCCAGCCAGATCGTTGAGCGTGTCGAGAACGATGCGCGCGATTTCCTGGTGATTGTCGGCGAGAGCAAGCGCGGCCGACAGCTCGGCGACCGCCGCCAGGTTCTGCTCTCGACTCCTCAGATCTCGCCTGGAGCGACGGCGCCGAAGTACGAACAGGTCGAGCAAAAGGTGGGCAAGGAGAACTAGCCCGAGGGCGGCTGCCAAGCCCTCGAAAACGCCGTCGAATACCGCGGCGCCGGGCAGCGCCGCGAGCCGGTCGATCAACGCTGTCGCGCCTGCGATCATTCGGAAACTGATGATACGCCCTGCTCTCCCACTAAAAACCGACGCTAGCCAGTACGGCGTCGCCGCGCCGGGACACAAGAGGCGGAAGCTACGATGGCAAGGTGGTGCAGCGCATACTCCTCGCCTCGCCGCGCGGCTACTGCGCCGGCGTCGAGCGCGCCGTCGAGACGGTCGCGCGGGCTCTCGATCTCTACGGCACCGTCTACGTGCGCAACGAGATCGTTCACAACCGGCACGTCGTGCGCGATTTGCAGGAGCACGGCGCAGTCTTCGTGCAGGAGGAGTGGCAGGCGCCGGCCGGAGCGACGCTGGTGTTGTCGGCCCACGGAGTCGCACCGGAGGTATACGAGCGCTCTTCGCAGCTCGGGCAGCGAACGATCGACGCGACCTGCCCGCTCGTCACCAAGGTGCACGTCCAGGCGCGCCGCTTCGCCGCCGAGGGATACCGGATCGTTCTGATCGGTCATGCCGGCCACGATGAGGTGATCGGAACTATGGGCGAGGCGCCGGAGGCAATCGTGCTGGTCGAGTCGGTCGCCGATGCCGAGGCGCTCTCCTTCCCCGCCGAGGCGAAGCTTGCCTACGTCACGCAGACAACACTCTCGCTCGAGGAGACGGCCGAGATCATCGCCGTGCTGCAGCGCCGCTTTCCCCAAATCCGCTCGCCCAAGCGCGTGGACATCTGTTATGCGACTTCCAACCGGCAGCAGGCTGTGAAGGAAATGCTGCCACAGATCCAACTCTTACTCGTGATCGGCTCCCAGAACAGCTCCAACTCGAACCGGCTGGTGGACGTGGCCCGAGCCGGCGGCATCGAGGCGCGCCTGATCGAGGACGCCGCCGCAATCGAAGAGAGCTGGTTCGAGCAGGTCGAGGCCGTCGGCATCACCTCTGGCGCCTCGGCCCCCGATCGTCTGGTCGTGGAAGTGTGCGACTGGTTCCGCCGGCACGGCGTCGAGCAGATCGAGCAGTGCGGCGTCGTCGAGGAGCACGTGACGTTCCGGCTGCCGATCGAACTGCGCCAGGAGCTGAGGGCGAGAGAGAGCGCATGAAGCTAACTCCGGACGAGATCCTCGCTTACGTCGAGCGCCAGTCGACGGCAAGCCCGGCCGAGCTGGAGGTACTGGCAGAAGAGACGGCGCGCACGCTCGGCGCGCCGAACATGCTCTCGGGGCCGGTGGTCGGACGGCTGCTCGAGTTTCTCGTCTTCGCGCTCGGGGCGCGCTCGGTGCTCGAGATAGGCACCTTCTCGGGCTATTCGGCGCTCGCCATGGCCGAGGGTCTTCCGCCCGAGGGACGCATCGTCACGCTCGAGATCGACGAAGCCCACGCCGAGCTCGCCCGGCGCTGGGTCGCCGCCAGCCCGCACGCGCAGAAGATCGAGATCGTGCTCGGGCCGGCTCTTTCCTCGCTCGAGAGTCTTCCGGGCCCGTTCGACTTCGTCTTCATCGACGCCGACAAGGAGGGCTACCTCGACTACTACGAGGCGGTGCTGCCGAAACTCGCTCCGCGCGGCCTGATCGCGGTCGACAACACCCTTCGACGCGGAAGCGTGCTGGACGCAACCGACACGAGCCCCGCCAATGAGGCGACCCGCGCCTTCAACGAGCGTGTGCGAAACGATCCGCGCGTCCGCTGCGTGATCTTGAGCGTGCGCGATGGGGTCACGTTGATTCGCCGCGCCTAGGCGATCTCGTCCCAAACAGCCCCAAGGCGTCCGGCGTGATCCCCTTGAGTCAGGCCGACGAAGAAAGGCTTAGAAAATCGGGGCCTGGACTTGAGGGGTGAGCCCAGGTGCCGCTATCTGTCGTTCCAGTGCCGACGGACGACTTGTTGCGTGGCGGCCGACTACTCTGCGTGTGATGGCTTGGGACGATGCGAAACTGGTTTTAGCTGTCGCTTAAGAGGCTGACCCCGCGTGAAGCCGCTCAATCGCGTGGAAGCAATTGGCGCTCGCATCGCGAAGGCCACTGGCGTTCCCTCCCTCGTTGAAACGCTAGTCCGACTACCGGGAGCTGACCTTCACTCCCTTCTCCTGCTTGTCTTCCGTGAGCGAGGGAAACGGACGACCGCGCCCGCGGTTCTTCGCCAGTTCGAGCGTGATCGGTTCGTCCGACCTGCGTCGACGGAGGCTCGCTCGCTCCTCGAGTTTGATCTTCTTGCAACATCACTTCTCGACGATGATTGGGAGTTCATCGAGCTTGCTCCTCTCGCACCCCTTGGTGCGGTGGCCGCATTGACCGGGCTCAGTCAGGACTGGGCGGTCGCGACGATCCGCGGGACAGAGGTTGCAAGTGACTCGACGAATGTGCTCGCAATGGAGGCAGCCGTCCGGTTGAAGGAGGCTGGAAACCGTGCGAATTCTCGGATTCAGCTAGCGGCAAGCCAGCGCCTCACCCGTCCTCAGGCCTACAACGATCCGGCCGCACAGGCGCACTTCAGGCTGTTCGGTCTCGTCACTGCCAGGCTGGGCAGCCGCCGCGGGCGCAGGCCGGATACCGATGCCCTGAGCACCCATATCTCGTTCTACCTACGGCTGCTCGAGCGCGTCGGCGAGATAGGGCTTGAGGTGCACGACGCCGAAGTCGCTCTCACCGATCTCGTCGGGGGTTGGGAGGATCAGATCGAGTGCGAAGTACTAGCTCGTCTCAGGTCGGAGTTTGCCGACGTTGCCTTCCGCCTCGCGCCCGAGCGGGATCGGGGGCGAGACTACTACACAAGTGCCTGCTTCAACGTCTCCGCAGCCAACGCGGACGGGGCTCGCCTCGAACTCGTTGACGGAGGTTTCACCAACTGGGGCGAGCAGCTCCTCAGCAACCGCAGAGCTCAGTTTCTGATCAGCGGCATTGGCACTGACAGGTTGTGCTCGTCTTTTCCCGGCCTGAGCTCTTCCTGACCAGACGGTGCGCCCGCGTCGGTCGCGCCTGGATCTCTGCCGATATGAGCGCTCCCTGCGCCCCAGCATTCCCACCCAGTCGGCGGGTCGTCAACCGAAACGAGCTCTTAACGCCGAATGCGCTCGAGCCTGGGCTCGCTGAGCGAGGCGTCAAAGCCGAGCTCGAGCGCGAGGGTCTCGGACTTGATCTGCTCGGCGTAGGGCGCCAGGTCGCTCTCCCGCTCGGGCAGCGTGAGCCTGATCCGATCGGTCAGCGCCAGCCCCTGATCCTTGCGCAGGCCGTTGATCTCGTGCACCAGATCGAGCACGCGACCTTCCTGCAGCAGCTCCTCGTCGAGCTCGGTGGAGACGGCGACCGTGATTCCACCCTCCTCGGCCAGCGCCCAGCCGGCGCGGGCGATCGTCTCGACCAGCACCTCCCCGGGCTCGAGCTCGTGGCCCAGAACGCGGAAGCGACCGCCACCCAGCTGCTCGAACTCGCCCCGCTCGAGCGCGGCGCGCACGACGGGCAGCTCCTTGCCGAGCTTGGGGCCGAGCGAGCGCAACTCGGGCTTGACCTTGAGCTCAACCGCCTCGACCTGGGCGAAGACGACCTCCTTGGCGCGCAGCTCGTCGGCGATCTCCGCGCTGTGCCCCTCGGCGCGGGCAGCACCCTGAACGACGATGCGGCGCACGGGTTGACGCAGCTTCAGATTGGCCGCCGAGCGGGCCGAGCGGGCCAGCTCGACCACCTGGCGCAGCTCGGAGATCTCTTCCAGCAGCTCGCGGTCGGCGGCGGGCGCCTCGGGCCAACCGGCCAGGAAGACCGAGTCGGGCGCCCCGTCGCAGGCATCGGCGACGAGGATCTTCCAGAGGTGGTCGGCCAGGAAGGGCAGCACCGGCGAGATGACCCGGATGCCCTGCACGAGCGCGAACCAGAGCGTGCGGAAGGCCGCCTCGTCGAGCGAGTAGAAGCGCCGGCGCGAGCGACGGATGTACCAGTTCGAGAGATCGTCCACGAAGCTCTCGAAGGAGCGGATGACGCCGACCGTGAGCGATGCGTCCAGGGCACCTGTCGCCTCGCTGACGAGCGCGTGAGTGCGCTCGACCAGCCAGCGGTCGAGCGGCTTCAGCTCCACCCCTTGCGGCCCCGCAGCGAGATCCTCGAAGCTCGGGTGGAAGCCCTCGATATTGGCGTAGGTGACGAGGAAGGAAGCAGAGTTCCAGAGGGTCAGAAGCTTGCGCTTGACCTCCTCGGCCGGGCCGAAGCCGAAGCGAATGTTCTGGGTTGGCGGCTGCTGGCAGTAGAGCCAGCGCATCACGTCGGCGCCCATGCGCTCGAACGCCTCGTCGGCGTCGATCGCGTTGCCGCGCGAGCCGTGCATCTCGTCGCCGTTCTCGTCCAGCAGCTTCTCGTAGGAGAGCACCTCGCGGTAGGGCGCTCGCCCGTCGAGGGCCACCGCCATGAACAGCAGCGAGTAGAACCAGAGCCTGATCTGCTCGCGCATCTCGCAGACCCAGTCGGCCGGGAACCACTTCTGCCAGTAGTCGTCGTCGGGCAGGTCGGCGGTCGAGAGCCCTTTTGAGGCGCCCGTCGCGTAGCCGTGCTCGATCCACTCCGGGCTCTGCCAGCCGAGCGTCGAGAAGGGGACGATTCCTGCGTCGAGCCAGACGTCGCCGACCTCGCTCACGCGCTTGACCTTCTCGTTGCCACAGGCCGGGCAGCGAAGCGAGACACCGTCGATCCAGGGCCGGTGCAACTCTTCCAGTCCCTCGATACCCTCGGTCGCCAGCTCGGCCAGCTCGGCTTTGGAGCCGACGACGATCAGGTGCCCGCACTCGCAGGGGAAGAAGGGCAGCGGCAGCCCGTAGTAGCGGCGGCGCGAGATGTTCCAGTCGTCCATGTTGCGCAGCCAGTCGTCCATGCGCTTGCCGAAGTAGTCGGGCGTCCACTTGACGGTCTGGTTGGCGTCGAGCAGCTTCTGCCGGATCTCCTCGACGGCAATGAACCAATCGTCGGTGATGCGGAAGACGAGCGGTGTTTCGCAGCGCCAGCAGTGCGGGTAGCGGTGGTGGATCTCGCCGGCTTGGATGAGCGCCCCGCGCTTGTCGAGATCACTGATGATCTCGGCCGCCGCCTCATGGGCGCCCTTGCCCGCCAGCCAGCCGTACTCGGGCAGGATCTTGCCGTCCTCGTCGATCGGCGCCAGCACGGGCAGCCCCTCGCGCTTGCCCAGCTCGAAGTCCTCGCCGCCGCAACCGGGCGCGATGTGGACGATGCCGGTGCCCTCTTCCATCGAGACCTCGTCCCAGGCGACCACCCGGTACTCGACGCCGCTCGCGGCCGGTAGATCGGCGAAGGGGCCCGTGTAGCGCCGCTTGACGAGTTGCGCCCCTAAAGCTTTATCTACGACCTCTCCCGAGAATGGGACGCGATCCAGCAAGGGCTCGGCAACCCACAGAGCCTC
>Ga0209540_10003471_pt1 | contig 10736 bp, 10 predicted proteins | sample BarGraIncu01121A_FD_184501 | JGI IMG/M metagenome (GOLD analysis project Ga0209540, IMG submission 184501) | Arctic peat soil microbial communities from Barrow, Alaska - Barrow Graham LP Incubations 011-21A (SPAdes) (version 2) | ecosystem: Environmental > Terrestrial > Soil > Wetlands > Peat... | reverse complement strand
ATGGGAATCAGCCTTTTCAACTGTAAAAAAAGATATTAAGAGCCCGCGGCTTTTCATCGGCGAACTTAACAGGACATCAGCAATACTGCGCGATTTGCTGAATGTATCCTTTAACAGCATTCATGTCAATGATCAGGCTTTTGTCGAAGATATCCGTACATATATCAAGGAAATTGCTCCGGAATCAGTCAAAATTGTCAAGTTCTATAAAGGGACTATTCCTATTTTCGACCATTTTGGCGTTAACAAGCAGATCAAAGCCCTCTTCGGAAAATCAATATCCTTTAAACATGGCGCCTACCTTATAATTGAACATACTGAAGCCCTTCACGTAATTGATGTAAACAGTGGAAACCGTTCACGTTCCGGCAATGACCAGGAATTGAACGCTCTGGAAGTCAATATGGAAGCAGCCACCGAGATTGTGCGTCAGCTGAGGCTAAGGGATATGGGCGGTATTATAGTGATCGATTTTATCGATATGCAATCGTCTGAAAACAAACAGCAGCTTTTCGATAAAGTCAGGGAACTGATGGCTAATGACAGGACAAAGCATAACATTCTTCCGCTGACAAAATTCGGCCTTATGCAGATAACAAGGCAAAGGGTAAGGCCGGAAATGAGCATAACCACCGATGAAAAATGTCCTTCCTGCCAGGGAACCGGCCAGATAAAACCGACCATCCTTTTTACCGATGAGCTCGAAAGCAGCCTGGCCTTCATCGTAGATAAAATAAAGACCAGGAAACTGATACTCAATGTTCATCCATTTGTAGCAGCCTATCTGAAAAAGGGTTTATTCCCGGTTTACAGGAAATGGGATTTTAAGTATAAGATAATTCTTAAAATACAGGCAGCTACGTCGTACCACATGCTTGAATACCATTTCTATGACAGGTATGACAACGAAATCGACCTTGCTTAACGGTTACCCATTTCAATCAGCCCTCATTCTATCTTCCTTATTCTAAATGTTTTATTAATTTTGGCATGAAAACACATGTTGCCATGCAGAAACGAACCCTATCAATACTTCTTTTCAGCTTCCTTGCGATTACTCTCCAGGCTCAGATCTATGACCCTGTAACATGGGATTTCAGATACGAAAAGAAAGGCGAGAATATTTATGACCTTATCTTTACAGCAACCATCCAAAGCGGATCACATATATATTCAATGGATATCCCGAAAGGGGGTCCGATCCCGACAACAATCCAGATAGATACATTACCCGGCTATTCCATCGACGGCAAACCTTATGAAGTCACCCGCCCTGAAGAGGTCTTCGATGAAGCTTTCGGTTTCAAGATTAAAATTTTCAATGAGAAAGCTGAATTCCGGCAGAAAATTACCGGAAATTCTCCCTCATTCACGGTAAAAGGAGAGGTTGATTTCATGTCATGCAATAAATCAACCTGCTCACCGCCAAAGGAAGTGGTGTTTGAAATTCCTGTAGGCCATAGTAAAAAAGGCGCAGCAATCGAAGCCGGCAGCCGGACCGCAGGCTCACAGCCTCTTCCAGCGAAAAAAGGGATCCTGAAGTTTTTTCTTGCCTCATTCCTCCTCGGGTTACTTGGGGTCATTACTCCATGTGTTTACCCGATGATCCCCATGACTGTTGCTTTCTTTACCAGAGGATCAGAAAACAGATCAAAGGCAATTCTGAATGCATTTATATTCGGAATTTCAATAGTGCTTATTTATGCTTCTCCAGGTATTATAATTTCACTTACCGGTGCCGGTGCCGGGTTTGCCAACGCCCTTAGCACACACTGGATACCCAATACGATATTTTTTATGCTTTTTGTTTTGTTTGCAGTTTCATTCTTTGGAGCATTTGAAATGGTGCTTCCCAATAAATGGGCAAACAATGCAGATTCGAAAGTTGACAAGGGTGGATTGCTTGCGGCATTTTTCATGGCACTGACAACAGTGATCGTATCGTTCTCCTGTACCGGTCCAATAGTTGGCGGATTATTGGTCGAAGCTGCAAGGGGAGATGTTCTGAGGCCTACGGTCGGGATGTTTGCATTCGGGCTTGCATTTGCCCTGCCGTTTACGCTGTTCGCCCTTTTTCCAGCTTTATTAACCAAATTACCCAGATCAGGAGGGTGGCTTAATTCAATTAAAGTGGTCCTTGGATTTCTGATGCTTGCATTCAGCATGAAATTCCTTATGACAATAGACAGTGTTTATTCCCTGGGACTTCTTTCACGGGACCTTTTCCTGGCTGTCTGGATTGTCCTCTTCTCGCTTCTCGGACTTTACCTTATGGGTAAGATCAAGTTTGCCCATGACAGTGACCTGGAATATATCGGACCATTCAGGCTCTTCCTCATAATTGCAGTCTTCTCTTTTGTTTTTTACCTGATACCCGGGCTTTTTGGTGCTCCGTTGAAAGGAGTTGCGTCTCTTCTTCCGCCTCAGGAGACATCGTGGTTCTCCCGCCGTTCAGAAGCTTCGGAAAACAAAACTCCTGCCTTGCAAGGAATACTGCCCCAAAATGTCAGTGCTTTATGCTCTGAACCAAAATACAAGGATTTATTTGAAATGCCCCTTGGCCTTCATGGATATTTTGACCTGAAGCAGGGCCTTGCCTGTGCGAGGGAACAGGGTAAACCGGCACTTCTTGATTTCAAGGGCCATGCATGTGCAAACTGCAAGCTTATGGAGGCAAAAGTCTGGTCCGACCCGGAAATCCTGAAAAGACTCAGGGAAGATTTCGTGATAATCTCACTTTATGCCGATGACAGAACCGTTCTCACGGAGAATGAGTGGTATGTATCATCCGTAGATGGAAAGATGAAAAAGACAATAGGGAAACAGAATGAAGACCTTGAGATTACCAGGTTCAGCACGAATGCCCTTCCTTTGTATGTGATCTCCGATTACGACGGTAAAGCCCTTATCAGCCCAATGCCAACAAATCTGAAAACAGAAGACTATAAAAACTGGCTCGATAATGGATTAAAGGCGTTTAACTCGGGGAAGAAATAATTACTTGACTGACCTCCTGCAACCAGGAATATCATTTTATGTAAATATTTCCCCGGGTTGCATCTATTGATACTTTTACGCTTCCCGGATTCTTTCCCACCGTGCCGAATGTCATATACTCCTTTTTATCCTCATTGACACTTTTTTTCTCAATATCTGAATTCTTTTCAGGCAGTACGAGGAATGCATTTACATGCCTGATATCAAGGTTATAGGATACTGCCGGATCGAAGGTCAGACTTATATCACTGCTGCCGCGAGCCATTTTATTATGCCAGGCTGACAAGATTATATTAAATTGCTTTATTGATTTTTAAATATTTCTTAATAATCCCGGGTCTGTTAATAAGGTAAACGCCTGCAAGGATCAGCAATACAGAAATGAACATTGTGGGTGCAGGATGCTCATTGTCGGAAATACCCCATAATGTTGCCACAATCGGAATGAAATATGCTACAACTGAAGCAACCACAGGTGAGGTATCCCTGACTAGAGAATAATAAATTGCATTGGCAAAGGCGCTTCCTAAAACTGAAAGGATCGCAATATAGCTGAAGTTCTGAAGCCAGTGAGGAGTAAGGGTTACGGCATGCAGGTCTGTGCTCAGAAGCAGAGCCAGTGCGAAGGGACTTAAAACAAAAAATGATAGCGAAGTAATCTGCAGTCCATTCAATCCTTCCACTTTGCTGACCTCATTATTGCTGACTCCGTTCATAAGAGTTGCAAGTACTACAAAAAGGCCATAATAATTCAATGTTAAAGAGCCACTATAGAGCAGTCCTGCTGCTCCCAGGAACCCCAGAAATACTCCGGCCATCTGCGACCTGATAGCTTTTCTTTTATAGAATAAAATACCGATTGCCAAAGTAAATGCAGAACTTAGTGTGTTCAGCATACCGGTAAGGGAACTATCTATCCTTGTCTGGGCAAGAGGATAGAGGAATGCAGGTATCCCGCTTCCGAAAAAGCCTATTATGAGAATAGAACGCAAATTATTCTTATTTAGCTTTGGAAGATTGCGCAGTGCGATCGGCAGCAGGCAAACAAATGAAATAAGGATTCTCAGTGAAGCCATCTGATAAGTTGAAAAAGAGCGCAGACCTTTTTTCATGAGGATATAGCTGGTTCCCCAGATCAGCGATAGAAGGGCAATAGCCAGCCAATGCCATATTTTACCTTGTTTTTTCATAACGACGAAGGTGCAAAATTAACATAAGAAGTGAAAAGATACGGGAGTCAGGGACTCTTTTTGCATATTAAGGGTGTTCACCTCATTAAAACATCAGTTCATCCAATTATTCCCGACACTGGTGAAAATGGATAAAATATTATTGCTTTATGTTTCTTTTTGGCATATTTTTACAAACAACATTCCCTATGATGAATAAATATATCCTTCCATGAAGCGTTACATTTTCATCCTGGTAACATCACTTTTTGTATTAAATGCCTCTTTGCAGGCTCAACAAGTGATAGCAAGCGCCGGCGGATATAATACTTCTGCTGTCAATTTGACATTAAGCTGGACTCTTGGCGAGACAATAATTCCATCCTATGGGCCAACCGCCGGACTGATCCTTACTCATGGTTTTCAGTCAGTGCTCAGAACGGTAATTGTTGAGGAAAACATTGAGACTCCTGTTAAAGTCACTGTGTTTCCAAACCCGGCAAGCGAATATCTGAATATAAGCTTTGCCGAACCGCTTGATGCAGAAGTTAACCTGGTGCTTTTTGATAGTGAAGGAAAACTCTTTAAAAACCAGGTAATAGAAGCAGCTACTTCTGAAATCCAGCTTAACTTCCAGGAGCTGCCATCAGGAATTTATTTTCTTAAGCTGACAAAAGGCAAACTTTCAAACGTTTATAAGGTTGTAAAACTCTAAAGAAGCTTTTTAATTGTAAAAGCAAATTTTCCATTCTTTTCATGGCTGCCCCTGACTTTATCGTCAGGGGCTTTTTTTATCTGTTAATTAGTGTTAAATCAGTTTTTGCACTAATTCTTGGTGCTCTTATTTGTTAACTTGCAGGTTAAACTGTGACCGGATGATGAGAATATTTTCAGTTGCACTATTTACTTTGCTGCTGGTTTCAGGATGTACGGGCAGCGAGGAGCACATTAAAAAAGAGGCAGATAAAATCCACAGCAATTACCTGACTGTTGATACCCATTGCGATACCCCAATGAAAATTGTTGAGTCTGATTTTGACCTTGGAGTCATGCACGATAAGGGTTGTGTTGATTTTCCAAGGATGAAGGTGGGGGGACTGGATGCGGAATTCCTGGCAGTTTTTACAGGCCAGGGGCCGAGGAATGACTCTGCTTACATGAAAGTTTATGCAGAAGCTCTTAAAATCTTTGATGCAATACATAAAAATGTTAAAAAGAATTCTGCCTTTGCTGAACTGGCCTATTCGCCTGATGATGCCTACAGGATTAAAAAGGAGGGTAAGATAGCTGCATTCATAGGTGTCGAAAACGGATATCCGGTAGGAACCGATATTTCAAGGGTAAAAGAGTTCTACGATCTTGGTGCAAGATACATAACACTTTGTCATACAAGCAATAACGATATTTGTGATTCTTCCACTGATCCTGAGGGCCCCGAAAACAACGGTCTATCCAGTTTCGGGATTGAGGTAGTGAAGGAAATGAACCGTCTTGGAATGATGGTCGATGTCTCTCATATATCTGATAAGTCGTTCTATGATGTTATTAAAGTCTCAAAAGCACCGGTTATAGCCTCCCACTCATCATGCAGATCATTGTGCTCAAGCCCCAGGAATCTTACTGATGATATGCTGCTTGCGCTCAAAGCGAATGGAGGAGTTATCCAGATTTGCATTCTCAGCAGCTATATAAAGACTCCGGAACCGAACCCGGAGCTCGATTCAAGGATAAAGGCACTAAAGGAAAAATATGGTGATCTCAAAACTCTTTCTGAGGATCAGAAATCAAAATACCGTGAGGAAAGATGGGATATTCAGGATAAATATATGAAGCTTGCAACAGTTTCAGATGTGGTTGACCATATTGATCATGTAGTACAGGTAATCGGGATTGACCATGTTGGCATAGGAACAGATTTCGATGGTGGAGGAGGAGTGAATGGTTGCAGATCAGTGGCAGATATGAAAAATATCACCATGGAATTGCTGAGACGGGGATACTCAAAAAGCGAAATCGGCAAAATATGGGGCGGTAATGTTATGAGAGTATTCCGCAAGGTAGAGGAAATAGCCAGCAAAGGCTAGATCATAACCAACAGCTCCGGGCGGGCAATGGAAAGCTCCAGTCGCCAGCAACCAGTCATAAGCCCTTGCACTAAATTTTAACCTTCGAGAATCTAAGTGCCTTTAATATCCAGTCAGGAAGAGATTTCCTGGGATCCCTTTTCCTGAGGTCAAGATACCAGCCAAGTTTTTTCAGAATAGGAACCTTTTGTGTTTCAACAAATTCTATGAGTGCACCATCAGGATCCGCAATATAGGAAAAATGACCTGCTGCTTCGCCCATATCAAAAATGCTCCCCTCATGACTTTTTTTGCTGTCTACTGTGAAAGGAAATCCCTTCTCTGAGCAATATTCTCTCATTTCGTCCATTCCCTGGATATCAAAACAAAGGTGTATGAACCCGGGATCACCCCAGAAGCGTCCTTCGTATATTTTCTTGCCCGGCTTACCGACTGGTGAAATCAGTTCCATAACGCTCTGACCGAATACTTTGCTGAAAGGACCACTTACGGGTTCTGATTTTTTCAGCAGGACTCTCCTGAATCTCCCGTTGCCTCCCGGCAGGCTTGCAAGGTCAGGAAATTCTCCTGTTTTATCGTATACAACGGTGTCGTAGCCGAGAATATCCGAATAGACTTTTCTTGATTTATCAATATCCGAGACTCCTATTAAAGCCCCGTATGCGCCTCCAGTCTCCTTATGCTCATTCAGAAACCATGAATCTCCGGCAACCATCTGGAAAATATTTCCAAAGGGATCTTTAAGAAAGAAGGTTTTTTCGCCTTCAGGTCCGGCGGCAGGTTCATTTATCATCGGGATGCCGTTAGCCTTGAAAAAAGAATATGCGTCATTTATGTTCTTTACCTTCATTTTGCAAGCAATTATACCCAGATCGCCGAGCCTGATCTCTTCCTTAATCATCACAGGCTCTCTTCCCTTGTACTGCCATATCTCAAAACCGCCTCCGCTCTGAAGGTTAATTGCAAGGACAGCATGCCTGCTTCTTGGTTCGCCGCCTGTATAAGGGAGCATCAGTTTTGCTTCAGCTTCATCCTCAAAGATCCTGCAATCCATTCCAAATTGGCTGATGTACCATTTCCAGGCTTCCTCAACATTTTTTACACCGATTCCTACCTGTTGAATCCCGCAAATATTGTATTTTTTCATTTCCTGATAATTTTTTAAGTTGATTTTATCCTATCGCCGATTCTGAAGAAAAGCCAGGGCCATATCCTTCTAATATACAGCATAATAAGTTCTGAACTTCCAACAAGTATCTCTCGTTTATTTCTTACGATTCCCCTGATTATGATCCTTGCAGCTTTTTCCGGGGAGATTCCCTTGTTTTGTCCATCATCCATTTTGCCATGCTCTTTCCCTTCCTGGTCAAGAGCATGAAGGGAGATGCTTGTTCTTACCCTTCCGGGGATGATGACGGATGTCCTTATGTTATTTGGCTTATTTTCGAGGTAAAGAGTTTCAAAGAAGCCATGCAGGGCCTGCTTTGAAGCTGAATAAGCCGATCGGAGAGGGAATCCAAATCTTCCGGAGATGCTGCTGGTGGCGGCAATATGCCCGGATTTCTGCCTGATCATATAGGGCAGAACTGCTTTGGTAAGAGCAATTGTTCCAAAATAGTTTATCTCGAAAATTTTCCTGTCGAGCCATAAGGGAGTCTCATCAATTCTTGCCCTCTGACTTATGCCGCCGATATTAATGAGATAATCTATTTTTCCGGGCCCCTTTAGCTGCTGATCAACAATGGAGACGATTCCTGAAGTATCCGACAGATCAAAAGGCACGCAGGTAATTTTTGAATTGCCGGGGCAGGCAGTTTTGACTCTTTCAAGCCCGGGAAGATCATTCGACGAAATAATCAGAGTGGCTCCTCTCCTGGCGAACTCATGAACCAGAGCCTCACCGATGCCTGAAGATGCTCCGGTTATCCAGACTCTTTTCCCATCAAACATTTTGTCTTTTTTCATTTCTACAAGCTTGTCACAAGATTTATAAGTTCATCATGATTTTTCTTAAGAGTAAGGTACTCCTGATTATTACTCTTTAAATAATTCCTGATCCTGAACCCTCCTGTGATCCTGTTAAATTCCAGATAGCACAACCAGGCAATTAAGCCTGAAACAGGCAGTGACAGGAATACGAGAACAGATAGCCACCAGGGAGAAAAAATCAGAAATGACAGAATAAGAGCGATTGGTGTAATAATAAGGGCAAGGGCCAGGGAATAACCATATTTCAGTGATGACCGGAACTGGATATCCTTAATCTTCCTTACCTGGAAGTTGGGTATCTCGAGCAGTATGAGGTTGAATATATTGCCATAGATAAACAGAGGCAGGGCTGCTATCAGGCCTGCAAAACCGGCAATCAGCCAGCCAAGAGGATGTTTCTTTTTAGCAAGAAGCCTGTAATCAATATTCAGCGCTTTAGCTTTTTCTTTAACCTGAAGACTCAGGGTGCAAATCCTTTTATATAATTCCGGATCCAGAATCTTTAACCGGTTAAGTTTTTCAATCAGTATCCTGTCCCTGAATAGTTTAGGGAAACGCACCTTATCGCTGAAACGGCCGTTGACAATACTCCTGAGCTCGTCAATAGCCTCATAATCTTCCTCAGAATCGATATGTACCATTATCATCTTCATTTCAGAAGAAAGCTTGCTCCTGAGTTCATTGAGCGCAATTTCAGGGCTTTCCCTGTGTAATTCGTTGAATTCTGAAACCTCGATGGGTCTCCCGTAGACTACAGTCACTACCTGCCTGTACCTGCTGTAGTGCGAGTATTCAAGCCCGACTGGAATTATTTTAATATTCAGTTTGAAATCCGAAGCTTCTTCAGCCTGGAATGCTATCCTGCAGATTCCCTTCTTAAGTTGCCTGAGCTTCCTGAATCCCTCATGAGTGCCCTCGGGAAGTACAACAAGGCCATTTTTGTTCCTGAGTACATCGATTGTTTTGTCAAAAATCTCATCATTGCCAGTCACGCTTCTAAAGCCGTCCCTGATCCTGTAAACGGGAAGGATTTTAATAAAATAGAGAAGCGAAGCCATAAATTTCTTTTTGAAAATATCGGCACGTGCAAGAAAAACAGGCTGTCCTTTAAGGGTAAACAGAACTGCAAGTGCATCCATCAGGGCATTCTGATGGTTTGGAGCAAAAATAAGATGATCATCGGGATTAAGGTGATCACGTCCGATGACAATGATCCGCCTGTAAAATACATTATTGTGCCAGAACTTTAAGCACCCTTTTAATACTGCATACCCGAAAGAGTATTTCTCAATGTTTTCCTTCCCCATTGCAAAATAATAAAATGCTTTCAGAGTTGTGGAATCTGAAGCCTTAAGATGTGACGCAAGTTAAAAAAAATGAATATGAAGTGTAAGGAATACACTTACTTTCCAGGCTCTTTAAGAAATATTAAGTCTTTATACCACCATCTTAACTATCGCCAAGATCGGTCTGCCATTTATCGATAATTCTCCGGTCTTTTTTTGAAGGGCGGCCGGTTCCTTTCTTTCGGTATCCGACGGGAGCAGTCTGGCGTATTACAAGCTTTGCCTTTTCAGCATCAGAGGTGAGGTCTTCAATATAATTTGATACAAGTTTTGCCGGCTGACGGTTTTCGACTGGCATTATAACCTTGTATACAAAAAATACCGGCGGCTTTCTGACAGTAATGATATTATTGCCTGTAATATCCCTTGAAGGCTTGACCGGGGAGCCATCAACAAGTATCCTGTTCATCCTGCATGCATCCGAAGCCAATCCCCTGGTCTTATAAAGCCTCACTGCCCAGAGAAATTTATCTATCCTGACACCCTTGCTGTCATTCATATCCCTGGTCACTTTGATTTTCCCGTATCTCCGGGTTCAGCTTTTTCGTTGTCGGAAATTTTACCGGCTTTGTTAAATGCTGTCATTGTAAGTTCGACACCTGAAGTGCTGAACGATTTAATCATTTCGATCACAATAGCTATCTGGGGGGTAAGAAGATCCTTTTCTTCGTCAGTCCATTTTCCAAGGACATAATCGACCTGGTCACCTTTTCTGAAGCTGTTTCCGATTCCGACCCTTATCCTGGCATAATCATTCGAAGCGAGAACTTCACTTATGTGAGTCAGTCCATTGTGGCCGCCAGGGCCTCCCTTTGCTCTCATCCTAATGCTGCCGGCAGGAATGGCAAGGTCATCAACAATAACAAGAAGGTTCTCAAGAGGGATATTCTCCTTGTTAAGCCAGTACCTTACAGCATTGCCGCTCAGGTTCATAAAAGTGGAAGGTTTCAGCAGGATCAGAGTACGGCCCTTGATTTTTACCTGGCATATTGCACCATAACGCTTATCTATAAAATAAGCATTGGATGCCTTTGCCATGGCATCCAATACTGTAAACCCTATATTATGGCGGGTATCAGCATACCCGTCACCTATATTTCCCAGGCCAACTATCAGATATTTCATTATGCCTGAATTTTATTAAATATTAA
>Ga0209540_10003470_pt1 | contig 10736 bp, 8 predicted proteins | sample BarGraIncu01121A_FD_184501 | JGI IMG/M metagenome (GOLD analysis project Ga0209540, IMG submission 184501) | Arctic peat soil microbial communities from Barrow, Alaska - Barrow Graham LP Incubations 011-21A (SPAdes) (version 2) | ecosystem: Environmental > Terrestrial > Soil > Wetlands > Peat... | reverse complement strand
TCGGCTTTAAAGTCGAGCGGAGCCATCGTTTTTCTCTTTTTGTCGAATGCTTCGTAACTAAACTGGTTGGCAGGATAAGCCTGCAATTCATTGTTGAGCGATGCAAGTGCTCCTCTATATTCGATCCGGTTGAACTGGTAACGGATATTGCGTTTTCGGTCGGCAGTAAGGAATTCGTCCCAGTCGAGAATCATGCACAGGGTTTGTCCGGGTTCGATGTAGAATGGAATGTAACAGCCTTCATTGAATATTGCCTGCGTGTATGTTGGCATGTTCATCGGAATCTCAGCCTCGAAACGTCCATCGGGTTCTATCTTGACCACAATTGGGTAATCTTCGCGGGTAAGCGTATTGTTGGCATAAATAATTCCGGTTGTAAAGCCCAATCGGGTATCGTAGCCTTTTATACAACCAATCAGCCTACTCTGCTTTTCGGTAAAAAAAGAGGACAATTCATAGGTCTCTAATGTTTTTTTAGGAGCTTTGGTCAATTGTTCCTTTATCCACTTGTCGATAGCGGGCGACACCACGACCGGTTTACGAGTAGCGGTTACGGTTTGGTTGAGTGAGATGCCGAAAATCTGTTTATTATAATCTATTTTTTTTACAGATGCCGGCAGTGGAGGAAACACCAGCACAACGGTACTATCGCCCGAGTCGGGCATCCAGATATATTTATTCAATTCTCCGCCTATTAGTTTTTTTACCTTGTATTCTGTGCCGGTAGCGCAGTCGCGGATTACATACGTACTGTCGTAGGTTGTCCACCAGTGAGGCACGAAAGTAATGTGCATCGTAAGCAGAGTGGCTGTATCGGTCAGCTCTATTTTAGCTACATTATCGATTCCTGTGTTTTTTACTTCGTAGCCAGGATTCACTACCGTTCGCTTTTGTGCTATTCCACCAATTGCAATAAGACTTAGTAGAAAAAGAATAAGTTTTGTTCGTTTCATTTTGAAATAGATTTATCGGATTTGTTGATTATAATAGTATATGTGTTTTCATTTCGCAAGCTTAGCTAATGTTTTCTTCTTCATTTCAGTAAATGAATTCATAAATTCATTTCGTCCGGTAGTATCAGTCCAATTATTAAGCTCATCAATATTCTTTATAATATGATCAATATAGTGCTTAGGGAGTTTCTTATAATTTCTATTATTGTTGTCTGGTTTATACACAAGCCTACCTTCTACAACATTGGTATAAGAGAAAAAATAATATATTATCTCATATTTAGTCTGACGCATTTCTTTTGATAACAGGCTATCAGGTGTTATCATCATTATCCCATATATATCATTATTACTTTTCTGCGAGTTTTGAGCTTTCAAGCCCAATGACGAAAACAAACACAATAGAATAAAGACAGTAAATATTTTCTTCATAATTTATTTTTTTAGTGAGAAAATTAAATAATATAATGTTTAATGCCCATAATATACTCCGACTGACGAACCATCAGACAATGCAAAATGAGTTTCACTTCATAAATAGTTTTCTTCAATCTTTTTTACCTATCCATTACTCAATAATTTCTCATGACACTTGGTAGCTATTCTTTATGGTTCATTATAAATCTGATAAACTAATTCATTAAAAGGGTGTCTTTTCAGGGCATCGACAATACGTAGATTAGTCATTGCAACCTGGTATTCAAAATCACTATACTTCAATTCATAATCTATCATTGTAGATGCAATCTTCCCACTGTCATTTATTTTAAAATCATAACATGTTCCGTCAAAAAAAAGGAATCCTGTTGTTTGACTTCTGTTTTCATTCGATATTATTATTTTGGAGAATACCTGTACTACTTTATCCCTAAAATAATTACTTACTGACGCTGAATAAAAATAAGATTTTATCAACAAAGAGTCAGCTTGTATATCCCGGTTAAATTGTTCATGCCAAAGATTTTTTTCTAAAATCCGTGCTTCTATAAATGACTGATTACCTATATCAATTATGCGAATTGAATATTCCAGCTCCACAAATGATGGTTTTGAAACGAACAAAGCAACTTCTTTTGTTGTCGATATGTCAACCTTAGGACATAAGCGTTTCTCTAACTCTAATCTATAGTCAAATTGGCTATAAATGAACCCTGGTATTAAAAGCAAGATTGACAAACAGAAGACTTTAAATTTTCTCATTTTAATATTCAGTAGCATCATACCATTATTACCCCTTGTCACAGGGATTTGTAATCCCTGTTATTATATTCTTAGAGGATATAATTTAGACGCATACTCGATTGTTAAGTGTTTATAGATGCAATATTAAGTGCCCTGAATTAATTGATTCATTTCTTCCTTTATAGTCAATATATCAATGGATTCAACTTTTACCTTCTTTTTTACTAGAATCTCGGCTATTCTTCGTGCTTCATGAATTTTTCCTTCGTTCTTATATAAAAGTGCCAGCCGATATAACGGTATAAATCGGTTTGGTATCATTTGGTGAGCCAACAGAAAACATTTCTCGGCCTTAGGATATTGTTTTAATTGCATATAATTATCGGCAAGCAGAAGTTGTAGGTCAATGTCATTGTAGAAGTTTGCACATTCTGTTAGTAATACTACACTTTTATCCCATTTGTTGATGTAGTTTAACTCAGCTCCGTAATTATAAAGGAATAACCCGTTCCGATTCATTGTTTTATACAGGCGGGCATAATCAGGCATAACTTCTTTTGTTTCTCCGGCCAACGACCGTTTAGCAATCGTATTCCAACTATATTCATCGTAAAACATTTTTTCCGTAAAAACCAATAATCCAAAGGTCATTACTAAAGCTGCGGGCTTTACAACAGAAAAAAGCCCCTTTGGAAATTTCCACTCTTTTGTCTCACTGCGCATAATAGTTGCTGCACAGAAAACCACTACAAGCCTTACAAATGGATAACCCAGCGGGTATGAGAAACAGGCAAACACACCTATGCCTGACAGGCAAAGCATAGCGTAAAACGTCTCAGGTTGCTGACTCTTTCTATATTCCCGGATCAGTAAATAAACAAGAAGTCCAAATAGCAATCCACCTACCAAGCCATGCTCAACCAGTAATAAGATAAACTCATTAAACGGATGTTTCACAATGTCTGCCCGCATGGCATAACTACTGGTAGGATGCATTTTGAAGTAATCAGCCTGATAAAGCATATATTCCCGCTGAAAACCACCGGCACCGTGACCAAGTATCGGCTTATCAGCTATCATCCGCCCAGAGCATTGCCATATTAATAATCGACCATCGGCAGAGTCTTTCTTTAGGAAATACAGCCCTACCAATATACTGATAATAAGCACGGCACTACTTACTATTTTTGTTCGATTACTCCAACGGTTTATCCATATTAGATTCAACGCCTTTACTGCCCAAATTCCACTAATAACCATGACGGCAACAACTCCCGCACGCGACTGCGAAAGGACAATTGCCACTACGAAAAGTATAGCTGACAACCCTCCGATAATCTTCCAATAAAGTTCTTTTTTAGAAAATATGAATAACGTAAACGGAAAACAAACAGATAGAGATGCTGCAAATCCAGCTGGATTATCAAAACTTCCATTTATGCGGAAGCTGTTAAGATACCCAGTACTCCAATTCAGATACTGTGCTAAGCCATATGCAACCTGAAAAATTCCAAAAAACGCAAATCCTATAAAAAGCCATTCAAAACTCAACTTGATTCTTGTAATAAGCATATAGAAAACCAACAACGAAAATCCTGAAATTATCCATTCTGTGCTTAGACTTTTGGTGAATATTCCATTTGCAATAGACAAAAATAAGAAAAGAGAAAAAAGGATTTCAGAAAAGTGCAAATCCCAAATCGGCACCTTGTATTCATGAATCAACAAAAAAATTGCAATAATATAACAACCAATAATTGATAAATAGAAACTGTAAGTGGATGCATTAGCAAATGAATTTGAAGTAATAAATTCACTCAATATAAATAGAATAACAAGAAAAATTGATATCACTTTTTGCATAGAATATAGATATTTACGGCACAATAATCTTCTTTGATTCCAGCTTTCCATTTTCAGAAATACAAACCAGATAAATTCCAGAAGTCATTTTAGGTACAGGTAGGATTGTAATAGTACCGGTTATAGTTTTTTCAACGATTTTACAACCGATAATTGAGTAGATATGAGCAATTTTTTCAGTTGTTTCTGAATTATTGAACATAACAAGGTGAATAGCTTTATCCCGAGCATCATAATTAACTTCAAAACTTGCAAATTCAGTTTTCTTTGAATTATAGAAATTTAAATACTTAAGCACCTTATCAAAGTCTGGGATGCCATAACCCAATTGATCTGTTGGGTTAGGGTAGGCACTGGCACTTTGAATAAGAAGTGTACGAATGGATTCAATATCAAAATGAGAGTTTGTTTCTTTCAGAGCTTGTATTAAGCAAGCTACAGTTCCTGCAATGACTGGCGAAGAATAAGAAGTACCATTACCCATTGAAACAGAACCATTTTTATTCACAAAGACAGTTGAAGATCCTAAAGCACAAATTTCAGGCTTAACTCGTCCATCGTAGCTTGGCCCAAATGAAGAAAAATCACTTGAACTTCCTATTGAGGTTACTGCACCAATCGTAATTATTCCATCAGCATCAGCAGGAGAGCCGAGGTATTGCCATAAAGAACTACCGTAGTTTCCAACACTATTACATACAATTATACCTTTTTTAGATGCAAGAGTAGCAGCACGACTGGCACGTGAAACCTTTCCATTCATGTCATTGTAAGTAAAATTCAGACTTGGGTCATCAAATTCGGTATAAACAAGTGATGAATTAACCACATCAACGCCGACACTGTCTGCAAACTCAATACCTGAAGTCCAGAAATCTGTTTCAACCAGATATTCAGTGGGAGAGTATTCTGTACGAATCAACCAATATGAAGCATTGGGTGCAGTACCAAGATATTTACCGGGTAAATTTCCGGTCATAATTGACAACACATCTGCCCCATGTTCATCCAGCGAATATATATCTGAATTAGGTTCTGCTATATCTTTTGTGCCTAACAATCTCCCTTGAAGGCGTAAACTATCAAAGGCATGATTTACATTTACGTTTGTAAATCCAGCATCCAAAACCCCAATTACAATACCTTGCCCTGTATATCCGGCATTATGAAAATAAGAACCATTTATCTGGTTTATTTGCACTTTAGCAGAGCCATAGTTTAGTGTGTTTGTTTCAGCCTTCATTTTAGCCGATGGTGGTAATGCCACATCTCTTTTTCCTGTATATTGAACCCATTTTACAAACGGCAATGCCCGAACCTGCTTCATTATATTTGAATCGGAAACTAAAACTGTGACCCCATTCATCCATTTACTCCGACAATGAATATTTGCCCCTATACTCTCGATTTGTGAGATATAAGACGGACTTATCGGCAAATCAGTGGAATCACACGCAATTCTAAAAAAAGCTCGTCGTGCTACAGCACGTTCAGATAGATAAGCTGTTGGATTTGACAATGAATAGGGTGAGCCGTTTTTATTTGCAAGTTGAACATAAAAAAAGTAACTTGTTTTTGCTGATAGTAAACCTGACTGAAAAAACAAGAGAGATATGATGATTGGATAGATATTATGTTTCAAGGAAATATAATTTTTAATTGTATTATTGGCTTCTTGACTAATTTAACCTACTCAAATGTAGGCGGTTTAAATTTTGTTCCGGGAACATAATCAATACCGAACATCTTCAAGTAATCTTTCACTGGGATAAGTCCCATTTCTTTACGGCGTGTATCAACATTTACCTCGTCTTTAATTGGATAATAAGTGTACTTACTTAGCTTGCCGGTGACCTTATCTTTAACTGCAAAAACTTGCGTCCCATAAATCTGGCAATGGAACTCATTTGTCATTATCCGATCTTGCAATAAAGCTACAGATTCAGAACTTGCTTCTTTCTTTTTAGCAGCATCCAGCAATTGATTAAGATATTTTTTTTGAATTTGAGTGGTTGAGTGCTGAATTACCAAGAAAGCCCCATCAGCAGCAACTTTACCAACCATTGAGTAAGTAGGCCATCCATTCTCTTTTATTATTTCTTCCACCCGTATAATATTAATGCTATCTACATTTACGAAAATTTTATCAAGACGTTTTAAACCATATCCCCTAGCATGTTGGTCTTTCTCATTAATATGAAATAATTCTACTGCTAGCTTTGGTTTTGTTACATTGGGAATAGAAGATAGAAATACCGAATCTATTTTATCTGTAATAATTTTCCAGCAAGGTAGTTTATGCAATTGATCAAAATCAGAATCGGAAAGAATCATCCTGTTGAACTCTGGATTTTGAACAATCGAACGAGTAAGATAAAAACAGGTGCTGTCAATATAGTTTTTAGCAACATAACATATTGCTAAGTTGAAATTACTCAGTTGTTTCGGACGTATTGAGTCATTCCCTGCTTTTATTCTGGATATTTCACAGTTTATTTTGTTTTTTACTTTCAAAGTGTCAGCAAACAATACAATTTGCCCAATACTCTTGAAAGGACCATATAGTTGTGCTTTGGGACTTTGAATAAACGAGCCAACAATAATTGTTAAAACTAATATTTTTTTATTATTTTTCATCTTTTTTTATTATAAAAAAGATATAAAGCATAAACTACAACATAATATAGTTCATTTATAACAAACAGTGTTATTAAACTTGCTAAAAATGATATTCTCAAAGATATTACGAAAAACAATATTCCGAATGAACTTATTATATTAGATAATTTAATCGTTTTATTCTGTTTATTTGAATAAAATTTAAATTCACTATAAGTTAATTTCTCCTTTAATGCCAATAATCTTATGAATGAACTAATAAAAAGAAGAAATAATATAATTATTAAGCGACATTGAATAGATAACATGTGGTTAAAATTAGAATTGTTAGATATAGAATATCTGTCTAATTTTCATTCAACAGATATTCTATATGCCCTACAGTCTTGATTAAATTACTATTACCACAGATTAAACATAGTTCCTACAACTCCTGCTGCTGATCCTTCAATGGCACCTTTTACTGCTCCAGTTAGCGCACCTCCGCCTGCAGCAAGAACGGCTCCTTCTGGTCCAAACATTAATCCATTACCAGCAGCGGTAAGTCCACCTTTTAGGCCTTCATAAGCAGCACCAATTAAATCTGCTTTTACTACAGTCTCTCCATTAGTATTCCACCAACTTTGCAATGACATCCACCAAGGAGCATCAGCTGTTACAACTACTTCAGGTAATTCGTAGGCCTTTAGTTTAAACCTATTTGCCTTACTTAAGGTATTACCGTATTTTGCTTCAATCTCATCTGCTTTTAATAATAAATACCATTTTTCAATGTTTTTTTTCCAATACTGCATTGAAGCATAGGCAACCGTTGAAGCTATATAAATGTTTGCAGCGTCCCCTACTTCTAAATTCTTCTTGGCATCGCAATTTAGTTTATTTAATTTTTCTTTCATTTCCGCGAGGTCTTTATTTTTATACTCACTTTTGACAATTTCGGAAATTTTGTTAAGATATTCTTTCTGAATTGGACTCAATGAGTCGATATCGGCAGACGTTTTCACTCTTGACATTGAAGATGTAGCACAATTTTTATTTATCAGATTTTTTGACCGACAATACTTCAAAGTTGCATCGTTAATCACTGATTTTAAATCACAAGTATTTGTGACTTTTTGTGAATTCCCTTTATTTGAGCTTGATTTTTTTACATTAGCTGCTTTTGCAGAAGAAATCAAAGCAGTTTGAACTGCTTTATAAACTGAGTCCATACCTTCATTATGAAATTGTCCAACCTGTTTGTATTCATTGGGTAAGTCTAAATAATCATATTGTGAGCTAATGACAATTTTACTCGCAGAATCTGATGAAGATATTCCACTTTCATTATTGCAACTTTGAAAAACTAATGCTATCGCTGCAATACATATTATTGCACTCAGGAAAATATATTTTATTTTTTTCATTTCTTTTTATTCGTGATAATTTATATAATTATTCTTCATTTCTGTCTTTTTCGCAGACAATCTCTTTCGTAATTTATCCCAAACTTTGTTGAGCTAAATTAGAGTTGTGCATTATTTCCGTACTTTTGTGCCGCCTCCTTTCCTTTTTATATTGGTTAGCGAGGTAGAGGGGTGAGCTTATATCTATCTGGTCCTTGAAAACTGAAAGATGAGCTGCCCCTTTTTTCTACCTCTAAACTGTGTAATTGAATTTGTTTTTTGAAATGATAAGCATCACTTTATAAAACGATGCTTATCGTTTGAGTAATCGATGAGCATCATTTTGGCAAGCGATGCTCATCGTTTTTGGAGCTTATTTAGCTGCCTTTACATAATCCACAGTATCAAGTACTTTTTGTACCTGTTTACCAGGGCGGAAGTTCAAGCTGTTGCCTTTGATATTGGCTGCCGTGAAATCTTCTTCTTTTTCCACTCCTTCGCTGTTGATAGACATACTAAAACTTCCAAATTCACCTAATCGCACAATTTTACCTTCGTTAAGTCGCTCAGGTACGAGGTCGATTAAGGATTCGATACTAGCAAATACATCGGCTACACTTATGCCGTTTCGTTTACTAATTTCAATAGCTAACTGACGTGTGGTTTCTTCGCCGGTACTTTTGGTAACAGCATAAAACTTACGTGGAGCTGTTACATCTTTTGGGTTGACGCGTTGCATCAGAACATAATTAATTGCCATAATTTTTTGTTTTTAAATAATTAATACTAAAGTTATCTGTGATTGTATTTTTAAATTTTCAATTTTCAATCATATCTCTACCACCATACTTGTTCTCCCTTTTCATACGTAAAAATCCGTTCTTCTTTTCCTTTTGTCAGGTTTCGCAGCAACAGCAGTGCATTGGTAGGTACATTGTTGTATGTAAGCCTATAGGTTTCGTTCGATCCGGTTTGCTTACCTAAGGATACCCATTTATTGTCCCAGTAGAAAAGCTCGTATAGCTGACCATTTACAATGCAGTTATCGTCGGTACGCGGTAGATATACTATTCGACGGATGCTTTTGAGGCTATTAAACGCAAGCCCTACCCAGGCACTATCGGCTTCCTGTGTGCTATAGTTTGTCAGAAGATTACCGTCGAATGCATTTGCACGCGTCACACCGCTGGCCGGGGTTTTATTTCCTATAGGCCTGCCCGATAATTTGTTTTTAGAGCCCGATTCATAGACTTCTATTTCGGCTAACTCGGCGTGTGTCCCTTTGGGTGCGAGGTATCTGAAATATTTATATCCGGCGGTAGGAACTATGTCGGCCAGCTGATAATACTGTTCAGGCTTAACGGTAATTTTATAAATATCTACTGCATCTTTAAATGTCGAATCGTTTGCCACCTGAAATATGCCGTTCAGCATGGCATATCCAAGCCATGAGTGCATTCTGTCCTGATATTTACGTTTAAGTATTATAGTCTCCCGTTTTTTCAGATCAGGTTTTAGCGTGGTAATTGTTCCATCTTTATGCAATAATACCGGATATGCCGCAGGTATAGCCCAGTCCTGATAGTAGTATGATGGCAAACAAACAATATCCCTGTTCAAATTTGTGAATAATGCAGTTTTTTTATCAATTCTGGTCCAGGCTATTGGTATCCAATTCTGGTTGTCGAATACCGACAAATAAGCAAACTTGTTTTGAGCCGGCGGAGTTGAAAGTAGTTTTATGGGTACGTCCGTTGTCTGATAATAATCTTTTGTTACATCCCTTATACAGGGTGACTGGAGCGTATTTGGAATCTCCTCTTTACCACATTGTAGTGCCAGGCTGGCGGGTTGTTTAGCAAAGGTCTCGCGGTATATTTTAGCCGCCGTTCGGTCAACTCCCTCTACGTGCTTACCCAAATCTACCCAATCGCCTATTCCAAAGGAAAGAGGTTTATTATCTGGGGTTATCAGTGCATTCCACTCGTGGCTGAAACTCCGGTTAGCCCACTGGGGGGTAATGTCTAGTGCCACCGGCACTCCTAATCTACGGGCAGCAAGGGCTGCCTGTAAACTAAATTCCCTGCATGACCCCAATCTCATAACGGCAAGGAGCTGGGCATTGTAATCAGCTTCACCACGGGCAGGAACAACAGCAGAGTTAGGGAATGACTTAATGCCATTACAAATAGTTTTGGCCGAAAGTGTGTCTTTCTTTTGTTTTATCCGTTCCAATAAGTCGGGAATAAATTGCCTGTCGAAAACCTCCCGCCAGTTGCACAAGGGTTCAGTGCCTACCCGATAGGGAAGTATGTATTCACAGAAATCGGCAAAATTCAGGAATCGGGCATAAGGTATTTTCCATGCTAAAAAAGCCTGATCTATATTGTAGATAAGAAATTTTGAATTTATTGCTTGCAGATCCGGAATGTAACTAATATCTTGCAATGTTCCGGAGTATTTTGCATAGAGATTGTCTACCCCTTTGTAAAGATTATTTGTAATTTTTTCCGCTTTAAACAAGGAGTCCAATGCCAGCTGAAAGTTGTCCCATGCTTTGCTGGAGTACGATTCATGCATGTCCATATTTTCTATCAAAAATATGGCAGCTTTTCTTTTTAGGGAGTCGGTACGATGAGTAGAATAGTGACGAATTACTTTTTTTAATTCATCCTTATTCTTCCCTGCAAATTGGAAGTTAGTCTCTAAAGATTTTGGATATGACACACAGCCG
>Ga0209540_10003469_pt1 | contig 10736 bp, 7 predicted proteins | sample BarGraIncu01121A_FD_184501 | JGI IMG/M metagenome (GOLD analysis project Ga0209540, IMG submission 184501) | Arctic peat soil microbial communities from Barrow, Alaska - Barrow Graham LP Incubations 011-21A (SPAdes) (version 2) | ecosystem: Environmental > Terrestrial > Soil > Wetlands > Peat... | reverse complement strand
GGGGATTATCACCAAAGCCAAACCCAAATTAGACTTGAGTGGAAAACATATCCTTGTAGTTGAAGATATAGAATCTAATTATCAATATATCGTAGCCGTTTTGAAATCTACAATGGTCAGTATTCACTGGATCACAGATGGTAATGCGGCAGTTGATTTTTGTCTCAACTATCCTGATATCGATATGGTATTCATGGATATAAATCTGCCTGGGATTGATGGCTATGAGGCAACCCGCCAGATCAGAGAATCAAAACCTGATCTTCCTATCGTTGCCTTAACAGCATATGCAATGACCGGAGAAAGAGAACGAAGTCTGGATGCTGGCTGTAATGAATATCTATCTAAGCCTGTAAGTCCACGTGAATTACTTGCGGTTGTGACCAGGTTTTTGGTTTAAGACATCTATACAGAATAAGGCATTCATGTAGAAAATGTAGGGAGGCCCCTTGTGGGTCTCCAGGGCAGAAACATATATAAATCTACATTACCGTTTAGGAGAGCCACAAGGGCCCTCCCTACATCACTTTCATTCGCTTAGTCTCCAAATGTTGTATTCTGGCGCCTCTCTTTTCGTTTATCGGCAGAGCTGAAATATTGTTGTAACAGGATCCCGGCTACCAGCAAGGCGAGTCCGATAATTGTTGATGCAATGATTTTCTCTCCAACGATGGTATTTACAAATATCAGGGAGAGAAATGGTGAAATATAGATGAGGTTTGTGACCCTTGCAGTTGTTGTTGAAAGCTGAAGTGCCATAAGCCAAAATACAAAAGTGAAGCCCATCTCAAAGAATCCGATATAAATGACTCCAATTATTCCTCTCAGATCGGGGATTTTGATTTCTGAGAAGATCAGGCATGCAACGGCTGTATAAATAAATCCAAAGACAAAATTGAGAAACAGTTTTACTACCTCGTCGCGTTTATCTTTGACGTTGAAGATCCAGAATGAAGCCCAGATGAGGGAACTGGAGAGGGCTAAAACAACACCCAATGTATTTGACAAATGTATTGAACTAAACTGTCCATGTATTGCCACGACTACTGTTCCGGCAAAACTAATGACTGTTGCCAGAACATTTCGCAGGTGAATGGGTTGTTTTAAAATGGGAATTGAAAGTATCACCAGGGTTACAGGCCAGATATAATTGAGTGCCACCGCTTCCTGAGCAGGAAGCAATTCATAGGCTTTTAATAATACAACATAATAACCAAAAGGATTGAGCAGGCCAAGGATGGCTGAATTCCATAGTCCTTTTGAGCCATACGCTTTTATGAGTTTTACTTTTTTCTGAACGACCAGGATGCATCCAAGTACCAAAAGTGATACGAAAGAGGCAAAGAACAGCAGTTGCAGGAAATCAACCGAACGCAGTGACAGCTTAAATGCAGAGCCAACAGTAGACCAGAAGAAGATTGCGATAAATGCAAAAAGATATGCTTTCGATTGATTTTTCATTGTGAAAGTGATGGAATATTGAATATTTATCACAAATGTAAATAAATTGCCCACTTTAGTAAATTAAAATAGGTGCTTTCGGTTTAACTTTTTAAATTTGTGATCACTCAACCGAATAAAATGAAGAAACTGGCAGTTGTAGCTTTCGGAGGGAATGCCCTTCTCCGAAGCGATCAAAAGGGGACAATCGATGAGCAGGAGGCTAATGCTTATCAAACAAGTGAATATATACTGACACTTATCAAAAACAATTACGATCTGGTCATCACCCATGGTAACGGACCACAGGTGGGGAATATAATTCTTGCCAATACAGCAGGAAATCAACTATATGGATTGCCTGATATGCCGATGGATATCAGTGTTGCTTATTCCCAGGGATTTATTGGTTATATGCTCGAGCAGCAGCTGCGTAATGTGTTGCGTGTGCATGATCTGGAACGGGATATCATCACGATCATTACCCAGGTGCTGGTCGATAAAGAAGATCCGGCATTTCTGAATCCGAATAAACCGGTCGGTCCTTTTTATTCAAAAGCAGAAACCGAGAAACTCATTTTAGAAACCGGTGCAGTATATCATGAAGACCCACGTGGAAGAGGTTGGAGGAAAGTTGTTGCTTCGCCACGCCCATTGACGATACTCAATCAACGTTCTATTGAAAAGCTCGCCCGTGACCAGCAAATTGTCATTGCGGTAGGGGGTGGAGGTGTCCCTGTATTTTGGGTAGCCGAAAACAAGTTGCAGGGCATCGCTGCAGTGATCGACAAAGACCTGGCCTCTTCAACACTGGCTGTCAGTATCAATGCCGACAAGTTCTTTATTCTGACCGATGTTCCCAAGGTGTGTATCAATTACAATACGCCACAGGAGAAACAACTGAACCGGATCAGTGTAAAATTGGCTAAAATGTATCTTGAAGAGGGTCATTTTGCAGAAGGGAGTATGGCTCCTAAAATGAGAGCGGCCATCTATTTTGTGACACATACCGGAAAAGATGCTATCATCACCAGTGCCGATGCCCTGGGGAAAGATAATGGCGGTACCCGGATTGCAATTGTATAATATTATAAATCAGCAAAAGTAAATGAATAAGTTACTTTGACTTTTAACTTATTCGGGTTAATTTTGTAAATCGATAATTTCTAAACCTTTTGAATTATGGCATATAATCTTAAAAATCGAAGTTTTCTTAAATTACTGGATTTCACCCCTAAAGAAATTAAGTTCCTGCTCGATCTGGCAACTGATCTGAAGAAGGCAAAATATACAGGAACTGAGCAACAGCGATTAAAAGGGAAAAATATCGTATTGTTATTTGCAAAAGATTCAACACGTACACGTTGTGCTTTTGAAGTGGCTGCCCTTGATCAGGGTGCACACGTTACTTATCTGGGACCTTCTGGATCACAGATGGGTAAAAAGGAATCGATGAAGGATACAGCCCGCGTTTTGGGTCGCATGTATGACGGAATCGAATACCGGGGTTACGAACAGAATATCGTGGAAGAGCTTTCAAAGTATGCAGGCGTTCCGGTTTGGAATGGTTTGACGACTGAATTTCATCCTACCCAGATTCTGGCTGACTTCATGACAATCATTGAACATTCGGATAAACCTTTAAATAAAGTTTCGTTTGCTTATCTCGGTGATGCCCGTAATAATATGGGGAATTCATTGATGGTTGGTTGTGCTAAAATGGGATTGGATTTTAGAGCAGTTGCTCCAAAACAATGCTGGCCTGAGGAAGATCTGGTATCTACCTGCCGACAGATTGCAAAGGAAACCGGCGCTACGATCATGTTGACCGATGATGTTGAAGAAGGGGTGAAGGGCGTTGATTTTCTCTATACTGATGTATGGGTTTCGATGGGAGAGCCTATTGAAGTTTGGGATGAGAGAGTCAAGTTGCTCAGACCTTACCAGATCAATATGGACGTTGTCAGAAAGACCGGAAATCCCAATGTGAAATTCATGCATTGTTTGCCTGCATTCCACAACAGAGAGACAACGATGGGAGAGGAGATCTTCCAAAAATATGGTCTTGACGGGATGGAAGTAACCGAAGATGTTTTTGAATTTCCAGGATCGATTGTATTCGATGAGGCTGAAAACAGGTTACATACCATCAAGGCTATAATGGTGGCAACGCTGGGAGAATAATAATATTGAAAGTAAAAAGATGCTTGCCTTATTCTATTTTTCTCTTATAAAAAAAGTAGTGTAAGAACGGAAACTTTCTCTGTACCAATTTCTGTTAGATAAACGATCGATAACAGATTTGCGGACCTCTTTTGAATAGATGGATTGTATAATCTGCCGGGGTATGCCTATGAGTATTCTGTTTGTCAGATAAACGATACTCCGGAAGGAATGGTAGAAGAAAACTGAATTATGGTTAAGGTCGTGCTTTTTAGCAAATAACCATGCTGACAAATTGGTTTCAGGAAAAAACTTCTCATTGAGGCCAAAGGCTTTGCCTGCAAACGCGAAATAGGCTACAGCCTGTTTACGAGCTTTAATGTTGTTGATTGTCAGTGTTAAAGGAGTCCTTTTCGAGAGAAGATACAAGTCGTAGAGGTCGCGGAAAGAAACGATTCCATATAAATAACCTTCGTGATCCAGTTGGCCGTGAATGAAATTAAGAATAATATTGTGGTTATTAGAAAGCACATAGCTTCCCGGTAATGATTTTACTGGCTTTTTATCCTTTTCAATCATCCCGGGATTAAACCAGGATTGGAACTTTTCCGAGACAGGCAGCTGATGTATTTCTAAAACTGCAGGGTAGCCGGGTTTTGATATTCGCGGGTAATGTTTCAGGTTTTCTACCTCACAATAAAAAAGAGTAACAGGAGAATACCCATCTTCTTCCAATAGTTTTGCAGTTCGGAGATAATTCTTTTTAGGGACCAGAAAATCGATATCTCCGATTATACGTTCTCCGTTATCGGCATAGAGATGATCCAACAGATTGCCTGTTCCTTTGAGGAAAATGGGATATATGTTATCACAGTTTAGTCTTACCGTTATTTCTTTTAGTTGTTTTAAGATCTGATTGTTTCTTGTAAGGTTCAGATCATAGATATCTTTTAAATGCTCAGCCAACTCCTCAGGCAGATATTTCAGTAGATCGTGTGAAAGGAATTTCAGATAGATCGAAGGCAGGATCAGATGGTTGCTGCATAGGGTGACAAATTTCATCCAGTCAATCGTGTCTGCTGTGATCTTATCAATGATCACATGACTGAAGGCGGGGTCTTCATCAAGCATGAGGCATTTGCCGGTAAAATAGAATAATTCGTTGTTAGTCATGTTCAAACAGATTGGAGATTGCCTCAAGCGCCTTTTGATTGTTGGAATAGGTGAGCTTATAAAATGAAATTTCCATGACCCGATCCAATAAAATAGATGCATTTCCGGGAATAGGGGTAACCCATACCTGATCGAGCAATGCCTTCAGCGCTATGATCGGGTCTAACTTCTCCAGATTAAAATCAACGGCGCTATTGTATTCAATAAAGATCAATTCCTTAACAGGGAAAATGGCATTGATGATCTCAGCATGATTCGTAGGGGGGATATAGCGCACAGACTTTTCGGCAGATAAATAGGTAAGCGTTCTTTCTTCCAATTCAGGGAAAAGAGGAGTAAGGAGATCCATAGATCCCGGTTTAACCGATACTGAAATTGGAAAAGGATATGCACTAAACGTATGACGGTCAATGGGTACGAAATCATCTGAAATCAGTTGATAACCCTGCGCCTGGAGCAGCGCCGCGAAGGTGGTCTTGCCTTTACCGGGTTCGGCTGAAAAGAGGATCGTTTTCCTGCCGTTGGTGATGGCTGAAGCATGAACAGTCATCAGCCAGTGATCATCTGTTTTATCGTGCATCGCGTTAACGAGAAACATGAAGATCAAGCCTTTCACATATTGCGTCTCATCTTTTGTCCATAAACCTTTGGCTTCCCCGTTATGCCTGAAAGCAATACGGTCCCGGTAGGGGAATAGTTCAAAAAGGGGCATATCACTTTGCGATTTTGTTGTTTCAAAATGAGCGATGAGCGGGTGGATATAACTTTCGAAATGAGCAGACGCATAAGAAAATTTAATAACCCGGTTGCCTAATTTGTAACGATAAACTGAAAATGGAATAAAATGATGTTTATTTATTCCGGCTGATAACTGATCAATATTGGTTGGAGCATGGATGGGTTGGTTCCTTTTATCAATTTCAGCCCGGATCTCATGAACAAACTGAAGACTTTCTTTTAAGGAAACGGCATAACGAGCCGAGAACAATTCCGCAATAGTTATTGCCTTGTATCGCTTTACGGTTTTACTGAACACAAACCATGCAGGTTCTTTAAGTTGCAGGTACTGGTTACTGTTTTGGAACCAGACCAAACGTGAAGCGCCTATTTTCTTTTTAATGAATGGAATGGATGGCATGCATAGAAACTGTTTAAATTCAAATGGTTTTAGGATAAATGGTAGCAGGCACCATTTATCTTCTTGTTTTTCTCATATCGCCAATAATCACCTTTAATCCTTGTTTTATAAAATCTTAACATCATCATTCCTGTCAAATTAGATATGAATCCGAGTTCCTTTCGGCTTCGGACATCAGTACCTTGCAGGCAATTGATAGTTTCGCGCTGCCAGCATAGAATTCAACATTCCCGGATCATCTGTGATGATCCCATCCACCCCCCAATCGATGAGTTTCGACACCAGATCAACATTAAATGTGGTTCCACTATGTTCAGGCCATGTCCAGACCACGACCTTCAATCCCAAGACGTGTGCCTCATCCAGTGTTGCTTTGGTAAGTTCAACATCTTCAGGCTCCCAGCAAGCTCCTCCCAGGTCTTTGACCATCTGGGGTATCGAGTTCTTATGATCCTTCACCAAAACTCCGCCTGTCCATAATCCGGCAATTTTCGGATCAGAATCAAAAAAACTGTAAGGAGTGCCCGGCTCATTGTCCCATTCAGAGAGATAAGCTGTTTTTACCCTGGAATCCAACTTTTGTAATTCAAAGAGACATCTCCAGTCGAACGATTGAATCTCACAAAGGGTAATAATATTCTCCTCTTTAAGAATTTTATATAACGCAGCAGCAAACTCAGCCGGAGTATAGGTCCAGTCAGGTTGTTCGGGGTCTGTTTTAAATTCAATCTGAAAGCCAACTCTTCTGCTTGTTTTACCGTTCACATAATGGATCACCTCTCTCAGGGTGGGCATGTTTACACCATCCATTCCAACCTGTGCCGGGAAAAATTTACTGTAGGCGCTGGTAGTATTTATCCGTCCAACGTCATATTGTTTGATCTCGGCCAGGGTTAGTAATTTTACCACCTTTCTATCTGTGATGAATTTTCCATCTGTCCCCCTTACAATATCAGGATTAAGCCTGATATCGTGAGATACAACGATCTCTCCGTCTTTCGACATCACAATGTCCATATCTACCCAATGCGTCCCTATGGCCAGCCCGGTGGTATAACCGGGAATGGTGTTTTCCGGCGCATAACTTCTGGCTCCCCGATGTGCATAAACCTGTACTTTTCCCCGTGCATCAGTCGGTACATGGATCTCTTTATTTTTATTACAACCCGCCTGTAAAAGATAAAACTGCGATCCCAGAACCAACAGAAATAACCTGAATGCTTTTTTCATATTCATATCAATCTAAATATATTCCCTGATTAAATATTCACACAAAACTATCTAAATTCATTGTAAAAACCAACTCTGCAATAACCCCAAAGATTTTAAGCATATACTAACTGACGTTTAACCAGGTCGTTAAATTTTCCACCCATATTGATCAACTCTATATAGGTCCCGGCCTCTACAATCTTGCCATGCTCCATCAAATAAATCCTGTCGGCATGTTGCACAGTAGTCAGACGATGTGCGATTACGACACGGGTAGCCTGCAGTTTTTCCAGACTTTCACTCACGATCTGCTGCGTTTTATTGTCCAGGGCACTGGAGGCTTCATCGAAAAAGAGGATACGGGGCTTATTAACGATAGCTCTTGCGATAATGATCCGTTGGCGCTGTCCTCCCGAAACGGTGCTTACACCGCCTGTAATGACCGTATACATCCCCATCGGCATCTGTTTGATGTCTTCATCCAACCCAACGTTTCTGGCAGCTTCCCAGGCATCTTCAAAAGTGGCATCGGTCATCCCGACAATGTTGGTCAATATGTTTCCAGCTGCTAATTGGGTATGCTGCAAAACCGTACCGGCCTGCCTTCTTAAAGAGGCTGGGTCAAATGTAGAGATATCCTGCCGGTCATAATAAACCGATCCGCTCTCGGGTGTTTCAAAACCCAGCAGCAAACGCAGCAAGGTTGATTTCCCCGAACCGGATGATCCAACTATAGCAACAAATTCACCGGGTTGAATTTGCATGGAAACATTATCCAGCACAATCGGACCGTTAGGTGCATATCTGAAACTCACATTGGCAACCTCTATTTCGCCCGATAGATTTTGAACTTCTGCCTTTAGAGATACATTTTCAGGTAAAGTTTCCAGGATCGGACTGATGCTCTCAAGTAGCGGTATGGCCATAAAATAAGAAATACCTGCCATACCTAACTGAAGAAACGCACCAACGGTCATGGTGAGTGCCGTGTAGAAAGCCAGAAACTGACCGGTTGAAAGGGTATTGGGTAATTGTCCGGAAATAGCAGCGAATACAAATAAGATGATTAACAATGGAAAGACGGTCGAAAGTAACATGATCCACAGAAACAACTTCCGGACTTCAAATGACTGACGCTTGTTAACCGAATAGTCTTCAGCCCACTGCGAGAATGCATGAACCTCGGCGCCTGCAATCCTGATCTTTGAGATACTCGATAAAAGCTGGATCAACATCCCAAAGATCCTGTTTTGAAGATGAATGATTACACGCTGATGTTTTTGAATTTTTTTACCAATTAATAGGATGGCTAGAAGATAAATCAAAAGGAAACCCAGAATATATAAAGATAGTGTAGCCTGAAAGAAGAACATCAGTACGAAATTGAATACCATGAAAATTGAACCCAACACACTGTAGATCACAGATTCTGAGAGTATTTTCCGCAGCATCATGATGCTGTTTGCCTTGGCAGCAAGCTCTCCGGCCTGGTAACGTCTGAAAAAGGGAACCGGTAAATTAAGCAAACGGTCCCATATGGCAGACTGCAGAGAGAAATCGAGCTTTGTTTCGACCCTAATCATGGCAAAACTTCGTACAAGTTGAAAAATTACAATTGCTACAATGCTGAAAAAGATGGCCATTCCATAGATATATAGTTGGTGATAATCCGAATGGGGTATCACCTTATCGAATATCACGCCTGTCAGTAAAGGAACCAATGTAGTCAGCAATCCTCCCCCCAATCCCACGAGGATTAAGAGTACCACATCTTTTACACAGCTTTTCATTCCAAAACGGATCAGGTCGAAACCTTTGATTGGCTGATCAGGGAAGGGACGATAAAACTGATGCGCTGTAAATTCTAATTTTGATGCGGTTTCTTCCGTCAGGGGCTGACGCACCTTCTCTCCCGGACTGATGTATTCATATTTGCCAGCTCCCTGTGGTATCAGGGCTACAGGGAAGTTGCCCGTTAGGGTGAATGCTAGCAAAGGGCCATTGTCTTTCTTCCACCAGTTATCCGTTAACTTCACTTTCCTTGACCTGAATCTTGAAGAGCGAATAATATCTTTGAGTGTCAAGGGGAAGGATTCCACACCCTTGGGCTTTAGTGGTACTGTAAGCGTGATTCCGGCGTATTCAGCAACATAACGACAGGCTGCAAGGATGGGTTCCTCACTGGTTGCGATATACGTTTTCCGCAAGTTGTCATTGAGTACCGAGGCAATTTTAATGAAAGCCGAAGAACGGATTCTGGAATCATGCAGTGCTTTTTCGTTCAGACGGTTGAATTCATCAACAGAATTCAGACCGGTATTGAAAAAATCACAATAGAAAATAACTTCATAGAAATTATCCAGATATCCCCAGAAATCATTTTGAAGTATGATATCAGCCGTTTTATAGGTGTTGACCATTGAAGTTTCCAACGTCTGAAACCATGAATCCTGAGAAATTGGAAATTTCCTTTTTGCTCCGGAATCATCGATCTCTTTCATCCCCAGGAATAAAGCATCCCCGGAAAGAAATTCAACCCAAACGATCCCCTTTTTAGAACGTGCTTTTATATCTGCATTCAGGGTAAGCTCTGAAGCAGCTTCAATCATCAGATCGGTCCTGGGATTGACATCTTTCGAAATAGCATGTGACAAATGGCCAATCCAAAGTTCTAACTGCGAAGTTAATTTATCAGAAAACCCCGGACGCACCCACAACTCTTTAATCTGACCGAGTTCGATCCTGATGATTTCAGCATCCGGAGAGGGAACAGCAATCAGTCCACGATCAAATCCTGATTCGGCATTGCGGATCCCAAAAAGAAATTCTCCTTCACCGGATGTAAAAAAATATAACCTGGAGCCGGAGGGTTGATCCTTTTCGATTGAGACAGAAAAAACATCAACATAACCTTTGGCAATATACCATACACTTTCGGGATCGGTCAGGGGGAAAGATTGATTACCTCCGGTAGTGGTGACCTGACCTAACGAATTTACAGCTTCTAAAAAAATATCTTGTGTCATAGCCCGGTTATTCTTTGATGAGTGTGTTATACAAGCCTTGCTGGCCAATGAGTTCGTCGTGTGTACCCCTCTGAACGATCTTACCCCGATCCATCACAATGATCTCATCGCAGTCGCGGATTGTGCTTAGACGGTGTGCAATGATCAGGCAGGTACACCCTTTCTTGCGAATGTTGATGTCGATCAGCTGTTCTGTCTTAGCATCCAGCGCACTGGTTGCTTCATCCAGGATCAATATAGAGGGCTTGGTTGCCAGGGCCCGTGCAATTTCAATGCGCTGGCGTTGTCCCCCACTGAAGTTTCTACCGTTTTCTTCCACCGTACTTTCATAAGCACCCGGACGAGCAGCTATATCTTCATGAATGCAGGCATCTTTGGCAGACTGGATGACGTCCTTTTCGGCAATGGTCTGATCCCAGAAGGAAATATTGTCTTTCATAGTCCCTTCAAAAAGGAAGAGATTCTGATCCACCATTGCGATAGAATTATTTAACGTTTTCCTTGGAATCTCTTTTTTGTTCTTGCCGTCAAGGAGCATTTCCCCTTTCCAGGGGTCATACAAACCACTGACCAGGTTGGCAAGT
>Ga0209540_10003467_pt1 | contig 10744 bp, 10 predicted proteins | sample BarGraIncu01121A_FD_184501 | JGI IMG/M metagenome (GOLD analysis project Ga0209540, IMG submission 184501) | Arctic peat soil microbial communities from Barrow, Alaska - Barrow Graham LP Incubations 011-21A (SPAdes) (version 2) | ecosystem: Environmental > Terrestrial > Soil > Wetlands > Peat... | reverse complement strand
TGCAAACTGCTGTGACATCTCAAGCTGCTTATCAGTCTCAACAGCTCCGGGTTTTAAAAGTTGTAATAACTCCCTCGCTTCGCCGGTCAACGTTGAAGTCAATTTCATTGTTCGTCATCCCACCTGTACAACTTATTCTTCGTTTGCAAGCGATCCACGCTGCAATTGTAACAGATCCCATTATGGCAGCACAGCACTGCTCCACACTGCACACACCGCCACTTCGCGTTCTCACGCTCTATAAAAGCGGCAAGCGAATGCCACTCGATAAAGGTGAGATTTTCGATGACACTCATGCGGTGCTGCTTTTGATATCGTGTGTCAATTCGTTCTCTCTTGCCGCACGTGACTGCTGTATTTTAGTTTTGTTTAGCTTGGATCACAACGTTGATATTCGAAGACTGTGGCTTTATATACGATTATAAACCGCGCTCGTATTCGCACTGGCGTTGATGGTTACGTTTGCTGCACCACCTTCGCACTTATGGATTCGCTGCTATTCGGCGCATCAATTCTGCAGCAAGCAGCTTAAGAAGCTCTCTGAGCGCCCGCTTAAATGGAGCTTGGCAGTGAGCAACCTCGGGCGGGTCGATGGAACCACGATTGAATTTCTGTCAGACATCGAAGTTTCAAAAAACCGGGTGGGCTCGATTTAAATCGCAGATCAAGAACGGAAGAAACGGGATATAGAGGTGAAATTATGCCAACAGGAATTGTGCTCGGTGGCGGAGGAACGCTCGGCGATTTCCAAGTAGGCGCTTTAAGATTTCTATACGAAAAGGGCATCCTACCTGACATTAAGTGCGTTAGCGGAACGTCAATTGGCGCGATCAACGCGGTAATCGTCTCGACTGGCAAAGATTGTGACAAGCGCCTGGAAAGGTATTGGTCTGAGGATGTGATTGGCAGCAAAGATCTGATTCCCCAACACACTTGGTCCGAAGGCATCGCTCCAATGTTAAAAGCGTTGATTCTATCTGAGAAACATTCTAAACTTTCTGTCGGACGCCTCCGTTTTATCGGACGTATTTGGGCAATAGCAGACCTCCTCCAAGAATCAAAGGAGAACTCTATTCGAGATATCATCAGCGGAATTAACGACTTGGAAGACATCTTCGGAACCGCAGTAAGCGAGAGTGCCCTTTACACAATGGACAAGCTAAAGCAACGGATGCTAGACAAGATCGACAATATAGAAGAAGCATTGGACCCAAAAATTGTGTTCTGTCTGTACGCGACAAACGTGGAGACGGGAGAAAAAACGTGCTTTACGAACAATAAGCAGCTGGTTGGCACTCATGATCGTACGCTGTACGTGCAGTGTCAGTCGTCGAGCCTGTTAGTCCAAGCAGCCCTTGCTTCGGCAGCGGTGCCGGTGATATTCCCGCCTGTTAAGGCGTGCGGAAGCTATCACATCGACGGCGGTTTCCGAGAGGTCGTCCCCGTCAAGGGAGCGATTGAATGCGGCGCCGACGATATCTATGCCATCCTCTGCCTTCCACGTTTTGAAAACAGACGACAGTATGCATTTTTAGATGTGAGTAGCGAAGAAGAGGGTAAAGTGAGTATGCATTGGGGCACGAGCAATTTGCTTGATGTCCGACCTGAGGATTGGGTCATGAATAACAGAAACTGGAATCCGAAGAGCGATGAATGCGACGCGCTCGACATCGCAAATCGGACGGCCGCGATCCTAATAGATGAGCTCACGGAATTTAATCTCGGCGCCACTGATAAAACAGGCAAAAAACCCAAACTGACAGTGATTGATCCCCTGATCCCAGTTCACGGTTGGACTCAGCTCAACATAGGCCTACTTAAAATTGATGCTGATCAGGGCTACATGCGGGCATTCGACGTTCTTTGTGTCGAGTCGACGCCGATCTACGGCAAGTGTGAGCGGCTTACTGCTGTCATAACGTTAAAACGGATCAAGATCTGGGCGTTGGAACACCAGCTTATCAAGGACTGGTCGGAAGTAAAAGACAAGTCGCAATCTGCTGTGATACCTCTTTTGGATGGACCGAACGTGTCGTGCGGCTTGCATCATTGCTGTGAAAACGTGGTTGATACAAAAATTCTCAGAGACATCAGACAGATGAAGAAAGAGCTGAAGGAGTGTATCGACAGGCGAAGGGATATTGTCGAGCGTAGCTCACTTTCCGCTGTTGACAAGAAACGTTGCCTCCCCGATGATTACGTCAGTATGTACATGTGCTGGGAACCGCACAACTGGAGCGTTGGGGGGGAAGAGGAAGCACCACTAATACCTACCCCATGGCATAAGCTCGACCTCGGTGAGTTAGGGTCAGACGTAATCGAGGAGGATTGGTCCCTCGGGCATCCACCGGTCAAATGCAAATCTCGCTCATTGTTGCGCTTTGGGGCTAAATCACATAAGGTCAGGGTCGTTTGAGTTGTGCAACTCCTCCCCAAAGTGTTTAAGGGCATAAAGGAAGCGAATTCAGCAAAGGTTCGAGACTATGTGACGGATGAGGTGGTGAATGACGATGTTTCTTTCTTTCTTGAGGAGATCTCAGACATTGGCACCACAAAAAAGACGGACTACGTCGTTCTAGGCGAATATAACTCCGAGATTGGGAAACAGTTCAGGGAACATTTCTTGGACGAACTTGGTGATGTCAATGTCATTTATTGCACCGACTATTCCAACTTTCGCTTGACTGATAAAGAATGGGTGACGGGGCTCTGGAAAGAACTTGGAATCAAGGCTAACTACGAAACGATACGCCAAAAATACAAATGATGAAGTAGCTGTGAACAGACACCCACGCAAGCATTCTGTGTGAGTGGGCCGTGGAGTTTGTTTCTTCCTGCTCCAGGGGTTTGGACTCGTTTTCCGCGCGTAGGATAAAAAGAATAATCAAGTAGAGTGAGTGTAAATGGTACAAGTGATCTCATGGACACGATGGACATCGAACAAATTCACAAAAAGCTACAAACGGATTGGGCCAACTGGACTGATGACGACGAAGATCAATGTTTATCCATATGCAAAAAAGAGCTAATCACTGCACTTCAAGCAATCAACGCTTATCTTGTGAACTATGATCTTAAGACAAGAATTGAAAAGGACCCCACTCCGAAAGTCTGTGAGTTTTGCGAGAAGACTTACAAAGGGGCGGAACCAGTCTGTGACACATGTCTATTAGACATGAAACTAAAACTCCGCAGGTTTAGCTTTTTATTAACCGAAAAGAACATGCGTAAGGTATATAGTGAACTTTTAGATCGATAACTTAGCCCCCCCCAAACTGTTGGATCTTATATAACATTCTTGACAGCCCAGCAAGCTTGAAGAACTCCTCCGCCGCGACATATCCTGTCTCCTTATACTAATCAAGGCGGGTTCGTTGCCCTCTTGACAAGATAACTTGTATTTTCGAGAGTATCTTGGCGCGTGTAAGGTTTTTTGTGCGATACTTGATTGAGCAAAATCTCCTCGGTAATTGCTTCGGGGAAGGCCTCGATTCGCTCTCCTCGTTCTTTGTTTAACAAAAAATACGAGCACGAATCATAGCAACGTAGCATAAGACTATATGTGCTCCACACATATGGTTTTACAGAAAGAAAAGGAGGTGAAACGTGTACAAATCGAATAACAGTAGTTTCGGCAGTAGCAGTGGTAGTGGTAGTTTTAACAAATACGGAAGCGGATCGTCCAAAGACTCCCCAGTGAAAGTTGGCGAAAAACACGACGTAAAAATTGAAGATACTGCTCAACAAGGAGACGGCATTGCGCGCATTAGCGGGCTTGTGGTCTTTGTTCCAAACACAAAGATCAACGATTCAGTTAAGGTTGAAATCAAGGAGATAAAGCGCAACTGTGCGGTCGCCGAGGTCGTCGAAGTTCCTGAGGAAGTAACAACCTTAGGGGAAGTCGAATAGCCTCACTTGTTTAATCGGAATTTTTTCTTGAAGGATGGATCGGCCGCATTGTTGTTCGGGGGTTTTTGACCCTATTATTTGACGAGGATGTTGTTTTTCCATCGGTTTTTTATTAACAACTGGTTTTTGAGCTCATTCTCTCTAGTTTTTCCGGATCGAGTCTCCGCCTGGTATAGGCGATCCACGTTGCTATAGCGCTTTCAATTTATCAGCATACTGGCCGAGCTCGTCTCGATAAGTGCTTTTCTTGGCATCTTTTTGGCGATGGGCAAGATGTTTACAGAACGTCTCTAATCATCTCATCAAATTACTGTTGAGTCTCTATGCCCTCGTAAGTGCAAAAAATGCGACCCGTTTGAACTTCGACTCATTAGTGGTGATATAAGATCGCATAACGCTTGAAATGGAGCTGCCCCAGATGGGAGCATGAGGGTACATACTCTATGCCGGACTTAATAATTGCAACATAGGTTGCGCGAAGCACGAAGATATCAGCAACGTATGATCTCGGCGATATGAAATATTATATACCAAGATCGATATGTTAGTTATCGATTACTAACACAGTTATGGCAACCGAACGTAAGAACACGCAGACAAGGAGAGAAGAAGCGCTTATTGTAGCAATGACTATCATTCACAAGGAGGGGATACACAACCTCACTCTTCGCCGCGTAGCAGAGGGTCTCGGCATATCTGAGGCCGCTCTGTTCCGTCATTTCAAGGACAAGGAGGACCTGATTGACCTCCTAGCCTCGAAGGTGTTCGATCAGTACATGGTCCGGGAGCCTGAAGGCGATGAAAATGTCGAAGCAGGCCTTCTTGCGATGATGGCGGCCCAGTTCTCTTCCTTCCAGGGAGCGCCTGAGGCGACATCCGTGCTATTCCAAGAGGAGATTTTCCGCGAGTACCCTGCGGTCAAGGAGCGGTTCGACAAGAGGCGGCATCAGAGAGCAGACCGGATTGCCAGAATGGTCAGGAATGCACAGGCAAAGCGTCAGGTAGCCAGAGACGTTGATCCCGAGGTATTCGCTCTCATATACATGGGCGCGATGCGCAATGCAGTCATGGAATGGCGGTCTGAGGGATGCGCTTCTGACCTCCTCAGCAAGGCCGCCCCCCTCCATTCACATCTGGTTCGCATCCTGCAAGAGGGCACATCGCGTAGTGAGTGATCGCGGTTGCATCTCTACTCTGTGTTGTATCCCAAAAAGAGAGAGAAAATGCTCATAAGTCAAAAAAAACGGAGGATTAACAATGGCAACAAAAGAGAGACCTGATATGTTCTGCTATCAATGTTCGCAGACAGTGATGGGAGAAGCTTGCACGCTGAAGGGCGTGTGCGGAAAGGAGCCGACGATTGCGCGCTTGCAGGATAATCTGATTTTCGCTATAAAAGGGATTAGCGCTTATCTTTACCACGCGCGGGAGCTCGGTTATACCGACGATGCAGTAAATGCCTTCATCGAACGCGCTTTTTTCTCTACGCTTACGAACGTCAACATGGACGCTATGGAATACGTCAAGCTCGCCCTTGAGGCAGGCGAGATGAACATTAGAACCATGCAGCTGCTTAAAAAGGCACACATCGAGCGTTACGGGGAGCCGGTTCCTACCCAAGTTCAGACAGGAACGGTCAAGGGGCACGGTATCCTCATCACCGGTCACGACTTTAAGGTGCTTGAGGAACTCCTCAAGCAGGTCGAGGGCACTGACGTCAACGTATACACACACTCTGAGATGCTTCCTGCGCACGGCTACCCGGGTTTGAAGAAATATGCAAACCTCGTCGGCAACCTCGGCAAAGCATGGCCCGACCAGTACGAGCTGTTTCCCAAGTACGAAATGGCAATTTTGGGGACGACCAACTGTTTCCTCGTGCCTAAAAAGGATATCAAAGACCGGATGTTCTCAACTGGTCTTGTCAGACTGCCGGGCGTGCAAAACATCGAAGGTTACGACTACGCGCCTGTGATCGCAAAAGCACAGTCGCTGCCGGAGCTCCCCGACGCACCAGGCGAGTATGTGCTCACCACTGGTTTTTCAGCTTCTGTCGTGTTGTCGCTCGCAGACAAGATCAAGCAGCTCGTTGAAGAGGGCAAAATACGCCACTTCTTCCTTGTTGGTGGCTGTGATACCCCGATGAAGAAGAGCGAGTACTACCGCGAGTTCGTACAGAAGCTTCCGAATGACACGATCGTTCTGACGCTGGCGTGCGGCAAGTTCCGCTTCAATGATCTTGATTTGGGCGATATAGAAGGCGTTCCTCGTTTGATCGACCTCGGACAATGCAATGACGCGATTGTCGCCATTGAAATCGCACAGGCACTCGCCGGCCTCTTCGGCGTCGGGGTCAACGAACTGCCGTTGACGCTAGTGGTGAGCTGGATGGAACAAAAGGCAGTCTCTATCCTCTGGAGTCTACTCGCACTCGGCTTGAAAGGCATTTACCTCGGACCGATCCTCCCGGGCTGGGTTAACGACGAAATTCTGAACCTTCTCGTCGATACCTACGATATCAAGCTGATAAGCACACCGGACGAAGACATCAAGAAGATGCTCGCTTAAAGAAAGCGAAGGCTATTGCATCAAACCAAAATCGATGCTCAGCAGATAAGGAGAAAGAGGATTTAGGAGAGAACCAATGCCACCACATTGCGATACGAGAGATGGTCCAGTTGTCAGTGCTGCACGAGTAGCGCTAGACACGGGAAATGTGAATTTTGTCCTCATCTGGGTACCAGAGAGTGCAGAAAGTGAGCTGAAAGATGTGTTCGAAAAGACCCTCGAGGTGAGAAAGAAAGGCCCAGAAGCGCAAGCTCTGGCCGATGAATGGTTTTTCGAAAACGTTGTACGTTTGCATAGAGCAGGCGAAGGGGCGCCGTTCACGGGCCTCAAACCGGCTGGGCTTGATTGGGGCCCTGTCGTGCCACGGGCGGAAAAGGCCATCGAAACAAATGATGCGACTGACGCGATTAGCTTCGTTCTGCGCGCTATCGAAGACGATTTGCAGCAACGGTTTAAACGCACCATTTCAACAAAGAACTATGGCGTAAACGACGTCAGAGCGGGACGGGAATTCGTCGAGGCGTACATCAACTTCGTTGTTTACTCTCACCACCTATTTGCCCAAGTGACGAAAGGACAAAGTGGCGCTGATGAACAGAAACACCAATGCGCATAGGGGGTTGTTGAACGCTACGGCAATTTCTAAAGCAGCATTTAACTAAGAACCGTTTTGATGGTTAGTATTTTGGAGGCACACTCTTGAGCCAAATTGAAATGTACAAAGGTAAAGCAGTTGATACAAAAACACTTGTCGAATATTCGGCTGATTCGATAGTAAGCAAGACCCTGATCGACACGAAAGCGGGCACTATCACGCTGTTTGCGTTCGATGCCGGGCAGGGCTTGAGCGAGCATGCCGCGCCGTACGATGCGGTTGTGCAGATCATCGATGGCGATGCTGAGATTACCATCGGAGGCAATGCTGTCCATGCTAGTGAGGGACACATGGTCGTCTTGCCCGCAAACATCCCTCATGCGCTTCAAGCCGTAAACCGTTTCAAGATGCTTCTGACAATGATTCGCGCCTAGAATCCGGGACTCAAATTTCGAGGTATTACGCTTGAAAAAAGACACAGAGGAAGCCAATTACACAGGCGAAGAGGCCTAATTACACATGTTCCGATAGACTTGTTTGGCTGAGATGATGCCCTTTGGAAAACGCCGTTGCCGTTTCCGGTCTTACGAAGTACTACAACAATATACCAGTCGTTGACCACGTCAGTTTCAATGTACGAGTGGGCGAGATATTTGGCTTTCTAGGCCCCAATGGCGCCGGAAAAACCACCACGATGAATATGCTCACCGGCTTAACAGAGCCAAGCGAGGGCAGCGCAGCGTTATTTGGCTATGACATCCAACGTGAGGCCCTTGCCGCCAAGAGACAATTGGGCATCGTCCCCGAGATCTCCAACATCTATGACGATCTGCCTGCGTGGGACAACCTTATCTTCACCGCGGAGCTCTACCACGTCGGAAGACGCGAGAGGACAAAGCGGGCAACGGAACTTCTCAACCTCTTTGATCTTTTCGACCGCAGAACTGAGAAGGTCAAGGGTTTTTCAAAGGGGATGAAGCGTCGTATCACGCTGGCGATGGGGTTGATGAGCAACCCGCGCCTGCTGTTTCTTGATGAACCCACCTCGGGGCTGGACGTCCACAGCACCTTGATTATCAAGGACGTGATGAAACAGCTGAACGAAGAGGGCGTCACCATCTTCATGACCACACATAATATCGAAGAGGCCAGCGTGACGTGCGAGCGGGTTGCAATTATCCACAAAGGGAAAATCGCCGCCATTGATGCCCCCGAGAAGCTAAAAACGACCATTGAGAGCGTACAGTCAATCGAGGTAGCCTTTGAACGAACGCCTTCCGAGATCGTGCACGACCTGCAAAACCTCCCTTTGATCAGCGAGGTGCACAAAGCCGGCGACAAATTCAGGCTCTACACCCATGACCCGGCGGGAGCCCTTTCAGGCTTGTGCGAGTATGCAACGAAGAATAACTTGCGGCCCCTAAGCGTCAATACATTCGGGCCAAGTCTCGAGGACGTGTTCGTGCGACTTACGGAGATAAGAGCCACCTCGGGGGAGAAGTGAATGCGGGGGGGAGTTGGATGAGCGCAAACGTATCGGCGGCTAGCCAGTTGCGAGTCAATATCGACGCAGCCTGGGCAATCGCGAAGAAAGACATGCGGATCTACTACCTCAAGCCCCCGCCTATAATGTTTGGGATCATGTTCCCCTTTGTCATATTCTTCTCATTCGCGATAGGAAGAAACGTCCCGGCGATAACCCTGCTTCCGGGCTTGCTCTCGATCACCATAATCTTCAGCGCCTCGTCAATAGGGCCCATGGTCATCCCGACTGAGCGGCGAGTGAGGACGTTCGAACGCCTGCGATCGGCACCGATATCAGCCTATTCAATCACACTTGGCAAGATCCTCAGCGGCTTTTTGTTTAGTGTTGCCGTGGCAATCATTCCTCTTATTATCGGCCTCGCGTGGCTTGCAGCACAGATCGTCAGCTTCACCGGCTTATTCCTCGGTGTCGTTCTCCCGGCGTTCTGCTTTGCAACGCTGGGGATACTATTCGCCATGCTCCCAACGGAAAACCCCGGCGATATCATGATGGCGCTCAACGTCGTTCGCCTTCCACTGATCTTTATCAGCGGCCTCTTTATCCCTCTTGAAAGCCTGCCGACGTGGGGACAGGCTGTGGCGGCGTTTTCTCCGCTCACCTACGCAAATGACCTGGTTACATACGCGTTTCAGGGAAAGACTGTCTACGGGGTGCTTGTGGACTCCCTTGTCTTGCTCGTTTTTACGGGCGCGTTTCTGCTGCTGAGCGCGCGTTTAGAGCGAAAATTCAAAAAATAGCTGGGCGTGACCTCCGCCTGATATAGGCGACGTTCTCTAACAACAAGAGCTTATATTATGACTCACGGCGTGAGTGGAATCGAGTGGAGCGCCTACCAGCATCCGCTGCCTGAGCACGTCTATGACATCTACATGCAATATTGGAGAGACGTCCGGTTCTAACAATCGTGCGAAGCAACAATCCGTTTAATCTTCCTTACTGACATTGTAGATATGTTTACGGGAGTCTTAATGTTGTTAGACCTAATTATTACGTAACCAGATTTGATTAGCTAATAAAGGAGCTAGAGCATGGAGTTTAGAGAACAAGCAGAACTACTAAAAAAAGTGCTGGGTTTAAAAAAGGAACCACTGGCAATCACGTTCACCAACGAAGAAGTTTCAGAGGGCTTGTACGAGAAAACATCGATTTGTAAGGCGTTGAAACGTGCTGCGGAAGGTGACTGTTTTGTTATTGACGAAAAGGTAGAGACCTGCCCCGGCGGCAGTAGATATTGTGGTTTCACGGAAATTGCGGGACAACAAAAAAGGAGACTTCAGCGGTTCCTAACAAAAGGAGAGAGGCTCACCAGTTCGATTGTATCATTCGAGAGAATGTTAAAACTGACGGTTCAACCGCCTACCGGATTGGCGGACCGATTAGTGATATGTCCGCTTGAAAAAACAACACTAAGACCGGACATTGTGTTGTTTCAGTGTAACCCAGAACAAGCGTGTCGGCTGATAACCTTGGACACCTACTGGGATGGCATATCACCACAACAACAAGTCATAGGAGCATTATGCCATAGCGCTATAACATATCCCGTAATGACTGGATGCACGAACATAACGATGGGTGATTGGACGGCACGAAAACAGCAGGGATTTGAGCCAGACATACTGTTCGTGTCAGTGCCGTACGAACGCATGCACAATTTAATAGCTGCTGTCCCCAACTGCTCAGCAGGAGATGCAGGAGCAGTAATACCCGAAGGATTTCAATCAGGGTAATTAAGATCAGGGTAGTCCTTGCGTCTTGCTTGATTTTTTGTCAATGCTGGACCAAAATGAAACTTCATGCACGTAGAGCAACTATCGGCGACCTCCGCCATGTCAAGACGGACGTTTTTGGGATTCCTGGTGCTTTTTCTTTTGGTGAAATGACCACGAGAAAGGCTAGCCCCCCTTCGTGAATTGTCTGATAGATTCTTGTTGGCAGCCCTGCAAGTACGGAGAGCGTGTGGGGCAGCCGAATCATTGGATAACTGTAATCTTCTTTTGCGTGGTGTAGCGAGATTTTGCTGCGGTGAATCTCCAACAACTCATGCTTAGGCAGCTCAGCATCTGCGAAAACCCTTGAGTGATGTTTTTCGGATTCGTGTTGTTTGGCTAGCATAATGGTGTTTA
>Ga0209540_10003464_pt1 | contig 10748 bp, 8 predicted proteins | sample BarGraIncu01121A_FD_184501 | JGI IMG/M metagenome (GOLD analysis project Ga0209540, IMG submission 184501) | Arctic peat soil microbial communities from Barrow, Alaska - Barrow Graham LP Incubations 011-21A (SPAdes) (version 2) | ecosystem: Environmental > Terrestrial > Soil > Wetlands > Peat... | reverse complement strand
GTCAGCCTGGTACACATTGGCCGACTACAGCCGGTACACATTGGCCGACTATGGCTGGTACACATTGGCCGACTCTCGCTGGTACAGTATCGCACGGCTACTGACAAACGCCGCTCTGGCCATCCGGCGCACGCTGGACGAGCACAGCGAGCTGGCGATAGACGACCTGGCCGGCCTGGCGCGCCTTGGCCTGGCCGGCGGCGCCCGGGCGGGAGCGCTGGCGCAGGTGCAGGATATCCTGGCCTGGCTGGCCGCCAACAGGACCGGCGGCATCGACGAGCCTGCCCTGGTATACCTGATCTGCTACGAAGTGCTGAAGAGCGCAGGCCAGGCCGAGCAGGCCAGGAAGGTCCTGGAGCAGGGGCACCCCCTGGTGGAAGCAGGCGCCAACCGCATCCAGGACACCTCCTTGCGCGCGATGTATCTGTCGAGCGTCCCCTTCAACCGGGAACTGCGGGCGGCCTGGGCCGCCCGCTAGCCGCGGCGGCTGACTACCTGACCCTTAAATGGTTTTGAGCCCAGATCATGTAACACCGCGCCTGATACCCTGCAAGGCGTTACCGATGCATGGCTAACACTGATGGGAACAGAGCCTGTCCCGTTTGGCGCAATCGGGTAGGTGAGATCAGAACGCTGCGCGCACAAGGCAACACGCTGGCAGCAATTGGTCAACGCTTGGGCTCACTGCTGAGCGCGTGAGACAGATACTCGCAGAAATCAAACCGTGAAGCAGATCAATCTGATCTGTCGATAGCGCGATATGCTCGATCACGCTAGTGCGCCTTGAGCCGCTGACAGAATGTCCAGGTGTTGTGGAAGCCGCGACGCTTATTTCTGTTAGTTCCCCTGAATATCAAGACGTGGACGCCAAGCGCTCGGCAAATCTCGCAAGAGCACTCCTTCCATGGTTTGGCTTCAAGAGTGCGCCTGTATGTCTCACTGCTAATCTTGGCATCGCGTAAGCTCTGGCCGTCATCACCTGCTCGCAACAGGTAAGTGTCGTACTCTACAATCTGGTCCAACATTTCGTTGAACTCATTCGCAGATAATCCTTCACGGTCGTAAATCTCCAGAGTCTCAAGGCAGCGTCTCTCTTGGGCTTCGACTTCTGTAAGAGACTTGCCGTTTGTCGCTATGTACTCTCTGACTTTGTAATTGTACGACTGTGGGACTCTGACGGCCGCATACCATTTGCCGTCTGCGCCAAGGTAATTCTGTCCGCTACGTAACCATGCCTTCCGCAAATAGGAAGCGCTATCGATGCTTGAAACCTGGTACTTCTTCATCGCACTGAGAAGCGATAGCTTGGCAACGCCGAACAAGTGTATTTGTACATCTGAAGAACAAGTGGTAATGCTATCAATCGTTTCTCGAACTGATTGAAGAACCTGCAGAATCCCTTCTGCCGGAGATCGTGCAAGCCCACCCAATGCGATGTAAGTGTAACCCATCTTCAAAAGTGCGCTTACAGACTGCGCATACGTGGTTGGGTCCCATCCCTGGGCCACACCCACTGGAACAAACGAATATCCACATTTCCGATGGAGGTTGAGGAATTCGTCAGCGTTGTCGAGTGATAATTGGATGCGTCGTTTGCGTTCGTCTTCGGGCATCACGATTTTCCGCTCGTGTTCCTTAGTCACCACGGAGCCGTCTGGCATGACTTCTTCAACCGTCTGCGTTTCATAAATGCTAGTAACGACAAGATGGTCAACCGAAGCGCCATAATCAACCCCTATTTCAGCATAATAATCAAGAACGTCCCTCGTGTCATACCAAGGTTCAGTCTCATTGACATAACTCCATGCCCCGCAATCGCCAAACACTTGAAAGCCGGGTGGTAACCTCAAATACGCATGCGCGCCTTTTTTCTGCAATGCTTGGTAGTTCGTCTTACTCTTTTCGACTACTGCCCTGCTTATGAGGACGCCGTCATATGGCCGCAGGGGGAAGATCTCATGAGCATAAACATCTCTGGCTGTGTCTCTACCCTTGGCTGGTTTGTCATTTTGAAAATTGAACTCAGGATCAACTTTGTCTTCCCAGTCTGGCATGAAGAACTTCACGACACCAATCCTCTGCTCCGGAGCGGTAGTGTTGGTTGTAAAGGCGTTTGTTGCTATTAGGGATGGCGACTGAAGCGGTGTTCACGGATAGCGTATTGGGTAGCTTTGCCGGACGGTCGGGCAGTGCCAACGTAGGTCGCATATATCACATGTCTGTTTCTCAGGTTGCTGACCGGGCTGGGGTGCAGGCCAAGTATCAATGGCTTTACACCTTTCGATATCCACAACGGTTTGATCGAATTCCTGAAGGGCAACAGTAATTCGTCGTGGATCAAGAACAACCTCGATGATAGCATCCGCCGGGCGGGTCAAGCTGCTTGCTGCGCCGTCGAGTTCGCCCAAGAAATAAAGAATGGACCTCAACGGGTATAAGCCATTGCGTTCACGATACAACTCCGCGTAGACCAGCATCTGGAATTCGTATTGATGGTACGGTTGCGAATTACGTTTCGGTCGGTGCCCACCCTTATAATCCCAGATCTCAGCGCCCATGGTGGGAAGCCAATGAGGGTCATCTGCCAGAACGTCGACCGTGCCGTGCAGTAGGTAACTGCCGCGATCTGACTGGAGCCGATGCTCGGTATCCCTGACACGCGGATAAAGGGTTGGCCCCTCGATTGCATTGAAGAGCTTCAAGCGACTCAATGCAGCATCGCGTTCTGCCAGCCGCAAAGACGAGATACGGCGGGCACGCAGTGACCGGTCTACTTCGTTGAAATAGTCTTCTATGTCCTGATCAGTCGGAATCTGGCCCCGCTTGGCAGGATCAACGAGACCTCGGTAGTGTACATGTGCACGGTCCAGAACCTGATGGATGATTGTACCGTAGTAGATCTGTACTGTGTGCGCAGGCTCGTATCCTCTTGCAGCAAAATAGCCGTACTGCCTGGCACAGCGTTGAAACGAGATTACATCAGCAGTCACGCTATATCGACGCTTCACCACTGAAGCTCGCGACCGTGGAACACCTAAGTTACTGAATCGTTGCCAAGTCATTGCACTGATCTCCTATGCTATCCGGGTCGCGCGTTGCTCGAACCAGCGCCGACCGAATCCCCCAAACCCCAGTCCCTGGTCACGCAGTTCGGGCGCCGTTGCTAACAGGACCAAGGCGTACTCTGCTCTCGAATATGCCACATAGAACAGCCTGACATAGTCCTGTTCTGCTCTTGCCTGGGCATTAAAAGCACCAACGGGACCAGTAGGCGTGAAGACGCTCAATTCATCTTCCAAGAGAATCTCAGCACCAACTGGAGCCTGGTGAACACCGAGCTTGGTGACGAAGACGAAAGGGAATTCCAACCCTTTGGCCTGGTGAACCGTCATTACTGGAAAACGGCCGGGTGGGCATATGACTTCCTCGTCTTCAGGATCGTTCAAGCCTTGTGCGGTAAGCAACCCTACCAGTGCGTAGTACAGATGATTCAACTGCCCCTGATAGATAGTGCCAGCGCGATTCGGCTCGGTCCGGAGCGTTCCCCTACTAGAGCCGGGATGCTGCGGGAAGGGGAGTGTGCAGTACGCTTCCAGAAGTTTTGTAAGCTGGCCCAAGCGTAAGGTCCTCTCAGGGTCCCCTTGCCATGTCAGGAAAGGTTCGAAACTGATAATATGATACAAGATTTCCTGTATGGTTGCAGGGAATGTAGTCACTTGTTGAGCCAGTTGTGTGACCGTCTGGTTGGCAGGAATTTGCCGTATGCGCGCAACGGACCGATCTACGTAATCTCTGAGTGGCGGATAAATCTGCGACAACTGATTGTAGGCTGCCGCCCAAGTCTGTATCATTGCCTGAATGCCCGCCGCCGCAACCTGCCTGCCGACGCCGGCGCCCGGATCCAAGATTGCCATCAGCGTCCCCAGGGCACTCTGTACCTCCTCTTGGTCCAAAAACGTGCGTGCTCGGGGATTGTACACGGGAATATCTCGGCGTTGGAGGGCATTCTGGTAGAGTCCGGCTGACCGGTCCCGCGTACTCCTGACTAGGAGCACACACTGACTTCGATCGGTAACGATACCATTAGTAAGCAATCCTTGAACAAGGTCTGCGAAAAGATCAGCAACATCGGCCTCGGTCTGACCTACGACGAACGATACATCAGGATAATTGCCGATTGTAGCTCCGTTCGTCTGCTTGTTCAACTGCCAGTTCGGGTCGGCTACCAATTGTGGTTTGTTCGCGACTCTTGCGCCTGGCTGGGTCATCGTGGCAAAAGACCGGATGTACTCGTCATACCAACTGACAATGCCGGGCGAAGATCGGTAGTTGGTTGATAGGGGCCGTTGTGTGACGATTACCTGAGATCCCCAGGCTTGTCGACAGGAGCAATCGAAGTTGACCATGCAGGCCACCGTTCCACCGCGGAAGCGATATAAAGCTTGGTCATCATCGCCTACAACGCAAAGATTGTGCGGTGTACGCTCGGCAAGCCCTAGGTAGATACGCTCTTGAATCGGGTTGGTGTCCTGATATTCATCCACAAGTACGTACGAAATGCCTGGATGTTCGTCGCTTCCGTCTCCGTTCAGGAAAAGCTGGCCGTTTGGCGTACTCAGGAAATCCAGAAGCTTACGCTGCAAATGCGCAAAATCACACCGGCCGTGAGCTTCAAGACTATTCCGGTACGCGTCATAGGCATCCGCCAGAACAGTCCATAGGCCGCCTCGTGCGCGCATTTGTCCCACATCAACGCGGTCTTCCACTATTCGGTTGAACAGAACGACTGCTGCATTAGCCCTCAACCACCTGTGCGGCAGATACCCTCTATTGGGATTCCACTTGTTACGAGTAATCCAGTTGAATCGATCGACCAGATAGCGGAAGTGCTGCCACAATGGTAAGTAGGTGCCGACAGGCGGCTGCGATCCAGCAATTTCCGCATGCTCATAGACAAACAGCAGTTGGTCAATGTCGTCCAAGAGCCGGTAGTTCTGATAGTTGGGGGATCGGTACTCTTGAAGAATATCGTTGCACAAACTATGCAGGGTACCGATTCGCACTTGGAAGACATCAATTGCGGAAAGCGTCGGATCTGCCTGGTCCAGATAGCTCTTATAAAGCGCAATCCGGTCTTGAATATTCTTGGCTGCCTTCTCAGTAAACGTTGTCAAAATGATGGCTCGTGGGGGGACGCGATCCACGCACAGCAACTTGAGGCAGCGGATAACCAGCACTTCAGTCTTTCCAGATCCGGGTCCAGCGATTGCCCAGAGAGGGCCGGTTCCGTGACTGATAACATTAATCTGGTCAGGGCTCAAAGGCTGGGGCCGCCCCGATGCTTGTTCGATTGTAGTTAACATCTGTGTCAGATTCATGGGTTAGTTTTCCTCGATTAACGTGCGAGTCAGCAAGTGAGGGGAGATAGCAGCGCCGTTTCCCCACCCGCCTAATTGCCTAGCGCATACAACCACTCTTTCATTTGAGCCATCTTCTCACCAATGCCGCCCCGCGCATAGATTAGCTGTAGCTCGGCACGCGATAGACTAATGCATCCAGCAAGAGCAGGCATGTAGTCTTTCCCAAGGTTGATAAAGATCTGCAGGTAGTTCGCAGAGCACACCTGTTCATCCAGCCTCTGCGCAACGATGCTGCTCAGCGCTGCCGCTCGGTCAGGCGTCAAACGTAGATCGTAATCCTCTATCCCGGTGGATCCTGCAATCAGGCCATACTTGGCCGACAGAATCACTATATCCAAATTTCCAGGCAACCCCCGTTCCCGCTCAAGTTTACGCAGCACCCTGTAGTTGACGCCATCGTATCTCTCCAGTGCTGGAAGCCGCCCAGCGTCGGGGCGTTTTCGTTGCGAGCACCCGAGAACAAGAAGATAGCGCAGTTGCTCACTCATGTGGCCCTATCCTGAAACCTTCAGTGGATTGAACTCCGTGTCGTAGTCGAAAACGTCCAGACCTTCTTGCCGCTTCAAAAAGCCGACTACCACGTATGTCAGTGGCGTGACGACGACCTCATAAAGGGACTTGACCAGCCACTGTGTGACTATTGCGGACATAAGCCCTGAAGTTGGAATGATGCCGAAGAAGGCAACGGTGATGAAGACCGATGAATCCAGTGCTTGGCCCACCAAGGTCGATCCGATGGTCCTGGCCCAGAGGAAACTCCCTTTCGTCGCTATCTTGAGCTTCGCAAGGACCAACGAGTTGGCAAATTCGCCGATCAGATAGGCCGCGAATGACGCGGCCAACAGGCGAGGGGTGTATCCCAGTATCTGCTCATAGGCTATTTGTCGATCCCACAAAGGGCTCGGTGGGATAACCTGACCGATCCAAATGGCGAGCACGGCCACGAGATTACAAAAGAAGCCTAGCCAGATGACTTGACGTGCTCGGTTGTATCCATAAACTTCAGTCAGTATATCACCGAAGATGTAACTAATGGGAAAAATGATCACGGCAGCGGGGAGCACGAGCCCAAACGCATTGACAAGTTTAACGGCAATGATATTTGCGGTAATAAGGCAGGTCACGAAGAGAGCGGTGATCAACACAAACCAGCGGGAATAGCTGGTAGGTGCTTTGTTCGATAACAGCATTGGTTCAGTCTCCTTGTCATTCACGTAGGCTGCACTCTCCGCACCCACTGCTGACTACCCCTGTTCGGCGATCCTGACCAGCACGTTGCTGTGATACGAATCAAACTAGCGATGGCGAGGTAAAACCGCTAGGCGACGGTACATCACGAAGAAGTCCGCCCGCTAACCGTAGCATACCGAGTGTGAATAGTAGCACATGTCTTCGCGTACGGCAACAGGGTAAGCTCGAACGATGGCAAGAACTGTATTGTGAACAGGAAGAATTCAAGGCGACCTACCAACAACATAAGGCTGAACTCAACCTACAGATTGGCGAACTAGAGAAGCGCAGGGGAACCGGAAAGCACATCGACACTCTCCTATCGCGCTTGTCCAGCCCATTATAGACACACAGGGCATCGTCTGGCTGGGCCGATTCTCGGCTTCCATTTTCGTCCCCATCTCCCCGATGTGGCGCTCCAGACCTTCGATACCAATGTTGCGCAAGGTCACATAGAAGGTGGAGGCGCTCGGCATACGCTGCTTGGACAACTCCACGTAGCTAATCAATTCATTGGCGTGCAACAAGGCCCACTGTACGATGCCCCAGACGGTCTTCTGCCCGCTAATCAACGCCGTACACAGAACGGTCAAGAGCACCCACAGTTCGTACTGCTTGCCCCGCGCATGCCGCGTGTCGGGTACAGCTTTCAGGTACGGCACCAGCGTGATACACTGCTCGTAGGCCATCGGTCCAATCCTCCCTCCGGTTTTGCAACTTTAGGTGATTGTAACCGATGGTTCATCACTTTAACAGAACCCTAGTTCTTGCGGTACCCCACTCTGAGAGAGTAGTAGACGACTGAGGGAATCGGCAGCTTTAAGGGATTATTGGTTTAGCACAAACCCGAAGCCTGGAGCTGCCGAATGCCTTAACTATACCGATGCTTTGACCTTTGTCCAGAATCCAACACCCACCTTACCATCAGCGATGTGGGCTAGTTCATTGGCATTGGCGGAGTCACCGGTGACGATGCTTCTCCTCGCTTTCGACGATAGATGCTTCCGGTGTGGATGCCGAACTCTCAGGGGTTGGATGCATAAGCCGCCAAATCGTCGAGACCAAGCGATCCACGCCAATAGAGGGGTTTGGGCAGCCCTCCCAATCGAGTTCGGCGTGCTCCCTCAAATGCTGTGCGCACGCTATGGCGTGCTCTGTATTGGCGCGGAGGTGAGGGAAGACCCCCATGGTCTTTTCGTAGTTCGGCAAGTAGCTCAGGAGGGCACGAATGACGTCATTCGCATCCTCAAAACAACGGTCAGTGCACTCGTAGTGTAACAGGAACCAGAACTCGAAGGCTGGGTTGGAAACCGCCACCATGATCCGTTTCCGCTTGGCGCTAGCCATCACCTGTGGCAAATCGCGATGCGTGCCCGCCCGTTCCACGTCAAAGACACACCAAGCTTCATCTCGTGCCCAGTCCCAGTCGAGTTGCTGACACTCGGCGTAGGCCCAAGCAACGAGACCCTTAGGTGTGACTTTGCTCCCCCCGCCAGGGTAAACCCTCACCCTGGCGTTACGTAGCCGCCCGACAGCTATGAGGGCTTCGAAATAGCGAGGTTCGGTCACAGTGCCTTCGCAGAAGATTCGGATCGTCTTTGCCGGAGGGCGACGGCCGAGTGGACGTCCATAATCGGCCGCAGACCTTGGCTGCCCTAAGGCGGTAGGTCGACCCGAGGGCTTTTTCAGACGAGTCATGAGCAGTCAGCCTTATCAAAGAGACTAGAGACATCGCCTAAGAAGGGAATGGCGCCGTATCTGCCCTGTAGATAACCTTTGGCCAGTGCTTCACCCTTGCGAGGGCTGAACTCAAGCAAGGGGTACAGATGCGAAGCCGCGCTACTGTCCTTTTCAATGAACCATACCTGATCTCGTCGAAAGAGCGAGTTATCCAGAAGTGTGGTATCGTGCGTATTGAAGATGAGCTGGGCGTTGCAGCGATTGGTCACTGGGCTCTGAAAGAGCTCCACAATCTTGCGGACAAGCAGTGGGTGCATGCTGGCATCAAGCTCATCCACATAGTATGCTTGACCATCGGCCAGAGCCTGCAAAAGAGATCCGCTTAGTGCGAAGATGTGTAGCGTACCGTTTGATTCGCGTTCCAAGCGAATGGCGACGGCCTCCTTTTCTGAGGATGGATGGAGCATTTCGACAACGACTGATTGTCTCTTGCGTTGCTGTCCATCAGACTCACGCTCATCGCCGACTGCCGCGCCTTCGTTTTCCGTATCTGGCGCTATCTCTTTGACTCGGAAGTCTTCGATTCCCAAATCCGCGAACTGTAGAAGATCCTGGGTGCCCCTGTGGTGCTTTGGATCGATCATCCATGCTTTTCGAAACAGAGGCGCGAGATGCGCTTGAATGCCGTTCAGTTTGTTCGCGAACCAACCATAGGGCGCGGCCAGCATTGCGTGCTTGAAGGTTCCGGCTGCCGACAAGAACAGTGCATTCGGGCGCGTCACCTCAACTATGGTCTTGTTCGGACCTTTGAGGGAAGCGCCGAAGGCATAATCGTCCTGTCGCGTTTCGTTGTTCCAATTGCGTTGAAAGAGGGAGACCGTGACACCTCTAGGCGCAGCATATAGGTACTCGCTGTGGACTCGCTCGCGATCAACTGAGAAGCCGTACTGGTAGCGTACCCTTTCCTGTATGAATGTAAATTCGAACTGCGAAGGCCCAGAGACGCTGTCCTTGTCAAATAGGTATGGATCGGCGTCAATGCTCGCGTCTGGTTCTCGGCGGGCAGATATGATTACCTGTCGTTGAGCAAAATGCAGCGCTTCGAGAACGGTCGTCTTGCCCGAAGCGTTCGAGCCATAGATTACTACGCTCCGTAGCAGCCTAAGCTTACCGCCTTCGATAGGCACTAAAACATTATCAGGTAGGCTGTCATCCGAACTGGCAACCATACTGAGGACTTGTTCGTCGCGGAAGCAGCGGTAGTTGCGGAAACGGAATTCGATCAGCATGGGGCACCCCCTATCTAAAGAAGCATTTTACGGAAAATCTGCAAAAAAGTCAAGTGGATAAAGTACTTTTCCACATCTTCAAGCAGCATCCAACCTGGCCCAGACGCTTCTTGCGCACGACCAGTCGGCTGGAACGCTTCAGTCGCAGCCTGCGCCTACCATTCCGAGGATGGCATCCTGGCCGTCATTGCTCCGAAGGCTGAGCACGTCTGTTGCCCGGCTCAACCTGGCTTGTCACAGTCAACGCAAGCGCGACTCCGTAACTTATAATTCCAACCGGACAAGATGCGCTGTTCACTCTGGTAGTGTACCGCGATCGGTTGAAATTCGGACTTGAAAAGGGATGGCATCCCGACTAAGCTGGACTTTGTCCATTTAACAATTGACCGGAAGCAAGAGGCAGGATAGGCTACTCGTAATCCACTTACCGAGTGAGGTTGCGAGATGCATACCCTGCCCGAACCGATTATACACGTTCTGGACCACTTTGCGCCGCTCTTCAGCAAGCGCATGTGGCGATGGGCCGTCGTGATGCTGGTAGGCGCGATCTTGGCGCCCGGCAAACGCACCGTCACCGCTGCTCTGCGGGTCATGGGCCTGAGCGACGAAATTCATTTCCAGAACTACCACCGCCTGCTGAGCCGTGCGGTGTGGTCGAGTCGACAACTGAGCCGCATCCTTCTGCAGCTGTTGCTGGAGGCTTTCGTGCCAGCGGATGCACCGATTGTGGTGGGAATTGACGAGACTATCGAGCGGCGCTGGGGTGCCAAGATTGCAGCCCGGGGCATCTACCGCGATGCGGTGCGTTCGAGCAAGGAGTTCTTTGTCAAGACCAGCGGTTTGCGTTGGATTTGCATGATGCTGCTGGCGCCCATACCCTGGATTGGGCGGGTATGGGCGCTGCCCTTCTTCAGCGTCTTGGCGCCCTCCGAACGCTACCATGCGGAACGCCAGGAGCGCCACAAGAAGGTCACTGACTGGGCCCGACAGATGATCTTGCAGGTGCGGCGTTGGCTGCCTGGGCGCAAGCTGGTAGTCGTGGCCGACGGCGGTTACGCCGTGCTGGAACTGCTGGCAGCTTGTGCGCGCTTGGTCAACCCGGTGGTCATGATCACGCGCTTGCGCCTGG
>Ga0209540_10003462_pt1 | contig 10752 bp, 7 predicted proteins | sample BarGraIncu01121A_FD_184501 | JGI IMG/M metagenome (GOLD analysis project Ga0209540, IMG submission 184501) | Arctic peat soil microbial communities from Barrow, Alaska - Barrow Graham LP Incubations 011-21A (SPAdes) (version 2) | ecosystem: Environmental > Terrestrial > Soil > Wetlands > Peat... | reverse complement strand
ACTACAACATCGACCGGCAAGCGTTTCCTCAGCGAAGGTTTATCGGCACTGAGAACAGCAGCATGGGCGGCGGCGCCCGCGGGTCGTATTCGGGATTGTTTCCGGCAGCAGCGGGGATGGCGCCCGCGGCGGCGGCGGTTGCCGGCGCTCCCGGCGCTATCGCTGCTGCCGGTCCGGGTGGTCCGGGCGGCCCCGGCGCGGGCGGTCCAGGGGGCTTCGGCGGCGGACGCGGCGGTGCACGCCCCAACATCAATACGGAGGGGCTGTGGAGGTATAACCTCACTTACGATTACGTGGCGGGCGACTACGTCTGGACGGGCATCGATTATCTTGGCGAGGCCCGCTGGCCCAGTAAGGGTTCCAATTCCGGGGTTATCGACACCTGTGGTTTCGAGAAGGACGGTTTCTACTTCTTCCAGAGCATCTGGACCAAAGAGCCGATGGTTCACGTGTACCCGCATTGGAACTGGCAGGGGCGCGAGGGCGAGTACGTCCCCGTCACTGTGTACAGCAACTGCGAATCCGTGGAGCTGTTCGTCAACGGCAAATCGGCCGGCGTGCAGGGCTATACGTTCCCGCGCTACGGCCAGGGAGGCGGCACGCAGGGCCAGGCGCTCAGGGGCCGCGGCATCCGGACGACCGGGGATCTCCACCTGGCCTGGACGATTCCTTACCAGCCGGGCACGTTGCGGGCAGTCGGAACGAAAGACGGCAAACAGATCGTCGAGGAAATCACCACGGCCGGCGATCCGGCGGCGATCGAATTGACAGTGGACCGGGGAGTCATTCGAGCCGACCGCCAGGACGTGGCGCATGTGATCGTCAAAATCCTGGACGCGCAAGGCAGAGTGTCGCCGCTCGCAGCCAACGATGTGACGTTTGCAGTCCAGGGCGAGGGCAAGCTGATCGGGCTCGATAACGGCAACATGCAGAGTCTCGAGGACTACAAGGGCAGAACCAGGAAAGCGTTCAGCGGAATGTGCCTGGCGATTGTGCAAGCCGGCACCACACCGGGGCAGATTCGAATCAGTGCCACTTCCGCCGGGCTCAAGCCAGGCAGTCTGGTAATCAACACTAAGGCGTAGATCGGGGTTACAAAGAATGAGCGTCGAAAACGGACGCGAATTGACTCACTCACTCAGCCGGCGCAGCCTGCTGGGACGGCGGTTGGGGCGGCCGGCATTTTGTCGGCATTGGAGTCCCCTGGCCAGGCGAGTGCACAAGCGCAGGCGGCGGGCAGCGGCCCCGCCGCGGTCAGGGATTCCTTCGACTTCGATTGGAAGTTCTACAAGGGGGACGCGCACGGCGGAGTCCTGGGTCCGCCGCGAAACCGTCGCCGCAGATCCGCTTTTGAAGCCCGTGCTGGATCAGTTCGACGCGACCGTGGAGTTCTGCCGTTCCAAACCCGACGCGCCGGCCAGCGAAGCGCCGAGGACTCCGCAGACCATCAACGCCAGCCGGGTGCGCCCCCCACGCGGCAACGCGATCCGGTGCAGGACCAGCACAATCCGACCGTCCTGTTCAACGGGATGATCAACCCCGTGATTCGGTACGCAATTCGTGGCGTGATCTGGTATCAGGGCGAATCGATTGTCGGCGGCAAGGAAGGTGTTGCCCTCTATCCTCACGTTCAGGAAGCGCTGATCAAAGACTGGCGCAAGGCATGGGGCAGGGCCGATCTCCCGTTCTATGTAGTCCAACTGCCTGCGCTGGGGAACATCAGCAACAATCCGCTGGTGCGGGAAGGACAGGCCGCCGTGCTTTCGTTGCCTCACGCTGGGATGGCGGTGACGATTGATATCGGCGACCCAAAAGATGTGCACCCGCACAACAAGGCGCCGCTGGGCGAACGGCTGACGCGAATGGCGATGGCCAATGTCTACGGCCGCACGTTGGAGTACTCCGGGCCGGTGTACGAATCAATGAAGGTCTCTGGCAACGCGATTCGTGTGAAGTTCTCCCACCTTGGCGGCGGCCTGGTGGCCAAGGACGGACCGCTGAAGTGGTTCGCGATTGCGGGCGCAGATGGGAAGTTCGTGCCCGCTGAAGCGAAAATAGAGGGCGATGCGGTGGTGGTCAGCAGCCCGGAGGTCAGCACGCCGGTCGCGGTGCGCTATGCCTGGGACAACTACCCCGAAGGCTGCAATCTCTATAATGCGGCGGGCCTCCCTGCCGCTCCTTTCCGCACCGATCGCTGGCCTTATGACTACTAAGGGCACTATGAATACGACGTTGCGTATCCTGGTTCCTCTCCTGCTGCCCCTTGTCCTCGGGGCGCAGCGGCCGTGGCAAGAGATCACGGTTCCTTCGGTCCGCGAGGCGGCCGGCAATTTCCGCACGCCGCCGCGCGAATACGGCGCCATTCATTGGGCCATCTGGGGCGGCGAACTGACCCAGGCACGCATCGTGCAGGAGTTCGACCAGTTGGTTGCCAACGGGATCTACGTGGTCAACCTCGCCCCCGCTCGCGGCATGACTCCCAAATACTTCTCGCCCGAACATTTCGCTCTCATGAGGTTCGCCGTCGAAGAGGCCCGCAAGCGCGGCATGAAGGTGTGGCTGGCTGACGAGGGCAGCTACCCCAGTGGCTTCGCCGGCGGCCAGATCAGCCAGGAGTATCCGCAGCTCACCATGCAGGGAATCGTCGCGGACACGCGCATCGCCGTGGCGCCCGGACAGACCATTTCCCTGCCCGCGCCTCCCGATACGCTCGGTGCGCTCGCTCTCACGCAGTCCAGGACTGCCGCTGGTACCCCGCCCCAGGAAGGGACCGTGGACCTGCTGTCCATCCGTGGCGGCCAGCTCAAATGGACGGCTCCGCCGGAGGGCCGGTCGGAAGTGCTGCTGGTCCGCCACGTGTTCCGCAGTTCGCCCACGCGGTATATCAACCGAGCCGACGGCACTTACTCTAAGGACAGCCTCTACGCGCTGATCGATTACCTCAACCCCGACGCTACGCGCGCCTATCTGAAGACCACGCACGAGGTCTACAAGCAACTCTTCGGCCAGGAGTTCGGCAAAACCGTGCTCGGCTTCTTCGGCGACGAACCAGACTACACCGGCTTCATTCCCTGGACGCCCAAACTGCTCGATACCTTCCGCGAACAGAAGGGCTACGATTTGCGGCCCTACCTGCCGCTCTTCTTCGTCCCCAAGTTGACGGCGGAGGCCCGGCGCGCAAAGGCCGACTACTGGGACGTCTGGAGCGGAATTTTCGGTGAGAGCTTCTACGGCGTGCAGGCCGAGTGGTGCGCTCGCAACGGACTGGAATACCTGGTGCACCTGAATCACGAGGAGTTGATGCTGAACTTGTCGCGCGGCGAAGATCTCATCCGCAACGAGGGCGATTTCTTTCGCGACATGCGTCACGTGCAAGTCCCCGGCATCGACAATCTGAACCAGCTCGGTCCCGCCGCCGTCAATCGCGAAGACACCACGTACGCCGTCAACAACAACTTCCCGAAGCTGGCCTCGTCGGCGGCCCACCTGTTCGGGCGGCCGCGCGTGTGGACCGAAGGGGGCGGTGGCACGGGCGTGGACGGCAAGTTCCAGTTGGACTACCAACTCGTGCGCGGCGTCAACGCGCCGCAGATCCGCATCCCGGCGATCCGCGGCGCCGGGATGTCCGGGGAAGCGCCGCCGCAAGCCGCCATGCTGGCGTGGTACACCAACCGCGCGTCCTATCTATTGGCCATTGGGCGGCCCGCCGCGCAGGTAGCCCTATACCATCCCGCCAGCAGTATGTGGCTGGGCGACGAAGAGGCAGACCGCAGCACGACCAAACTGGGCAAGCAGCTGCTGGAGCATCAGGTCGATTTCGACTACTTCGACGAGCAGTTGCTCAGTTCCGTCGCCACGCTGGAGAGCGGCGGATTCCGCAACCTCAGCGGGCAAGTCTACCGCGCGGTCATCGTTCCGTCTTCTACTGTGATCTCGCGCACGGCGCTCAATCGCCTGCGCGCCATGGCCGCCTCCGGTGGCAAGGTGATCTTCGTTGGCGTCGCGCCTTCCCTGGTGCTGGATCGGACCTTCCTCGATGCGAAGGAGGAGCCCGACCTCGGCTTCGCCACGCTTCTCGAGCCTGCTGGCGATATCACAGCGCGCGTGGTCGCCGCGCTTCCCAAGCCCGATGTGGCGCTCGACAGCCCATGTCCCTCACTGAAATACACCCACCGTACCTGGCGCGACGCCGACCTGTACTTCTTCTTCAACGAAAGCGACCAACCGCAATCGCGCACCGTGTCGGTTGCCGGCCGCGGACAGGCCCAAGTCTGGGATGCGGGTACCGGCGAGATTCATGTGATGACCGGCGCCGCCGCAGGCACGGATTCGCTCCGTCTGCCGCTGGTGCTCGCGCCCTACGAGGCGAAGATCGTGGTGATCGGCGCGGCGTTACAGACGGCGGGTGCGCCCGAGCCTTCTTTTGCCATTGGCGACACCATCGCGGAGTTTCCGCTCGACGCGCCGGTCACTCAATTTCAGAAGCAGGTTACTCTGAACGCCAAACCGGCCGGTAAACGATTCTACCTGGAATGCGTTGACGTCCATGACTACGCCCGCCTCCGCGTCAACGGCAAAGATCTCGGCGCGCGCGCGTGGAAGCCTTACCGATGGGATGTGACCGATGCCATGGCGGCGGGCGCCAACCAGATCGAAATCGAGGTCCGCACGCTGCCGCCCGGTGGTCGCGGCGGCGCGACTGGCGGGGCGCAGCCGGCGGGTGGTCGCGGCGCCGCGGCGCCACCGCCGGTCCCCGGAGTGGTGGGCGCGGTTCGCCTGGTGGCTCGCGGGCAATGAGGTGATGTGCTATGTCCAAACGCTGGTTTCTTTGCGCCTTCCTGGCGGTGCTGTTCATGACCCCGCAGTTCGGTCTGGAACGCCCGGATGTCACCTTCAAGATCTTTCAGTTCCCGCCTGACAAGATCCCCCGCATCGACGGCAATACCGACGATTGGGCCATGGTCCCCGACAGCTACGCGATTGGCATGGATCAGCTCATGGACACCGAGCAGGGCCATGCCATGATGCACGACCCCAACAACATGGACGTCAAGGTCAAGGTGGGCTGGGTCAAAGGCCTCAACCGCCTCTACTTCCTCTACGAAGCCTACGACAATTACTGGGACTTCGCCCGCAACGACCTGCACAACGACATCTTCGAAGTAGTGGTGGATGCCGACCTCTCCGGCGGACCCCTGATCGATATCTACCACCGCGATGTCTGGACCCCCGAGGCGGTCGGCCAAGCGCGGTCCACCATAGATCCGCGGATCAGTCAGGCTGAAGCCCACTGGGCGACGCACGGGGTCCACGCGCAGAATTATCACATCTTCACGCCGCCCGGCGATAAAGACTGGGCCATGGCCTGGGGTTGCGCGCAGTACATCAAGCGCTTGCCCTACGCCAACGCCGCGTACAACTACAACTTCAAGCCTGGCGAAAGCGGCAAACTGATTCTGGAGTTCTGGATCACGCCCTTCGACTACTCTCCCTGCGATGGCCCGCAGCGCGCCGTGGAATCCGTCCTCACGGAGAACAAGCTGATCGGCCTCTCCTGGGCTGTGATCGACTACGACGACGTCAGCGCGCCCAATCGCGTGGGCTTCTGGAACCTTTCCCACAAACAGACCATGTTCGGCAATGCCAGCGATCTGGTGGGCTTCCGGCTGATGCCGCTCGAACCGCAATTCCAGAAAGCGATCCAGGCGAAATGGTCGTATAAGGTGGCGGATATGGATCGCCGCCTGGTGGCCTTCCAGGACGAATCCGAAGGTAAGGTCACCGCATGGAAATGGGACTTCGGCGATGGCTCCACGTCCACCGAACAGACTCCCGTGCACCAGTACAAAGCCGGAAAAGACTACACCACCATCCTCGAAGTGGAGGGCCCCGCCGACAAATCGCGGCGCGCCAACGTCTGGGGCGTTTCGGTGAAATGAGACTTGGAAAGAGAAAAACATGTTCAGCGTAAGGTTCCTCGCCTGCCCATTGCTACTGTGCTCCCTGGCCCTGGTGGCGCGCGCACAGAGCAAACCCGCGGTGGGCGCGATTCCGCATCTTGAAAGACGCGGCCAGGCCACGCAATTGATAGTGGATGGCAAACCCTTCCTCGTACTCGGCGGTGAACTCAGCAACACCGTGTCCTCGGACACCGAGCGCATGAAAGTGGTGTGGCCGATGCTCGCCAACAAAGTCCACATGAACACCGTCTTGACCGGCATCTCGTGGGACTGGATCGAGCCCGAGGAGGGCAAATACGATTTCCGCCTGGTCGATCAGCTCATCGAGAGCGCCCGCCAGAATAACGTCCACATCGTCTGGATCTATTTTGGCAGTTGGAAGAACGGGCTCTCCAGCTTTGCCCCTGCCTGGGTCAAGGCCGCACAGGACCGCTTTCCGCGCGCCCAGATCCGCGGGGGCAAGACCATCGAGGTGCTCTCCACCCTGAGCCAGAACAACGTGCAGGCAGGCGCGCGCGCTTTCGCCGCCCTGATGCGCCACACGCGCGAGGTGGACCGGACCCACCGCGTGATCATGGTTCAGGTGGAGAACGAAGTCGGCGTGCTGGGCGACGCCCGCGACCGCTCCCCGGCCGCCAACGAAGCCTTCGCCAAGCCCGTGCCCAAGGAACTGATGGACTACCTGGCGAAACACAAGCAGGATCTGCTGCCGGAGTTCAAACAGGTGTGGGACGCCGCGGGCGCCAGGACTTCCGGAACGTGGGAAGAGGTTTTCGGCAAGGGGGCCAAGGCCGACGAGATCTTCATGGGCTGGAACTACGCCCGCTACATCGACACCGTGGCCGCGGCAGGCAAGAAGGAATACGCCATCCCGATGTTCGTCAACGCCTGGATTGTGCAACCCGAGGACAAAGGGCCCGGCGACTATCCCAGCGGCGGCCCGCAAGACCACATGCACGACGTCTGGCGCGCCGGCGCGCCGCAGATCGACCTGCTCTGTCCCGACATCTACCTGCCCGATTTCGCCGGCATCGTGGCGCGCTACGGCCGCTCCGGCAACCCGATCTTCGTTCCCGAATCGGCCGGCGACATTCGCGGCGCCGCTAACGCGTTTTACGCCATCGGTCAACACCGCGCCATCGGCTATTCGCCTTTCGGGATCGACAACGTTGCGCGCCTCATGGGGTTCGGCCCCGATAGCGCGCAGCCCACCGGGTCGCAGCCACCGCCCGATGTCGAGACGCTGCCGTTTTCGGTGGCCTACAAAGTGCTCGCGCAGTTGGCCCCTTCCATTCTGGAGCACCAGTCCAAGGGGACCATCGCGGCCGCGTCGCTGAACCGGCAGAATCCCGACCAGCAGATCAAGCTCGGCGACTACGTTCTCAACGCGGGTTTGCCGCGCAACCGCCGCACGCCCGCAGTGGTGCCAGACGTGACGGGCTATGGCATTTTCATGGCCACCGGTCCCGACGAATACCTGTTGGCCGGCAACAACCTACAGATCACCTTCACGCCCAACACGCCCGGCCCGCCCATCGCCGGCATCGCCCGTCAGGAGAACGGCCACTTCGAGGACGGCAAATGGGTGGTCACGCGCTATCTGGCCGGCGACGATTCCGTGTTGCGCTATGACATCGCCACGGTCGCCGACATGAGCCAATCCGGCAGCGGAGTACGCCTCTCGGCGCCTGACCGCGGCATGCAACGGGTGAAACTCTATCGCTATCGCTAGAGTTCTTGACGGCGTACGGTTCATCATCTTCGACCGGTCAAGGACGTCGGCCCTGCCGGCAACGCGGCCCGTACCCCGAGACCGGCGCGCGACCGGACGCTGTGGACCGCACCTTTCCACAGCGGCCACAGGCAACCCGGGCCTCCCGGCACGGCAGTGGTTCGGTTCTTTTTGTCTTAGGCGGGAAAAGGACCACGGAGCGCAGCGGAGTGGTCCGCGCCTCTGGAAACGAAGTTTTTGCTCTTCTGGGCCGGACAAGAACAGGACAGTTGTCCGGTTCCGCCTTCGACTGGCTCTTTCCGCCCCAGGGTTTTGGAGAACCTGGTGCGATAGTTTCCTCGCTGGCGCTGCCGTGGCAACGACGAGCTTCTTGGACTTCCCTTAAAAAAGGAAGGCGGAAGGACCTCTCAGAAGGTCGTTGCATCTCCATGCCGAGCTGCGGCGCGGTTTGGCCGCACAGCGGCTCTATGACTCTCCTGCCCTTTCCCTAGGTCTCGGTATCCTGAAGCGCTCCAAGCTGATCCAGGAACGGTGCCTGACCTTTCAGGATCTTACGCCGTGCGGCCTCTATTCCGAACCAAGCCGCCCGATCCACCTCCGGGAATTCCTGTTGCCGACCGGATCTCGGAGGCCATTCCACCGAAAACGTGTTGCTCTTCAGCTTGGCCGGATCGAAGTCAGAGCGAACGGCCCACGCAAAGACCAGCTTCCCGCCCGGCTGTTTGAGCGGCGTCAACGGTATGAATTCACCGGCAGGCTGAACGCCGGTCTCTTCTTCGAACTCGCGTTTGGCTGCAGCCAGCGGGTCCTCCTCCTCTACAAACTCGCCCTTAGGTATCGACCAGGCTGCATCATCCTTCTTTGCCCAGAACGGCCCGCCGGGATGAACCAGCAGCACCTCCAGACCCTGGTCCTTGTTGCGGTATAGCAGGAGGCCCGCACTCTTCTTCGACATAGCTCGCACCTTGCTCAGAAACCAAAACAATGCTCGCCGTGCCGGAGAACCGGGATCGTACAACGGCGTTCGTCACTTCTCAGGCCTTGTGTACTTCGTGAACAGAGAATCCATATCATCTCCGACCCCGTACCCAAACCTATGGCTTAAGCGGCGCACCCGGTCCAACCTCGCGACCAGGTTATCTCGGACGCTGGGCGGCAGCGTGGCTGCCACCTTGACTGCCTGCTCGAACATACGCACCAGTGCATCAAAGTGGGCTTCATCCTGATGGCCAACATCATCACAAAAACCGGCGGCCTGCTCGCAATAGAACACCATCAACTCCGCTAATCCTTCCGAATCGCCAACCGCTTTCTTATAGTCGGAAATGGCTTGCTTCGCTTTGGAGACGGATGTGTCCTGGCCCCGCAGCACGTCCGGCCACATCCACCGGTCAATTATCTTCTTGTACGGTTGCAGAATGTCGCCCAGGCCAAGACGGGCATGCAGGAACGCTCGGTTGTCCTCGTGAGCGGTGTAGAGTTCGTGGACCAGACCCAGAAGTCCTGCGCGGTCAAAGTCTGCGAATCTTGCTTTCACATCCGTCCACGTCGCCTGCGATTTCGACCCGCGTTTAGCCATGCGCCTACCAAGGTGTATCGATGTTCATCATAACTCCGCGCCAGAGGCCCACCCACGGCTTGCCTGGCGCGCCGTGGGAGGATCGGAAGCAGCCTGCGTCAGTACACAAGTTTATTGCAATCTAGCTTTGGCTTCCACAACCGAGGAGAAGTCCGGACCCGGCACCAACCAGGCAACAGGAGCAACGGCTTTGCGCAGACTCCTTCTGTGTTTTTCCTTTTTTGGGGAGGGGTGCGGAGACCCGTTGCTCCTGTTGCCAAGGCGGGTGGCCTTTTCCTGTGTGTTGGCGAAGCCGGGCCGGGGGGCGAGTAGAACAGCCACCGCACACGCCAGGGGACCTCAGGGGCGGCGGCGATACCCGACTGCGAACACCAACGGCCGCAGCAGACGGCAGAGCACCGGCACCCAGACGGCGAGCAGCGAGTGGACGCCAGCAAGCAACATCCTGAAGTTCTGCGAGGTCTAAATGTCAGGCGCACGCGCATTTACCAGCCCGGCGAGTGCTCCGCCAGTATCGAGTGATGCGCCGCCAAAGCCTATCTGACCCTTCGGTCCAGATGCTAAAGCCTCTTTTGGATGAGGTTGACTCAGTTCCGCCTCAAGTCCGGTAAGCTTCAGCTTTGTCAGCGACGGTAATAGCACCGAAACTACGATGAGGCCCAGGCACACAGGCACCAGTACGGTAATCATTGATGACGTGACGACCGCATGTTTTTCGTCCACTCCGTATTTCAATCGCAACCACCATAGCAAGGCGAGCTGCGTAAACATGATCACGCACAGAATAACCGAGGCCGACAATTTTGAGCGAATTCGATCTTGGTGGATAAAGCTCTTGACTCTTCTCGCGTTTATCTCTGCGTCAACCCGAGTCCGATCCAGCTTCTCGCAGTGGCGGAAACACCTCAGTGCTCCTTGATAGTCTTCCATCTTGAATCGAACGATCCCGCCAACAAAATGCGGATCCGGGTGGTTTGGCTGAAGGCGTACAGCTAAATTTGCCTCCTTCAGAGCCTCATTGAATAGTTCGGAGTCACTTACTTCGTCCGCCACCTTAGCCAGCACTTGACAACGCGTCAAGTGAAGCCGCCAGCGTCTAACCTCGTCAAAGGTTCGAATTGCGTTTCGAAGCACACTCTCCGCTCCGACAAGTTTGCCAGCCTCCATTAGACTGATAGCCAAAGCCCGAACAGGTTCAGGATCTTTCGGGTTAAGAGCTATAGCTTGCCGAAACTCTGCGGTAGCATCTTTGATTCGCTCTGTTTGAAGGAATAAGTTTCCAAGTTCAAGATGGAGGGAAGCCTCCTGAAACTTAATGGTTAATCCTTTTCTTAGTACCTGCTCTGCCTCTTCATAACGGCCCATACGAATGTAAAGGGCACCGAGATCCGCATAGTTGCCTTCTCTCGCGCCGGTCGCGATCGATCTCCGGAGTTGTGACTCCGCCTCTCCGAGGCGGCCTTGCTTGAATGCAACCTATC
>Ga0209540_10003461_pt1 | contig 10753 bp, 7 predicted proteins | sample BarGraIncu01121A_FD_184501 | JGI IMG/M metagenome (GOLD analysis project Ga0209540, IMG submission 184501) | Arctic peat soil microbial communities from Barrow, Alaska - Barrow Graham LP Incubations 011-21A (SPAdes) (version 2) | ecosystem: Environmental > Terrestrial > Soil > Wetlands > Peat... | reverse complement strand
ACCAGGCGATCGAACTTGAACAGCCGGTAGTAGTTTTTATCATTTTCGTATTCCATCTGTTCGGCTTCGATCTGGGGAATGAACATGAGTGCGGCCGTCTGGGCGGCCTCGGCCAGGGCGGACACCATTTTGCCATCCGTGGCATCCACGGCGGCCAGCAGCAAGCCCCGGAAATACCTGCGGGCGTGCAGGGGGACGATCAGGTTCAAGGAATTCGTGGTAAAAAAGCCTTCGCTGTCGCGGTCGAACAGGTCGAAATACATCCGGTTGTTGGCAGCGGCCAGCAGGAATTCGCTGCGGCTGGTGAAGCTTTCGATCAGACTGGCTTCTTCGCCTATCAGCGGCAGGCCGCTTTTCCGGCCGGCGCTGTCGTAAGGCCGGAACACATTGCCTTCAGCTTCTTTATAATATAATATGCAGCGCGCACAGGGGAAATTTTTTTGCAGGAGAACCGGGAACGTGAGCAGGAAAGAACGAGCATCGCGAGCTTCCTGGAGCGCGTTGGCCGTTTGGGTGAGAAAATCCTTGGGTTGGGATATACGCATTTTTTCTCTTCGTTTTGCGAATTCCAACTATATACCGCTAAAAAAGGCTTGTCAAACCCTTGTTTTTGCTTGCTTTTTATCGGCGGCTGTGTTATTTTTATAATTTACTTTTGGGAGCCCAAAATGAAAAAAACCAAAATCAATGAAGCCCATTACATTCTCAAGGGAAAAATGGTTGAATTCTGCGGCTGGGACCTGCCGGTCCAATATTCCGGGTTAAATACAGAGCACATGGCCGTGCGCACCACCGGGGGGATTTTCGATGTCAGCCACATGGGGGAGATCTGGTTCCGCGGTCGCGAGGCGTTGAAAGCCGTGCAGCACCTGATTTCCAACGATGCTTCCAAGCTGCAGCCCGGCAAGATCCAGTATGCCGGTCTGCTGACCGAAAACGGCTGTTTCGTCGACGACCTGCTGGTCTACATGATCAAGGAGAACGAATACCTGCTGGTGGTCAATGCCGCCAATATCGAAAAGGATTTCCAATGGATGAAGAAGCACACCGCCGGTTTCGACGTGCAGGTCGAGAACCACAGCGAGGAATATTCCCAGATCGCCATCCAGGGGCCTGTGGCTGAAAAGCTTTTGCAGGAATTCACCGATTGCGACCTTAAAACCATGGAATATTACCATTTCACCCAGGGCCGCGTGCAGGGAATCGACGCCATAGTTTCGCGTACCGGCTATACCGGGGAGGATGGTTTCGAGATCTATTTCAAATCAGACGCGGCAACAGCCAGCAAACTGTTCCTGGACCTGGCCGAGAAAGGGGAGAAGTACGATGCCTTGCCCGCCGGCCTGGGCGCGCGTGACACCCTGCGCCTGGAGGCCAAGATGGCCCTTTACGGCAACGATATCGACGACAGCCATACCGTGCTGGAAGCCGACCTGGGTTGGATACTCAAACTTAAAAAAGAGCAGCCGTTCATCGGCCGGGATGTCCTGGCCCGGCAGAAAGAAGCGGGGGTCCGCCGCAAACTGGTCGGTTTCGAACTTGTCGACAGGGGGATTGCCCGTCATGGCTATCCCGTGCTGGTGCAGGGCAAGGAATTCGGCGCCGTCACCTCCGGGACTTTCGCGCCGTTCCTGAAAAAGCCCATCGGATTGGTCTACCTGCCCGTGGAAAATTCCACTGTTGGCAGCGAATTCCAGGTCAAGATCCGCGAAAAAATGGCCGCCGCCAAAGTTGTGGAAACACCGTTTTATAAAAGAAATAAGTAGGAGGTGCGCATGGCACAGGAAAATCTTCTTTTTAGCAAGGACCATGAGTGGCTGAGGGTCGAAGGAGACACGGTGGTGGTCGGGGTCACCGATTATGCCCAGCATGAACTGGGTGATGTGGTTTATGTCGACCTGCCGGCGCTGGGCAAAGAATTGAAAAAAGGCGATCCCGCCGCCAACATCGAATCGGTCAAGGCCGTATCCGACGTCTATGCCCCTGTTTCCGGAAAAATCACCGAAGTGAACAAGGATTTGAACAACACACCGGAATTGGTTAACCAGGAACCGTTCGCCGGCGGCTGGATCTTCAAGATCGGCATGACCCAGGCGTCAGAATTGCAGGAACTCATGGACGCGAAAAAATACGAAGAATACCTGAAAGGCATCGCCGGGGAATAAGCGATGAGATATTTGCCACTGACCGACCTGGAAAGAGAGGAGATGAAAAAAACGATCGGAATTTCCGATATAAAGGAACTTTTCTCCTGCATCCCTTCCGGGAAATGCTATCCTTCGCTGGCGGATCTCCCGCCGGCGCTGAGCGAGCCGGAATTGATCGCCGCTTTCAAGGAAATGGGCCGGAAGAATCGCTTTGCCGATCATCTCAGCTTTTTGGGCGCGGGAGCCTGCGCCCATTTCATTCCCGAAGTGGTTTCCTATCTCAGCTCCAGGGGTGAGTTCCTCACTCCCTATACCCCTTATCAGCCCGAGGTCAGCCAGGGCAGTTTGCAGGCGATCTTTGAATACCAGACCATGATGACCATGCTTACCGGACTGGACGTGGCCAACGCTTCACTTTACGACGGCGCCACGGCCGCGGCCGAAGCAGTTTTGCTGGCCGTGCGCAAATCGGGGCGAAGCCGCGTGCTGCTGGCCGCCAGCCTCCATCCCGAATATGCGGCGGTCATTCGCACCTACGTGCAGAACCTGCCCATCGAATTGCAGACCGTGGCCATCAATGAAAAGGACGGCCGGGTCGATGAAAATGACCTGAACTCCAAACTGGACGGTGCCACGGCCGCTTTTGTCTTCCAGTCGCCCAATTTCCTGGGAATAGTGGAAAACAGCCGCTCCCTGGCTGCGGCAACGCATGCTCGAGAAGCGCATGCCGTTCAGGTGGTGAGCGAAGCCATGTCCCTGGCCTACCTCATGCCCGCTGCCGACTGCGGCGTCGACCTGGTGGTGGGCGAGGCCCAAAGCTTCGGACTGTCCCTGGGCTTCGGCGGCCCCTATCTGGGATTCATGACCGCGCGCGAAGAATTCCTCAGGCAGATGCCGGGACGCCTGGTAGGGCAGACCGTTGATCTGGACGGGAAACGGGGGTATGTGCTTACCCTTTCGACCCGCGAGCAGCATATCAAGCGTGAAAAAGCCACATCAAATATTTGCTCCAACGAAGCCTGGTGCGCCCTGCGCGCCGGCATGTACCTGGCGGTCATGGGCAAAACCGGCCTGGCCAGGGCTGCCAGAACCTGTCATCTCAATGCCGCTTATTTCGCTGCCGCCGCGGCCAGCCTGAAGCAGATCAAAGTCGTTTATCCTGAGAATTTTTACAATGAAGTATTGATAGAAGTGAAAAAAGGCCGGGCCGGCGATTTTCTGGCGGCGCTGAAAAAGAAGGGGATCCTGGCCGGAGTGCCCATGAACCGGTTCGATACGGCCTGGCAGAATCGCCTGCTGCTCGCCTTCAGTGAGGTCCATGACCGCAAGGCCATCGACCGCCTGCTGGTCGCCATGGGAGAATGCGCATGACCGCCTTACCCAAACTTATTTTTGATCTGAGCCGGGAAGGGAAGATCGGCTGCGGCTTGGCTGAAGCCGATGTTCCGGCCGAACCGGTCATCGACTCCGCCTGCCTCCGCGCCGGCATCGCCGATTTCCCTGAAGTATCCGAAGTGGAGATCGTCCGCCATTACATGGCCCTGTCCCGGCTGAATTATTCTTTGGATGCCGGCTTCTACCCGCTGGGGTCATGTACCATGAAATACAATCCCAAGATCAATGAGAAGCTTGCCGCCGGCGATGAATTCCAGGCCCATCCCTACGCGCCCCATGACCTGGTGCAAGGCAACTTGGAGATCATGGCCCGGCTGGAGGAATGGCTGGTAGTCCTGACCGGCATGGCCGGATTCACCCTGACCCCGGCGGCCGGCGCCCACGGCGAATTCACCGGCATGCTGGTCATTCGCAAATATCTGCAGGAAAAAGGCGACGCGCGCAAGGTTGTATTGATACCCGATTCGGCGCACGGCACCAACCCGGCCTCGGCCCATTTCGCCGGCTACGAGATCCGCGAGATCCCCTCCAATGCCCAGGGCATCATCGGCATCGAAGAGCTGCGCGCCCACCTCAAACCCGATGTGGCCGCCTTGATGATGACCAATCCCAATACCCTGGGAATTTTCGAATCCAACATCAGCGCCATCGCTGAAGCTCTCCATGCCAACGGTTCATTGCTCTATATGGACGGAGCCAACCTGAACGCCCTGCTGGGGATCGTGCGCCCCGGCGACCTCGGCGTCGACGTCATGCACATCAACCTGCACAAGACCTTCGCCACTCCCCACGGCGGCGGCGGCCCGGGGTCGGGACCGGTTGGCGTGGCTTCGCATCTGCTGCCTTTCCTGCCTGTGCCGCGGGTCAGGAGAAACCAGGACAGGTTCGAAGTGGTGTATGACGATCCGCGCAGCATCGGCCGGGTGAAAAATTTTTACGGCCAGTTCCTGGTCATGGTCCGGGCCCTGGCTTACCTGCTCGCCCTGGGCCGGGAAAATGTCCGGCGCGTGGCCGAAGACGCCGTGCTGAACGCCAATTATATCCGCAAAAAACTGGAGGGAGTCCTCGACCTGCCGTATAAGACACCCTCTCTGCACGAAGTCGTTTTTTCTGACCATGGCCTGCCGGTAAAGACGCTGGACATCGCCAAGAGGCTTCTCGATTACGGCTTTCATCCTTTTACCATCTATTTCCCGCTCATCGTGCACGGGGCCATGATGATCGAACCGACCGAGACCGAAAGCAAGGAGACCCTGGACGAATTCATCGGCGTGATGAACACCATACTCCGCGAAGCCCGGGAAAACCCCGAACTGCTGCGCCAGGCACCCGTGCAGACACCGGTGCGCCGCCTGGATGAAACGCTGGCCGCCCGCAAGCCGGTCTTGAAATGGCGCAGGGGAGAGAATATTTGAGCGTGCAAAATGTCATTTTAAAACTCCAGGAGTTCTGGGCCGAGCGGGGCTGCTATATCGCCTCCGGCTACGACAGCGAGGTCGGGGCCGGGACCATGTCCCCGGACACTTTTTTTCGTGTCCTGGGCAAAAAACCATGGCAGGTGGCCTACTGGCAGCCGGCGCGCCGTCCCGACGACGGCCGCTACGGGCAGAATCCCAACCGCGTGCAGAAGCACAACCAGTTCCAGGTCATCCTGAAGCCCGTGCCCGTCGACGGGCAGCTGCTCTTCCTGGACAGTTTGATCTATCTCGGCGTCGACATCCGCATCCATGACATCAAGTTCGACGACGACAACTGGGCTTCGCCTTCGCTGGGGGCTTGGGGAGTCGGCTGGCAGGTGATGTGCGACGGGCTGGAGATCACCCAGTTCACTTATTTCCAGCAGGCCGGCGGCATCGAGCTCAACCCCAATGCGCTGGAGATCACATACGGCGTGGAACGTCTAGCCATGTTCCTGGACGGCAAAAACAATCTCTATGAACTGGAGTGGGGCAACAAGGTTTCCTATTCCCAGTTGAAGCTTGAAGAAGAACGGCAATTTTCCATATACAATTTTGAACTAGCTGATATCGATATGCTGCGCGGCCTGTTCGTGCAGTACCAGAAGGAAGCCGAACGGCTTTTGGACCATAGCTTGTTCCTGCCGGCATACGACTACGTGCTGAAGTGTTCCCATGCCTTCAACATCCTGGACGCGCGCAAGGCGATTTCCGTTGCCGAGCGCACGGCGCTGATGGGCATCATGCGCAACCTGGCGGCACGCATCGCCCAGAAATACGTCATGCAGACGGAAGGGGAGAATCATGGCTGACCTGCTTTTTGAATTGGGAGTCGAAGAACTCCCGGCCCTTGCCGTCAGCGGGATCCGCGAGCAGATGCGCGATCTTTTCCTGGCCCGGCTGGACCAGGACCAGATCCCCCACGGCGACATCGAATGCACGGCCAGCAACCGCCGCCTGATGGTGCATATCGCCCAGATCCCCGAAAAAACAGCCAGCAAGGAGGAAACCGTGCTGGGTCCGGCCAAGCGCATCGCTCTGGACGACCGGGGCCTGCCGACCGTGGCTTTGAAAAAGTTCTGTGAATTCCAAAAGGTCAAGTTGACCGATGTGGGGGAGATCGATACCCCCAAAGGCAAATATCTTGGCATCACCCGGACCGGGGGTGGGCTGGACGCGGCCACACTGCTCGCGGCGGCGATCCCGGCCGTCCTGGCCGGCCTGATTTTTTCCAAAACAATGGTCTGGAACGAATCGCGGCAGCCGTTCCTCCGTCCGATCAAAAACCTGCTGGTCCTGTTCAATGGCAAACTCCTGGATGTCGAGTTCGCCGGGGTGAAATCGAGCAATAAGGTATACGGCCACCTGCTGCTTTCCGACGCCAATTTTGAGGTCAATTCATTCAAGGAGTACATCCAGGGCCTGAGCCGGAATTTCATCATCCTCAAGGAAGAGGAGAGAAAAAGCAAAATTCTCGCCGAGATCCTTGATATCGAAGAAGAATTGGAATGCCAGGTCAAACTGGACGATGAAATGCTGAATTACTATCTGTACAGCAATGAATACCCGGTGGTGTTCGGCGGCAGTTTCGATGCCAAATACCTCAGCCTGCCGGGGGAGATCATCACCACCTTCATGACCCATGAAAAAAAACTGCTGCCGGTGGTCGACCGCTCCGGAAAACTGACCAACCATTTCGTCGGCGTGGCCAATATCCCTGATGAAAATAAAAAAGTCAGCCGCGGCAATGAAAAGGTCATCCAGGCTGCATTCGAAGACGCGCAGTTTTTCTGGGAGATCGACCGCAAAGAAGATTTTTTCGCCCTGAAGCAGCTGCTGAAAAACGTCGTTTTCCAGAAAGAGCTGGGAACCTATTTCGAGAAAGTGGGGCGGCTGGCCGCCCTGGTCGATTTGCTCGTCAACGAGACTCAGCACGGTGGGTTGCGAGTGAAGCTGCAAAAAGCGGCCTTCAACTGCAAAAACGACCTGCTGACCAAGATGGTGCGCGAATTCCCTTCCCTGCAGGGGATCATGGGCGGTTTGTATCTCCAGGCGGCGGGCGAGGATGAAACGGTTTGGAAGGCCATCTACGGCCATTACAAGCCGCGCGGCCTGACCGACGAAAAGCTGGAAGACCTCGGCGCGGGGATCCTTTCCATCGCCGACCGCATGGACAACATCGCCGGATTCATCAACAAGGGCATCAAGATCTCCAGCTCCAAGGACCCTTACGGCATCCGCCGCGACGCCAATGCCGTCATCAAGATCATCATGGATCTGGAGCTGGGGCTGGATTTGGCGCCGCTGATCCGTCTGGCGGCGCTCAATTTCGCCAAGAACGATGCGGATCTTGAACAGAACTGCAAAACCATCCGCGAGCTGTTCAATGCGCGCCTGGAGAATTACCTGAAAGAATACCTGGGATACCGATATGACGTGGTCAACTCGGTCATGGGGCCTGCGAACATGGTCATCCGTGACAAGTTCCTCAAAGCGCAGGCGGTCGCCAAGCTGGTCGATTCTGCGATGATCGAGCCGCTGGCGGCCTTGCACCGGCGGTTGAAAAATATTACCGGCGATTCCGAGCGCTGCAATTTTTCCGAGGAACTACTGAAGGAAAAGGAAGAGAAGCTCCTTTCGGACGTCTTCAAGGAATCCAAATCGCGCATCGACGGCCTGATCCTGAAAAAGAATTTTCTGCAGGCCAGCTCGGAGGTCCTGGAGATGAAACCGATCATCGACCGTTTTTTCGAAAAGATTCTGGTGATGGACAAAAACATTGCCTTGCGCAAGAATCGCATTGCCTTGCTGCAGCACATCGATGAATTGCTGTCCGCCGTGGCTGATTTTTCACTGCTTGTCGAGATTAAATCTGGAGGAAAAACATGAAGGATATACTGAGCGAGAACCTGCGCAACGTCGCTGTGGTCGGCCATGGCCATAGCGGAAAAACCAGTCTGGTATCGGCGTTGCTGTACAACACCAAGATGGCCAACCGCCTGGGAAAAGTGGACCAGGGCAATACGATCACCGATTTCGATGAGGAGGAGATCGCCCGCAAGATCTCCATCCAGGCGTCGCTGGCCTACGCTTATAAAGATAAGATCAAGATCAACCTGCTCGATACGCCGGGCTTCGCCAATTTCGTCTGGGAGACCATGGTGGCGCTGAAGGCTGTGGAAACCGGCGTGATGGTCATCTCGGCCCAGGACGGAGTTCAGGTGCAAACCGAGAAGATCTTCGACGGGCTGGCGGATATGGGCAAGCCGCTGCTGTTCGTGGTCAACAAGATGGGCAAGGAACTTGTCGACTTCGACAAGGTTTTCGACTCCCTGGTCGCCACTTTCGGCAAAAACGTGGTCGCCGCCCAGATGCCGATCGGCCAGGGGCCTGACTTCAGCGGCCTGGTGGATATCGTCGAGATGAAGGCCTGGCAGTTCGGCAGCGATGACAAGGGCGAAAGCAAGGAGATCCCCATCCCCGAGACGCTGAAGGACGAGGTCGGCCTGCGCCGCGAAGCGCTGCTGGAGAAGATTGCCGAGAACGATGAAAAGCTGATGGAAAAGTATTTCGCCGCAGGGTCGCTGTCCCCCGAGGAGGTCCGCGCCGGTTTAAAGAGCGCCCTGTTGCAGCGCAATGTCTTGCCGGTGCTGGTCAGCGACGCCCTGGCCAACCGCGGCGTGCAGCAGCTGCTGGACTTCATCGTCGCCTTCGCGCCGGCGCCCACGGATGTGCCGCCGGTTATGGCCAAGAACGGCAGCCCGGTCAAGGCCGACAAGAACGCCCCTTTTTCCGGCCTTGTCTTCAAGACCATTTCCGATCCCTTTACCGGCAAGGTCACGCTCATACGCGTTTTTTCCGGGACCTTCAAGCCCGACACCTTTTATTACAATTCCACCAAGGAGGTGGAAGAACGGGTAGCCGGTCTTTTCCTCCTGCAGGGCAAGACGCAGGAATCGGCGGGCGAGGTCCAGGCCGGCGACATCGTGGCCGTGGCCAAGCTGAAAGAGACCCAGACCGGCGACACGCTGACGACCAAGGCCGACAAGATCCTGCTGCCCGAGATCGTTTTCCCCGTCCCCTCCATCGCGTTCGCCATCGAGCCCAAGGCCCGGGGCGACGAGGGCAAGATCTCCAACGCCCTGCAGCGCATCATGGAGGAGGATCCGACCATCAAGATGCTGCGCGACCCGCAGACCAAGGAACTGGTCATCTCGGGCAACGGCCAACTGCATGTTGAGCTGGTGGTCAACAAGCTGAAGCGCAAGTACGGCGTGGAGGTGATGATGAGGACGCCCAAGATCGCCTACCGCGAGACCGTGATGGGCAAGTCGGACGTGGAAAAGAAATACAAGAAGCAGAGCGGCGGCCGCGGCCAGTATGGCCACGTGCTGATCCGCATGCAGCCCCTGCCCCGGGGGGGCGACTTCGAGTTCGTCAACGCCCTGACCGGCATGTCCATCCCGCGCAACTTCGTGCCGGCCATCGAAAAGGGCATCGTCGAAGCCAAGAACACCGGCGTGTTGGCCGGCTATCCGGTCGTCGATTTCAAAGTGGAACTGTACGATGGCAGCCACCACGAGGTCGACTCGTCGGACATGGCCTTCAAGATGGCATCGTCCATGGCCTTCAAGATGGCCATGAAGGCGGCCAAGCCCACCATCCTCGAGCCGGTGGTCAAGGTGGAAGTGGTCATCCCCGAGGAGTTCATGGGCGAGATCAACGGCAACCTCAGCGGCCGGCGCGGCAAGATCCAGGGGATGGAGATCAAGGGCAAGAACCACGTGGTCAAGGCCGCGGTGCCCTTGTCGGAAATGCTTGACTTCGAACCGACTCTGACGTCGATCACCGGCGGCCGCGGCAGTTTTTTCATGGAATTCTCACATTATGAAGAAGTGCCGGGCCACCTGCAGAAAAAGATCATTGACGAGGCGGTCAAGGAAGGCCGGGTCAAGGAAGAAGAAGAATAGTTTATTCTATTTCCGACTTTTCCTAAATTTTATTTATAAAATATATTTTCAATGCAAAAAATTTGCATTTTAGTTTCCCCCTTTCTATAATGAATTTTGTCGACGGAAGAGAGAAGGTTTAAAGCAAATTTTATTCCCAGAACTAGGGAGAAGTTCGCTGGATAAGGACAAGAAAAAGTATTACGCCCACAGTCTACCGGGCCAGCCCCCGGAAAAATGGCAGCTTCTGGAAACGCACTTGACCAACGTCGCCAAATTAGCATCCGAATTCGCGTTAAAGTTCGATTCGGCCGATTGGGGATGGAATGCGGGGTGGCTGCATGATGTAGGTAAGGCGGCGGAAGAGTTCCAGGCTTATTTGCTACGGGCAAACGGCTTGGACGACGCGGATTATGATACGGTCGGCAATGGCCGGGTCAACCACTCCAGCGCTGGTGCAGCTTGGGCTGAAGAAAAAATGGGGCCTATGATCGGCCGGGTGCTGGCTTATCTTTCGGCCGGTCATCATGCCGGATTACCCGATTATCACCCCTCAGACACGGGTAATGCTGCCTTGCAGATAAGGCTGCAGGAAGGTAAAGAAAACCTGGCTCACCTGGGTGTTAAGGTTGCGGAGTTCACGCAAAACCTGAAAAGTGTCACCAAACCTCCGGAGATTATCAAACCGAAAAATTTACATCTCTGGATCCGTATGCTCTTTTCCTGTTTGGTTGACGCTGATTTTCTTGATACAGAAGGGTTTATAAATTGTGAACGGGGAAATCTTCGCTCAGGATTTACAACC
>Ga0209540_10003460_pt1 | contig 10755 bp, 11 predicted proteins | sample BarGraIncu01121A_FD_184501 | JGI IMG/M metagenome (GOLD analysis project Ga0209540, IMG submission 184501) | Arctic peat soil microbial communities from Barrow, Alaska - Barrow Graham LP Incubations 011-21A (SPAdes) (version 2) | ecosystem: Environmental > Terrestrial > Soil > Wetlands > Peat... | reverse complement strand
CCTGGAAATCCAATGTCCGCAGGATTGTCGGCTCGATAAAGTATTCCGTGGCCTTCGTTTTCCCGCGCGTGTTCACCACACCCCAATCTTTCAGCCGCCCGATCCAGTGCTTCAAATCGTCCGCCCGCGCCAACTCAAGCGTCTTCAGCAATTCAATGGCCGTCAGCGCCTCGTGTCGCGCCAGCAAGCCGAGCGCGATCAGTTCTTTCTGTGACAGCGGGAAAGTTTGGTCGGCCTTCACCATGAAATCCACCAGCGCCGGCCGCGCGATTTGCTTCCGCACTGTCACCACCACCCGGTCGTCGCCTTCTTGCACTTCGGGGATGGGCCGCCCGCTGGTCAGCAACACTTCATACATCCGGTCAAAGCCGCTGCCTTCGCCCTCCATCAGCTTCAAGTCGTAAAACACCTTTGCGAGATGCGCGTTGCGTTTGCTCGTTGTGTGCAAAATGTTGCGCGGCGTCACGCCGATGGGCAACAAACCGGGATTGTGAACCTCCAACCGGTCGGGATGCAGGTTCAGGAAAATGTCACCGCGCTGCGTGTAAGGCCGGTGCGCCAGCGCGTTCGCCAGCAACTCGCGCACAACCACCTCGTCGTAATGCGGCACGGACTTGCGGAACAACCCGTCCGGCAATTCATAAAACTCCTTCCAATCCGGCACTTCGCGCCACACCGCCTCGATCAGCTCCAGCGGGTTCAGGCTGAAATCATTCCACACCTGTTTACGCACCTTGCGTCCGCGCTCATCAAACTTGATGCACTGAATTTCCGGCGCGTAAAGCAATGCGGCCCGGTCCTCGCGCCGGCCAATCCACAGGATGCCCAGGTTGGTCAGAAAACCTGACCGGACAAACAAGTAATGCGCCAGCAACTCCGCGTTCGCCTTGTCCTTTACAAATTCCGACACACGGTCTGACGCCCGCACCCGCCGGGCGAAATCCGCCAACTTCACGTCGTCATAGGCGTGCGGTGGAATGCGCCGCGTGGTCTGCAATTCCCACACAAACGAATTCTTTTCCGCCATCAAACGGCTCAAGTCATCCGGGAGCAACCGTCGCGTCTCGTCCGACACACGGATGAAATAACGCCCGTCCGACATCGCCGCGATACTCTGATCGTTGCGAAAAACCTGAATCTCGACAGACTCGCCGCCGTTTTCCGCCGCGACTTTGCGCACGGCGACGCCGACGTTGACCGTGATCTGCGCGATGCGTTTTCGCAGCCGGTCGGGGAAATCATCCGCCACGCGCTGGCTGGCCAGCGGCTCGTCCTGGCCGTCTTCAATGCCCATCAGAATCGTGCCGCCCGCCGCATTGGCAAAACCAACGCAATCGCACGCCAACCCGTCCGCGTCCTCGTGCTTGCCGAGAGCGTAACGCAGCGACTTCTGGTCGAGGGTTTGGCTTTCCGTGCTCATGCGTTGGAGGTTATTGCAGACAGGGGGAAAATCAATCGCTCAAGCTCCGCGAACAACCCGATGGCGGGCTGCTCGACAAGCTGGTCTTCGGTGTAGGAGTGGGTCATACTAGACTCTAATCATTGGGTTCTCGGCAAGCTTAAGCATGTAGGGATTTTCAGGTTCTAGCGCCAGTCCAGCGCGAACAAACTCACTTGCTGCCACGAAGTCATGTACGTGAATCGCAAGCCACGTCATACGCCCGTAGTCATCCGCTGTTGCTTCGCTCCTACGCTGTTTGAGCGCCTGAAGAAGTTCTTCTGCCAGGATTCTTTTTTCATCTACGCCGACAACCAACGCGTGCGTCCGAAGCAGATAATTCAGGCGATTTGCTGTGTTAGCCAAGTCGGTGAACGGCACTGATGAAATCTTGCTGCGTTCGATAAACGCGTGAATCTCGCCCATTGTGTCATTGGTTTTGAAACAACAGGCAGCCAGATTGCGCCAAGCTTCGGCGGCTTCCTCGCTCGATGAATCTTCCTCTAGGAAACGACGGAGCACTCCTTTGGCTTTCTCCTGCGAAGCAGGACTGTCATCCTCCATATACCAACGAGCGACTGCGAGCCAGCCGCGATTAAAGTTGCGGCAAATCATTTCGATGATTGGTTCGTAACGGTCAAATGTTTCTCCTTTGTCGAGCTTGCGCGAGACATTGCCAAGAAACGTTTCGATGCGCCTCATTAGCGATGTGTTCACATCACCGCGAGTTGCTGGGCCGAGCATTTGGAGTAATTCAACGTCTGCTTTGATCGCCACTTGGATTGAACTGACATTAAGCTTTCTCTTTCCGAAGACGCTTGAGACGAGCGGAAGCCCCAGCGATTCTTGACCTTCTACCGACGTGCTTTTCTCCGCGAGCGAGTATTGCAGTAAAAGGTCAATTGACCGCTCGACCTCCGCTGCGTCGGTGATCGTGCGGTGTAGCACTGCCTCCAACGCTATCCTGGGCACAGAGGAATTCCATGCCGCAAGCGTCATAAACACGCGTTGAGCACACGGCGGCATTGAGGCGTAAGTTCGCTCGAACAAAGCGACCAGTATTTCGTCGCGGTTTGCCACGAGCCTCGGAATGTGTCCGGCCTTCTTCTCTTTAGCGACTTCGCCGAGCAGAATCTTCATAACGTAGGGATGACCCTCTGACACTTGGATTAGTTCCGCCACGTAATCAGGAGTGAGCAAGCGAGATATGCCAAGACTCTGCGCGGTCTGTTGAATCAAGGCGCTTGCCTCGTCTTCTTCCATACCGCCTACTTCAACCGGATAGTCACCTTTGAAGTCTCGCAGCCTCGTTGTAATTAACGCTTTGTTGGGTGGGCGCAGAAATGTGTCTATCCAACTGAACACTTCTACGGGTGTTTGGCTTGTTTCAAAATTGTCAAAGACAAATAGGCATGGCCCAAGGTCGTTTTTTTGCAATTGATTCTCGAAGAAAACACGCGCGTTGAATCCTTTTTCTCGTAACTTTTCCGGCACGACCAACGCAGCGTAATATTTGCACATGTCTTCCGGCGATAGCACGTGTGGACGAACCGGTCTCGGACCTGTGGTTTGAAGGTCCACATCCCTCGCGCTGAACCAGACAATGGCGTCAAATCGGTCATGTTGACACACGCGGTTAATGGTTCGCAAGGCGAGCGAAGTCTTTCCGATACCGCCTCTCCCCAAGAGCGTCACAATATGACGCCGGTCATCGAGCAGCAAATCGTGCAATTGCTCTTCGAGCGCGGGACGAGCGATGTAGCATGAATCAAGTCTGGCGCGTTGGAAAGGCAGAGACCTCGCTGAACAAACTCGGTTAGGCCCTCGGTTTCGCTTGCCGGCAGCGTGCCCGGTGGCGTGTAGTATGCAGTTGCATCCCCTGCGCGTTTGTTATCGGTGGCATACGATAGACACTCATATTTCTTTGCCGTAAGCCCACCGTTCGCGAAATAGAAGTCCTCAAAGTCTGCGTCCGATTCGATCAGAGGAACAAGGCGAGGATTGCCAAAGTGGATGTAAACGCCGTTCCGGTAAGACGCACTGGTTGCCTTCTTGAGATGATCGAACGGAGCAGCGTCTGGCGTAATCGGGGAAACCCGATACTTGCCGGAAAGGTTTTGATGCAAGTAAGCCCACGAACGTTTGAAGAGACAGTAGTTGTTCACGAACAGTTCAATGCTTCGTTTGAGGGAAATGGCTGGCGCGCTCGTCCGACTCGGCAGTGTTGCACCGTGGGCGCGTGTTTTGTTGCGTAGTGTGGCAAACAACCGAAACCACCGTTTCATGTCGGATCTGGTCGGAAGCTCTTCCGATTCGATTCTCAACGCCTCCAGAGTCTGTTTCATAGCAAACACGGAATCATATTGCCAGTCGCCCGCGTTGCAGGCCTTTGTGAGTTCGTTTCGTTCAGGGTAAGCATTGACCATGAGAAACTGAGCCGCTGGCCCGGAAAGCGCATCTTCAATCGCTTTGGCCCAGTCACCAAGTCCATCCGTTTTGACGAGACCATGCTCCAGCCGGTAACGGTTTCGGTCAGGGTCATCTACGATCGCGGCAAGAACTCCGAGCGTTGCTGTTTTGAAAACCGTCTCACCAAGCAAAAGCAGCGACCAGAAATAGGTGAAATCAGAATCGGCCTTCGCATGTTCGACTCGCTGTTCAACCCGGTCAATGATTTCGTGTTTCATAGTTGATAAATACTTTCATAAAGCAATCTCCCCGCTCATCAGGCGCGGCAGCAGCAGGTCGCGCGCGGCGCGGAGCTTCTGATTCATCTCTTCTAGCTTATCCAATTGCTGGTGAATAGGTGACACGATTGCCAAGAACTCGCGCAGGACGCTCTTTGACGGCACAAGCAGCGGGCGGCTGTAAGCCAAGTCGCGGTTGAGGCCGGGCACTGCAACATCAGTGCTGATGAAGTGCATGTCCTTCAGCGCGTAGAACAGGTAGAGGTTGCTCGTCTGCGCGTCCACAAAATAGACGGTGTCAATCGCGTAGAAATCCTTGCTCGACCAAAACACGCTGCCGACATTGCCCTTGCGACCAAGAATGATTCCCGGCCCATTCGTGAGTGGTTTTTCGTGGCTGCCGATGATGCCGCTTGATCCGTAAACGGGGAATGGCCCGTCAATGCGTTCCTCCGCCTTGAGCGACTTGCCGTAGTTCAGAGTGACGCGCTGACCGAGCGGCACGCGCTCCCACCCTTCCGGGATACCGTTGGTGATGCGGGCGTGTTCGTGGCCGGGGAAGCGGAGGCGGACGAACCACTCCCGGTAAAGCAGCCGCGCCGCCTCTTCCAACAACCTCATCCGCCGCCGGTTGTTCTCCAGCAACTCGTCGTAGGCGGCCAGTAGTGCGCCAGCGCGCTTCTGCCCATCCAATTTCGGCATGTCAACAAGCGGCAATCGTCGAATGTCCTTCATGTTGACATGTGCAGCAGTAACCCCCGTCGCCCCGCTTAATAGAAACCCCTGCTGTTTTGGGGCAAGCAAGTAGTAACAAAGAAAGTCTGGATCAACTTTATCCGGGTCTGGCCGAATCAGAACTGTACGCTGTCCCAAGCAGACCTTGTCCCCGTTCTTCACAATCGCCACGTTCCCCGCCGGAGCTTCCCGTGCCAAGATGAGGTCGCCATCTTGTGGCACAACTCGTCGAGTCCACTTTTCGTAAATGTCTTCCGTGACCCGAAACACACCGTTCAAATCAAGTCGCCCTTTTCCGATATTCGGCGTGCGAATTAAAGGAATGCCTTCTTCGACGACGGGGGCAGTTGCATGAAGACAGTCCTCAATGAGAAGGCTGACTGATTTGAGAGTAGGCGGTTCGGCGGTCATACGCCCAACTCCTCGAAGTTCTTCTGAATCTTCTTTGCCAGCGCGGCTGCTTCCTGATTCAGGTCGCGGATGTCGCCTTCCAGTGCGTGGACGGCGAGGTTCATCTTGGCGAGGCGCAAGTTGCTGGTCTTGTATTCCTGCCCGAAGAACGTCACGCGATGGGCAGCGTGGTCGCCGCGCCGTTCGATGAAGTGGCTGGTCTGAACGAACATGCCGCAGGAACCGCAGGCGAGGTCGCAGACGATACCGTGGTCGGGCTCGATGACGTTGACGATTATCTGCACGAGCGAGGGCGGGGTGAAGAACTCGCCGTTGTCCTGCGCGCCCTGCATGGCGAACTTCATCAGGAAGTATTCGTTGATGCGCCCGAAGATGTCGCCGCTGGCGGTGCGGAGGGTCTCGCTGTCAAAGACGCGGAGCAGGTCTTCGAGGAGGGTGTTCTCGAATTTCGTGTAATCTTTGGGAAGCTGATTGAGCAACGGCTCGAAGTCGCGCTCGACGGCCTCCATCGCCTTCACAAGCGCCGTGCCGAGGTCCGCGCCCTTGGCCAACGCGAGCAATGTGTCGTAGCGGGCTTCCTTCGGCAGCATAAGCGCGCGGCGTTTTTTGAAATCGGCATTGATGGGAGCGCGCTTCGGCATTTTTCCGGCGGCCTGGTCGGCCTCGATTTCGCGCAAAGCCATGTTGTAGCGGTTCGTGGCGTGGCGCAGGAAGATGACGCCCAGCACCGGCATACAGTATTCACCTGCCGTCAGCTTGGAATTGGCGCGGAGATTATCAGCGGCGTCCCACAGGTCGGCTTCAAGATGCTCAATGTCTTTGAAAGAACTCTGGGTCATGCGGATTTTTTATGACTGTTTCCCATAGCCATACGGACTGACTGTACGCGTAAAAGGCTCTCAGCCTCACGCGACAGGCCGCGTAAAAGGGCGTAAAGCCTCACATGGTGACAGCGTAAAAGGTTTAACCTCACGCGGCAAGCCACGTAAAAGACTTCCGTCTCACGTGGTGGACATCGTAAGCCGCGGGGGAGTTTAAGCAATCGCAAAACCTTGTGCAGAAAAGACTTTTGCGCCGGTCGAGTCGCTGTTTTTTGGCGGCAGCACGGCAAACAATACACATGCGCTTTTTTAGGGGTTGGTCGGCTGCCTTGCACGCCGTGGCTGGAAACGCGATGCTGGCTTGACCGGACACCCAAACGAAGCAACCTTGCAATTGCTATGGAACCCAAATTCACTGCGGTCCAAATCGCGAAACCTGAATCCATCAACTTCATCCTCGGCCAGACAAAGCGACGGAAGTTTCAGATCATTGAACGCACCGTGGCGTTTCATCACGGTAAAGCGCCCGAGTCCATGCCGCGTTTCGTGCCGGTGATGTGAACGGCAAAAAAAGGCCGCGTAAAAGGCGCTGCCTCACGCGGCAAGCTCGCGTAAAAGGCGCTGCCTCACGCGGTGAAGAAACATTCAACATTCAACTCTCAACTCTCAACCTTTCGTCGCCAAAGGCTACCTTGGTTGGCTTCTGTGAAAATGGCTGCGTCAGGGCGGCGTTTGGCGGCAAATGATACCCGGGTATTGTTCGTGGTTTGAAATAATGCTTTCAGGCCTAAAAACCCCATTTTGCTCGGGAATCGGGCGGTTTTCCACTTGACCAATAACTTGACTTACACTTGACTTACTCGCATCCTGCCGCCGTGAGTTATCAGCCGCAATTCATCGTCACGCCCGCGCTGTTGAAGCGGGTGGAGCAAATCGCCGCGCTGCGTGAACGTATCCTGGCCGCCACGGTGCTGGTGCCATGGATTCCGGCGTTGCAAAAGGACACGCGCACGCGCAACACCCATTCCTCGACAGCCATCGAGGGCAATCCACTGACGCTGGAACAGGTGCGGGCGGTGGAAGAAGGCCGGGAAATTCCCGCCGTGGCCGCCCGCGCCAGGCGGGAGGTGGTGAATTATTTCGCGGGGCTGCGTTTTGTGGAGCAGAACGCGGACAAGAAGACCCTCGCGCACGAGGACATTTCCCGGCTGCACAAAATCATCGCCGGCGAGGTGATGGATCAGGGAACGGCGGGACGTTATCGCACCATCGCGGTGCGGGTGGGCCGCCATGTTCCGCCGCCGCCGGAGGAGGTTCCGGGTTTGATGTTTGAATTGCTGACGTGGTGGAACCAGGAATCCACCCGGCTGTCGCCGGTGTTGAGTTCGGCGATTCTGCATTATCGCTTCGAGGCCATCCATCCCTTCGCCGACGGCAACGGGCGCACGGGCCGCGCGCTGGCGTTGTGGGAGTTATACCGGCGCGGATTCGACACGCATCATATTTTTTCGGTGGATGAGTTTTACTGGGAGAACCGTCCGCGTTATTACGAGGCCCTGGATGCCGTGCGCCGCAAGGGCGGGGATTTGACGGGCTGGATCGAATATGCGGCGGAGGGGTTGCACCTGACGCTGGAACGGGTCTGGACGCGGGTGCAAAAACTTTCGGCGCAAACGGGACGGAAGAAACTGGTGCTGCGTCCGAAACAGGAGCAGTTGCTGCAATTGCTCCGCGACCACAAACGCATGACGCCAGCCGAAATCTGGGAAGCGCTGGGCGTCTCAAAACAGGGCGCGCTGGATTTGCTGCGTCCGCTGATCAAGGCCGGACTGGTGAAACGCGTCGGCACGAAGAAGGAGGGCCGTTACATCCTGACCTGAAAGCCGCGTAAAAGGCTTTCAGCCTCACGCGGTGAACATCAAAAACTCTGTGTGCTCTTTGTCCACCCTCCGTCCCGCAATGCGGGACTACGGAGGACGGGTGCTCGATGCGGTTAAATACCCGAAGATGAAGCTCATCCCAATCCAGGTCGAATGTTACGCCGGGACCAAGGCCGACGAGACGCCGCGCCGCTTCTTCCGGGAAGGGCAGCCCGTCGAGGTGGAGGAAGTCCTCGACCGGTGGCATCAGGTCGAGAGCAAACCAGAATGGCCTCGCGCCGATTATTTCAAAGTGCGGGGCGCGGACGGGCATGAGTATCTGCTGAAACACGATCTCGAAGCGGATGAATGGTTTCTGGGAAGGCAGTGGTGATCATGCGCACCGTGCCCATTCACGAACTGCTGAACCGCATCCGCTGGGACGCGGAGTTTGCGCGCGGGAACTTCGAGCTGGGCTACTTTGACCGGGTTGAGGAACGGATCATCGTGGTTCCGTTTGCGGAGGTAAGTTTTCCCCGCGATGACCCGCAAGCGTTCCGGCTTGTGGATGGGGAGGGGCGGATTCATCGCGTGCCGTTTCACCGCGTTCGGGAAGTGTATAAAGACGGCCAGCGCATTTGGCATCGGCCAGAGGGGACGGGATGAATGGCCGTTGTCCTGTAGCCCGCTGTTCGTTGACCAGCGACCCAGAGGGCGCGGTGTTTTTGGAGCCACTCGCGGATGGCCCGGTCCATACCGAATGGTTGTTTCATTGCTTCACTCATGGTTATGAGTGTGAAGCCATCGGCACTTTTCGCGTTGGCGAGCAGTGGGCAGGCGGTATCCGAGCAGAAGCCAATTTCTGAACGGGCAGCCAAACCGGTGATTTAACTAGGCGCGGGGCGGAATCGAACCGAACCTTGACTCCGTTAGCCGTTCCAGCGGCGCATTCCGACTTGGTTCATGCTTCGTTGCCATTCGCCCGGAATCGTTTAAATTTGCCGGCGAGCAAAACTTTATGACGCGCTTCATTTCAGATTCCCAATAAATATTCCGTCTTCACTTTGCTCAACCACTTTTTCGTGAACCACTCCTCGACCTTGGGCTTCTGACCGCAAGCGTGCGCGAGTTCCTCCAGCGAGCGCAAACGATCATCCAGCCCGAGCGCACAGGCGGTCCGAACTGCGGCGCGATCTCCGGTTGTGAGCAGTAACGCATTTTTGTCCTGCGCGGCTACATACGCCAGCAAGTCACGCTCGCCGGCGTCGATCTGAGCCATCAATCGGGTGCGCAATTGTGCGGCTGCTATCTGGACACTGGTCGCTTCGAATACTTTCACTTTTTCGTCGAAAAGGTCTTTGTCCACCACCACGTAGCTTTTGATGCGACGATGGCCGGCCTGAGTTTCCCGGCGCACTTCGGCCACCGTCCGGATGTCGAATTGATTGAGCAATGCCTTCCAGCAGCCGGTGTCAATCGCCTCGATCACCACATTGGTGTCCACATAGACGATTTGGCGGGCGGGTGCGGGCATGCAGTGGATTCAAAGCCCGATTTCCGCCTTCACGCCATTGGCTTGGCAGCACGCGCGAAACTCATCCAGTTCGAGATCAAGCAATCCGAGCAGGCGTTGCACCGACAATTCGCCATGATCGATTCCCCACGCCGTCCGTTCGACGAAGCGCTGGGAAAACAGCGGGCGGGTTGCGGCTTTCGGTTTAGCTGTGGCACTGCGGGTGGAGGCTTTGCTCAATTCACTTTTCTTCAACCAGCCCAAGGCCACGACGCGCCAACCCACGGCCGCCGTGGACACGTGGAAATGTTCAGCCAGCACTCCCAAGACTTCCTTCACCGAGGATTTCGCGATCAGCTTTTCCCAGCGGGGCTTCAACTCCGCCTCCGGCATCAACAGCGCCGCCGCAAAATTGTCCGCGAGTTGTTCCGTGCGCTTTTGCTTGTAGCCGGTGGGATTCTCCCGGTCCACGCGTTCGGGCGGGAGTGCGTCCCAGGTCAGCACATGGAAAAGTTCGTGCGCCAGGTCAAAGGCTTTGCGCCCGGGTGACTCGGCGCGGTTGATGAGGATGGCATCGCCGGTGGCGAGTTGCACGGCGGCGCCGGAGACTCCCTTCGGCATGTCCACCTCCAGCACGAGCAGCTTGAATTTTCCCTCCAATGCCCCGATCAATTTCTCGGCGGGCACATCTCCCAACTGCAACTCGCGGCCCACCGCTTCGCCTGCCGCCTGTGCATCTTCGAACGTGCTTTGTGCGTTGATGGCCAGCCGGGGGCGCAACAGACTGGGTGACTCACCCCGGCATTCGCCGAGTTGCCGCCACAAGGCCAGCCAGCACCCCGCCTGTTCCTCAAACGCATCCAACGCTTTCGTTGGCGTGCCGGAGGCGCGGTAGGAAAATGCGCCTTCACCCACCAGCCGGAATGGATCGGTGAAAAAATCGAGGTCCTGTCCGGTGGCTTCGGCGATGGCGACCAACTCTTCCGCTGTGACGCGACGTTGTCCGGACTCAATCGCGGCGAGCGTCTGGCGGTCTTTGAAACCGACGTGCTTGGACAAGTCTGCCTGCGACAGGCGGCTCTTTTCCCGGGCAACAATGATCCGGCGTGGCAGGTGTGAGTAGGTGGTGGGGGCGGTGGCGGTGTCCATACGAGTCAAAACAAACTATTCTTGCAAACGAACGATTGCAAGAGATATTCCATTTTTTCTTTCATTCGTCTTCCTTCCCCGCCAGACCAGGGATTGGGGCGACTGCCGCGCCGAAATTGAGGTAATTGACCTTCACGCCGTC
>Ga0209540_10003457_pt1 | contig 10758 bp, 6 predicted proteins | sample BarGraIncu01121A_FD_184501 | JGI IMG/M metagenome (GOLD analysis project Ga0209540, IMG submission 184501) | Arctic peat soil microbial communities from Barrow, Alaska - Barrow Graham LP Incubations 011-21A (SPAdes) (version 2) | ecosystem: Environmental > Terrestrial > Soil > Wetlands > Peat... | reverse complement strand
GTCTTCCTGATCTTCATCTACGACGCGCAGGTCACCAGGCTGATCCAGCTCTACATCGTGGGGGTCTTCGTCTCGTTCACCCTGAGCCAGATCGGCATGATCCGGCACTGGAACCGCCACCTGCCCGCCGAGCGTGACCCCAGGGCACGCAGGCGGATGATGCGCAGCCGCGTCATCAACACCGTCGGCGCTGTGATGTCGGGCACCGTGCTCTTGGTCGTCCTGGCCACCAAGTTCATCAAGGGCGCCGGTTATGCCATCGCGGCGATGGTGGTCCTGTTCTTCATCATGAACGGCATCCAGAGGCACTACGCCCGGGTGCGTAGTGAGCTGGCCGTCGAGGAGTCCGGCGAGGACCAGCTGCTGCCGTCACGAGTCCATGCGATCGTCCTGGTCTCCAAGATCCATAAACCCACCTTGCGTGCCCTCAACTATGCGCGGGCGACCAGGCCCTCGCTTCTCGAGGCTGTCACGGTCAACGTGGAACCCGAGGAGACCAAGGCGCTGCAGGAGGAATGGGATCGCCGCGACATCCCGGTTGCCTTGAAGGTTCTGGACTCGCCCTTCCGAGAGATCACCCACTCGGTCGTCGACTACGTCAAGTCCGTCAGACGGGCAAGCCCCCGTGACGTCGTCATGGTCTACATCCCGGAGTACGTCGTGGGTCGTTGGTATGAGCATCTGTTGCACAACCAGAGCGCGTTGCGTCTGAAGAGCCGCCTGTTCTTCACCCCCGGGGTGATGGTGACCAGCGTGCCCTGGCAGATGCGTTCTTCCGAGGGTGCGGAAGAACGCCTCTCGGGCGCCGGTGTGGGTTCTGTCAGGGGCAGACGGTGAGTGACCAGAGCACCTCTCCAAAGCGTGACGCAAGCCAGAACCATGACCCGAGCGAGAACCAAGACCCAGATCCTCATGCGCGCGAGTCGTTGGTCGGCACGCAGTTCGAGGCACAGATCGGCAAGGTCGCTCACGGTGGCCACTGTGTGACTCGGTATGACGGCCGCGTGGTGTTCGTGCGACATGCACTGCCGGGCGAGAGGGTGCGCGTGCGGATCACCGAGGGCAGGGAAGGCGACCGGTTCATGCTCGGCGATGCCGTCGAGGTGTTCGAGCCCTCGAGACACCGTGTCGCGCCTGCCTGCCCGCTCGCCGGTCCTGGCAAGTGCGGCGGGTGCGACTGGCAACACAGCGAGCTCACCTATCAGCGCGAGCTGAAGGCAGCAGTGGTGGCCGAGCAGTTCAAGCGGCTGGCCCACCTCGACGTGGACGTCGAGGTGGAGGCGCTCCCTGGCGACACGGCGGGGGTCCGATGGAGGACCAGGACCGAGTTCGCGATCGATGCCTCGGGAGTCGCAGGGCTGCACCGACACCACAGCCGTGAGATCATCCCTGTCCAGGACTGCCTGATCTCGACCGAGCGGGTGATCGCGAGCGGTGTGCTCGATCGCCGCTGGCCGATGGCGACGTCCGTCGATGTCGTGGACGCCAGCGGTGAGCCTCATGCCGTGGCTGTGCCGCTGCCCTCACGGGACCTGGCCGTTCCGCATGTCACGGAACGGGTCGATACGGGAGACTGGTCGGCCGAGTTCTGGCTCTCCGCGCGTGGTTTCTGGCAGGTCCACCCGCGAGCCGCAGCCACGTTTGTCGCGCACATACGACGTGAGCTGGCACCGCAACCGGGCGAGCGGGCAGTGGACCTCTACGCCGGCGTCGGCTTGTTCGCGCTGGCGCTTGCCGATGCTGTGGGGCCGACCGGAGCCGTCCTGGCCATCGAGTCGGACGCTCGCGCCATCGCGGATGCCAAGAGCAACCTGCGTCTGCGTCCCGAGATCGAGCTGCGTCGCGGCAAGGTCGACCGGGTGTTGAAACCGTTGGTTCGACAGGGAATTCGCACCGACCTGGTCGTTCTCGACCCACCTCGCACCGGCGCCGGCAAGTCGGTCATCAAGGACATCGCCGCCTTGGTGCCTCGCGCCATAGCCTATGTCGCGTGTGACCCGGCCGCGTTGGCGCGCGACGTCGCCTACGCGCGTGATGTGGGCTACGCCATACGGTCCTTGCGTGCCTTTGATGCTTTTCCCATGACGTGTCACGTCGAGTGCATTGCCGTACTGGAGCCCACGGGACCGATCCCGCCCGGTCTGCGCGAGGCACGTGTCACGGATCACGCCTGAGCCGAAGGGCGCCGGGCGCTGCGGGACCGGATGTGGTTAGATATCTTGATGTCAAGATAAAATGTGAAGGAGCCGACGGTGAGCGAGCACAGCGTGGACAGTTTTGGTGCCAAGGGGACTCTGAAGGTCGGGGACACGTCATACGACGTATTCCGTCTCTCTGCGGTGGGTGGCAGCGAGCGGCTGCCCTTCAGCCTCAAGATCCTCCTGGAGAACCTCCTGCGGAACGAGGACGGCGCCAACATCACGGCAGAGCAGATCCGCGCCCTCGTCGGCTGGGACCCCAGCGCCGAACCTGACACCGAGATCCAGTTCACGCCGGCGCGCGTGATCATGCAGGACTTCACCGGCGTTCCGTGCATCGTCGACCTCGCTACGATGCGCGAGGCTGTCGCCGAGCTCGGGGGCGACCCGAGCCGGATCAACCCGTTGGCACCTGCCGAGATGGTCATCGACCACTCGGTGATCGCCGACGTCGCCGGCCGGGCTGACGCCTTCGAGAAGAATGTCGAGCTGGAGTACCAGCGCAACGAGGAGCGCTACCAGTTCCTGCGGTGGGGCCAGAGCGCCTTCAACGACTTCAAGGTCGTGCCGCCCGGCACCGGGATCGTGCACCAGGTCAACATCGAGCACCTCGCCCGGGTCGTCTTCGACCGCTCCGGCATGGCCTACCCCGACACCTGTGTCGGCACCGACTCGCATACCACCATGGTCAACGGCCTGGGGGTCCTGGGCTGGGGCGTGGGGGGTATCGAGGCCGAGGCAGCCATGCTCGGCCAGCCCGTCTCGATGCTCATCCCGCGGGTCGTTGGTTTCAAGCTGCTTGGCGAGATCCCTTCTGGCGTCACGTCGACGGACGTTGTCCTGACGATCACGCAGATGCTGCGCGCCCACGGGGTCGTCGGCAAGTTCGTCGAGTTCTATGGCGAGGGAGTCTCGGCGGTGCCGCTGGCCAACCGCGCCACGATCGGCAACATGAGCCCCGAGTTCGGTTCCACCGCGGCCATGTTCCCCATTGACGAGGTCACCTGCTCATATCTCCGGCTCACCGGTCGTAGCGAACAACAGGTGGCACTGGTCGAGGCCTACAGCAAGGAGCAGGGCCTCTGGCACGACGGATCGGTCGAGCCGGCCTTCTCCGAGTACCTCGAGCTTGACCTGTCGACGGTGGTCGCTTCGATCGCCGGGCCAAAACGACCGCAGGACCGCATCTCGCTGACCGACGCCAAGGAGTCCTTCCGTACGACGGTCAAGAACTATGTCGCCGCCGATGAGCCCCCTCGGACCACCGACGGGGTGCCGTTCAGCCTAGCCGACGGCACCGCGAGTGCGATGGATCACGGTCACGTCGCGATCGCTGCGATCACCTCGTGCACGAACACGTCCAACCCGTCGGTCATGGTGGCGGCGGGGATGCTGGCCAGGAACGCCGTCGAGCGTGGGCTGAGCGCCAAGCCCTGGGTCAAGACGTCGATGGCGCCGGGCTCGAAGGTCGTCACCGACTACTACGAGAAGGCGGGTCTGTGGCCCTATCTGGAGAAGCTCGGCTTCCACCTGGTCGGCTATGGCTGCACTACCTGCATCGGCAACTCCGGCCCGCTGGCTGAGGAGGTCTCGGCGGTCATTCACAGGCACGACCTGAGCGTCGCCGCAGTGCTGTCGGGCAACCGCAACTTCGAGGGGCGGATCAGCCCCGACGTCAAGATGAACTACCTCGCGTCGCCACCGCTGGTCGTGGCCTATGCGCTGGCGGGGACCATGAACTGGGATCCGGAGTCGGAGCCGCTCGGCACCGACCCGCACGGTGTTGATGTCTTCCTGCGCGACGTCTGGCCGAGTGCGGCCGACGTCGCAAGAGTGGTCGACTCCTCGATCACCAAGGAGATGTTCAGCGGCGACTATGCCGACGTCTTCGCCGGTGACGATCGCTGGCGCTCCCTATCGACGCCCGAGGGCAAGACCTTCGACTGGGCGCCGGAGTCGACGTACGTGCGCAAGCCCCCCTACTTCGACGGCATGGCGCGTGAGCCCAGCCCGGTAGCCGACGTTGTCGGCGCGCGGGTCCTGGCCAAGCTCGGCGACTCGGTCACCACGGACCACATCAGTCCCGCCGGCCAGTTCACGGCGGACAGCCCGGCCGGCGTCTACCTGGCAGCCCACGGTGTTGACCGCAAGGACTTCAACTCCTACGGCTCGCGTCGTGGCAACCACGAGGTCATGATCCGCGGCACGTTCGCCAACATCCGGCTGCGCAACCAGCTGCTCGACGACGTCCAGGGCGGCTTCACCCGGGACTTCACTGCCGATGGCGCGCAGTCGAGCATCTACGACGCCGCCCAGAACTACGCGCGTGCCGGTGTGCCGCTGGTCGTCTTGGCGGGCAAGGAGTACGGCTCCGGCTCGTCGCGCGACTGGGCAGCCAAGGGCACCCGCCTGCTGGGCGTCACTGCGGTCATCGCGCAGTCCTACGAGCGGATCCACCGCTCCAACCTGATCGGCATGGGCGTGCTTCCGCTGCAGTACCCAGCCGGTCAGAGCACAGACTCGCTCGGGCTGGACGGCACCGAGACGTTCGACATCTCGGGCGTGACTGCTCTCAATGACGGAACGACGCCACGAACGCTGCACGTCAGCGCGACCAAGGGTGACGGATCCGTTGTCGAGTTCGACGCCGTGCTGCGGATCGACACTCCCGGCGAGGCGGACTACTACCGCAACGACGGCATCCTGCAGTATGTGCTGCGCTCCTTGGTCAGTAGCTGACAGCCGACCTGCGTCGTGGCGATGAGCTCACCGCGTACGCCTCCGGGTTGGCCGCAGTCCGTGCCGCCTCCGGAGTCCCCTGGCTGGCAGGTGCCCGCCGTGTCCTGGCTGCTCGACCACTGCCCGGCCGACTACCGCGGGTATGCCGGATGGCGTAAGAACCCGGTCGCCCTGGCCTGGGTCGCGGTGCGGCACATAGACGCCCAGCTCGAGGTGATGCGTCAGGCCTATCGTGAGGTTCGGGTCGACCTCGGAGATGTGGTCAGCCCTGAAGCCCTCGCCCAGATCCAGTCCGATCTCGAGACGGAGGGTTTGCGGCTGCGGGCTTCCGCTCGTGGTGCCCGGCTGCTCTGTGACGCGCTCCAGGGAAAGCGCTACATCCCCAGACTGTGAGTGCGCCCTCTGCGCGGTAATGTCTGGCGCCATGAACAAGAACCTGCAAGCTGGCCTGGGTGCCCTGATGGTCCTGGTGGGACTTCTCTGGACCCTGCAAGGGCTGGGGAAGGTGGGGGGCAGCCCGATGACGGGCGTGACGCTGTGGGCCGTCATCGGTCCGATTGTGGCGATCCTCGGCGGAATCCTGCTGGTTGGGGTCGTCCGGGCGCGTCGGCCATGACCACCCCGGGCTCCGAGCAGATCTCCCGTCAGCCCTGGGTCCATGACCTCAGCATCAGCGTGAACGGCAATGTCACTGCGCTGAGCGCGCCAAGTGGTGACATGGGCGCTGAGGTTGGCGGAGTATGGTCCGCGACGGGCGCCCAGGGGGTCTACGTCGATGACCGGCGGGCGGTCGGTGTGCTCGCGGTGCACCTGGGTGACGAGTCCCCGGTGCCGGTGGCCAACGCCAGCTCCGGCGGACGTTCGGACTTCTTCTCCTCCTCCCGCCGGCTGGGCAACCCCGGTGCCGACCCGACTGTGGAGCTGCGCCGTCGCAGGACGGTGATAGTCCAGGGCATCACCGAGGTCTTAGAAGTCATCTCGCGCGCCGACCGGCCCGTTGAGACCGACGTGGTGCTCCACGTGGGCGGTGACGGGGCGCCGATCTCCTCCGTGAAGTCCGGCATCGTCGCCGAGGCACTCTTGTCCGCCGTGCCTTTGGGGTCATTGCATAGGGCGTTGTCCTGGCGTGATGAGTGGCATCGCACCGACATGACGTTCGATCCGGCGCCGACCTCGCTGACCTTGGGCGGTCCTGGTGAGGCCTCTGTGGCGACCTTCCGGCTCGTGATTGCTCCGGGGCAGACCGGTTCCGTGGTTGTTTCGGTCTGTGCCTCGCGCCTGCAGGGGTCCAGCTTCGACGCCGACTCCGGTGCCGCTCACGTCGACTGGAGCGAGGTGTTTGTCCAGTCGGTGGATCGCCGGCTTGAGCCGACCCTGATCGCAGGGCTGAATGACCTGCAGCACCTGCTTCTCACCGATCCCCAGGAGCCGTCCTCGGTCTTCGCCGCAGCCGGAACCCCCTGGTATCTCACGCTTTTCGGCCGCGACTCGCTCTGGGCGGCGCGCATGGTGTTGCCCTTCGGCACTGGGCTGGCGGCCGGGACGCTGCGGGCGCTGGCCAGACGCCAGGGTTCGGTGTTCGACAACGACCGCGCCGAGGCACCAGGGAAGATCCCGCACGAGCTGCGCCGGACGACATACGTCGACCCTTCCGCTGGCCTTGACCTGCCACCCCTCTACTACGGCACGATCGATGCCACGCCGCTGTGGATCAGCCTGCTGCGCGACGCGTGGAAGTGGGGTCTGGCTGACCGCCAGGTCGAGGCATTGCTGCCCAACCTGCAGGCCGCCACGCGATGGCTGACCGAGTTTGCGGCCCCGGACGACGACGGCCTGCTGAAGTACATCGACACCTCGGGCAAGGGACTGGCCAACCAGGGGTGGAAGGACTCCGGCGACGCGATCCGCTGGCGTGACGGTCACATCGCGGACGCGCCGATCGCGTTGTGTGAAGCGCAGGCCTATGCCGTCGAGGCTGCTTCTGCGGCCGCTGAGCTGTTCACCCACTTCAACCTCGAGGGATCCGGGGACCTACGCGACTATGCCGAGCAGATGCGTGCCCGGTTCCGTGATCACTTCTGGGTTGGCGCCCAGGGCGAGCAGTTCATCGGGTTCGCAGTGGACGGACACGGCCAGACCGTCGACGGCCTGGGCTCCAACATGGGTCACGTCCTGGGGACCGGTACCCTGAACGCCGAAGAGGTCGACCGGGTCGCCCATACCCTGACGTCGCGGGAGCTGCTGAACCGGTACGGCATCTGCACGCTGGCCAGTGACAACGTCGGCTTCAACCCCATCGGCTATCACACCGGCTCGATCTGGACCCACGACACAGCGATCTGTGCCTGGGGCCTGGCCCGGGAGGGCAAACGGGACGAGGCCACGCGCGTTGCCCAGAGCCTGCTGGCTTCGGCCGAGGCGTTCGACTACCGCTGGCCCGAGCTGTATGCCAGTGCCGGCGTCCTGGATCGTCCCGTTCCGTATCCGGCGTCGTGCCGTCCGCAGGCCTGGTCCACGGCGTCTGCGGCAGTCCTCATCTCGGTGGCGCTGGGGTTCGAGCCGGACGCGCCGGCTGGCAGACTCACTCTGCGGCCGGCGCGGCCGGCGGCATACGGGCAGATGACGGTCCGTGGACTGCGCTTCGCGGGGCGCGCTTTCGGCGTGTCTTGTGCGCCGGACGGCAGCACCGAGCTGCTTGACGCGCCGGACGATGTCGAGATCGTCATCCTCTGATCAGGGCACGTCATAGACTCGAAGGTCCGAGTCAGTAGGAAGGAAGACCACGCGCGTGAAGCTGCTGGAATCGATCAATGGTCCGCAGGACCTCAAGGCTCTGTCGGCGGACCAGATGCCGTTGCTGGCCGAGGAGATCCGGGCGTTCTTGGTTGACTCGGTCTCCAAGACGGGCGGGCATCTTGGGCCCAACCTTGGTGTCGTCGAGCTGACCATCGCCCTGCATCGGGTCTTCGACTCCCCGCAGGACTCGATCGTGTTCGACACGGGCCACCAGTCCTACGTCCACAAGCTGCTCACCGGCCGACGCGACGGTTTTGCCCAGCTGCGCAAGAAGGGCGGGCTCTCGGGCTACGCGAACCGGGCGGAGTCCGAGCATGACATCGTGGAGAACTCCCATGCGTCCACGGCGTTGTCCTGGGCAGACGGGATCGCCAAGGCGCGCCGCCTGCTGGGCCAGCGTCACCGGCATACCGTGGCTGTCATCGGGGATGGCGCACTCACCGGTGGAATGGCTTGGGAGGCCATCAACAACATCTCGGCCGACAAGGACCTCCCTCTGGTCATCGTCGTCAACGACAACGAGCGCTCCTACGCCGTGACGACGGGCGGGCTCGCCGACTACCTCGCGACCTTGCGGATGACGCGTGGCTACGAGCGCTTCCTGGACTGGGGCAAGAACACCCTGGTGCGCACGCCGGTCGTGGGCTCGGCGATGTACGAGACTCTGCATGGGATGAAGAAGGGCCTGAAGGACATCGTCGCGCCGCAGGGCATGTTCGAGGATCTGGGGCTGAAGTACCTGGGCCCGGTCGATGGTCATGACGAGCCGGCGCTCGAGTCGGCGCTACGCAAGGCTCGTGCATTCGGCGGTCCGGTTCTCGTCCATGTGCTCACCCAGAAGGGCCGCGGCTATGCGCCTGCCCGGCGCGACGAGGCCGACCGGTTCCATGCGGTGGGTGTCATCAACCCCGAGACCGGCCTGTCCTTCGACAAGGGCGGTCGTATCTGGACCGATGAGTTCAGCGACGAGATGTGCGAGATCGGCGCCGAGCGGCCCGACGTCGTGGGGGTCACCGCGGCGATGCTGATCCCGGTGGGTCTGGACAAGTTCGCGACTCGTTTTCCTGATCGAGTCTTCGACGTGGGAATCGCCGAGCAGCACGCCCTCACGATGGCATCCGGGCTCGCCTTCGGTGGTCTACATCCGGTGGTCGCCGTCTATGCCACGTTCCTCAACCGGGCTTTTGACCAGCTGTTGATGGATGCCGGGCTCCACAAGGCCGGTGTCACCGTGGTGCTCGACCGGGCAGGCGTGACCGGCACCGATGGTGCGTCCCACAACGGCATGTGGGACATGACGATCTGCTCGGTGGTGCCCGGGCTTCGACTGGCTGCGCCCCGCGACGGCAGCCAGCTGCGGCTGCAACTTCGTGAGGCGGTCGACGTCTCGGACGGTCCCACGGTCCTGCGTTTTCCCAAGGGTGACGTCGCCGACCCCGTTGCCCGGGTGCGCCGGCTCGGCAGCCTCGACGTCTTGCGCGAAACCGGCCCCGGCGCCGTGGATCTGCTGATCGTAGGTGTCGGTGCCATGGCTTCCACGTCGGTCAGCGTGGCCGAGAAGCTTGAAGCGCAGGGGTATTCGGTGCGCGTGATAGATCCCCGTTGGGTGCTTCCGGTCAGCTCCGAGCTGATCCGTGCAGCCGGCGATGCCAGGGCTGTTGCGGTGATCGAGGACAACCTGGTGTCCGGGGGTATCGGATCGGCGGTGACCTTGGCCATGAGTCAGGCCGAGTGCACAGCGGCGGTTCACTGCTACGGCATACCCAAGGAGTTCCTGGCTCACGCTTCGCGCAGCCAGGTGCTGGATCAGATCGGGCTGACCCCGGACGCCATTGCGACCTCGCTGGGCACTGCGCTAGCCCACCTCGCCGAGCACCGTCCCTAGGTTTGGAACGACCGGCACACCGTCCCTAGGTTTGGCAGGACGACCGGCACACCGTCCCTAGGTTTGGCAGGACGACCGGATCAGATGTCGCGGAAGGTCTCGATGGTCGCACCCAGAGCGTTGAGACGCTTGGCCAGGTCCTCGTAGCCGCGGTTGATGACGTAGACGTTGCGCAGGACCGACGTGCCCGGCGCCGCGAGCATCGCCAGGAGGATGACCACTGCCGGACGAAGCGCAGGCGGGCAGATGACCTCCGCGGCGCGCCAGTGGGTGGGTCCCGTGATCAGCACCCGATGCGGGTCAAGCAGCTGGACCTTGACGCCGACCTTGGTGAGCTCGGTGAGATAGATGGCACGGTTGTCATAGACCCAGTCGTGGATCATCGTCGTGCCGGTCGCGCTTGCCGCGATGATCGCGAAGAACGGCAGGTTGTCGATGTTCAGACCAGGGAACGGCATCGGGTGGATCTTGTCGGCAGGGGCGATGAGTGGGCCGGCGATGGTCATCAGGTCGACCAGGCGGGTCAGCCCGTTTGCGGAGCGGTACTCCTGTGTCATGAGGTACTTCATGCCCATGCCCTCGAGCAGCGCCAGCTCGATCTCCATGAACTCGATGGGCACCCGACGGATGGTGATGGCGGACTCGGTGACGACCGCCGCGGCCAGCAGGCTCATCGCCTCTATCGGGTCCTCTGACGGATAGAACTCCACGTCGACGTCAATGTCGCGTCGGCCGTGGATGGTCAGGGTGGTGGTGCCGATCCCCTCGATGGTCACTCCGAGCTTCCCGAGGAAGAAGCAGAGATCCTGGACCATGTAGTTCGGGCTGGCATTGCGGACAACGGTGGTCCCGTCATGCCGAGCCGCGGCCATCAATGCGTTCTCGGTCACGGTGTCGCCGCGTTCGGTCAGGATGATTGCCGAGCTGGGGCTGACCGAGCGGTCAACCTTGGCGTCGTAGAAGCCGTTCGAGGCGTTGACGTTGAGGCCAAATGCCCGCAAGGCGTTCAGGTGCGGGTCCACGGTGCGGGTGCCGAGATCACATCCCCCGACATAGGGCAAGCGGAACTCATCGAGCTCATGGAGCAGGGGCCCCAGGAACATGATGACGGTGCGGGTGCGGCGTGCGGCCTCGACGTCC
>Ga0209540_10003456_pt1 | contig 10759 bp, 7 predicted proteins | sample BarGraIncu01121A_FD_184501 | JGI IMG/M metagenome (GOLD analysis project Ga0209540, IMG submission 184501) | Arctic peat soil microbial communities from Barrow, Alaska - Barrow Graham LP Incubations 011-21A (SPAdes) (version 2) | ecosystem: Environmental > Terrestrial > Soil > Wetlands > Peat... | reverse complement strand
CACGAAGAGCGCCTTCCCGCCTTCGGCGCAGATCGAGCCTTCGGCTGCCTTGCCGGTCTCTTTGGAGATCTCGGCGATGACCACGATGCCTCCCAGGGCGGCAAAAGCGCGGGCTGCCTGGAGGCCGATCCCTTGCCCAGCCCCGGTGATGACGATCACCTTTCCGGCGCACTCGCCGGGTTTGAGACCCACCCCTTCATACAAAAGGGTTTTTATATCCAATGGATTTGCCATGCTGGCCCTCCGCGTGTTCGTTAAGTCGGAACTATCATCATTATATACTAACCTGGCTTCCTATATAAAATTCACCCAATGCCACTTCCGATCCCTGAAATATCATTGTATAATGATGCGATGATCTATCCTGGAGGTTGCGTATGCCCAATCCTACCCAAAAGCAAGCCATTGCCCTGAAAGCAAAATTGTTCCGCGGTTTCTCGGACCCATCGCGCCTGATGATCCTGGAGACGCTGCGCCTGGGTCCGATGACCGTGACGGAAATCGTGGCTGCGACCGGCCTCAGCCAGTCGAACGCCTCCAACCACCTGGGATGTTTGCGTGACTGTGGGCTGGTGAGCGTCGAGCAGAAGGGGAAATACGCCTGCTACCAGCTTAACGGTCGGAAAGTGGACCGCCTGCTTGCCCTGGCTGACGACCTGCTGGGAGAAACAGCGCGCCAGGTTTACGAATGCACCCGATATGCGATAGGAGATCCGCTAGATGAGCCAGCTTCAAACCATTGAAATCCCAGTCAAGGGGATGGACTGCACAGAATGTACGGTCCACGTCCAGCATGCGCTGGCGCAGCTTCCGGGGGTCGCGTCGGTAGAGGTATTCCTGGCGGCGGAGAAGGCCGTCTTGCAGGCCGTACCGGGCCGGGTTTCCCTGCCGGAGATCCGCAAGGCTGTATCGGACGCGGGCTATTCCGTCCCAGAAGCGGCTGCCTCCAAGCCTGAGGGGAACAGAATCAACAGCTTCACCCGCCCGGTGTTGACCCTGTTAGGGGTCGTTTTCGGGGCGGTCTTGTTCATCGTGGTATTCGGGGAGTGGTTGGGCCTGTTTGAAAAGATCACCGAGCGGGTGCCCTGGTATGCAGGCCTGGTAGTCGTACTTATCGGCGGTTACCCGGTTTTCCTGAACGTCATCCGGGCAACTCTCAAGAAGCAGGTGATCTCGCACACCCTGATGACGGTAGGGGTGGTGGCGGCCCTGGCGGTAGGTCAGTGGGCCACCGCGGCGGTGGTCGTCTTTTTCATGCGCATAGGCGATTATGCCGAGCGCTTCACGACCGAACGCGCCCGCCGGGCAGTCAAGGACTTAACCGTGATGGCGCCCCAGGAGGCGCGCGTCGAGCGCGACGGCCAGGAACTGCAGGTCCCGGTCGGCGAGGTGCGAGTGGGCGATCTGGTGGTCGTGCGGCCCGGCGAGAAGATCCCGGTGGACGGGGAGGTGGTGGCGGGCCAGGCCACGATCAACCAGGCGGCAATCACCGGCGAAGCAATGCCGGTCGAGGCCGGCCCGGGTTCCAGGGTTTATGCCGCTACCCTGGCCCAATTGGGCGGTTTGAGAATTCAGACAACCGCCTCCGGGCGGGACACCACCTTTGGACGGGTCATCCAGATGGTCGAGGAGGCTGAATCGCACCGGGCGGTGGTGCAGCGCGTGGCGGACCGCTTCTCAGGCTATTACCTGCCGGTGGTAGGGGGCCTGGCGCTGCTCACGTTCCTTTTGCGCCGCGATCCACTGGCGACCGCCGCGGTGCTGGTCGTGGCCTGCTCGTGTTCCTTTGCCCTGGCGACTCCCATTGCCATGCTGGCTTCCATCGGGGCGGGCGCCAGGCGCGGGCTGTTGATCAAAGGCGGTAAGTATCTCGAAACCCTGGCGCGGGCCGATGTTTTGTTGGTGGACAAAACCGGCACGCTTACCCTGGGACGGCCGGAAATCAAAGATGTCGTCCCGCTGGATGGGCTGCCGGAAGACCGCCTGCTGCTCCTGGCAGCTTCGGCTGAGCGTTTTTCTGAACACCCGCTGGCTGAGGCAGTCCGCCAGGCTGCCCGAACGCGGGGGCTGCACCTGCTGGAGCTTGAGGCTTTCCAGGCCATCCCCGGCGAGGGCGTATCGGCCAGGCTGGATGGAAGGACGGTCACGGTCGGCCGGAAGGGCCAGCTTGAAGGCGCCGCGGCCGAGCTGGCGGAGCGCCTGGAAAAGCAAGGGAAAACCCTGCTGTGGGTCACGCAGGAAGGACAGGCGGTCGGCGTGCTTTCGGCGGTCGATACCCTGCGGCCTGAAGTCCCGGCAGCTTTTGCCCGGCTGCCCGGCCTGGGGATCCGCCAGGTTGAGCTGCTCACCGGGGATAATGAGGCCAGCGCGGCCGCGTTAGCCGGCGCGCTGGGCGTCAGGTACCGCGCCGGCCTGCTGCCAGAAGATAAAATCGCCATCGTGAAGCAGTACCAGGCGGAAGGCCATGTGGTCGTGATGGTAGGGGATGGGGTCAATGATGCCCCGGCCCTGGCGCAGGCTGATATCGGGATCGCCATGGGCGCGGCGGGGAGCGGTGTGGCGGTCGAGGCGGCTCACATTGCCCTCATGCGCGAAGACTGGCAGTTGGTGCCCGGCATCCTGGAGATCGCCCGCCGGACGATGCGCGTGGTCAGGTTCAACATCGGTTTCACCATGGTCTACAACCTGCTGGGGCTTTCCCTGGCGGCGCTCGGTATCTTACCGCCGATCCTGGCGGCAGCCGCCCAGTCCCTGCCGGATATCGGCATCCTGGCCAATTCTTCACGCTTGCTAAAGCAATGATGATGCCTTTATTCGATCCCCGATTCCTGCCTGTTACCCCTGAAGAAGTCGCCGCCCGCGGATGGGACCGGCTGGACGTGATCCTGGTGACCGGCGATAGCTATATCGACAGCCCATTCATCGGGACGGCGGTGATTGGCCGCGTGCTCGAAAATGCCGGTTACCGGGTGGGCATTATCGCCCAACCGGCGGTCGATTCTCCCGCCGATATCACCCGCCTGGGAGAGCCGCGCCTTTTCTGGGGCGTCACCGGGGGGAGCGTGGATTCAATGGTGGCCAACACCACCGCCAATAAGTGGAGGCGTAAGAGCGACGACTACACTCCGGGCGGGCTGAACGATCGCCGGCCTGACCGGGCGGTGATCGCCTACGCCAACCTTATCCGTCGCTATTTCAAGCCCACCCGCCCGATCGTGCTGGGGGGCATCGAGGCTTCGCTGCGCCGCATTGCGCATTACGATTTTTGGTCCGACGCGGTGCGGCGTTCCATCCTGTTCGACGCCAAGGCGGAATACCTGCTTTACGGCATGGCCGAACAATCCGTGCTGGCCCTGGCCGCCGCCCTCAAGGCCGGCCAGGCGGTGACCGGCCTGCGCGGGCTGTGCTACATCGCCAAACAACCGCCGGCGGGTTACCTCGAGCTCCCGCCTTACGAGAACGTTGTGGCCGACCGGCTGGCCTTTATCGACATGTTCCACGCCTTCTATCGCAACAATGATCCGTTGACGGCACGGGGGCTGTTCCAACGCCACGCCGACCGCTGCCTGGTGCAGAACCCGCCGGCGCCTTATCCATCTCAGGCTGAGCTGGATGCGGTCTACGGCCTGCCTTTCCAGCGCGCCCAGCACCCTTATTACGAAAGCCAGGGGCCGGTCAAAGCGCTCGAAACCATCCGCTTCTCGATCAGCACCCACCGCGGCTGCTACGGCGAATGCAACTTCTGCGCCATCGCCGTCCACGAAGGGCGCACGGTGCGTTGGCGCAGCGAGGAGTCGATCCTTGCAGAAGCTGAGGCCCTCATCCGCCTGCCCGGTTTTAAGGGCTATATCCAGGATGTGGGCGGGCCGACTGCCAATATGTACGGCTTCGAGTGCCGGAAAAAACTCGCCAGTGGGGCCTGCGAGGATAAGCGCTGCCTCTACCCGGTGGTGTGCCAGGCGCTCAGGACCGATCACAGTCCCCAGCTCAAGCTGCTGCGCGCCTTGCGCGCCATCCCCGGCATCAAGAAAGTCTTTGTCGCCTCCGGCCTGCGCTACGACCTGCTCCTGGACGACCAGGCCCATGGCGATGAATACCTGGTGGAGATCGTCACCCATCACGTCTCCGGCCAGCTTAAGGTGGCGCCCGAGCATAGCGAGAACCACGTGCTGGCCCGGATGGGCAAACCGGGGCAGGACGCGCTGCTGCGCTTCAAGCGGCGCTTCGACGACCTTTCCAGCCAGGCGCATAAAGATCAGTTCCTGACCTATTACCTGATCGCCGCCCACCCGGGCTGTACCGAGGCAGACATGCTGCGCCTGAAGCAGTTTGCCAGTCAGGAGCTGCACATTGCCCCCGAGCAGGTGCAGATCTTTACCCCCACCCCCTCGACCTATTCGAGCCTGATGTATTACACCGGGTTGGATCCTTTCTCCCGCCAGCCGCTTTTCGTCGAGAAAGACATTGCCCGCCGGGAGCGGCAAAAAGAAATCGTGACCAGCAAGGCTCCGGCTCAGGAGCGGGGTAGGCCGGCTTCCGGGGAAAAACGCCGCCCACCAGACCGCCAGGACCGGCGGGGAAGCCGGAAATAGCCATGGCGCTAGCCATGTACCACCTGTTTGCCGTCACCGCTCCCGGACTGGAGGCGATTACCCAACAGGAGCTGGCAACGTTGGGCATCCTGTCTTCTTCCCGGCTCATCACCCCTTCGGGTGTCCCGAAGCGGGTCCGGCCGGTACCGGGAGAGCCGCCCGACCCGCTCACCCCTTCGGGTGTACCTAAGGGCATGTCGCTGAAGAGCGTCAGGGACACCCGAACCCGCTTCGGGTGCCCGAAGGGGCAGGTGAGTGAAGAGGCCGGGGGGATCGCCTTCGAAGCCGGGCTGGACGGCCTTTACCGGGCAAACCTCCACCTGCGCACCGCCAGCCGCATCCTGGTCCGGCTGGGCGAGTTCTACGCGGCGGCTTTCAGCGAGCTGCGCAAAAAGGCGACCCGCCTGCCCTGGGAGGAATACCTGCAGCCCGGCCAGCCGGTCGCCTTGCGGGTCACCTGTCACAAATCCCGTCTCTACCATTCGGACGGGGCCGCTGAACGCATCGCAGGGGCCATCAGTGACCGGTTAGGCCGGCCTGTGGACCTGGTTAAGTTCGAAGAAGGCGCCCCACAGTTCGCGCTGGTAGTTGCCCGCCTGGTGCATGACCGCTGTACAATCAGCCTGGATACGTCCGGGGCGCTGCTCCACCGGCGAGGCTACCGCCTGGAAACGGCTAAGGCTCCCTTGCGGGAGACCCTGGCGGCCGGCATGCTCCTGGCTTCCGGCTGGGACGCGGCTTCCCCCTTGATCGATCCCTTCTGCGGCTCGGGTACCATCCCCATCGAAGCTGCATTAATGGCGCGCCGCATCGCCCCCGGGAAAAACCGGCGTTTCGCCTTCATGGATTGGCCCAACTTCGATCCTGCCCTCTGGCAGGCGCAGCTTGACGCAGCCATCGCCTGCGAGCGACCCTCCCCGGCGGCCATCACCGCCTCCGACCGCGACGCGGGGGCCATCCGCATTGCCCAGGCCAATGCCGGACGCGCCGGCGTGCTGGAAGATATCCAGTTTTCGTGCCGCGCTTTTTCGGCCATCGAGCCGCCGGCAGGCAGCGGCTGGATCGTCACCAACCCGCCCTACGGGGTGCGGGTCAGCCCGGCGCACGACCTGCGCAACCTGTATTCTCAACTGGGCAGCGTGCTCCACTCGCTCTGCCGCGGCTGGCACGCCGGGGTGCTGTGTTCGAGCGATTACCTGATGGGCCATGCCCACCTGCACCTGGACGGTTCCCAATCCTTTATCAATGGGGGGATCCCGGTCAAATTGTTTACCGGTATGGTCCGGTAAGCGTATTTTTATATTCGCTGCGTGCTCCTACCGATCAGCTCGTCCTGTTCTTCTGGCGGGAGATCGATGAAGCGGGCGCTGTAACCCGCCACGCGTACCAGCAGGTGGGGGTATTTCTCAGGATGCGCCCGGGCGTCGATCAGGCTTTCGGTGTCCACCACCGAGATCTGCATTTCCATGATCTTCAGGTTGACGAAGGCTTTCAGGAAACCGATGAAGGCCTGGCGGTTTTCAGGGGTCTGCACGATCGCCGGGTCGAAACGCAGGTCGAGTGAGCTGCCATCCGGCGAGGTGCTGAAGTCGATGTGACTCAATGATTTGAGGATGGCGGTGGGTCCCAGGCGGTCGGTGCCCCAGGTCGGGTTGAGGTTGCGGGTCAGCATTTCGCCGGCCAGGCGGCCGTCGGCGGTCGCTCCATCCCTTTCACCCATCCACAGGTTGCAGATAAAGGAATAGAGGGCAAGCTGCCAGCGGCCCCCACGCGCGTTGCGGTGAGGAGCCAGCTCGGCATACAGCCTGTCGGCGACCTCGGTCGACAGCGAATCGACTTCCGGGAGGTCGTTGCCCCACTTGGGGGCGGCCTGGAGCTGCTGGCGGACCTTTTCGTAGCCTTTGAAGTTGGCCCGTAAAGCTGCCAACAGGGTCTCCATCGAAAAGGCCCGGTCCTCGAAGACCAACCGGCGGATGGCAGCCAGGGAATTGACGATATTGGGCAGCCCGGCCACCACGCAGCCGGTCAGGTTGTAACGCGCCCCTCCGGCGCACACGTCTTTCGCTTTGGCCAGGCAGTCGTCGATAAACAGCGACATGAGCGGATAGCGCCGGTACTTGCAGTGCTCCTGGTCTGCCCGGTTAACCGCCGCCACCATCCAGTCGAACACCTGGTGGACCTGGGAATAAAAGGCGTTGAGTACCTCATCGAAGCTGGCGAACCTTTCCGCCGGCGGGGTGGCTGCTCCCAACAGCTCACCGTTGAGCACCGAGTGGCCCTGGTTGAGGGCCAGTTCGAGCAAGAGGGGTAGGTTGACGAAGACGCAGCTCGGGTGGAAGGCCTCGCGCCCCGGGATGGTATGCTCGTAACAGCAGGAGCAGATGTAGTCGCGCGCGTCGCCTAACGAGCGCTCGTGGCGCAGCATGGCCGGGATCAGGGCTTCATCATTGACCACCGGGAAGCCCAGGCCACTGGCGATGTAGTTGACGGCGGTCTGCCAGAAGCGCTCGGGAGCGTTCTTGTAGAGGCGCAGCGAAAGGTACGGCGCCGGCATGTTGATGCGCAGCGAGGCTTCCATGATCAGCTCGGTCAGATCGTTGAACCCATCCTGCCCGGCTGGTGTGATCCCGCCCAGGCTGGACTGGCTGCCCACGGTAAACTTCTGGTGGGGGGTGTAATAGTTCTCGTGGCAGAAAGACAGCAGGAATTGCTCCATCAGTTCCAGAGCCTGCGGGCGGGTCAGGCGGCCTTCCCTCAGGTCGCGCGCGTAATACGGGTATAAGAACTGATCCAGGCGTCCCAATCCCAGGCCGCCCCCCGGCACACAGCCGCCCATCTCGAGCGTCACCAGGACGTAAACGATGAAGTACGATTGGAGGGCTTCGCGGAAGGTCTCAGCCGGATGTAAAGGCACGCGCTCCAGGACGGCGGCCGCGGTGCTGAGTTCCTGCGCCCAGGCTTTATCACTTGTTTCCCGGGCCAGGCGTTCGGCTTCCACCCGGTGGAGCTCGGTGTAGCGCAGCACCGATTCGCACGACATCAAGGCGGCCTCGTAGAAGCGGTCGACTGCCGGGTCTGGGTTTCCCGAGCGGGCGCGCGTCTGGCGGTATTCTTCTATCCGTTTGCGGAAGCCGGCGATCCCCTGGCTCAAGATATATTCCAACCCAGGGGTGATGTGGCCGTCGAAGCACGGCCCGCCAAAAACGCCGAACCGATCCAGGCGCTGTCCGGTTTCGTCCATCGTCTTCCTGCCCTGGATTCCGTATTTGTCCGCCACCAGGGCGGGATACATCAGGTTGAAAAAGAAGGAATTTTCCCCGCCCAGCAGCAGGGTGTCATCCATGATCTCGACGTCGCAGCGCTCGACGATGTACCGCAGGGCCTTCGCCCGCGCGATGGAAGGGTCGAACGCCTCGTTTTCAAGGTAGATCCTCCTGGCTTCCATGGCCAGTTGGGTATAATGAGCCGGCTCGCTTTTTTTCAGGCGGCTGAGCTGGACGCGCCGCTCGCGCAGATGGGCGCTCAGCGGGGTGCTGCAGTCAGGCCCCAGGTAGCTGGGGCGGAAATAGGGTTCATCTGGCAGGCGGTCGACGATGGATGCGGTGGTCTCTTCGAGCATCAAGCCCTCTTTTAAGAAGATAGAATTTAGTGCGATCCTCATTTTAACCCATTTTGAATTGGTTTATAAATTGGATTCCATATAAAAATAACTGAGACTGTTCCGCGAATTGTCATTGCGATGGCGGATCAAAGAGTTGCAGTCCGTGTGCAGGCGGACAGCGCAGATTGTTTATCCCCGCAGCTTGCGATCCATTTGACTGGAGACAACCGCCGCTTCAGGCAGCTCGAAAGCCATCGTTTTTCAATTGGGAGATATTGTCAGGCTATTTGGATGCTTATTATTTGATGAAAGTTGGAATAATCCATAACTGACTGAGAGAATGCTGGCACACAATGTGAGGAACAAACCTGGCCCGAGATTTATGTAATACGAATTTTGGACGAACTGCGGAGGATTCATAAAATAGGTTTTCAGAAGAATGCCCGTATACACTCCCCACCCTAATCCAATAGCCATCGCCAGAACCGAGATTATTTTGGCAAAATTTCCAGAATTTATGAGGCTGGCAGCCAAGATTAATCCACCGGTCAAGTAGAGCAGCCTTTCATCAGCGCCTTTAAAACGCTCCACGGTTAAACCCGTTACTACCGATGCCAAGGGGAAAAAGGCCCCGGCTAAGAATAAACAACCTGAAAGGATGAAAAAAATGCGACCTTTGTGAGACATATCTCCTCCTTTTCCAAACTCAGTTAGATATTCATTGAGTAGGTTGTGAAATAAGTCAAAATATTCACGCAGGCAAGCAGCAGTCAAAATAGCCAGTCTCTCACTAGCCCGATCCATGACTTTGGCAGCAAAAACGGTTTGCATCTCCTCTTCAAACTCAGATCGGAACTCGATCGGATAGAGTTTGAGAAGAGTTACAAAGACGCGGATGAAAAAGCCGGTTCGGTTCATATTGCTTCTTGGGGGAGACGTTGGTTAGCTGCCTGAATAAGCATATGCAAGCGTTTGGTTTCAGCAAACAGGATACTCCGTCCAGTATGGGTCAACTTATATTGTTTGCGAGGGCGGCCAGTCTCATCCTGTTCTTCCATTGCGACCCGTTCGATCCACTCTTGTTCTAATAATCGTTTTAATGAGGTATATAGCGTGCTTACGCTGATTAGTAATCGACCACCACTTAGCTGCTGAATATCTTTCAAAATTGCGTAACCGTGCCGAGGTCGAGGGAACAAACTTAGGAGAATATAAAAAGTTTGTTCACTGAGAGGCAAGTTGGGGTGAGTATCAGGTGGCAGAGTCATAAGTTTCCCGATCTTATATCACTATATGATATATCATTAGTTGATATATTAGCACTAATAATTTCATAAGTCAAGTAGCTTTAAAATAATTTTGAATATAGAATTAAGGTTTGACAAGCCATTAGCATGTGACCGCGGCGAAACAGGTGCGAGATTGCCACGGCGCTGTGGAACGACATCCTAGCACCTCGCAACCCTTACAAGGGTCGTGGCCCTGGCACCGCCCGCCACTATAGTCCCCGCAGCGCAGCGGAGTGGGAGGGCAGGTGTGACAAATATTGATGAAGAAGCTGAGTAGTTAAGAAAATATTGATATGACGACATTCTGGGATAGCCTGCCGCGCGAGCGGCTGTTGTTAGATGCCTCCGTCTGGTCCGCTGATTTCACCCACCTGGCGGATGAATTCCGGCGGGTGGACGGCTGCGTCGACCTGTATCATTTCGACGTCAGCGACGCGCATTTCGTGCCTGGCCTGCTGTTCTTCCCCGACCTGGTCGCCAGCCTGCGACCGCTGACCTCCAGGCCCTTTCACGTCCACCTGATGGTGGAGAACCCCCTCAGCCTGGTCGACGATTTTGCCCGCGCCGGGGCTGACCTGGTGACAGTGCACTGCGACCTTGGCCCCCTGGCTGGCCCGGCCATCCGGAAAATCCGGGACGCCGGCGTGAGCGCCGGCCTGGGTTTCAGCCTGGGAGCTGCTCCCGAGCAGGTCTTGCCTTTCCTGGGACAGATCGACCTGGTCCTGTTGATGGGGACGCCCATGGGGGTTAAAGGGCAGGACCTTTCGCCCCTGGCCTGCCCGCGCATCGAGCGGATGCGCGCCTTGTTGAAAACCAACGGGTATGCGGACAGGATCAAGATCGAGGTGGATGGGGGGATCCGGCGCGAGAAAGCGCCGTCCCTGCGCGCCGCGGGAGCAGACCTGCTGGTGCCGGGTTCCCTGCTCTTCAAAAGCCAAGATTTGTCGGGAACGTCTGCCTGGCTGCATGGGCTTCCCTCACCCTGACAAGGACCGTGGCCCTGACCACCTGCCCCTTTACCCCTAAGGAAGTGCTCTGGCCGAGCCAGAGCAGGCGGAAATCGCGCAGTTGTAAGACGCTCTGCATCGGGTTAGAACGTGAGGTTGTCATTTTTTATGAACAAAATCTTCTTACTGAGCTCGCTTGGGGAGCAGGTTGACCACCAGCACAATCACCCCGGCGCCTACCAGCAGGAGGGGCCAGATTATCTGGTTGTTGGCGCCAAGCGTCAGCATTACCAGCCCGACCACCGCCATAACCACCGCCGGGTATTTCGC
>Ga0209540_10003454_pt1 | contig 10761 bp, 9 predicted proteins | sample BarGraIncu01121A_FD_184501 | JGI IMG/M metagenome (GOLD analysis project Ga0209540, IMG submission 184501) | Arctic peat soil microbial communities from Barrow, Alaska - Barrow Graham LP Incubations 011-21A (SPAdes) (version 2) | ecosystem: Environmental > Terrestrial > Soil > Wetlands > Peat... | reverse complement strand
AGACCACCGACAGCGAGGGGCTGAATCTGCAAGCACAGATTGATGTCCTTAAGCAGACCACCGACAGCGAGGGGCTGAATCTGCAAGCACAGATTGATGTCCTTAAGCAGACCACCGACAGCGAGGGGCTGAATCTGCAAGCACAGATTGATGTCCTTAAGCAGACCACCGACAGCGAGGGCTGGCTGATCCAGCAAGATCGGCAACAAACAGCCCTGATACACGATCTGGCCGAGCTAACCACTCAACTCGCCTTGAAAAGCCGGGCTTTGTCTGATCTGGAGCAGCGGCTCGCCCATCTGGAGGGGACGCAGCCGCCCGCGCAGGAGGCAGTGTGAAGCACCTACCCAGGATCGCTCTCTTCAGCCCGTTGCCGCCCTCACAGACCGGGATCGCCGACTATTGCGCGGAACTGCTCCCTGAACTGTCCAAGCATCTGAACATCACCATTTTCACCGACGAGCCCGCGATCGTGGATGAACCACTGCGGCGTCGTTTCCCGGTCTACGAGACGGGATCCTACGCGCCCCGGCGCTGGGATTTCGACCTGGCCCTCTACCACATGGGAAACAGCGCCTTTCACGACGCCATGTACCGGGTCTTTCTGCGCTATCCGGGAGTCGTAGTGCTGCATGATTACGGGCTGCTCCAGTTTATGGCCTACAGGACGTTCTCGCAAGGCGACCTCATTGGGTATTTGCGCGAGTTCGGCTATGCCCTCGGCGTCGAAGGAGTGTACTCGCTGCGTGACAGTCTGATGCACAGCCGCCCCTACGCGTTCACGGCATCCCTCAACAACCGCCTGCTGGACCTGAGCCTGGGACTTATTGTGCACAGCCAGTATACACGCAACCAGGTGTGGCAACACTCTCCTCGATTGCCGGTCGAAGTCATCCGGGCGCCGATCACGCAGGGCCACATCGCGCACCCATACCAGGTCCCTGGGTGGCCGGCCGATGCCGTCATATTGGCCAGCGTTGGCCAGGTAACGGCCGCCAAGCAGCTAGACCAGGCGCTGCGGGCGTTCAAACGCCTACTCGAAACTGCGCCGCAAGCGCGCTACCTGGTAGTGGGAGGATGGCTCCCGGCCGAGGTAAATCCTCCCCTCCTCATCGAGCAGCTTGGCCTGGGGGACACTGTCCACTGTACGGAACGCATCGAAAATATACCGGAGTTCGTGGACTGGGTTGCCACCGCGGACATCGTCGTGAACCTGCGCAACCCAACGGTTGGCGAAACGTCGGCCGCGGCCCTGCGCGCCATGGCGGCCGGGCGGCCACTCATTGTCTCGGATCACGGCTGGTACGCGGAGTTGCCGGAAGATAGCTGTATCAAAGTTCCACCGGCCGACGAGGAGGCGTTATATGTCGCAATGCGGCGGTTGGTCAGCGAGCCAGCGTTGCGCCAGGCAATGGGAGCCAGGGCTGCGCATCACGCGGCCGAAATGCACTCTCCTGCCAGCGCGGCTGAGGCATACGCGCGCTTCATTGGGCAGGTGCTCTCAAATCTGGACCGCCGGTTAATTGAGCGAAGCCGATGAGTCTGCCCGCGCCACTGGCGATCGTGGTCATCGTTGGGGCCGGCCTGTTGCCCGGTCTGCTGACACTCTACCTCTGGGATACGCGGCGCATGCTGCGCGGACCAGAGCTTATCTTTGCGGCGCTCAGCCTGGGCCTGCTTGGCTTGGGCTGGGTCGCGCTCACCCTGGCTGAGCTAGGTTGGTTTTCGCTCGGCCTGTTGGCGTTGGTCTGGCTGGTCGGCATCCTGGCATTGGGCGGAATGTCTCTGCGGCGGCTCCAGCGCGGTCGTGATCCCACACGCGGCCAAGTCGAACGAGCGGTCGGACCAGAAGTAGCGCCGTCCTTAAAGGCCACCTGGTGGGAACTGGCCATCTTGATCCTGTGGCTGGTGGCAGCCGGCTGGCTCTTTTTCAGGCCGCACGAGTCTATCGTCGGCGCCGCCGACGCCGGTGTGTACATCAGCCAGGGCGCAAACATCGCGCGTACGGGCAGCATCCTCTATGAGGATCGAACGCTCGCACAGATAGGCCCGGCGCTTTACCCCGCGCTTCTGCGGCTCCTGCCCCCGACGGAGGCAATGCCCTACTACCTGTTCCCCGGGTTCTATGTCCCAGGCGAGCCGCCAGGCCAGGTGATCCCTCAGTTTTATCCTTTGCATCCGGTATGGCAAGCCGTGGCCTATGCGCTGGGCGGCATACGTGTTGAGCTGCTGATCACCCCGCTGTGGGCGCTGCTGGGCTGTCTGGCCGTATACCTGACCGCTCGCCAGCTGTGGGGGCGGCAGGCCGGCTTGTTGGCCCTGTTTGGCCTCTCTGCCTGCGCACTACAAATCTGGTTTGCCCGCTACCCAACCACCGAGATGTTGACCCAGTACCTGTTCTGGACATGTGCGTGGGCTTTCGGCGCCTGGATTGGGGGCAGAGAGCCACGCCGGCTCTGGGCAGCAATGGCCGGCCTCGCCCTTGGCGAGGTGTTCCTCACCCGCATCGACATCTACTTTTTGCTCGTGGCGCTGCCCCTGACGGCGCTGTGGCTCCGCTGGAGCGGAAATTGGCGGCGGCAGGATTGGTGGTTTTTCCTGCCGGCAGGGCTACTAGCCGCGCAGTCTCTCGTTCACGGCGTATTTCTGAGCGCGGGCTATTTCTTCGATTTGCTCCATTATGCACGGACGCTGATCGGACGCTATCTGGTCCTCCTCGCGGGGTTGCTCGTGCTCGGCGCGGCGACGTTGGTAGTGCTCGATCGGCGCAGGGATTGGCAACGACAACTTGCCGGTTGGCTCACTGCCCAGCACCAACTCTTGTCGGCAGGCAGCGCGTTGCTGGTCATCGGTCTGGCCGGCTACGGCTACTTCCTGCGGCCGCGCATGGGAATGGCCACCCTCATACCCTATTGGTATGCCGGCGGCCAGATACCTAACTTGGACTACGAGAACCTCTTGCGCCTCGGCTGGTACCTTTCGCCACTGGGCCTGGCTCTGGGGGTGGCTGGCATCGGCTGGCTGCTCGTCAAGGGCGTGCAGCGCCGCACGGTCCTGATATTGGGTGCCGGGCTGTTCTTCTCGTGCTTCTACCTGTGGCGCATCCAGGCCAACCCTCATCAGGTATACACGATGCGTCGCTATGTGCCGGTCGTCGTGCCATTCTTTACACTTGCCGGCGCTTATTTGATCGACTGGCTGTGGCGCCACCTGAGACGCAATGTACGCTGGGTAAGCGGGGGGCTGGCATTGGCCTGGCTGGTGGCTCTGCTACTATCGGCGCGCGGTTTCGTGAGCCAGGTAGATAACCGCGGCATCATTGCTCAGATGGACGCCCTCAACGCCCAGCTCAGGCCGCACTCCGTGCTGATTTTCGGCGATCCTGCCCCCGTAGGCAGCGGCGATTTCATAGGCACGCCTCTGCACTTTCTGTATGGGCAAGACGTATTCACGCTCCGCGATCTCCAGGCGCTGGATAGGGAACGTCTGGACCAAACCCTGGATCGCTGGCAGGCGGAAAAACGCGCCATCTATTGGATCACCGGAACGAGCCCGGAACAATGGCCTTTGGCGAGTTGGCAACTCTGTGATATTATACGCTATAAAATTGAAACGGTTGCTTTGGAAGGTACGTACGACCGGCGTCCCGCGGCGCTGATCTCATCCTCGTGGAGCGGCGAGATTGCCACGATACAACGCATCTGTGGAGGGTAAGAATTATGCCCGTTGACAACCAAGCGGCCCACAACCCAGCGCAGGAGGAATTGCCGGACGGGTTCTTTGAGATCCGCGACCCTCAGGTAGACCTGGGAAATATCATGGCGCAAATACGCCAGCGAATTCAGGAGCGCCGCCGGGCGTATGGCTATGAAACGCGCACCTTTCCGGCTTTCGGGACGGCTGCACACCTGGGCGAGGCCGACGATATCAAGTTCGACTCTACTCTCTACCACCACCTGCGCGTGGTCAACGAGATCTATGCCAATGCGGAGACCGCCCCCAACCTCTCTCCATCCCCGGCAACGCGTGTTCCCGTGCTGGGGCGTCTGTGGCAGGTGATCCGCTTTCAAGCGCATAGCCTGGTCCTTTTCTACGTTAATCGCGATATTGCCTGGCAGGTCAATGTCGACCGCCACATCATCAGCACTCTGAACCGACTGGCTGCTTTGACGCAGGAACAACAGCGCGAGATCGCTGCTCTGCAGGCACAACTGGTCACCCTTCAAGCTGCCGAACGCAGGATAGCCGAATGCGAATAGCCGTCGTCGTGCCACGCTACGGTCGTGAGGTGCTCGGCGGGGCCGAGTCCCTGGGACGCGGGTTTGCAGAAGAGGCCGCCCGGCAGAAATGGTCGGTAGAAGTGTGGACGACCTGCGCACAAACTCATTACACCTGGGAAAACTACTACCCGGCAGGCTCTGAAAACGCAGACGGTGTAATAGTCCGTCGCTTCCCGATCACCGGCTGGGACCCCGGTCGCCGCGCCGCACTCGACATCAAACTGAACACACTGGGTACAATGAGCGCGCAGGAGCAGTACGCATGGCTGGAGAGCGGACCACACAGCATCCCGCTCTACGAGCATGTGGCCCACCACGCGGCCGAGTTCGATGCGGTGATAGCCTTGCCGTATGCAACGCCGTTGGTCCACTACGCAGCCTGGGCGGCGCCCGAACACGTCGTCCTGTGCCCTTGCCTGCACGATGAGCCATACGCATACATGGAGCCGACGCGCCTGTTGCTGCGGGGCGTCTGGGGAGTGATGTTTAACTCACCCGAGGAAGCCGATCTGGCCACCGCACGCCTAGGCATGCGCCTGCGCCGCTACGCAGTGCTGGGCGGCGGAGCAACATTGAGCGAGCCGTCGCGGCCGACAAACCCTGCCTCCCTTCCTTATTTGTTGTATGCCGGACGGCTAGAGGGAGGCAAGAACGTTGCCTTACTGTATGAGTACGTACAACGGTACTGGGATGAAGGCGGTCGGGTCAGGCTGGTAATCCTGGGCAGCGGTCCTTTGACGCCGCCGGCCCATGCCGCGTTCGATTATCGCGGTTTTGCTTCAGAAGACGAAAAAGCCACTGATTGTGCGTCTGCCCTGGCCCTGTGCCAGCCGTCTCTCAACGAAAGTTTTTCCTTCACTATCATGGAGGCATGGCTGGCCGGCCGGCCGGTATTAGTCCACGCCGATTGCCCGGTAACGCGCGGACACGTGCGTCGCAGTTCGGGCGGCCTGTGGTTCCGCACCTACGAGGAATTTGCCGCAGCCGTAGACTGGCTGCTGGCTAATGAAAGACTGGCGGATCGGCTAGGTGCTAACGGCCACCAGTATGTGCTTCATAACTACACCTGGCCAGCGATCATAACTCGTTTCGAGGTGATGATAAGGCATTGGCAGCAACTTGCCTGACTTTTCCAGGAAATGGCCAAGCAGTATGAGCAAGCCAGTACTACACCAGGTCAGCGTGGGCGCGACGATAGGCGACGCGATTACCGACCAGGCCTTCATGTTGCGGCGTTGGCTGCGAGAGATGGGCTTCGTCTCGGAAATCTTCGCCGAACACATTCACCCGGAGCTTGAAGGCGAAGTTCGCCCGATAGCGACTTACCGCCCACGCCCGAACGAACGTCTGGTAATCTACCATCACAGCATCGGTTCCCCGACGGCTGATCTTCTTATGGATCTCCCGGTGCAACTGCTCCTCATCTATCACAATATCACCCCGCCAGAATTCTTCGCCTCTATAGATCCAGAGCTGACCAGGCAAATGGTGGTGGGCCGGCAGCAGTTGGAAAGGCTTTGCCGGCACACGGTGCTGGCGTGCGGTGTCTCGGCATACAACGAAGCGGAATTGCGGGCAGTGGGTTTTGGGCGAACCTCCGTGCTGCCGCTGGCGTTGAACGAGAGCGAATACAGGGTCGCGCCTGATCCGCTTGTGATGAGCCGTAATCCAAAGCAGGGGCCATGTCTGCTCTTTGTAGGACGCAGCGTGCCTAACAAAAGGCAGGAAGACCTGATCAAACTGCTCTACTTCTACCGGCGCATCGAGCCATCCGCCCGCCTGGTTCTCGTGGGCAGCGACTGGATGCCGGCCTACAGTCGCTGGCTGCGAGATCTGGCTATGGACCTGGGGATGGCAGACGACGTGTGCTTCACGGGTTACGTGACCCAACAACAAATGGTTAGTTACTATCGCCTGGCTGATCTTTACGTCTCAATGAGCGAACATGAAGGCTTTGGCAAGCCCTTTATCGAAAGCATGTACCTGGGACTTCCCATATTGGCCTATGCGGCAGCCGGGGTGCCAGATACCCTCGGCCAGACGGGTATTCTATTTCGGGAAAAAAACTACGAGGCAGTAGCGGAACTGATCGACATCTTGATGCACGATAAGCTTCTCCGAGTGCGGATCGTCGCGCGACAACAGGAGCGGGTGCAGGTATTCCTGGAACCGGCCGTGCGCAAAACCTGGGAGGCAATCATCAGCGACCTCGGGATCGGAGAACAGGCCGGCCCAACCAACAAACAGGGAATAAGTTAATGAAACACACCTTCCTACAGTATATCTGTTGTCCACTTTGTGGCGGAGCGCTCGAATCTCGGGAAGACGAGATTCATGACGAGCTTATCGTCGAAGGCGTGCTCAGATGTGCGCACTGCGCGGTCGAATACGCTGTACACAAGGGCATGCCGAATTTGATAGCTCAGAACGGATGGGGGCAATCTAAGGAGCCCGAAATGCAGGGCTGGGTTAATCTGTGGGCCAAGAAAGGGATGTATGGCCCCGACAATTACATGCAGGACAGTTTGAAGCTGCCTTATATCGGTGGAATCTGGCAAGATACAGCCCGCTGGTTCGATATCGTGCTCGATGATCTCAAATTGACCGGGAAGGAGACTATCCTGGACCTGGGTGCAGGGCAGGGCTGGGCCTCGCGCTACTTTGCGGAGAGGGGCTGCACGGCCATCGCCATGGACGTTGTAGATGATGAACGGTTGGGGTTGGGACGATCATGGGCCATCATGGAACACGCTGGGGTGTATTTCGAGCCGATTTTAGGCGATGGGGAGAACATGCCTTTCTACCCCGGCACGTTTGACCTGGTTTTTCTATCATCCTCCTTGCATCACTTCGCGAAGATCGAGCGTGTGCTCCAGGAGATCTACCGCGTGCTCAAACCGGGTGGACGGATCATTGCCGCGCCGGAACCCTCTATTGCGTTTTCTCTTCCTGAACGCGCGGCTATACACGATATCGACGAGGTACGTGAGGGCATCACCGAGCGCAGGCTCAAAGTAGGACAATTCAGATGGGCCTTCTGGAGAACTGGTTTTCGCGGCATTCAGATTGATACCTTCGAAACGTATCGCGCTGCTCCCATGCAACTCTACTCCTGGATTATGGCTGCTCGGCACAATCATTTGCGGTCTCCGGCTCTCAGGCCATCACTAAAACCTGTGACATGGCTTGTCTACAAGGCTGCCCTTCTATTACCACCCAGGCTCGCAGGCCAGCTAGCCTTGATGGTCAACGGCGGTAGCCTGTACTTGCGGGCCACTAAGCCGGCCAAGCATAGAGACAATGGCCCATCCAATGCAGGAGCGGCCCATGGCACACCTACGGGCTAAGGCTCGCTTCGCGCTCCGATTCGCCACGGCTGCGTTTGGGCAGTGGAAATGGAGCGATGACGAGTTATTATTGCGCCGACTGCGAAGGCCTGGAGCATTACAATAGCGCGTTGCGGGGGGAAAGACCACGCGCAGGAGGGTGCTCAACAGCTTCCTCAGGTCGCAAGAGTACCGAGTAGTCTATGGGATATCCCTGGGTCCACGCGACGCGTTGCACATTGCCCGCCTGAAGCTGGTGCACGAATGCCTGCCACCAGCGCGCAAAATCGTCGACCTGGGTGGTGCGTCCAATGCGGACCAATCAGAAGGGGCGCTCCTGGCAATGGGCCATCCGCATCGCCCTTGCGAGGTGCTCATTGTTGACTTGCGGCCCGTGAAGCGGGTGACCGGCATCACCGGCGCGGAATCCGCGCCGGTTTACGCCAGCGACGACGGTGCACAAGTCAGTTACCTGTATCAATCAATGGCGCAGCCACTGCCCCTAGAGGGTGGCAGCGCCGACATGGTGTTCTCCGGCGAAAGCATCGAACATGTGACCGAGACAGAAGCCGCCTTGATCTGTGAAGAAGCCTTCCGCATTTTGAAGCCGGGCGGCCATTTCTGCCTGGATACGCCGAACGAGGCGCTCACGCGCCTCGAGTCGCCCAATAAGTACCTGCATCCCGAGCACCGAAAGGAGTACCAGGTCCCGGAGCTGAGGGCCAAGCTCGAACGGGCAGGCTTCGAAATAGTGGCCGGCAAAGGGATATGTCCGATGCCTGAGACGCTGCGCACCCACCGCTTTGACAGCAGTGAACTCATCACGAATTGCAGGCTGTCGGAAACACCTGAAGAAGGATATCTCTTCTATCTGCACGCGATGAAGGCGGATAAATAGTCCGGATGTCCCATTCCACGGTCTGCTGATCTGGTTCATGTTTAGTTCTGAGTGCCACCGGAAGTTCAATCATGATGCTTATGAGGCAACGGGCAATCGGCGATCTCAAATGGTCTAAAAAGGTCAAGACGGCTATCTGCTTTGCCGTTCTGATCGGCTTGGCGCTGGGTGTTCAAACATGGTTCGCGCGGCAATGGACCTTTAACTTCGATAGCGACGAAGCCGTCATCGGTCTCATGGCGCGACATGTACTGCAGGGGCGCCTGCCTACCTATATGTATGGTCAAAACTACATGGGGACGCTGGAGGCCATCCTCTCGGCCGGCTTCTTCCATCTCTGGGGGCCCAACGTGCCCGCCCTACGCAGTAGTGCGATTCTGTTGTACGGACTGTTCATGCTCCTATGCGGTCTATTCATCCACCGTCTGTGGAGCACCCAAACAGCCCTGATCACGCTGCTGGTGCTGGCATTTCCCGGCTGGCTGCTCCTGAACTACACGTCACGATCGTCAGCCAACTTCGGCTCGATGTCAGTAGTAGGCATGACGGCGTTGCTCCTGGCCAACTGGCGGCCGCGCCAACGCCCCGGACTGCGCTGCTTGCGTTGGGTCGCGCTGGGGTCGCTGCTTGGCCTCGGGCTGTGGATTCACCCGATGTCCGCCATCTACAGTGCAGCCATTGGATACGTTATCTGGCTGAGCTTGCCCGAATGGCGGCTCCTTTACGGACAAGCGCAACGGCTATGCGAGCGCAACCTGCGCGTGCCCTTCCAGGCACTCTCGCTGCCAACGACGGCCGTTCTGGCAGCCCTGGGAATCCTGGCGTTCTTCATGTCAGGGTGCGCGCCGGGAGTCATGTGGGGCATCTTGAGCAAGATGGCAAAGCTGCTGCTGATGCTGACCTGTGGCGCGTTGGGCGCCGCAGTTTTCCTGATCAGCCAGCGCCGTAAGGAGTTGCTCGCAAACGGCCTGTGCCTGGCCACGGGCTTCGCGCTCGGCGATCTGCCACAGTGGCGAGCGTGGCTGTTTTTTGGCGTAGCACCGGGCTCGCAGAGCCTTGCGCAGTGTTCGCTGGGCATCACTGCCCGGGTCAGGTTAATCGGTGAACAACTCTTGCCGGCCATGTGGGGAACACCAACCATCAAAGAGGTGTTCCAATCCCCCTTACCGCGGGCGAGCCTATGGGGAGCGATCCTGGCTCTCACACTTGCGGCCGTCGCAGCGTTTGTATGGAGCGAGCGCAAGGCGGTATGGTCTCTGGCTACTCTTGGTCCGCTGCCCGAAGCAAATTGGCGCTCGGCAACCATCCTGCTGCTCTTTGTGGCTCCCCTGGCCCTGGTGGCGGTCGGCGCCAACGTATACGACGTCTGGCAGACCCGGTACCTGGTGATCGCCTGGCAGGCCAGCGCGGTGATACTGGCTGTGTTTTTTGCCCGCCTGATAGCACGCTCCAAGGGCCTGGGGTTATTGCTGATCGGGCTGTGGGTTGTCGGTGTGGGCCTCGTCAGCACACTGGACGTAAGCATGTTATGGCATAACCGGCAAGACCCCTGGCCTCCCGAAGCGGTCGCCAGTTTGGAGGCGTACCTGGCCCGCAACCAGGTAAAGGGAGGCTATGCCGACTATTGGATCGCATACGCTCTGGACTTCTTAACGCAAGAACGGATCGCGCTGGCGCCTTACACGCGCTTGGACCGCTTCAGACCCTATTCGGACCAGGCAGGCAGTATACCGGTACAAGCGTATGTGTTCTGGCCAGGTGTTGTGCCTGAAGGTTCAAAGGACGGCGCGGCTATCGTGCGCGCCCTGTCACAAAAGGTGCCAGGCCAGACGAACGATCTGCTCATGGGGCACCTTAGCCGGCAGACCGTGTTTGACCACCAGCGCGTGGGCAACTGGGACGTCTGGCTCATGACCGACCGGGAACCATAGCGCGACGGCGCGGCCAGCAATTCCTGAAGATCCTGTACGAGCGGGCGTTCGTCGCGCACTACTGACCTGATCACGGCAGACGCCCTATGTGCAAGGTGCATAACAAACTCTAATGATTTCTAAGACGTAGGATCGCTGGACCGTGCAATGATAGCAGCGTGAGGAGGCAACAGGGCAGCGCTGGCGGTCACACGTCCTCAGGGCTTGTTAAGCACCTTCATGACGATGTAGACAATCGCTTCGCTGGTTGAGGTGAGGCCCTCGTAATCCTCGCTCAACCGTCGCTGATGGTTCAGCCAAGCGAGTGAAGTTCAAACACCCACCGC
>Ga0209540_10003453_pt1 | contig 10761 bp, 8 predicted proteins | sample BarGraIncu01121A_FD_184501 | JGI IMG/M metagenome (GOLD analysis project Ga0209540, IMG submission 184501) | Arctic peat soil microbial communities from Barrow, Alaska - Barrow Graham LP Incubations 011-21A (SPAdes) (version 2) | ecosystem: Environmental > Terrestrial > Soil > Wetlands > Peat... | reverse complement strand
AGCAGCGGATGGCCGCCTACAAGGTCAAGACCGACATCTTCGAGGGGCCGTTCGACCTGCTGCTGCACCTGGTGGGCCGGCAGAAGCTCGACATCCGCGACATCCCGATCGCCGAGATCGCGGACGAATTCTGCGCGCACATCGAGCGCATGCAGGACCTCGACCTGGACGTGGCGAGCGACTTCCTGCTGGTCGCGGCCACGCTGCTCGAGATCAAGTCCGCGGCGCTGATCCCGAGCGAAGGTGACATGGACCTCGACGAGTTCGAGGACCTCTCGCCGGAGGAGGCGCGGGCGCTGCTGGTGGAGCGGCTGCTCGTCTACAAGCAGTTCAAGAGCGTGTCGGGCGAGCTGGCGATGCGCCTGGAGTCCGAGGGGCGCATGCATGCGCGCGCCGCGGGCATCGAGGAGCCGTTCCTCAAGCTCATGCCCGACTTCCTCGAGGGCGTGACGCTGCGCGGGCTGGCGGTGCTGTGCGCGGACCTGGTGCAGAGGCGCGAGATCTTCCTGCTGCAGGCCGAGCACGTGGCGTCGATGCCGGTGCCGCTGGAGCTGCACATGGAGTCGGTGCGTCGCAGCGTGCGCGGCCAAAAGGAAGTGCGCTTCTCGGAGCTGGTGGCCGCGGGCGCCTCGACCGAGATCATCGTCGTGACGCTCCTGGCGGTGCTCGAGCTCTACAAGCGGGGATTCCTGTCGCTTCGCCAGGACGCGCTCTTCGGAGACATCGTGATCAGCGAGTGTGAAGGTGGGACGGACGATGAGTGACACGCTGCGCGGCACCCTCGAGGCGCTGCTGTTCGTGACCGACGAGCCGCTGCCGGCGCCCCGGGTGGCCAAGCTGCTCGAGATGCCTGAAGCCGAGGTCACCGAGGCGCTCGAGGCGCTGGCCGCCGAGTACGCGCGCGACGAGCGCGGCTTCCAGTTGCGCGAGGTCGCCGGCGGTTGGCGGATGTACTCGCACCCGGCGTTCCACCCCGTGATCGAGAAGATGGTGCTGTCGTGGGACACGCGGCGGCTGTCGCAGGCCGCGCTCGAGGCGCTGTCTGTCATCGCCTACCACCAGCCCGTCACGCGCCAGGGCGTCAACGCCGTGCGCGGCGTCAACTCCGAGGCGGTCATCAGCTCGCTGGTGGAGAAGGGCCTCGTGCGCGAGGCGGGGCGCGACCGCGCGCAGGGCAACGCCGTGATCTACGGCACCACGCGCACGTTCCTGGAGAAGTTCGGCCTCAAGGACCTCGACGAACTGCCTCCGCTCGAGGAGTTCGCGCCGGACGCCGCCACCGAGACGGCGATCCGCGAGCGCCTCAACGCCATCGAAGGTCCGGAGGTCGAAGATGACGACGAATCCATCGCAACCGTCGACTGAGGGCCAGGACGCGGACGGCCGCATCTTCCCGATGCGGCTCCAGAAGTTCCTGGCGCGCGCGGGAGTCGCGTCGCGGCGCGGCAGCGAGGACATCATGACCGCGCAGCGCGTGACCGTGAACGGCGTGATCGTGACCGAGCTGGGCGCCAAGGTCGACCCGCAGATCGACGAGGTCGCGGTCGACGGCAAGGTCGTGAAGCTGGCCGACGAGCCGGCGTACTTCGCGTTCCACAAGCCCATCGAGGTCATGACGACGATGAGCGACCCGCAGGGGCGCCACACCGTCGCCGAGTTCTTCCCGCCCGACGCGCCCGCGGGGCTGTTCCCCGTGGGGCGGCTCGACTACATCTCCGAGGGCCTGCTGCTGTTCATGAGCGACGGAGAGCTGGCGCAGCTGCTGCTGCACCCGAAGCACCACGTGACCAAGACGTACCTGGCCACGGTGAAGGGCGTGCCGTCTCCGGCCACGCTCGCGCACCTGCGGCAGGGCGTGGAACTCGACGACGGCCTGACCGCGCCGGCGAGCGCGACGCTCGTGTCGAGCACGGGCGAGCGGGGGAGCGAGGGCGGCCGCGCGGTCGTCGAGCTGCGCATCAGCGAAGGCAAGAAGCGCCAGGTGCGCCGCATGATGAGCGCCGTCGGGCACCCGGTGACGCGGCTCGTGCGCGTGGGCTTCGGCCCGGTGCAGCTGGGGGATCTGCCGGTCGGGGCTGTCAGACCGTTGGAGACGAATGAGATCGAAGCGCTGAAGTGGGCGGCGCGGTAGCGTCCGGTCCGCGCGCGATCGTGCAGTCTGCAGAACACTTGTTCGCTCCCACTCCGCGGATGCACGCTTGCACGGTATCCGTGTAAGCGTTAGTATCGACGCCGAGAGGGGGCAGCGGTGATCGTTTCGTTCTGCGACGGCGCGACGGAAGACCTGTATCACGGTCGACCGACCAGTCGTGCACTTCGCTTCCCGCGTGAGCTAGCCAACGCTGCCCTCATCAAGATGGACATGCTGAACGCTGCGGCGGCGATCCTGGACCTGCGTTCGCCGCCCGGAAACCGACTCGAGGCGCTCAAAGGCGACTTCAAGGGGTTGCATTCCATCCGCATCAACGACCAGTGGCGGCTTGTATTCCGTTGGCAGGGCAACAACGCTCACCAGGTCCGCCTCATGGATTACCACTAGAGCAGGAGGCTCGTCATGATCCCCGAGAACCGTATCCCCACCCACCCCGGCGTGATCCTGAGCCAGGAGTTCCTCGCTCCGCTCCACCTCTCCCAGGTGGCACTCGCGGCTCACATGGGCGTGCCCGTACAGCGCGTCAACGAGCTGGTGCGTGGCAAGCGCGGCGTGACTTCGCAGACCGCGTGGCTGCTCGCGCAGGCGCTCAACACCACGCCTGAGTTCTGGGTCAACCTGCAGACGGCGCACGATCTGGCGCTCAGCCGGCCAGCGACGCCCATCGAACCGGTCGCGGTGGCGTGCTGACTGGTCGGGGAGCGAACTAGCGCGTCCAGCGGGCGATCGCCGGTCTGACATGTTCTTTGTGTGCGGGCTGCGGCGCGGTAGGTCAGTCCCGCACCCACTCCAGGCGCGTCTTGAGATCGTTCAACCGGGAGTAGGCGATCACGCCGTCGTGCTGCAGCCTGCCCACGACGATACTCGGCGCGACACCTAGGCTTCGCGCGAAGGCATCGACGCTGGCCTTGGTCGGGACCCCTTGCGCGACAAAGGCATCGAACTCGGCCCGAGGCACCAGGAAATCCGCCGCGAAGCGGTTAGCCTCGGCCTCTTCGGCGGAGTCCGCGGCCAGGTCGTCGATGAACAGCCGCTTCTTCCCGTGCTTCAGGATGTGCGCTGCCTCGTGGAAGAAGCTGAACCAGAACTGGTCGTCGGTGCGGTAGCGAAGGCACAACTGGATCAGCACCTTGTCGGATGTGAGCCACCGGCTGACCGCGTGACATCGGATCTTGGGGAGCTCGGGGACGAGCACTGCGGCGACGCCAGCCGCGGCACACTCGGTTGTGAGGAGCGAGTGCCAGACTTCCGGTCGCTCGAGCGTGGCGCTTCGGAGCCTATCCAGCGCTTCGCGAAAGCGAGCAGCGTCGTATGGCTCGGTGTGGATGTCCTGCGCTTCGATCTCGCCGCGACGCAGCCAGACCGTCAGCGCGGGTGTGTCAGGGGCGTAGGCGGTCGTCATCCGTGCAGCAAGCCGACGCGGCGAGCCCCAGTAGTCCTGCCACGCGTCAGGCGAGGACACGCCGAAGTAGCGCAGGATCTGTTCGGTCCGCTCGGCGGGACCCGCTTCCTTGGCGATCCACTCGCGGTCGGTCATCGCCTTCAGCGGGAAGCGCTTTGCCCATGCGGCGGCGCCGGCAAGCCCTTCCTGCTGCCGCTGCCGGGCGAGGAGATCGCGGTAGCGAGCCTCCGCTGAGTTCCAGAAGGCGGCGGGGACGTCGAGGACGCGCTCCAGATCGATCGCGAGCTCATGCGTGATCGGCGCAACGCCGTTGACCAGCTGACTCACGTTCTTCGTCGAGCGGCCCACGAGAAGGGCGAAATCGGTCTGCGACAGCCCGCGGTCTTCGAGGATCTCCGCGATCGTCTCGCCGGGCGGAACGGGTTCGTCGGACACGAAACGGTAGCCCTTGGGATCAGCCATGGTAGTCGATCACCTCCAGAATCCGTATCGCGGTCACGCACTGCCAGTCGAGTGCGCCATCCGGCGTGAGCGGCAAGGGGTCGGTAGCAGGTTCGAACACCAACCGCGCTCCCTTGCCGATGTCGAGCGCGAGCTGGCCTTTGCGGTCGCCGACGAGCTCGTGACAGTTGCCGGGGGAGAGAGCGCATCACGCCGAGGTCCGCGGCGTCTGCCAGGTTCGCCAGGCGGGTCCGGAGAGCCCTTGCCGCATCCCGACCGTACTCACGCTGCCGCGCCTCCGGCGTGGCGAGTCGCTTCTCGATCTTCCTTGTGGCGAAGAGGAGATCCAGGGCACCCTCACGACGGCTTTACTGAACGGGTAAAGGATAACAGGATGCACCGACACGGTAAAGAGAACCAGTATGCAGGCGCGGCGACCATCTCCTGGTGTAGTCTCGGAACGCGCAGGACGTGCCGTCTATGCCGACGCTCGCCCGACTGGCAACTGCGTGGAGTTCGACGAAAGGCACGAAGGGTGTCGGTGAGATCGCACTCGTGTCGAATACGAGGAAGACCGGATGCGTCGTTGCACAAGTGCGAATCGGCTCGGGATGCACTCGGCGGGCTCGGATACCCGATAGTGCGCGTGTCGATCGGCCCGGTGGCGCAGGGTGACCTGCTGCTTGGGGAGTCAGGCCGGTGACGGCTGATGAAGTGAATGCGCTGCAGGTGACCGGGAGTCAGAAGGGGCAAGCATTGGATGACGCCAGAGGGCCAATTCAGCAGTATTTCGGGAACTACAAGCTAGAAGTCCGCGATGCAGCCCTGCTCGAATTGGAGGAGTCCTTGCGGCAGGCCGGCAACCAATCTCAGCTATACGGTCAGCTGGCCAACGTGATGTTGGCTTCGGCAACGATTGCTGGCTCGCTGTTGGCTAGCGGCCAAGGCTCCATGCTGACTCGCATCCCGCAGAACGGGCGCGTTCTCGTTGTTGCCTCGGGAACCGTACTTCTGGGCTTTCTGCTCATGTTCTTTGCTGAGGTGCAGAAGACCATCACGCTCAATGCACGCAAGGTCGTTACGCTACGCCGGGTGTTGGGACTCGACTACTCGAGACTGCACCTTACTCTGCCATCGTGGAGGATCGAAGGTGCCACGAACCCCTTCGCGATCCGTCTCTTCCCCGGGTGGCGCTCTGCCACGGCATTTCCCTTCTGGGTGACTTGCGCGGTGGTGCTCTCCAGCTACTACTTCTTCCTCGGCGACGTGCGAGCGGGCTGGTTGCCGGGTGGCACCGTCAGCTCGCTAGCCTCCGGTGCAGCGGCTTGTCTCCTTTTGGCACTCCTGTTTCGCCATCGCCTTCTGGATGTTCACGAGACCATCAGATTGCGTGCGTCCTACATCGTGGCGTCGATTGTCGGGCTGCGCTTGCTTCCTGATTTCGGTTACGTTCTGTTCCGAGCGGAATTGGCAGTGGCAGAAATGCACAGGCTAGGCTTCCACACCTCCATGATTGAGAGGACTCTGGTCGCGCTCGAAGACAATCGCTTTTTCAACCACCATGGTGTCGACTTTCGTGCCGCAGGTCGGGCGGCCCTGTCTCGGTTGCGGGGTATCGGCACGGGAAACGCGAGCCGCAGCGGCGCCTCCACGCTGACAATGCAGTTGGCGCGCACGCTCCTGGTTGCGGACTACAGCAAGAGAGCGCGTCGGAAAGTGCTCGAAGTTCTGCTCGCAGGTTGGCTGGAGAGGCAGTACACGAAGGAAGAACTGCTGACTCTCTACTTGGCGTCAGTTCGCTTCGCGGGGGCGTTGTCGGGCTTCCGGCTGCTACGCGGCACTTCTTCGGTCTAGCGGAGAAGCGCACCTTTTCGCCAGGCGAGGCCTTCTTCTTGGTTGAGCGTTTGTCCAACATCCGCGACCGCGTTGTCCCCGGAAAGGTCGAACGTCAACTTCTACTCGCGCAGGAGCGACTCGGCGGCATTCCCGCCTCTGATGTTCGCGCCATCTACGAGAAGATACTGAAGCGTGGGGTCCTTGAGGGAGCTGCCCCGTGTACGCAGGCCGTGTGATTCCCGTCCTGTGAGCCGGCGAATTGGCGTCAGCCCCCTCCTGTATGCTGCTGGGAGTGTGCTGACGACTGCCTTGGGGGCTTCGCGTGTCTGAACCGGTGGAGGCGTACTTCTCGCAGTTGCGTGACATCCGCGCGTCCGGCGCCGGCGTTGCGGAGATCAGCTACTACGGTCCGCTGGCCGCGCTGCTCGACGAGGTCGGCAAGAACCTCAAGCCCAAGGTCCGGGCGCTCATGCAGCTTCGCAACACCGGTTCGGGGAATCCTGACGGTGGTCTCTTCACCGCCAATCAGCTCAAGGGCTGGGAGCCCGGAGTGGATCCGCTTGCGGGGCAACTGCCGAGTCGCGGAGCCATCGAAGTCAAAGGCACCGGGGATGACGTCTTCGCCATCGCCGCGTCTGAGCAGGTCGCGCGCTACGTCGAACGCTACGGGCTCGTCCTCGTCACGAACCTTCGCGACTTCGTGCTGGTGGGCAGGGACGCCACGGGTACCGGAGTGCGCACGCTCGAGTCCTGTCGGCTCGCCGAGACTGAGGCGGGCTTCTGGGCGAAGGTCGGCCAGCCGCGCAAGTTCGCGGCGGACGCGGGGGAGGGGCTCACTGAGTTCCTGCGTCGCGTGCTGCTGCACAACGCGCCGCTCACCGACCCGAAGGACGTTGCCTGGTTCCTTGCCAGCTACGCGCGTACCGCGCGCCTGCGGCTCGAACAGAAGCACGAGCTCCCGGCGCTTGATGCGCTGCGCGGCCAGCTCGAGGATTCGCTCGGGCTGAAGTTCGAAGGCGAGAAGGGTGACCACTTCTTTCGCTCGACCCTCGTGCAGACGCTCTTCTACGGCATGTTCGCGAGCTGGGTGCTGTGGGCGCGCGACCGTGACCACACAACGACGATCTCGTGGGACCAGCGGTTCCAGTGGGAGACCGCCACCGCCACCCTGCACGTGCCGATGGTCTATGAGCTCTTCCGCCAGTTCGCTGACGTGCGGCAGCTCGGTGCACTCGGGATCTCAGAGGTCCTTGAGTGGGCCGAAGAGGTCATCTGGCGCATCGACCGCCCCGCGTTCTTCGAGAAGTTCCGCGAGGACCATGCGGTGCAGTACTTCTACGAGCCATTCCTCGAGGCGTTCGACCCGCAGCTGCGCAAGGAGCTCGGAGTCTGGTACACGCCCGACGAGGTCGTGAAGTACATGGTCGCGCGCGTGGACACGGTGCTTCGCGAGGAGCTCGGCATCGCAGACGGCTTCGCCGATCCGAGCGTGGTCGTGCTCGACCCGTGCTGCGGCACCGGCGCCTACCTCGTCGAGGTGCTGCGCAAGATCGACGAGACGCTACAGGCGAAGGGCGCCGACGCGCTCACACGTCAGGACGTGAAGCGGGCCGCGATGGATCGTGTGATCGGCTTCGAGATCATGCCGGCGCCGTTCGTTGTGGCGCACCTCCAGCTCGGAATCTTGCTTGCCGAGTTGGGCGTACCGCTCCGCGATGCTGACGAACGTGCGGCCGTCTACCTGACGAACGCGCTCACGGGCTGGGGCGCGGGCGAGGTCGTGCCTCCGAAGGACAAGCGCGTCGGGCCCGGCCAGCTGCACAGCACGGTTCTGTTCCCGGAATTCGCCGAGGAACGCGATGCCGCGGATCGCATCAAGCGCGAGGAACAGATCCTCGTGGTGATTGGCAACCCGCCGTACAACTCGTATGCGGGTATGGCAATTGGCGAGGAGCGCGAACTTACCGAGGCGTACCGCACCACGAAGCGCGTGGCGAGGCCGCAAGGACAGGGCCTGAATGATCTCTACGTTCGCTTCTTCCGGATGGCGGAACGCCAGATCACTGAGCGGACGGGCCGGGGCGTGGTGTGTTTCATCAGCAACTATGGCTGGCTCGAGAGCCTCTCATTCACGGGAATGCGCGAGCGATTCCTCGAGGTGTTCGACCGCATCCGCGTCGACAACCTGAACGGCGACAAGTACCGCACCGGGAAGCTGACGCCTGAGGGCGAGCCGGACCCGAGCATCTTCTCGACCCCGCACAACCGTGAGGGCATCCAGGTCGGTACGGCGATCGCGACCTTGGTCAAGGGTACGACGAAGCGTGAAGGAGTCGACTACCGGGAGTGGTGGGGCAGCGGGAAGTTGGCGGAGCTCGATCAGACGGCCGTCTGCGACGATCGTGTTTGGACTACCCATGAGCCGATCCTCGAGCTGGGGTTGCTGTTCCGGCCAGCATCCGTCGCCGAGCACTACCTGGAGTGGCCGAGACTGACAGAGCTCTTGCCCGTGTCGTTCCCGGGGGTGAAGACCAGCCGCGACGACTTCGTGGTTGACATCGATCGCGATCGCCTCGAGGCGCGGATGCGCAAGTACCTTGACCCGACCGTGAACGACGGTGAGATCGCTGCGCTCTGGCCCTCGGTCATGAAGAGCGGCGCTCGGTTCAACCCCCTGGTGACCAGACGAGCACTTGTGGGCAAGGGCTTTGAGCTGCGGCAGATCGCCCAGTACGCATATCGCCCGTTTGACCTGCGCTGGCTCTACTGGGAACCCGACACCAAGCTGCTGGACGAGAAGCGGGCCGACTATATGCCGCACGTCGATGGGGTCACGCGGTGGATAGAGGTCCGACAGCGCGAGCCCAAGGACTTCTTCGACCGGGGAGACGTGACCGTGGCTCTGGCGGACAACATGGGAAACGGGCTTTCGAGCTACTTCCCGGAGAGCACCGGGACGCAGGTCGGGGCAATCCAGCTCTCGCACGGACGAACTGAGAACCTCGCGCCTCGCGTTGTCGCCTACTGCACTGATCGAGACGCGAGTGCCGGCACGGTCTTCTGCCACGTCGTAGCGCTGCTGAATTCCATGGGCTACAGGAGCGCGAACCGGGATGCGCTGATTGCCGACTGGCCAAGGATCCCTCTTCCCCAGGAAGCGGGTGTCCTCGTAGACTCAGCGGACTTGGGCCGACGTGTCGGGGCCCTGCTCGATCCAAATGCACCCTTCTCCGGCGGGCTACGCATCGGCGTTCTCTCGTCGAGCGAGGGGACTCTCGACCCCACGACGGACCTTGCGCTCGCAGCACGTTGGGGCATTAGAGGTCAGGGCGGGGTCACGATGCCCTCGACCGGCAAGCTGACCGAGCGCGAATACGCCGCCGACGAGCGTGCAGCCATCGCCGAGGGCGCCGCGACTCTCGGCCTGTCATCCGACCAGGCCATCGGCCTCCTCGGCGAGACCTGCTTCGACATCTACCTGAATGACGTAGCCTACTGGCGCTGCGTACCGGCCAACGTGTGGCGCTACACGATCGGCGGATACCAGGTCATCAAGAAGTGGCTGAGCTACCGCGAGCGCGCGCTACTCGGCCGCGACCTCAAGCCCGAGGAGGCGCGCTACGTCACCGAGATGGTGCGACGCATCGCCGCCCTCGTGCTCATGCAGCCCGAACTCGACGCAAACTACGAGCGCGTGAAAGCAGACGTGTGGGACTGGAGCAAGACGTCGCAGTGAAAGTTTCGAGTGGCGCCGGGCGATCAGGTGCCTCCGGGGGGAGCGGGTAGCGCGTGGACTACGGCGAGGCGAAAGCGGTCGGGGATATCGGGGAGCAGCGCGTGGCCGAGCGGCTGCGCGTGTACTGCACTGAGAACCCGCCGTCGGGCTTCATGTCCAATGTCCTTGTTCGCTCGGGCAGGATGACCGCTCAGCTGGACCACGTGCTCATCGATCCACACGGCATCCTCATCGTCGAGGTGAAGGTGCGCAGCGGTCGTGTCCGCGGAACGGCCGACGAGAAGAGGTGGACTGCCGTCTACGGCGGCATGACCAAGACGTTCCAGAACCCGCTCGAGCAGCTGCGGGGCCAGCGCAATACGTTGAGCAAGACGCTGCACGGGATCTCCGACCCCATCGACCTCGACCTGATCCAAGGCATGGTTGTGTTCGTCGACGCGGACATCAGCGCTCTCGAACTCGACCTGCACGGCAGGAACCATGTGACCACCGTGGACCGCCTCGCGGCAATGCTGCGGGAGCGAACCACGTCGGAGGTCGTTGGACTCACACACGTCGAGGTTTGCCGCCGATACGAGCAGCTGCGATTGCTGGACCAGTCGGCTGACCCGGCGGTCCAGGCCGCCCACGCGTCGTACCGTGGCGGCGCGAGCCTACCGGCGCCGAAGGTGGTCGCGCTGCCCACCGCGCGGCCGACGGTGACGTTCAGCGGGAATCCGCATCGCCCAGGACCGCCGGCAGTTCGCGAGAACCCCTTCTCGTTGAAGGGCTCCGGTCGGCCGATGACGCGCAAGCAGGAGAAGCGGTTCATCGCGGGCGTTCAGTTCGCGGTCATGTGCATCTTCTTGCTGTGCCTCTTCACGGGCGCATTGACCCCCATCTTGAACGCCGGGATTCGATCGTTCACAGACGGTCTGATCCGCAACTCGCGTCAAGCCGTGCAGGCGCCGCGGTAGTCGTTCGGGTCGCGAGACTACCGACGTGCGTCCGACACTCTGCTACACTCCCAACCGTTCACAACCGCACAACGCACCCCCGACGGGTGCCCGCCCGGTCCAGCGCCACCAAGCGCGAAGCCGGCGGGAGAATAGGGAAGTCGGTGAGAATCCGGCGCTGTCCCGCAACTGTGATGGACCGCACGTTGGTCATAAGCCAGGAGACCTGCCCGATCGGGAGCGACCGCACGATGAGGCC
>Ga0209540_10003451_pt1 | contig 10764 bp, 9 predicted proteins | sample BarGraIncu01121A_FD_184501 | JGI IMG/M metagenome (GOLD analysis project Ga0209540, IMG submission 184501) | Arctic peat soil microbial communities from Barrow, Alaska - Barrow Graham LP Incubations 011-21A (SPAdes) (version 2) | ecosystem: Environmental > Terrestrial > Soil > Wetlands > Peat... | reverse complement strand
GCCTCTACACCGACGTCATCGCCGGCAGGAAGCCCCGCCGCTCGGCCCGCGCCGCCATCGACGCCACGCGCGTCGGGCGCCAGATCGCGCGCCTGCGGCGCCGCAGCAGGGCCATCATCCGTCACTATCTATAGTCTCCCGCCCGTCGTTTGCCTGCGAACGCCTGTTCGAAGTAGAATCGAACACGTGTTCGTTCCAACCGGCGACGACGGAGGCACCCGTGCAGCCCATGCGGACCGCGGAGCGCCCGGCGGAGACGATCGGCGACGTTCTCGCCTCGCTCAATAGCGCGCAGTACGACGCGGTGACACATGACGACTCGCCGCTGCTCATCGTGGCCGGGGCCGGGACCGGCAAGACCACCACGCTCGCCCACCGGGTCGCCTGGCATCTGTCCAACGGCATCGACCCGCGCCGCGTCCTGCTGCTCACCTTCACGCGCCGCGCAGCCCAGGAGATGACGCGCCGCGTCGACGCCATCCTGCGGCGCCTGCGGGGGGACGGCACGCGCCTGCCCGGTGGCGAGGCGGTGTGGGGCGGCACGTTCCACGCGATGGGGACGCGGCTGTTGCGCCTGCACGGAGCGTCGATCTCGCTCGACCCCGGCTTCACGATCCTCGACCGCGGCGACTCCGAGGACCTCATGGGCGTCGTGCGGTCGCAGCTCGGGCTGTCACGCACCGACCGTCGCTTCCCGCAGAAGAGCACCTGCATGGACATCTACAGCCGCACGGTCAACTCACAGCGGCCGCTGGCCGACGTGCTCCGTTCGTCGTTCCCGTGGTGCCTCGAGCACGAGGACGACCTCAAGCGGCTGTGCGGCGAGTATGTCGAGCGCAAGCTCGATACCGGGGTGCTCGACTACGACGACATCCTGCTCTATTGGCTCGGGTTGCTCGAGGACCCCGCGGCCGGAGCCGAGGTCCGCAAGCGCTTCGACCACGTGCTGGTGGACGAGTACCAGGACACCAACGCGCTGCAGGCGCGCATCGTGGCGCTGCTACGACCCGACGGGACCGGCGTGACGGTCGTGGGGGACGACGCGCAGTCGATCTACTCCTTCCGGGCCGCCGACATCCGCAACATCCTCGACTTCCCGGCGATGTTCCCGGGGACCGACGTGCTGCCGCTGGAGCAGAACTACCGCTCGACACAGCCGATCCTCGAAGCGACGAACCGCGTGATCGCCCTCGCTGCCGAACGCCACGAGAAGAACCTGTGGACCGCGCGCACGGGCGGCGAGGCGCCGGCGATCGTCACCTGCAACGACGAGGACGAGCAGACGGACTTCGTCATCCGGCGCGTGCTCGAGTTGCGGGAGAGCGGCGTGCTGCTGAAGCATCAGGCCGTGCTGTTCCGCGCCACGCACCACTCGCTGCCGCTCGAGATGGAGCTGCAGCGCCGCAACATCCCCTACCGGAAGTACGGCGGGCTCAAGTTCACCGAGACCGCCCACGTCAAGGACCTCGGCGCGGTCCTGCGGCTCGCGGAGAACCCGCGCGATCTATCCGCGGGGCTGCGCGTGCTGACCTTGCTCCCGGGCGTCGGACCGACCTCCGCGCAGCGCCTCATGGACACGTTGGCCGAGAGCGGCTGCGACTTCCTCGCGTGGGCCGACCTGCCCGCGCCCGCGCCGGCGGCCAAGTTCGCGTGGGCCTCGCTCGTCGGGCTGATGATCGCGCTGACGCGGCCCGAGCCCATGGACCTGCCCTCACAGGTGCACGCGGTCCGCGAGGTCTACGCGCCGCTGCTCGAGCGCAAGTACGACAACGCCACGGCGCGGCTTCGGGACCTCGAGCAGATCGAGCGGCTGGCCTCCCGCTTCTCCGACCGTCTGTCGATGCTCGCCGACATGGCGCTCGATCCGCCCGCGTGGGCCGAGGAGCTCGCGGGACCGCCGGTGCTCGACGAGGACTACCTCATCCTGTCGACGGTGCACTCGGCCAAGGGGCTCGAGTGGGACGCCGTGTACGTGATCCACGCGGCGGACGGCAACATCCCTTCGGACATGGCGACCGGCTCCGTGGACGAGATCGAGGAGGAGCGGCGGCTGTTCTACGTCGCCTGCACGCGCGCGAAGGACTGGCTCTACGTGTGCTTCCCGCTGCGCTACTACAAGGCCCCTCGCAACAACCGCAGCGACGCGCACGGCTACGCGCAGCTCACGCGATTCCTGGCCGAGGGCCCACGCCAGGCATTCCGCGACGAGCCCGGAGGGACCGGCCGCCCGGAGGTCGACGAGCCCGCCGACCCCGCGGTCAGCGGCGAGGCGCTCCGGGGCCGCCTGCGCGCGATGTGGTCATAGCGCCCTGAGCCCGCTGCGCGTTCCCGTTCGTCGGGCGACGTGCATGGGCGGCCGAAGATGGGTAAGGAGTCTCGGGCGCGACACGCCCGACGCGTCGTGCCCGTCGGCCCTTTGGGGGCAGCGCTATGCAGCAGTTCCTCGAGGCCTTGGTCATCGTGCCGACCGCTTTGATCCTGCTGAGCGGACTCGTACTCACGCTTGGGATGATCGCGATGGGCGCCGCGGCGGATGTCGAAGCGGTCCGAGTGACCCGACGCCTCCGCATCCGTAACACCGGCCGCTCCTAGCCGAACCAGCTCGCCGACGTGACGTAGACCGCAGCGACGATGGGTCCCACGAGCGGAAGCAACGAGAACAGGCCGATCTGCGAGTACAGCCCGACCGAGAGCGCACCCGCCAGCGCACAAACAGCCGCGATCGTCGCGAAGTGCCACGTGCGGTGCCCGCCTCCGCCGCGCCTCGCCGCCTCGCCTACCACGCCTCCGTACAGGAGCGGGCCCAGGAAGAAGAACGGGATGAAGCGTGCCAAGGGGGCGAACACGACCGCCGCGACCAGGCCGAACGCCGCAGCGAGCGCCAGCTGCCGCGGCTTCACGCCGCCTCTGGTGATCCTGGCGCGGCCGCACTCCTTGCACTTGTAGCCCACGGGCGACTCCACCATGTCCTTCGGGCACATGTACCGGCCGCACTCGGGGCACGAGACGTTCGCCTCGACCCCCGGGTGCCAAGCGCACTCAGGCATACGACACAGACCGCCCTTCTCGATGATCGATGGACACCCCGGCGAGCGGCGCCACATGCGCCGACACGTGGCGCGCTACCAGGTCCAGGTGCCGGGACCGCCCTTGAACGGCCCGACCACGTCGCTCGTGATCCATCCTCCGTAGGACCCGCCCTCCTGTGGCGTCACCCGCTCGCCGTCGACGAAGACCTCGTCCACGCGCCCCGGATAGAAGGCCACATGTCCGCGGATCGCCTCGAAGCCGGGAAGCGGGTCGGGATAGACCCACGCCACGCTCCGCACGCCGCGACCGTCGAGGGAGAGGTCGTAGTAGCTCGCCATGCCCTTGTACTCGCACTCGGTGTGCAACCGGCTCAGCGTCAGGAGCTCGAGACGGACGTGATGCGGGGGGATGTAGAAGACCGGCGGATGCGAGGTCTCCAGCACGCGGAGCGCCTGCCGTGTGTCCGCGATCGTCACGCCGCCGAAACGCACGACGACATGGCGCGACGACGGTTCGACCCGCGGAGGCCGCGGGTAGTCCCACGCAGATTCCTGACCAGGTCCGGGCTCGATCCGCTCGGCCATCGCGCTCCCTCCACACGCGGATAGTACCGCGGCGGCGCGCGCGAGAAGGGCCGGATCGCTACTCGGGGGCCACCTCGATGTCCAGCCCGCTGAACCTCTTCTTGGCGGCGTACATCCTCTTGTCCGCGGCGATCAGGGCCGCGTGGAGTGATTCCGGCGCGTGGGGATAGGACACCACGCCGGCCGAGACCCTCAGCTCCGGCTGTCCGTCCTCCGACGGGACGTCGATCACCTTCCGGACCACGGCTGCGGCGGCCTCAGGCCCCAGCGGTAGCACCAGGCAGAACTCGTCCCCACCCGTGCGGCCCAGCACGTCGATCCTCCGCAGGGTCCCCGACGCGTGCCGGGCGAACCGCACCAGCGCGTCGTCGCCGGCCTCGTGTCCACGCGCATCGTTGATCTGCTTGAACCGGTCCAGGTCCATGACGGCGATCGTGAACGGAGTCCCGTCACGTTGTGACCGGGCCACCTCGCGCTCCGCAAGCTCGAAGAACCCACGCCGGTTGAGTAGACCCGTCAACTGATCGTGAACGGCGGTCGTCTGCGCGTACTCGAGCACCCTCCGGAGCTCGTAGGCCAGGAACGCCAGGGCTGCGAGCGTGGCCAGCCGCATCGCGTCCGCGATGACGGTCGACGGCGTGATCGGCACCCCGCGTGCGATCACGTTCTGGACGCTGCCGAGCGATGAGCCGAGTATCACCGTGATCCCGCACGCGGCAGGCGTCGACAGCCACGCGATGGCCACGACGACGAGAGCGAGCGGCGTGACGAGCGAGACGCCGGGGTCGATCAGCGCGTCCGCAAAGACGACGAGCCCGGAGGCGGCGATCCCGACGGCTGCGCCAGTCCAGGTCCCGAGCCTGAAGCGGGAATCGGTCATGCGTCGGACCAACCGATCCGAGAACGTGCCGTCCTCGATATGCGACCGGACCTGACGTGACATCTGATCCCCAGTCGCAGAACCGCGCCCCGTGCAGAGGTGTCTATCGTCCTTGTACCGCCGTGCGGAGCACAGCAAACCGTACCCCGGTCCTTCCGGGAGGTTCGCCCACGAGACGACTCCCACCGCTTCCGCTATACTCGCCGGGTGCCATCACCTCCTGACGCCCGGTTCGTCAGGATCCCGCGAGTCTGCGGATGCCCTGTCCCCGTGCGCTGGAGGCTCTGTGTCCGACCTACGTCTCGGCAAACGCCGCATCTGGCGCCTCTTCACCATCTGCGCTCTCGCCGCTGTCTCGCTCGCGGCCATCGGTCCGGTACAGACGGCCAGCGCAGCCCCCTCGATCCATTCGATCATCACCGATTGCACGACCGCAGCAGGTTTCGGCCCTCTCGACGTCACGACGATGAAGAAGATCGCCGACTACGAGAGCCACGACCACGCGACGAGCCACAGCAGGTCCTGCTGGGGCCTCTTCCAGCTCTCGACCAGCATGGTCAAGAGCCACCCGTGGTCCGACCCCACGTGGAACACCAGGCGCGCCCTGAAGTACATCAAGAGCCGCTACGGGACGCCGCGCAAGGCGTGGGCGCACATCCGGAAGTCCGGCTGGTACTAGGCCGCACGACCCCGCCGCGCTCTGCGCGTGGCGATCCGATCGGACCCCTCCGAGACACGCCCGCAGCGCTACCTCACTGTGATGTAGTGGTAGCCGCTGTAGCTGGCCGCATGTGTTGCGTCCTCGTGCATCGCGCGCACACGCCATTGCCCCGCGTGCGGGAGCGAGGTGATCGCGCGGTACCTGGTCCTCGTTCTCGAGTAGGCGTAGCGCCGGGCGCGGACACTGTGGTGGTACACCCACGCGCCGTGCGAGTCCTTGAGGTAGAACTTGAGCGTCACCAGATAGGTGCCGCTCGTGTGGTGCGGCGCCACGTAGCCGTACACGGTGAAGGCGTGACCGCGCGACACCCCGTACGGTGCGATCGGCGTTGAGACGGTCGCGAAGGGCTTCGCCGACCAGGTCAGCTGATACGTCCCCTCGCCCGCGAACGCGTGCGCCTGCAGGTAGCAGTCGCCGGTCGCCGGCGCCCGGTACCCGACGGTCTTCGGATACAGCGATCCGTCCGCCTTCGCGACCGGCATCGCGCGGCGCGTGTCCGTGGCCTCGCGGCCATACAGGTAGAGGTCGAAGTCGGTCGACTCCGTGGGAGACCCCGTCAGCGACGCGGATATCCATTCGCCGGCATGCGCGTGCAGCCTGTAGACGTCGTCGGTATCGGTCGTCACGCCGAGCTCGCCGAAGATTCTCGCGGACGGGCCATCGACGCCCGGGATGTTGTCGTCCCGCGCCTGCGTGGCCGACCAGTCGAGCTGGTAGAACGTCGGATCGCCGCCGCTGTAGACGTCGACGTAATAGTAGCCCGTCGACTCGGCGACGTATTCGAGGGACTTCGGGTTGTAGTACGTCGTCGCTTCGGCAACCGAGGTGTCGAAGACGTCGGTGGTCTGGGTCGGGTCGAACAGGTAGAGCATCGGAGGAGGATCCACCTCCCCGAGAACGGTCAGCGTGCAATCGATGGTCTGCCCCGCCTGAAGGTACACCTTGTACACGTCGTCGGTGTCGGACAGCCCACCCACCTCCGAGGTCACGGTCGACTTCGGCAGCGGAACGCCGGGGATGTCGTCATCCGGGCTGAAGGGGTCGACGCTCCAGTCGAGCGAGTATGCGCCGGAGCCCCTGTAGGCGTAGACCATCACCGAATAGGTCCCGGGCGCGGTCGCCGCGTACCGGAGCAACTCGTCGGAGTAGGCGGACTCGCGCTTCACAATCGGCGCGTCGACGTCGATGCTCGTCGACCCCGGACCGAAGAGCCACAGGTCGAAGTCGGCGCTTGTCGGGCCTGCCATGTACACGCTCAGCTGCTGACCTGCCTGCAGGTCGATCTGGTAGATGTCGGCGAGGTCACCGCTTTGATCGAGCGTGCCGTGGACCGGCGAGGCCGGCAGCGCGATGCCCGGCAGGTTGTCGTCCGAGACGCCGGTGCGCGTCCACGTGAGCGCGTAGGGACCCGCGCCGATCCGCGCGGACGCGTCGAGGTAGTACCAGCCCGTGGCCGGAGCGGTGTAAGAGATCCTCGCAGGGTTCGAGTCGAGAAGGTCGCTGGTGACGACGCTCCCCGTCGCCTCGAGGTCGGCGGCGTCCGGCCCGTACAGGAGCAGGTCGAAGTCCGCCCCCGAGGGCATGGTGAGCGCGGCGTCCAGCGTCTGTCCCTGGCCCAGATAGACGCTGTAGACGTCGTTCGGGTCTGTGTCCCTGGCGAGGGCCCCCGTCACCGGAGACGCAGTCAGTGCGACGCCCGGGATCTGGTCGTCCGCGCTCGACCCGGGCGGGGCCACCGCGAGGTCCGCGCGTACGAGGCCTCCCACGCCGAGAGTGTTCAGAGGGGCCGCGGTCCCGAGGACCCTCGCGATGGTCTCCGACGCCGGCGTACTGGGATCGAGACTCCACACGAGCGCGGCGACGGCGCTGACGAACGGAGAGGCCATCGAGGTGCCGCTCCACGACGCGTAGCCGCCACCAAGGACCGTGGAGAGGACGTTGACGCCCGGAGCGGCGATGTCCACGCCGGGGCCGTAGTTCGAGAAGGTGGCATGGGCGTTGGAGGAGTCGGTCGCGCCGACGCCGATCACCCTCGCGTAGCGCGCGGGATAGCTGGCACCGCCCGAGGAGCCGTCGTTGCCCGCCGCGGCGACCACGATGCAGCCCTTGTCCTGCGCATACGCCACGGCGTCACCCATGGTCGCGTCGGACGGACCGGCGAGCGAGAGGTTGATGATCTTCGCCCCCGCGTCGGCGGCATATCGGATGCCGGCCGCCACGCCGATGGTGTCACCCGAGCCTTTGGAGTCCAGAACCTTGACCGGCAGGATCTTGCACTCGGGCGCGACGCCCGCCCCGCCGATGTTGTTGTCGGCGGTCGCGGCGATGATGCCGGACACGTGTGTCCCGTGGCCGTTGTCATCCATGGCATCGGAATCACCGTTCACGAAGTCGAAGTCGTTGGCGGTGTCCACGCGCCCGACGAGGTCGGGGTGGGTGTAGTCGACGCCCGTGTCGACGACGGCTACCACGACGGTCTCCTTGCCGCGCGTCACGGTCCACGCCTGCGGAGCGCCGATCTTGGTGAGGCCCCACTGCAGCGAGAACAGGGGGTCGGCCGAGGTCTTCCGGTAGATGTAGTTGGGCTGCACCCATGCCACCCCCGCCGAGTCCTTCGCGAACTGGGTGAACACCGGGTCGCTCACGCCCCCTGGCGCTGTGACCAACAGGAGGGCGCCGTTGCCTCTCACGTGCTCGACTGTTCCGCCACGCGCTTCGAGCGCGCGCTCGGTGGACGGCGCGACGATGCCCGAGTGGAGGACGACCACGAGCTCGCCGGGGACCGACGGCGCCAAGGGGTCGATCACGGCCGGCGCCTGGGCAGCGGAGTAGGTGACGCTGCTGTCGATCACCGAGCGCAAAGAAGACGGCCCGACTCCGGACGCCTTCGCCTTCGCGGGAACCGGGGAACTCTGCTTCTTGACGGCGCTTGCGACCACCGCCGGCGCCTTCAGCGCGGCACGCCCGGGCGCGCCGGGCGCGACCGAGGATGCGTCGGCGCTCGCCAAGCTCGACGGGACAACGAGTGCGCACGCCAGCGCGATCGCCGTCGTCAGCGAGACGAACCCGACGGTCCGCGCGCGCATCTGTCTCCTTCGTCGAGCCCAACCGCAAGAGGACGCACAGCCGGCCGGTTTGCACCGGCGCATCTATGATTGTAATCGGCACGAACGAGGTCCGCTAAACGGACCGAGGACCGGGTGCCGTACGGCGCGGACACCGGACGCGCCCGCGTACGCCGAAAGAGCCCCGAGCTTCGGGGCTCTTCATGGAAGGAGTCGGCGGCGAGAGTCGCCGAGGCGGGCCCCAGCACCTGTCGGAGCCGGGGCTCTAGCCTCGCAGCAGCATCCAGAGGAACGCGGGACGCGGGACGCGGACGCGCGGCAGGTGCCGCTCGCGACGCATCGCTGTGCCCACCCGGTGAACGGTGTCGGTGACCACTGCGGGAATCACCATCGGCTGCTGGAGGCGCATCGCGATCGCGGCGGCCGCCAGGGCGGCGACCAGAGCGAAGACATACGTGACGACCGGCATCCCGGAACCGAGCTTGAGCGCGACCACAGCGAAGAACGCTGCGCCGCCCCACGAGCCGGCCAGCGCGCCGCCAAGGATGCCGCGCACGGCCTCCTGGCCGTCGCGCCGGTGCGAGCAGGCCGTCATGAACGCGAGCACCACGGGCAGCGGAGCCAGCAGGCCGGCGAGGTGAGGGCCGAGGGCGCCCGCGCCCGATGTGATACCGATGACCGCGATACTCGCGACCGCCATCTTGAGCAGCATCGAGACCGCGCCCGACTTCCGCACGGGACCGCACGTCGCAGGACGGCGGGCGGCCGCCGACAGCGCGGCGAGAACGGCGAGTACCAGGACGGCGACCCAAGCGACCGGAAGGTCGACGAAGGACAGGCCCCACGCGACGGTGAGGCAGGCGGCATAGGCGAGCGGCAGAGTGAGCCACCAGCGAGCGCGTCGTGCGAGCAGCGAGTACCAGGCGATGAACGCGCCGGTTGCGAGCAGACCCAAGAGGGTGCCGCGGGCGGCCGACTCGGCAAAGCGCGGTCCGTGCTCGACGAGCAGGAGGACCGAGATGGGGCCCGAGATCAGCGGGAGGCCGAGCAGCCAACCGCCGACGGCCGCTCCCCAGCGCCAAGCGGCGAATGACCCTGCTGCTAGAAGCAGCGGGGCCAGAAGTACTTTCATCACAAGCAAGACCACAACAGACTCCAGACACCAGCCGGGAAGAACTTCTTCCTCCTGTATCTTCGACTCGATTGAGCGTAGAGTCTATTTGTTCTTTTCTTCTACTAGCATCGTATATTTCTTCGCTCGTCTCGTTCAAGGAGGTCCCGATGCTCAACACCACACGGCTTCGGATCCTGCGGGAGGTCGCCGAACGGGGAACGATCGCGGCGGCCGCGGAGGCACTCTATCTCACTCCTCCGGCGGTCTCCCACCAGCTCGCGGTGCTCGAGCGTGAGGTCGGCGTCGCGCTGCTCGAACGCACTCCCCGCTCGGTCCGCCTCAACGAGGCCGGACGCCGCCTCGTGGACCGCTCCGAGGTGATCCTGGCGGAGTGCGAGGCGGCCGTTGCCGACGCGCAGGCGACCGCGGCCACGGTCAGCGGCACCGTACGGCTGTCGGTCTTCCAGACGGCCGCCCAGAGCATGGCGCTCCCCGCGCTCGTGGCGCTTCGACACGATCATCCCGCACTCGAGGTTTTGACCAGCGACCTGGAGCCGGTCCGCGCGGTGCCGGCGCTGAAGGCCGGCCGTCTCGACATCGCACTGTCGAGCGAATGGGACTTCGTGCCCGTGCCGGCGGACCCGGGCATCGACCGCCATGACCTGTTCGCCGAGCCGGTCATGGCGCTGCTGCCCGCCGGTCACCCGCTTTCGGAAGGTCCCGTCCACCTGCGCGACCTTCTGGAGGAGGACTGGTGCATCGCCGGGGAGACGGCGTCGAGCCGTCAGGCGATACACCGCGTCGCCCGGGCGGCCGGCTTCGAGCCACGCGTGGTGTTCGAGAGCAACTACTTCCGCGCGATCGGGTCCGCCGTCGAGGCCGGTCTGGGCGTCGGGATCGCGCCACGCATGACCGACCTGCGTGGGCTGGACCTGGCCATAGTGCCCCTCGTGGAGCCCAAGCTGGAGCGGCGCATCTACGCCGCGGTGCGCAAGGGCTCCGGCGGCGCTCCCGCGATCCGCGCCGTGCTCGATGCGCTCGCGGCAGCGGCGGAGCAGCAGAATCCCACCGCGTGAGGGGAGCGGCTGCAGAAGGCCTCGCCCCCGGGGGCGGGGTGGACGGCCGGGCCCGGACCGTCCGCAAACCCCACCGGGCACGTGCTCTAGCAGTCTGGGTCCCAGGACACCTTCGGCGGTTCGGTCGTCGCGGTCTTCTAGAGCGCCTCACCGTAGTAGGCACGAGAGACGGCCGGCGCGCCACGCGCCGGCCGTCTTGTTGTCCTTGGTGGGCGATGAGGGATTCGAACCCCCGACTTCCTCCGTGTAAAGGAGGCACTCTACCGCTGAGTTAATCGCCCTTGCGGGCAGCGC
>Ga0209540_10003450_pt1 | contig 10766 bp, 11 predicted proteins | sample BarGraIncu01121A_FD_184501 | JGI IMG/M metagenome (GOLD analysis project Ga0209540, IMG submission 184501) | Arctic peat soil microbial communities from Barrow, Alaska - Barrow Graham LP Incubations 011-21A (SPAdes) (version 2) | ecosystem: Environmental > Terrestrial > Soil > Wetlands > Peat... | reverse complement strand
AATCTGCCAAAGCACACGTTGCATCCGGCAAGGATGAGTCTATTAGGATCCATCTGGTTGCCGTTTTGTATTCCAATGTCGAAGTGCCCGCGATGATGTCCAAGGTGCAGGACAGAATCAAGAAGGATATTGAGCGTTATACCGGTATCCCGGTTGAATCTGTGTCAGTGAAGGTCAGCCGTGTCGAGCCGGTTGTTGCAAAGGTTGAAAGATAGGCGCCATGAAGCTATTATTATCCCGTATTTTGGATATGCTCAAGGATAAGAATGCAGGAGTGATTGGCGGCGGTGCAGGTTTTGCGCTGGCACTTCTTCTGGTTGTCTTTGGCTTTTTTAAGACCCTGTTTATACTGTTTATTACGTTGGTTGGTTATTTAGTGGGCGTACGTTTGTTTTCTGACAAGGAAAGGCTTAAGAACTTCCTTGATAAGCTGATACCCCCCGGGAGGTTTAGATGAGTAGAAGAGAAGCGCGCGAGTCCGCTTTCAAATTGTTATATCAGATGGAAATCCGTAAATCAGATCCTGTTTCTCAGCGTGATATTTATCTGGAGGAATATCCTCTTCCGGATGAAGATGTCGCATTTTTCGATGAAATCGTCTCCGGCGTGACGCTTCATGCTGCAGAGCTTGATGCATTATTCGTCCCTCTGCTGAAGGGCTGGAAGACCGAGCGTCTTCCCAAAGTTGATCTTGTTATTCTTCGTATTGCGACATTTGAAATCCGCATGCGAAAGGATGTTCCGCTTAATGTTTCGATCAGCGAAGCTGTGGTTCTTACCAAACGCTATAGCTCGGAAGAGTCGAAAGCATACATTAACGCTATTCTTGGCCGTCTGGAACCGGGAGAGAAGGAATGAGTGCCGTCTTTTCTGTCTCTGAACTAAATCATTATGCCGGTGAAGTTCTTGCAGCAGATCCTGTACTTTCTGCGGTCCGCGTTCAGGGTGAAGTGTCAGGATTCAAGAAATATCCGTCAGGCCATTTGTATTTCTCATTAAAGGATAAAGAATCGCAGGTTAATTGTGTTGCATTCCGAGGGAATGCCGCACATTTTTCATTTGTTCCCGAAAATGGAATGTCCGTTGTAATCACGGCCCGTGCTTCACTTTATGACAGGGACGGCAGGTTTCAGCTTGTTGTATATGAGATGGAAAAAGATGGAGTCGGAGATCTGTTCGCAGCTTTCGAGAAATTGAAGGTGAAACTGGAAGCAGAGGGACTTTTTGACGTTTCCCGTAAAAAGGCAATTCCGAAATTGCCCCAAAGAATAGGCGTTGTTACTTCTCCGAAAGGTGCAGTAATCCAGGATATTATTCATGTCTTATCAAGACGGTTCCCTAATTTCAACCTGCTGATTTATCCATCTGCCGTACAGGGATCCACTGCAGCTTCAGAAATCAAAAAGGGCGTTGAGTGGTTTAACAAAACGGAGCTTGTCGATGTAATTATTGTTGCACGCGGCGGCGGATCTGTTGAAGACCTCTGGTGTTTCAACGATGAAGCTCTTGCAAGATCTATATACCAGTCCCATATTCCGCTGATTTCCGCAGTAGGCCACGAGACTGACTTTACAATCTGCGATTTTGTCAGTGACCTTCGTGCACCGACGCCTTCAGCAGCTGCGGAGTTGGTTATGCCGGAAAAATCTGAACTTCTTTATGCGATTCACGCAAAAACAGATCGACTTACGCGTGCCCTTCTTCATTCTGTTGCTGTCCGAAAGAACCGACTTATGTTTCTTTCACGAAGCAAAGCACTCCTTTCTCCCTTAAGAAGAGTAGAGGCGGAAAGCCAGCGCCTGGATTTGCTTTCACTTAAGCTTACTCATTCGCTGAACCGGCGCGTAGATAGTGCCGCCCGCCGCATTGGAAAAGATATTGCAAGCCTCGACGCACTTAGCCCCCTTAAAGTATTGTCCCGGGGATATAGTCTGGCTACAAATCCCATGACCGGCACATGTATAACATCTGTTACCCAAATTACCCCGGGTCAGCCTGTCCAAATTCAACTTGCTGACGGGTTGGTAGATTGCAAAGCTGAAAAAACGCAGCCAGGGAGGATACTATGACACAATCAGAAGAATATGAGAAACTGTCTTTTGAAGAAGCTATGATAGAACTTGAGTCTGTCGTAAGCAAACTCGATTCCGGTGAAGGAACGCTTGATGAGTCGATTTCCCTTTTTCAGAAAGGCGTCATATTGTCAAAGCTTTGCAGCAGCCGTCTGGAAGAGATTGAGAAGAAGGTCATGATACTGACGGATAATGGAAATGATGCAAAGAAGGAAGTAGCTTTCGGAGATGACAGCACTACTCCAGGAGAGAAGGAATAATTCAATGTCTACAATAGATTATTCTTTTGACAAACAGTTTTTACGATATCAGGATTGTATCAATGAAGCTCTTCCCGGTGCTTTTACAGGTGATGATGAAGCAGCCGACATGACAATGGAGGCCGCACTTTACAGTCTGATGGCCGGCGGAAAAAGAATCAGACCTGTACTGATGCTGGCCGTTAGTGATATGCTCTCCTTATCAGCCGATATTGTTTTGCCCTTTGCCGCAGCAATTGAAATGATACACACGTATTCGTTGATTCATGACGATCTGCCTTGTATGGATAATGATGATACAAGACGCGGCATGCCTACATGCCACGTCAAATACCCGGAAGCAATTGCGCTTTTGGCCGGTGACGCTCTTTTGAATCGAGCCTATGAAATCATGCTGGAGGCTTGCGGTGACGGTGACCTGCGCAAGATAAGGGCAGCTAATTTTATGGCACGTATGGCGGGTGCGAGGGGCATGATTGGCGGACAAACTCTGGATCTGCTTTCGGAAGGGAAAAGGATACCTGCCGATGTTCTTATGGTTCTTCACAGTAAAAAGACCGGGTGTCTTCTTATGGCTCCCGTTATTATTCCGGCTTACCTGTGTTCACAAGGTAAGGAACATGCAATAATTGAAGAATATCTGATGGAATTTGCACGGCATATCGGACTTGGCTTTCAGATTAAAGATGATATCCTTGATGTTACATCGACAAAAGATGTGTTGGGAAAAAGTACCGGAAAAGATGCGGCGGAAGAGAAATCAACATTTGTAACTCTATTTGGTCTGCAAAAAGCCCGGGAGATGCTCCAAAACGAGACAGACAGTGCAAGGAATGCCCTGTTTGAGCTCAGAAACAGTGGATATGATACTCGCTTCCTTGAAGATCTCAATGATTACCTGCTTTTGCGCAATAAATAAGAAATAGGATTATGAATATGAGTGAAATACTTGATGCTATGAAAGATCCGTCTGAGATTTCCGGATATTCACACAAACAGATGTGTGAATTGTCGGAAGAACTGCGCAAAGAAATAATTACCTGTGTTTCTCAAAACGGAGGCCATTTGTCGTCAAATCTGGGCGTAATCGAGCTGACAGTTGCCCTTATGGCGTCATTTAATTTTGACAATGAAGATCAGATTGTATGGGACGTCGGGCATCAGAGCTATGCATACAAGCTGCTTACAGGACGAAGAGACCGGTTTTCTTCTTTGCGCCAGTATGACGGTATTGCCGGGTTTCCGAGACGTATCGAAAGCAAATACGATTTTTTTGATACCGGGCACAGCAGTACTTCTATTTCCGCAGCTCTGGGTCTGCTGCGCGCCAAACACCTTAAGGGTGAAAAGGGAAGGGTTATTGCAGTAATCGGCGACGGGGCACTTACCGGGGGACTCGCTTATGAGGCATTAAATGATGCAGGACAATTCGGCGAGAATCTCATTGTTATATTAAATGACAACCAGATGTCAATTGACCATAATGTCGGTGCGCTGTCACGGCATCTTACTTCCATACGTTCATCATCGGGCTATATACGGACCAAAAAGCGTACTGAGATCATTCTGAACAATATTCCTGTACTCGGCAAACCCATTGTAAGGTTACTGTCATTTTTGAAGGATTCGCTTCGCCTTGCAATCAGGCGCAATCATCCTGTTATTTTTGAAGATCTTGGATTTCGTTATTACGGACCGGTTGACGGTCACAATATTCCCAATATGCTGCGTTATTTTCATACAATCAAGGACCTTAAAGAACCGGTCCTTCTGCATGTCTGCACGCAAAAAGGCAAAGGATACGAATATGCCGAGGCACAGCCTTCGCAGTACCATGGAGTAGCGCCTTTTGATATTGAGTTCGGGTGTGAAGACGGCACCTGCAGCACGTTTACATCTGTATTTGGAAAGACTCTTTTAGAGATTGCCAAAGAGGATAAGAATGTTGTGGCTGTATGTGCAGCCATGGGAACAAGTATAGGTCTTGAACCATTCCGTGTTCTCTATGAGAACAGGTTTTTTGATGTTGGCATTGCTGAAGCGCACGCCTTGACAATGTCAGCGGGTCTTGCAGTCAATGGTATGATTCCTGTTGTTGCCATGTATTCCACATTCCTGCAGCGTGGATATGATCAGGTTCTTCATGATATTTGTCTGCAGCAGCTGCATGTGGTATTAGCCATTGATCGTGCAGGGATTACAGGTGCTGACGGGGAGACTCATCAGGGTCTCTACGATATTCCTATGCTGCTTTCCATGCCGGGCATTGAAATTCTTGCCCCGAGAGATTATTCGGAGCTTTCCTTTATGCTTCGATATGCTGTATTTGAAGCGAAGGGACCTGTTGCAATACGCTATCCACGCGCATCTGAGAGCCCGGAATTTCAACAATTCGAACAGATCCCGATCGAAAAATCACAGCAGCTTATGACAGGAACCGATATTACTCTTTTATCCGTTGGATTTCTTGCCGGTGAAGTGTGCGAAGCTGCCCGTATCCTCGAAAAAGACGGAATACACGCAGATGTGATAGATTTGCGAAGAATAAAGCCGCTTGATGAGGATACGATTATTGAATCTGTCAGGAAGACAGGCCGTGTCGTGTGTTGTGAGGATGGAATGTATAATAATGGAGTCAGCTCCCGGATAACACAGCTGCTCGCCCGTAATAGAAGTACAGCGTCTTTTTCGTCCATCGGAGTTAACGACCACTGCGTACCGGCCGGAACACGCACACAGCTGTTAAAACGGGAAGGAATGGATGCAAAATCCATTGCGCTTCTTTGCAAAAAAGTCATGGAATCCAAGTGAATCACATGTCCTTTATTTCCGGTCTTTGGGTATATCATGGTGAACTTTCAATTAATTACATGTATAATCAACTACATAATATGCAAGCCTTTGTATAGGGTGTTTTCGAATTGAGGAGATAACGGATGATTTTTGGCATCGTTTCCAATATTGATAAAGATATTAATTATACTTTTGCAAGGCACGCAGCAGCCTGTATCACTCAAAATGGATCAACGGCTCTTGTGGATCAAAGTTATATGAATACTATTCTGGGCGATGATCCCAATGTCACAATATCAACATATGATAACTGTGATCTGTTGTTCAGCATTGGCGGTGACGGAACTTTCCTTTCGGCCGTACATCATCATTATGCCAAGGATATTCCTATCATCGGTGTAAATCTTGGAAGCATAGGTTTTTTAACTGAGATTCAGCCGGACCAGTTTGAAGATGCCATCGATAGAATTCTAAAAGGTAATTATACTATTGAGAACCGTATCCAGCTGGAAGTCGTCGTCAAGGATAAAGACGGCGTTGAGAAGGGGCGGGGTCTGTGTTTGAACGATGCCGTTATCGCACGTGGATTTCTTCTGCACGTACTTACTGTCGATCTCTTTATTGACGGCGATTATGTCGAACGGCTTTCCGGCGACGGTGTCATTTTGTCCACTCCGACAGGATCTACCGCTTATTCCCTGGCGGCAGGAGGCCCGATCGTTAAGCCGGAACTCAATGTTTTTCTGGTAACACCAATTTGTCCGCATACGCTGCATAACAGGAGTTATGTTGTTGCTGAAGATAGTATTGTTGAAATCAGGTTAAAGGATTTCCACGAACAGCCGCTGCTTTCATTGGACGGCAGAAATGATATTTCACTGTCACCGCTTGACTGTGTTTTTGTAAGTAAATCCGCTCATCCTATGAAGATCGCAAGAATGGGATATGCCAACTTCTATCAGACGATTCGTCAAAAAATCCGTGCAAGGGGGAGTTTCTATGAAGATGGCCAAAAATGAGCGACAGGAGAGCATTTTGCGGCTGATCCGGGCGAAAGACATTAGCACGCAGGAAGAACTTGTCAGTGAATTGATCGAAGAGGGACTTTTGATAACGCAGGCTACTGTCTCCCGGGACATCAAAGATCTTGGCATTATTAAGGTTACCTCAGCACAGGGAAGTGCAAAATACAGTGTTCTGGACAGAACCGGAGATGCAGCCCCCGGAAGACTGCTGTATGTTTTTTCACAGTCTTTGATCAGCTGTGAATGCGCCATGCACCTGGTTGTTATTAAGACACTGCCGGGAATGGCTCAGGCTGCAGCATCTGCTCTTGATTCTATCCATCTCCAGGGAATTATCGGATCCCTCGCGGGCGATGATACGGTTTTTGTTGCGACTCCGAGTCCTCTGGATGCCGTCGCCCTTTCACAGACGATTCGTGACATGACTACACGCCTGAATTCCGATGTATAAGGAAGTTCTCATATGCTGATTAGAATGGATATTTCCAATTTTGCTTTGATTGATAATGCAGTTTTCGAACCACAAAGTGGGTTTACCATTATTACGGGCGAGACCGGAGCAGGCAAATCTCTGCTTATTGACGCTATTTCTGCCTTAAGAGGAAGCCGTATCGGTAAGGATGCTGTCCGTACCGGCTGTAAAAAGGCGGTAATTGAAGCTGTTTTTGATCAGATATCGACTCTTATCTCTAATGAGGAACTGGAAACGATTGGTGTTTACCCTGAAGCGGATGATACTATGATTCTCTCAAGGGAGATATTATCTGACGGGAAGTCAATTGCCAGAATAAACGGTAAATTGGCTACAGTATCTGCACTTAAGGATATCGGATCCCGGTTGGTTGATATCCATGGTCAGAACGACCAGCAGGCAATATTCCAGTCGGCAATGCATCTTGATCTTCTGGATCGATTTGGAAATATGTCTGTTCGCGAAGCTATTTCTTCTTATGGCAGGACACTTGCTCTTTATCGCGCATGTATAGATGAGATTCGACAGCTGGGAACAGATCCGGCTGTCAGGTCCCGACGCGCGGAATTGCTGTCTTATCAGATTGCAGAATTAGAAGAGGCTGATTTCAGGATTGGTGAAGAGGATGAGTTGATTAATCAGAAACGTATATTGTCTTCTTATGAAAAAATACGGGAAGGCATTTCATCCTGCTATCAGGCGCTCGATCCGGATGATGAAGGTTCTGCCATGTCCATTCTATCTCAAATGAGTTCTGCGATGGAATCGGTCGTGCGTCTCGATCCATCCCTCAAAAAAATCCTCGAGCAGTATCAAAATGCGATATTAGTTCTTGAAGGTGTCGGTGACGATCTCTGTGCCTATACGGCAGCTGCTGAACAGCCGCAGGTATCCCTGACTTCCATCGAGTCAAGACTTGACACGCTGTTTCGTTTTAAAGTCAAATACGGATCAACTACAGCCGATATGCTTTCCTTTCTGGAACTGGCCAGAACAGAATATGATGAGATTCTCGGCAGTGAAAAGCGTCTTGACGACCTTCACCGCAGCCGGTTGTCCCTGGAGAAGATTTTAATGGAAAAAGCTGATGCCGTGCACAGTGCCCGCAAAATTGCCGCTTTGGAACTTTCGCGCAGTATTATGCACGAATTGTCCGACCTTGGCATGGCCGGATCTACTTTTTCCGTATCTTTCTCACAACGTCCGCGTGAGCGGTTCTTTTCTCGGACAGGATATGATGAAGTTGCCTTTATGATGTCAGCCAATCCGGGCGAGCCGGAAAAGCCGCTTGCCAAAATCGCATCAGGCGGAGAAGCATCCCGGATTATGCTTGCAATCAAAACGATTCTTGCGTCGGCCGACGAGACGCCCACCCTGATATTTGATGAAATTGATGCAGGAATATCCGGCAAAACAGCTACTGTCGTATCACAGAAGCTTCGTACTCTTTCCGGAACTCACCAGGTATTATGCGTTACGCATATGGCGCAGATTGCTGCGGCCGCTGATCAGCATTTTGTGATCAGAAAAGATGTGGAAGAAGAACGGACGCACACGGTAATAAGCGATTTGGACGATCATGAAAGAATACAGGAAGTCGCCCGTCTGCTGTCCGGAGATATCAGAGACCACGCCTCGCTTGATCTGGCCGCACAGATGATTAAGAGAAAAAGCACATCATTCCTATCTGCTGACCTTGAGACGGAACTCGACTTTCCTGATCAGTAGAAACTCTTCTCTATTCGATAAGAGTCTTCATGTCCTTAGGAATATCGCTTTCATAACTCATTTTTTCGTGCGTTATCGGATGAAAAAAACTCAATCTGCATGCATGAAGTGCTTGTCTTTCTATACACTTATCCATATCAATCGACGGCATATCCGGCACCGGATAATCGCAGGAAGCAGGACCGTACAGACCGTCGCCGACAAGCGGATGCCCGAGATACCGTGAGTGAACACGAATCTGATGACAGCGTCCTGTTTCCAGTACAAATCTTACCAGGGATATGTCTTTACCGGGCAGGTATTTCTCGGTATGGTAATGTGTGACGGAAGGAGAGCCGTCCTGGCGAACTTCCCTGATCATTATTGAATCCGATGCACGGCCGATCGGTTCATTAATTGTTCCGTCAGGAACGTCAAAAGCACCGTGGATAATCCCGAGGTATTCTTTTTCCATGGAATCACTGGAAATGACATGGTGTGCAAAACCGTTTTTTGCTATGACAATCAGACCGCTTGTCTCGCGGTCAAGCCTCATGACGGGATGCAGACGCTGCTCCGAAAGCCGCTGAATAAGCGAATCATCCATATGCTGCCAGGACGGGTGAGTAACCAGACCTGCTGGTTTTTCACATACCAGAAGCCATTCGTCTTCATATAGTATTGGAATGCCGCAGTCAATCCGGACAGTAGCCTGTATTTGTTCATCTTCATATAATGCTTCCATTTGATCCCCGGATGACACCGGGTCCTTCATTCGGGCTGATTCGCCGTTAACCAGCAATTTTCCGTACAGTCTTACTTTCTTAATCATAAGCCGCGACATTCTCATGCGGCTGGAAAGAACTTCATATGCCATTTTGCCATGTTCTTCTTTGTTTATTGTGAATTCTAATCTCATCACATATCCTTTTCTAACATTTATGGGGGGAACCTGTAAAGGCAATTATACCCTAGCAGCTTTCATTTGGATGCATATAGCAGGGAAATGATTTTCATGATAATGGAAATTTGCACATTTACATAAACAATTTATCAATTTGCCGCGAAATTTCCCCATATCTAATTGAGCATGCGGTTCATTCATGATATCCTACGCAGTGGGAGGTGAGTCAACTGTGGGAAAAACAAAACTGACTCCGGAAGAAATGAGCGTAAAGCTCGATCTTGTCTTGGCCGAACATGATGGTGAAGGCCAGAAAGCATTGATGGCTTCATTGCAAAAGGCACAGGGTATTTATGGCTATCTGCCACTTGCTGTACAGAAAAAAGTGGCAGCTGCTCTTGGTGTATCTGTTGCTGAAGTTTACGGCGTAGTTTCTTTCTATTCTTTTTTCTCTCTCAAACCAAAGGGAGAAACCGTATTCACAATTTGTCTCGGAACTGCATGCTATGTTAAGGGCTCGCAATTGCTTTTAGAAGAAATCGAAAAATCAATTGGAATTAAATCGGGTGAAGTGACGAAAGATGGAAAGTATTCTATTTCTGCATGCCGCTGTGTCGGCGCATGCGGCCTTGCCCCTGTCATTCTTGTGAATGATGATGTATATGGACGTCTCACTTCCGATGAAATACCCGGCATCATAGCTAAGTATAAGGAGGCATAAAAACATGGATTTATTTCGTGCACATGTCCTTGTCTGCTGTGGAACCGGATGTACATCATCGAGTTCTCCCCTCATTATGGAACGTTTTTCGGAACTTCTTCCGACATACGGTCTGGACAAGGAAATCAAAATAGTCAAAACGGGTTGTTTCGGTCTGTGTGCCGAAGGACCGGTCGTTGTTATCTATCCTGAGGGCGTAATGTATTACCGCGTTACTCCGGAAGATATAGACGAGATCGTTAGCGAACACTTACTCAAGGGCCGTTATGTACATCGTTTGATGACACTTACGGCTGCCGTACCGGCTGCCGATACATTTGCAGCAGAAGACAATGGATTCTTCAAAAAGCAGCTTCGTATAGCACTTAGAAACTGCGGCGTTATTAATCCTGAGAAGATTGAAGAATATATTGCACAGGATGGATATCAGGCAATTGGCAGAATTCTTACCGAAAAGACGGATCCAATGTCTATCATTGCTCAAATCAAGGCATCCGGACTTCGCGGAAGAGGCGGCGCCGGCTTCCCGACAGGAAGCAAATGGGAATTCGCAGCAAAAGTTGCAGATGATACTAAATATGTCTGCTGTAATGCTGACGAAGGGGATCCCGGTGCATTTATGGATCGGTCCGTTCTTGAAGGCGATCCGCACAGCGTAATCGAAGCTATGACGATTGCAGGCTACAGTATCGGATCACATCAGGGCTATGTATATGTCCGTGCTGAATATCCGATAGCCATTGAGCGTTTAACTATTGCCATAGAACAGGCAAGAGAATACGGTCTTTTAGGCAAGAATATTTTTGATTCCG
>Ga0209540_10003449_pt1 | contig 10767 bp, 9 predicted proteins | sample BarGraIncu01121A_FD_184501 | JGI IMG/M metagenome (GOLD analysis project Ga0209540, IMG submission 184501) | Arctic peat soil microbial communities from Barrow, Alaska - Barrow Graham LP Incubations 011-21A (SPAdes) (version 2) | ecosystem: Environmental > Terrestrial > Soil > Wetlands > Peat... | reverse complement strand
TGCCAAGCATTTCAAACATGGTATGATGGTACGTGTCATGTCCAACCTCTTCAAGATCATTGTGTTTCCCGGATACTCTTAAACATTTCTGCGAGTTCGCAACTCTTTTGTTTGCTGCCGGCCGGTTCCCAAGGAATATGTCTTTGAACTGGTTCATCCCTGCATTGGTAAACATAAGCGTGGGGTCGTTTTTAACCACCATGGGTGCAGATGGCACTATCAGATGATCTTTAGACTCGAAAAATTTAAAAAACAACTGCCTCAGTTCCTGTGCCTTCATGTTATCTGGTTTTTTTGTCAAAAAGAATTTGTTTTCAAAAATTATTATGAAAAGTGTAACATTTTAGATCTGATATACGTTAAATGTCTATGAATGTGGTAAATATTCATTCATAAGTATTAGTTTGTAAAATTAGTTTTTTTGATTTAGATTTGTCAAATTGTAAAATAAAATTTAATTAATCTACTGCCTGTTGTTCCGAAATCGTAAATACGTTCTTGATTTGTCAAATCTGCAATATAAGCAGGTGAGATTGCCGTGGACAAAAAAGCTTTTGCATATTTCTTTATGGTTAGCCGGGTCAGTTGTAGTAGCAACACTTTACGGCACCATATTTGAAAACATATTTGGTTCCCCTAAAGAAAAGATTTTAAGTCAGCAGGTTGAAAACCTTAAACTTCAGTATTCCCTTATTGGAAGAGAACTGGATAATTCACTTCAATCTCTCAATAGTTTCAGGCTCTCCGATGACAAACGATACCGGCCAATACTCGATATGGATAGTGTTCCTGAATCATATAGAAAAGCAGGCTTCGGTGGTGTCGACAGATATCGCGATCTTACCGGTTATGTAAACTCAGATATCCTTATTGCATATAAATCAAAAATTGATCAGATAAAAAGCATGGCGACTATCCAGAAAGAATCCTTTGTTTCGATTGCAGAAATGTCTGCTGAATGGAGAAGGGAGATGGATCATATGCCAGCAATCAGCCCTGTTAGTGTTGAATTCAGACTAGGAGATAAATTTGGATTCAGGGCCATCCATCCTATTCTAGGTGTTCCCAGACCACATTATGGACAGGATTTCGAAGTTCCTTATGGTACTGAAGTATATGCTACCGGTGATGGATCAGTTATTGAGTCGGGATATAATTCAGGCGGATTCGGAAATTGTATTGTAATCGATCATGGCTATGGTCTTCAGTCGGTCTATGGCCATCTTAGCTATATTAAAGTTGTTAAGGGACAGAATGTTAAAAGGGGTGATCTCATAGGAATAAGCGGAAGCACGGGTTTGTCCTCCGGGCCTCACCTTCATTACCAGGTAGAAAAACTAGGCGAACACAAGAACCCGATAACTTTCTTTAATGATGACGTATCTGCAGATGAATATTCTGAAATGATCCAGACTTTCAATTCGAAATCGAAATTAAGATAATCCCTTCACAATACCTTTCAAATCTTCTGAAAATTCAAATTGGATAGTACGTTTCTTATTTTTTTAGAATTGATTATCTTTGCCGTGTTATGCCACCTACAAAATATAAGTTTAATCCTGATTCACTGAGTTTTGACAAAATCCGACTCGGCATAAGAGCGTTGTTACTCAGGTTTCTGGCTTATTTTGTAGGATCAGTGCTTGTTGCTTTAATTTACTGGATCATTTTTGCATCTTTCTTCGATTCTCCGAAAGAGAAGGCCCTGAAGCGGGAGGTGGAGCAGATGACCATTCAGTACGACCTGATTCACAGGGAGATGGCAAATGTTGAAAGTGTCCTTGAAGATCTTCAGAAAACAGACGACAATCTCTACAGAACCATTTTTGAAGCAGAACCTATCTCTGCCACGCTGAGAGAAGGAGGAATAGGTGGGGTAAACAGATATGAAGCACTCGAAGGATATAACAATTCCAATCTTGTTATTGAAACAGCTAACAGGCTTGATAAGATCAGGAAAAAGGTTTATATCCAGTCAAAATCATTCGACGACCTAATTAACCTGGCAAAGAATAAGGGAGAGATGCTCAAATCAATTCCGGCGATTATCCCTATTTCCAATAAGGATCTGACTCGAACAGCTTCAGGATTCGGATGGAGAATTCATCCTATTTATAAAATAAGCAAGTTCCATTACGGGATGGATTTTACAGCTCCCTTTGGAACAGATGTCTATGCAACCGGAAATGGTACTGTTGTTGCCATCTTATCAGCACAACGCGGACTCGGTAAGCATATAATTATTGATCATGGCTTCGGATATACAAGTATATATGCACATCTCAGCAATTTCAATGTAAGGGTTGGCCAGAAGGTACAGCGGGGAGATATTATCGGTTTTGTCGGGAGTACCGGAACATCGGTTGCCAACCATCTTCATTATGAGGTTAAAATAAATGGGGTAAATGTTGATCCTGTTAACTTTTATTTTGAAGATCTTACTCCGGAGATGTATGAAAGAATAGTTGAGATTGCGTCTAAAACCGGTCAGTCTTTTGATTAGGCTTTTTTTAAACTTTGTTATGAAGAGATCGGTTAGATTATCAATAGTGTCTTTGTTCCTTTTAAACTGTTTTACAGTAGCTTATCCGGGTGCCGCCGGACAAGATCCTTTACCCGGTCTGACAGATACGTCTTTAGTTTTAACTCCACGAAAAATTGTTATTACAGGTGTCGGCGATATAATGCTGGGATCTTCATTTCCTTCCTCCGAATTTTTGCCTCCCCATGATAATCCCTTCCTACTGCTTGAGTCTGTAGCTGATACACTTGCAGCTTCAGATATTACTTTCGGGAACCTTGAAGGTTCTTTTCTAAATAATGGGGAAGCTGCAAAAAAATGTAAAGACACAACTATATGCTATCTCTTCAGGATGCCTGAAAGATATATTTCAGCTCTTACATCCTCAGGTTTTAATATTCTAAGTCTTGCCAATAACCACTTCGGTGATTTTGGCCTTCCTGCCAGAATCCGGACCAAAGAGATACTTGATTCGGTTGGAATATACTATGGAGGACTTATTGAACATCCCTGGTCAATTTTTAGAAAAGATTCCATTTTATATGGTTTCTGTGCATTTGCACCAAATGCAGGTACAGTCAACATTAATGAAGTATCAAAAGCCGGAGAGATCGTAAAATTTCTTAAAGATACATGCGATATAGTAATTGTCTATTTTCATGGAGGAGCTGAAGGGGCTGAATATCAAAATGTTCCAAAGACAGATGAAATTTATTATGGTGAAGACCGCGGGGATGTTTATAATTTTGCACATACGATGATTGACAATGGTGCTGATATTATCTTTGGCAGCGGGCCACATGTAACGCGTGCGATAGAAGTTTACAAGGACCGTTTTATAAGCTACAGCCTGGGGAATTTCTGCACTTATGGCAGGTTTAACCTTGCCGGACCGAATGGAATTGCCCCGATAGTTAAAATTAATGTTGATATAAAAGGAAAGTTTTTATCAGGTAGAATAATCCCTATATACCAGCCATGGCCGGGTGGAGTGAAAATAGATAGTAATCGCCGTGTCATTAATAAGATACGCGAGTTGACAACATTTGATTTTCCGGATGCCGTAATAAAAATTTCTGATAATGGTGAAATCACTTATAAATAGTCGCTATGCCATATAAAGAAAAAAAAGTCGAAAAACTCTATTATTCAATAGGGGAAGTAGCTGAAATGCTGGAAGTTCCAGTCTCAACCGTGCGATTTTGGGAAAATGAGTTCGATATTCTCAAACCCATGAAAAATAAAAAAGGTAACAGACTGTTCACACCGGCTGACATTAAAAACCTGAAAATTCTCCATCATCTGGTAAAAGAAGAAGGAATGACTCTTTCAGGTGCCAGAAAGAAACTATCGGAAAAGTGGGATGAAACGGATTATAAGTATGAAATCAATGAATCTCTTCAGAATATCAAATCTATGCTTCTCGATATAAGAGATAACGTATGATCATCTCTGTGAACCTCTGGGTTCCTAGAAGACACAGAGAGACACAGAAAAACACAGCGTGAAATCCTTTAATATGAAACTTAAAGATCTTTGTTCTTATCTCGATTCAGTTGTCCCATTGTCATTTCAGGAAAGTTATGATAATTCGGGCCTTCAGGTTGGTTTAGCTGACAAAGAGATATCTTCAGCAATGATCACCCTCGATGTTACCGAGGAGGTTATTGATGAAGTTATTTCTCATAAATGCAATATATTGGTTTCTCATCACCCTCTTATTTTTAATGGAATAAAGAGCCTGACCGGGAAAACATTTACGGAAAGAATTCTCTATAAAGCTGTCAAACACGATATTGCAATTTATTCAGCGCACACGAACCTCGATGTTTTAGGTTACGGAGTTAGCCGGAAGATGGCCGAAAAGCTCGGTCTTGAAAAGATATCGGTATTATCACCGTCAAAGAAAATGTTGTTAAAGCTTATTACCTACATTCCTGAATCTCACCTCGAAAAAGTGAGAAATGCGCTTTTTGAAGCAGGAGCAGGGGTTATAGGCAATTACGACCAGTGTGGATTCGCTGTACCGGGAACAGGAAGTTTCAGGGGAAACGAAAACACCAAACCCTTTCTCGGCGAAAAAGGCAAGATTCACTTTGAAAAAGAGATCCGGTTTGAGACAATATTATTTTCTCATTTGAAGGATAAGGTGATAAAAGCCCTTCTTGAGGTTCATCCTTATGAAGAGGTTGCGTTTGATATTTATGCTCTTGAAAATAACAATGTTGAGATCGGATCAGGGTGTATAGGTAGTTTTCCGCATCCAATGTCGGAAGATGATTTGCTGAAACGTGTTTCATTGGTCTTTGATGCAAAAGGAATCAGATACTCGACGCTTATCGGAAAACCAGTGAGGAAAATAGCACTTTGCGGAGGTGCAGGTGCCTCGCTTCTCAATCTGGCAATCAATTCGGGAGCAGATGTTTTTTTGACTGCTGATATGAAATATCATGATTTTTTTAAGACAGAAGATAAGATTCTCCTGGTTGATACCGGACATTTTGAAAGTGAAAAATTCTCAGGAGAAATTTTAAAAGACTTAATTATTAAAAAATTCCCTAAATTTGCAGTCCGGTTTTCAGAAACAAATACGAATCCGATAAATTATTTTTAAATATGGAAAAAGCAAAATCACATGAATCTGAAATTTCTGTAGAGGAGAGATTAAGAGCATTATATGGTTTACAATTAGTTGATTCAGAGATAGATAAGATCAAAACCCTGAGAGGTGAATTACCTCTTGAGGTACAGGATCTGGAAGATGAGATAGCAGGACTTGAGACAAGATTAGGCAATCTGAAAGATGAGGTAGGAAACCTTGAAAAGTCGGTTGTAAAAAAGAATAATGAGATTACCGATGCTGAAGCCCTCATAAAAAAGTACGAAGAACAGCAAAAAAACGTAAGAAATAACAGGGAATTTGATTCACTTTCAAAAGAGATTGAATATCAGAATCTGGAGATTGAATTATTCAATAAGAAAATAAAGGAATTCAATTTTCTGATTGAAGAAAAGAAATTGGTTATAGCTGATTCAGAAGCTACTCTTGCCGATCGTAAGACTGATCTGGAAAACAAAAAATCTGAACTTGATGAGATTATTTCCGATACCCAGAAAGAGGAAGAGGGTCTCTATAAAAAATCAGAAAAAGTTGAGGCAATAATAGAAGAAAGATTACTTACTGCTTATAAGCGTATCCGTTCGAATGCCAGAAACGGTCTTGCTGTGGTTCCTGTCCAGAGAGATGCATGCGGTGGCTGTTTTAATCAGATCCCGCCACAAAGACAACTAGATATCAAATCGAGAAAGAAGATTATCGTTTGTGAATACTGCGGACGTATTCTCGTCGATGATGAAATTATAAAGGAAGGTCATCTGTAGAAGACATGACGAAAAATAGAAAGCTGACTCCTTACGGGTCGGCTTTTTTGTTTTTACTAACTTTACATAAACAATCAAGAATCCATTGTTATGAAAATCGCTGATTTTAAAAGAATGATTGCAGAAGGAATCCCATCTGAACTCCCGGCTCTGAAATCATATGATCAGAACCTTAATCATGCCCCAAAGAGAAAAGAGATACTGAACAGTGCTGAAAAAAGGCTTGCAGTAAAAAATGCGTTGAGATATTTTCCTGAAAAATTTCATCCTCTTCTTGCAAAAGAGTTTGCTCAGGAGCTGGCAGACTTTGGAAGAATTTATATGCACCGGTTCAGACCTGATTATGAGATTAAGGCTCGGCATATTGATGATTTTCCATACGTGACACGTAGTGCAGGTGCAATTATGCTTATGATCTCTAATAATCTGGATCTTACTGTGGCTCAGCATCCTCATGAGCTGATAACTTATGGAGGTAATGGAGCTGTCTTTCAGAACTGGGCACAATACCGGATAACAATGAAATATCTTTCCGAGATGTCTGACGAGCAGACGCTGGTAATCTATTCGGGTCATCCGCTTGGTCTTTTTCCCTCGCCAACAGATGCACCCAGACTGGTTGTAACCAATGGGATGGTGATCCCTAATTATTCAACCCAGGACCACTGGGAAAAGTTTAATGCACTGGGTGTTTCTCAGTATGGCCAGATGACAGCTGGTTCGTACATGTACATCGGACCCCAGGGAATTGTACATGGAACTACGATTACAATTCTTAATGCAGGCAGGATGATCAGTAAATCAGGGGAGGGGATTCAGGGCAAGCTATTCGTATCATCCGGTCTTGGAGGAATGTCAGGTGCCCAGCCTAAAGCGGCAGCTATTGCAGGTATTATTTCGGTAATTGCAGAAGTGAACCCAAAGGCAATAAAAACAAGGCATTCTCAGGGTTGGGTTAATGAGGTTTATACAGATATGAATAGGCTTGTCAGGAGAGTCAGACAGGCAACTGCTGCAAAAGAATTGATATCAATAGCTTATGAAGGCAATATTGTTGATGTCTGGGAAACATTTGCCGATGAAAACATTTTTGTTGATCTGGGGTCTGACCAAACATCTCTTCATAATCCATGGTCAGGTGGTTATTATCCTGCCGGTATAAGTTTTGAAGAATCAAACAGGATGATGTCCGAAGATCCTGAAAAGTTTAAGGATGCCGTTCGTAACTCATTAAGACGGCAAGTGGAAGCAATTAACAAACATACCACGAAAGGGACATATTTCTTTGATTATGGCAATGCATTTCTGCTTGAGGCTTCAAGAGCAGGGGGAGATATATTGAAACCAAATGGTGATTTCAGGTATCCTTCTTACGTTCAGGATATCATGGGACCTATGTGTTTTGATTACGGTTTTGGTCCCTTCAGATGGGTTTGTTGTTCAAATAGCCGGGAGGATCTCGACGTGACGGATAAAATTGCCGTTTGGACACTGGAGAAACTTGTTCTAAAATCACCTGATCAGATAAAGCAACAGATGAATGATAATATTCACTGGATTAAAGAAGCTGGTAAAAACAAGCTGGTAATTGGTTCCCAGGCACGAATTCTTTATGCTGATGCTGAAGGAAGAATGGCAATCGCCGAGGCATTCAATAATGCCATTTCAAAAGGTGAAATTTCAGCACCTGTAGTAATAGGGAGGGACCATCACGATGTTTCAGGTACAGATTCACCTTACAGGGAAACCTCTAATATCTACGATGGATCAAAATTCACAGCTGATATGGCTGTACAAAATGTAATCGGAGATTCCTTCCGTGGTGCCACATGGGTATCATTACATAATGGAGGTGGGGTAGGATGGGGTGAAGTTATCAATGGTGGTTTTGGTATGGTTCTCGATGGTACAAAGGAAACCACAAACAAGCTACGGATGATGCTTCATTGGGATGTAAACAACGGGATTGCACGTCGCAGCTGGGCCAGGAATAAGGGAGCAATGTTTACTCTGAAACGAGAGATGGAAAGGACCCCTGGACTTAATGTAACTGTACCATTTATTGCTGATGATAAGCTAATTGAAGATGTGGTAAAAGGGGTGTGAGGTTTGCGGTACACGGCTATTTGGAAAGAAGTACAACAGCGATTGCTACTATACCCTCTTCACGTCCGGTGAATCCAAGCTTTTCTGTAGTAGTGGCTTTGACAGCAACATTTTCGGGTTCCGTTTCGACAATATTTGATATTGTGTTCTTCATTTCCTGAATAAAAGAAGATATTTTAGGTTTCTCCAGGCAAACAGTGCTATCTATGTTATTTATGCTGAATCCTTTTTGCCTGATCAGGTTAAAGGTGTTCTTCAGAAGTATTTTGCTATCGATGTTTTTATACTTATCATCTGTGTCAGGAAAATGATATCCGATATCCCTTAATCCTGCTGCTCCAAGCAAAGCATCGCATATTGCATGCAACAGAACGTCACCGTCGGAGTGAGCAACACAACCTTTTTCAGATGGTATTTTTACGCCTCCTAACCATAAATCCAAACCTGTTTCAAGCTGGTGAAAATCAATTCCCTGCCCGATTCTGATGTTCATCCCTTTGATCTGTTGGCGTTCCTCAGCGCATTGAAATCGAATGCGATGGAAAATCTCAAAGTACGTGCAAGAGGATGATTTTGAGAGAGTGGCATCAGGTAGGAGAAATCCAGTGTAAATGCTTTCAATCTGAATCCTGCTCCTGCAGTGAAGTATTTCCGGTTACCCTTGGTAGCATTTTCATGAAAATAGCCGCCTCTTATAGCAAACTGGTTATTATACCAGTATTCTAATCCATATGAATAGGTTATTTCATGCATTTCTTCCTTAAATCCTCCTGGAGCATCAAAGAATGATTGAAATATTGCCACAGGAACAGAGACATTGGGATCTTTGCCTTTGATTATACTATCAGGACGAGTGCTGCTATATATGGGAGGCGTTGGTACGAGAAGTTTATTCAAATCGATAGTAGCCATGATTTTATTGAAGTGGTCCAGGTTAATTGTAGCAGATGCACCAAGGCGCATATCCATAGGAATGAAATCCGATGTTTGTGAAGTTGAGTAACTCATCTTTGTTCCGATGTTTGAGAAATTAAGGCCGAATCCAAGTTGGCCGTCTTTATTAAGAAGGCTTATCTTTTTCTGGTAATAACCTGAAATATCGGCTGCAAATGAAATTCCCGGTTTTGTGGCAACTCCTCCGGGGAGATAGGCCCCGCCTGTTAAGTTTGAATAGATGAATCTGAAAGCAATTCCTCCGGAAAGATATTCCGTAAACAATCTTGAATAACTTGCATCTACTGCAAATTCAGTAGGTCTAATTGTGTTTTGCAGGTTCCCGAATTCATCGGTGAATGGTACATCGCCTAGAGATGAATATAAAAGACTTGCAGCAAAAACCTGTTTGGTGTCGATTCTTTTATATCCGGCAAGATATGCGATATTAATATCAGGAACAAGGTTTCTAAGCCATGGACAATAAGATATTCCAACTCCGGCATTACCATCAATAAAAGCAAATTTAGCCGGATTCCAGTGCTGGCTGTAAACGTCAGGAGATGTGGCAACACCGGCATCACCCATCGCTCCGGCTCTTGAATCAGGAGCTATTGTAAGGAATGGAACTACAGTCTGTATCGCATTAAGTTCCCCGGTACTCTGTTGCGAAAGAAGTATTGTTCTGCCTGATAGCACTAAAAGGAATAACACAACTGCAATTATCTTTTTCTTCATAATGTTTCTATCATTCTACGATTTTACAAATATAAAACTATTTTTTATCCTTAATATTGTGTAACTCTTACAAAATGATCATGCGTCCGGAAGCCCTTGCTGTCTCACCATTTCCCGTTGTAACTGTAACTGTGTAGAGATAAATTCCTCTTCCTGCTCTCTTGCCGCCGTCATCATTTCCATCCCATAATACAGGAGGAAGATTATACCCTGATGATAAAACCTTAGTTTTAATGATTTTAATTATTCCTCCATCAATTCTAAAGATATTTATTGTGACACTTAGCTCGTTATCGGGTCTGTTGTGTTCCAGGCTGATACTAGTCTCACTTACGAAAGGATTGGGATAGTTCAGAAGGTTTTTCAATATGAATTCTTCCCCGGATAACACCTGAAATAAAATGGATTTTTCTGATGAGTTGTTGAAATTGTCCCAGGCTTTTATTGTAAGTGAATGACTGCCAGCAGTTAATCCTGAAAGATTGTAAGTTATTCTTCCTTTCGTATAATTATCGAAATCATTTTCATAATAATTATTAAGAATAAATGATTTATTTGGTTCATTATCAAGGAAAGCTGTTAAATCATGTCCGATACCCGATCCGGTTGTATTTATGCCGTCCTTATCTTTTAAAATTGCCAGCAGTGTGGGATTGCCGTCTGTTATTCCGCCACTTCTGAAGAGGGTGTCGTTCATATATAATTTAATTTCGGGACCCTCATTGTCAGTAAGGAGTGATTTAAAGAAACCACCTACGATTATATCGTTGAAGCTCCCGTTCATATCCTGATTATCATCATTTGCATAGTAGCTGATTTTTCCGGAACCGAATGAATAATCAATGTCCCTGGGAACCATAAAAGTAAAGCGGAATCTTCCATCTTTTGCGATTGTCTTACCGCTGAAAAGAATATTGTTCCTGAGATTGAAAGTCATACTCGGACCTCCGTCATTGGCGAGGGTTTTTATTTTAACAGCTTTATCATATACCAATGGAGAGACAATCCCATTGAAAGAATTCAGTGGTTTTCCTGACTGATCTTCAATATGCCCGGAAACAGTAATAACAGAGAGTGCTTTCAGACTG
>Ga0209540_10003448_pt1 | contig 10768 bp, 14 predicted proteins | sample BarGraIncu01121A_FD_184501 | JGI IMG/M metagenome (GOLD analysis project Ga0209540, IMG submission 184501) | Arctic peat soil microbial communities from Barrow, Alaska - Barrow Graham LP Incubations 011-21A (SPAdes) (version 2) | ecosystem: Environmental > Terrestrial > Soil > Wetlands > Peat... | reverse complement strand
GCGCGATATGACCTATGACGACTTCATCGCCACTTTCGGACAGCGCAACGACTATATCCTGCGCCGGCTGATCGGTCCGCACCTGACCCCGGACGAAATCGAGCGCATGGGCGAGGCCAAGGAGCAACGTTACCGCGCCTTGCTGCAGGCGCGAGGCATCCAACTGCTGCCGGGCGCCGAGCAGTGGTTGCGCGCTCTGCGGGCCGCCGGCTGGCGGCAGGCCCTGGCCTCCTCGGCGCCCTGGTCCAATATCGATGTGATCATCAACATGTCCACGCTGCAGGGCCGGCTGGACGCGCTGGTGTCGGGCGAGGATACGCCGCACGGCAAACCGGCGCCGGACATCTTCCTGTTGGCAGCCGAGAAGTTGGGCGTGCCGCCCGCGCAGTGTGTGGTGGTTGAGGACTCGCCGGCAGGCGTCGAGGGGGCCCGGCGTGCGGGCATGCGCTGCATCGGGGTCGGCCCGTCTCATCTGACACTGCCTGCCGATGTGAAGGTACGCTCGCTTCTGGACCTGCCGGCAGACGCCTTCGATAGAATGCTCGCTGCGTGAGCAACCATAATCAAACGTAAGCCCTCTTTTGCTTCGCCTCCCCGGTAGGTGCTATAATCAGCTTATTCTTGTGTTACGCAAGCTGGAGTACAAGGACAGTCCGTGACCGATTTAGAGACGCCGCCGAATGACGATTTTCCCGAGGCAGGGCCAACCCCCTCGGCCGACTCACAGGCGAACCCGGCATCCTTCCTGGGCGTGCTGGGCGAGTTTATCCAAACGATCCTGCTGGCGTTCGTGATCTTTCTGTTGATCCGCAATGTGATCCAGAACTTTCGCATTGACGGCATCAGCATGGAGCCGAACCTGCACGATGGTCAGTTCCTGATTATCAATCGTTTTGCCTATTGCCCCGGGCTGCACCTGGACTTCCCACCCCTGGGCATCGAGCTAAACAAGACCTGGTGCGTCAGCCAGCCGCAGCGCGGCGATGTGATCGTTTTCCATTACCCACGCGACCCAAGCCGGGACTTCATAAAGCGTGTCATCGGCCTGCCCAACGAAACGGTCGAAGTGCGCAACGGGGAAGTGCTTATCGACGGCAACATGCTGCCCGCACCATTCGGGCCGAACCCGGGGAGCTACAGCGCGCCGCCGCAGAAACTAGGCAGCGACGAGCTCTACGTGATGGGCGACAACCGCAATAACTCGAGCGACTCGCACATGTGGGGCCCCTTGCCCGAGCACTTCATCGTCGGCAAGGCATGGTTGTCCTATTGGCCGCCACAGTACTGGTCCATCGTCCCGCACTACGACTTCTCCAGCCTGGCAGCCCTACCCGGCCGGGCGCTGGCCTGGGCAGGGCTGCGGTAAATCCGGGCCTTAGGGCATCCGGAGGATGCTTCAGGAGGATACATATGCAGCCAGTTATAAACCACGAGACGCGCGAGCAGACGGCGGAGCGCGTGGCCGGCATGATCGATCACACCCTGCTCAAGCCGACCGCAACCGAAGAGGAGATCCGTGCGCTCTGCGCCGAGGCGCGCCAATACCGCTTCGCGAGCGTGTGCATCAACCCCGCCTGGGTGCCCCTGTGCGCCCGCCTACTCGCCGGCAGCCCGGTGAAAGTCTGCACCGTGGTCGGCTTCCCCCTGGGCGCCACCCTGACGGCGGTCAAGGCCTACGAGACGCAGCAGGTGATCGCCGCCGGGGCGCAGGAAGTGGACATGGTGATCAACATCGGCGCGCTCAAGTCGGGGCAAGACCAGGTCGTGCAGGACGACATCGCGGCGGTCGTGAACGCGGCTCGGCCCGCGGGCGCGCTCACTAAGGTCATCATCGAGACCACTTACCTGACTGAAGACGAAAAGATCCGAGCCTGCCTTCTGACCAAGGCGGCAGGCGCAGATTTCGTCAAGACCTCCACCGGCTTTGGCCCAAGCGGCGCAACCGTCGAGGACGTGGCGCTGATGCGGCGGACGGTGGGGCCGGAAATGGGTATCAAGGCCGCCGGCGGCATCCGAACGGCAGCCGACGCGCAGGCAATGATCGCGGCGGGCGCGACCCGGATCGGGGCCAGCGCTGGCGCCCGGATCGTCGCCGAGCTGAAAGGCGCGTAGTCATGTCACACCGAGAGGTCATGATCGTGCTCTCGCATGCCCTCGCCTGTTCGTCGTGTCGCGAGCGGCTGTTGGAGAAGCCGGCCTCGGTGTTCAGCGGCCGGGCGCTGACGTCGGAGGAAAAGGAAGCCCTGATGAAGCTAGGATCCGGCGATTTCGTGACGCCCAAGCTGCTGGCGCGCGCGATCAAAACGCCGGTGGATGAGTTACAGAGCTATAGCGACCACCCGGTGGCAAGGTTACGCCATTTCTAACGTCGATCACTCAAGCAGAAGGTGTAAGTCGAAGCTCGAGTTGAGGGAGGTAAGGCCATGCAGAACCTGTGGCGCGAACTGCGTCCGGGACCTAAGGTGCCGGATATAATGTACTGCATAGTTGAGATCCCCAAAGGCTCTCGCTGCAAGTACGAGTACAACAAGGAGAACGGGGTCATCGTCCTGGACCGCGTCCTCTTCTCGTCGATGCACTATCCCGGCGATTATGGTCTCATCCCGCACAGCTTCTATGATGATGGAGACCCGCTGGATATGCTGGTGATGACGAACGAGCCGACTTTCCCCGGCTGCGTGATCCAGGCCCGGCCCATCGGGGTGTTCCGCATGTTGGACCGGGACCTGGCCGACGACAAGATCCTGGGAGTGCCGGCCACCGACCCACTGTTTGCCGAGTACCACGACCTGAGCGACATCCCGCCACACTTTCTGCACGAAGTCGCGCATTTCTTCGAGGTCTACAAAGACCTGGAAGGGATCCGCACGAAGCCGATCGGCTGGGAGGATGCAGCGGCGGCCAAGAAGGAAATTCTACGCTCGATCAAGCTCTTCGACGATCGCTTCACACTCGGAGGGCTGTAACGCGGTCCTGCGCATAGCTTGGCGCAAGACCTGAACCCTGCCAGCGAGGTCCGAATGTCTAACTCCGTCACATCTATCCCCGTTATGTCTAGCCCCGTTATCGACGCGGCAAACTGTCACGGTTCTGTCCGCAATTACCAGCCCGAGCCGGTGCCGCCCGAGATGGTGGAAGCCATCGTCGCCGCGGCACAGCGCACCTCGAGCTCGTCAAACCTGCAGACCTACAGCGTGGTGGCGGTGACAGAGCCGGCCACACGCAAACGGCTGGCCGAGTTTTGCGGCAACCAGAAGCATGTCGCCGAGGCGCCCGTGTTCCTGGCCTGGTGCGCCGACCTGGCACGGTTGGAGCGGGTCTGCGAACTGCGGGGCTACAGCCAGGTGACGGAGTACGTCGAGAACTTCCTGGTGGCCGCGGTGGATGCGGTGATCGCCGCGCAGACCGCAGCTTTGGCGGCCGAGTCGCTGGGGCTGGGCATGTGTTACATAGGGAGCATTCGCAACCGGCCGCAGGATGTGATCGACTTGCTCCACCTGCCGCGCCTGGTTTTCCCCGTCACCGGGCTGACGCTCGGCTGGCCCGCGGCGGAACCGGTCATCCGCCCGCGCCTGCCGCTGGGCGCTGTGCTGCACTGGGAAAGCTATCCTACCGAGGACCAGGACAAGGCGCTGTACGAGTATGACCGGGCCATGGTCGCGACCGGGATCTACGAAGGGCGCCAGGTGCCGGCGCCCGGCAAGCCGGGACGGGTCGAGGACTACGGCTGGATGGAACACTCCGCGCGCCGGGTGGCCCAGGTGGCCCGCGCCGACATGCGAGGCGTACTGGAGAAGCAGGGCTTTGGATTGAAGTAAGGGGTCCTATATGTCCCGAAATCCGAATGACGTTGTGATCTTGGGCGCGGCGCGCACGCCTATCGGCAAGTTCCAGGGGGCGCTGAGCAATGTTCCGGCGCCGCAACTGGGGGGCGTGGCGATCCGGGCCGCCGTCGAGCGGGCCGGTATCGATGCGGCCGGCGTCAGCGAAGTGATCATGGGCAACGTGATCCAGGCGGGTGAGGGGCAGGCGCCGGCGCGCCAGGCAGCGGTGGCGGGCGGCCTGCCGGTCGAAGTGGGCGCGCTGACCATCAACAAGGTGTGCGGCTCCGGGCTGAAGGCGGTGATGCTGAGCGCCAACGCCATCCGCGCGGGCGACGGGGACATTTACGTGGCAGGCGGCATGGAGAACATGGACCTGGCTCCGTATTTGCTCACCCGGGCCCGCTTCGGCTACAGGCTGGGCAACGCGGAGATGGTCGATGCGGTGGTGAACGACGGGCTGTGGTGCGCATTCGAGAACCATCACATAGGCCTTTCCGCCGAGTGGGTGGCCGAGGCGTGCGGCGTGACGCGCGCGATGCAGGATGAATTTGCGCTGACCAGCCAGCAGCGCGCGCTGGCGGCGATCGACGCCGGCAAATTCCGCGCCGAGATCGCCCCGGTGCCCGTGGCGCAGCGCAAGGGGCCGCCGGCCCTGGTAGAGGTCCACATCGACGAGAACCCACGACGGGAAACCAGCCTGAGCGCGCTGGCCGGCCTGAAACCCGCTTTCAAGGAAGGCGGAACGGTGACGGCAGGCAATGCGCCCGGCATCACCGACGGAGCCGCCGCGCTGGTGATCGCCCGGCGTGCGACGGCCGAGAACCTGGGTGCGCGGCCGCTGGCGCGTATCACCGGTCATGCCCAGGCGGCGGTCAAGCCCTTGGAGCTTTTCCTGGCGCCGATCTTCGCCGTCCGCAAGCTGGCCGAGAAGCTGGGCATGCAGCCGGGCGACTTTGACTTATTGGAGCTGAACGAGGCCTTCGCAGCCCAGTCCGTGGCGGACATCCAGCAGCTTGGGCTGGACATGGCGAAAGTCAACGTGAACGGCGGGGCAATCGCCCTGGGGCACCCCATTGGCGCCAGCGGAGCGCGCATCCTGGTGACGTTGCTGTACGCGCTGCGCGACCGGGGATTGTCAACCGGCGCGGCCGCGCTCTGCCTGGGCGGCGGCGAAGCCGTCGCGCTGGGGATCGAGTTGGAATAAGCGAAGTGAGTATACTCCCGTTCCGGCGGCCGCGAGTGGCCGCCGATCTTTTGGGGGGCGCAACGGCGGCACATGCCAGCTTTACCACTACCTTCCATCGTGCCGGCCCGCCGGGGCAACCGGTCATGGCAGCGCTTTTGGCAGCACGCCGATCTGTTCGTCGCCGGGCCGCTTGAGGAAGAATCAGGCAGCGAACCCCTGGCGCGCCAGGGACGGCGCCTGCTGTGGTTGGACGGTCTGTTTACCAATATCTCCGAGTCGTTTTTCACCAGCTTCCTCAGCCCATTCCTGCTGACCTTCGGTGCGACTAACGCTCAGATCGGCATTCTCAACTCGGCGATGAACGCCGGTGCGGCACTGGGCCAGATGCCCGGCGCCGGACTGGTGGAGCGCGTCGGGCAACCCAAGCGCATCGTCGTCTGGTCGGGGGGCATAGCCGCGCGGCTGATCCTGCTCCTGGTAGCAGCGGTGCCGCTGCTGCTCGGCGCGCAGGCGGCCATCTTTGCGATCATCACGTTCGTTGCGCTGCGTTTCTTTTTTAACCAACTCGGCTTCCCGGCCCGGTCGGCACTGGCATCGCGACTGGTGCCCACCCGGATGCGGGGCCGCTATTTCGCCTCGCGCAACATCGCAATGGGCGCCGCAGCGCTGTTGTTTGCGCCCGTGGCAGGCGTCATCATACAGTTAGGCGGCCCGCCGCGCGGATACCAGCTCAGTTCGGCCTGCTGGCCGCGACATTCAGCGTCTGGAACATCCTCGGCCAGCGCGTCTGGGGGCGATTGAACGACCGGCGCGGCGCGGCCTGGGTTACGCGCGTGTCGGGCTTGCTGATACCGTCTATCCCGTTGATCTGGGCCGTGGTGCCGAACATCTGGTGGTTATTTCCAGAGGTGTCGCTGAGCGGGTTCCTGTGGGCGGGCTATGGTCTGGCCAGCTTCAACCTGGTGCTCAGCCTATCGCCGGAGAGCCAGCGGGCGCGCTTCGTGGCCATCTACCAGGTGGTCGGGTTTGCGGCGGCCTTCGCCGGTCCGCTGATCGGCAGTTTGCTGGCGGATGCGCTGACCATTCGCGGCTGCTTCTTCTTTTCGGCAGGTGGGCGATTCCTGGCCGCGCTGTTGTTTCTGTTCACGGTACGCGGCGATTCAGAACCCGCTTGAACGTTTTTGCCCGCTTAATCCGTTTGTGCTAACATGCATATATCGTGTTAGCTGCTTCAGCGAAAGGAGGCAGCATGGACTGCCCCAAGTGCGGAACCTGGAACCCGGATGACAAACTCGTCTGCTGGCGCTGTCAGGCTGAGATGCCAAAGCCGGTGGAGAAAAAGAAACGCAAGCCGCGTATCTTTCTCGGCCTGCCGACCTGGGCATGGGTCATGCTTGCCATCATGCTGGTCTTCTTTCTTGTGACCCAGTTCGGCGGAGCGGCCCTGCTGGCCCGCTAGGTGCACCCTTCGCTCGAGTACCCAACGCCCGCGCGTTCAGCGGGCGTTTTTTCTATGGCGAACCCGTCCGTTATGTCGATGCCTGTCTCGTCCCACAGCCAACCCGCAGCCACCGAAGTGGTCGCCTCGCTCCTCGCCTGGCTGCCGCGCGTCCGGCGCGACCTGCCTTGGCGGCGGCGGCGCGACCCGTACGCCGTCTGGGTTTCGGAGATCATGCTCCAACAGACGCAGGTGGCAACCGTCATCCCCTATTTCGAGCGCTGGTTGGCCCGCTTCCCCGATATCGCATCGCTGGCCGCTGCCTCGCAGGATACGCTGCTGAAGGCCTGGGAGGGCCTGGGCTATTACGCGCGCGCCCGCAACCTGCAGCACGCCGCCCAGGCAGTGATGGCGCGACATGGCGGCGTGCTGCCCTCCCGGCGGGAGGCGCTGCTCGCACTGCCCGGCATCGGCCGCTATACAGCCGGAGCCATCCTGAGCCTGGCGTTCGGCCAGGCCGAGCCCGTGCTCGACGGCAACGTGCGCCGGGTGCTCTGCCGCGTCTACGACATCGCGAGCGATCCGGCGGCGCCGGCGACAGAACGGGAATTATGGTCGCTGGCCGGCAACCTGGTGCAGGCGGCGCCCGAGGGACAGGCCGGTGATCTGAACGAGGCCTTGATGGAGCTCGGCGCCCTGGTCTGCGTGCCCGGCCAGCCGGCCTGTTCCGCCTGCCCGCTGGCGGGAGTATGCCTGGCGCAGGCGCTCGGCGTCCAGGCGGAGCGGCCGGTGACTGCCAAGCGCGCACCCACGCCGCACTACACGGTTGCGGCGGCGCTGGTCCTGGACGACGCCGGGCGCTACCTGATCGCGCGCCGCCCCACGCATGGACTGCTCGGCGGCCTTTGGGAGTTCCCCAGCACACCGGCGGAGGCGAGCGGCACGGGACAAAGGGCGCAGGAATCGCTGCCGGATTTCCTCGTGCGCGCCGTCGACGAGCGCTTGGGCATACAGATCGCAGCCGGGGCGCGGCTGGGCCAGATCAGCCATGCCTACACTCACTTCCGCATCACCCTGCACAGCTACCACTGCGCCTGGTTGGGCGGGCAGCCGGGCGTGGCCAGTTACTACGCGGCCGTCGCCTGGGTTGCGCCGGCCGAGCTGGGCGCGTACCCGTTCCCGGTTACGCATCTGAAAATCCGGAAGAGCCTGAACCGAGAGGCGCCATGAGGACGCAGATTGCTGAGAGGTTTCACAGAGCAAGCTTACTGATAATGCCCCTGGCGGGACTATAATGGGGCTGTCAGAAGCTGGTAAATGGAGGAGTGCATGTACAGGATGACGGGTTTTCCGCTTATCTGTGGCGGGCTACTGTTCTTGCTCGTGCTGGCCGCGCTTGTCGTGCTGGCCGTGTTGGCCCTGCGCGCCTACAACCGGGGAACAGCAGGACGTTGGGCCGGCCCAGGGCCGGCGAGCGGCTCGGGGCCGATAGGCGGCACAGGGCCGATGGGTGGCGCAGGACCGGGCACGCCGGATCAGCCGGTGGCGCCGGGCTCCGGCCGGGCGTTGGAGATCCTGAGGGAGCGCTACGCGCGCGGCGAGATCAGTAAGGAGCAATTTGACGCGATGCGCCAGGATATCCTGGGCTAAATCCCGACTTTAGCCTGGCTTTAGCCAGGAAGATATCCCCCCCGCATCAGGACCGGCGGCCCAACAGGGCAGCCAGTAATTCATACAGAGGGAATTGCGCGGCAGGGCCAACCCTTGCTTCTACCGAAGCAAGGGCCTGCCGCGCTTCATGCAGGGCGTCCCCAACGCACGTTTCGACGTAGGCTTGCGCCCCGGCGCGCTCCAGCAACCCGAGCACGACGGGGACATCCGGCGCGCCGAAGGCCGGACCGGCGTAGAGACGCTGCAACTCGGGCCCCGCCGTCTCGCCGGAGAGCGCGTAAACCACCGGCAAGGATTTCTTCTTGCTGAGAATGTCGCTCGCGGCCGATTTTCCGGTCAGCGTCTCGTCCCCCCAGATACCCAGCACGTCGTCTTGGAGCTGAAATGCTCGCCCCAGCGCCCGACCAAAGCGCCGGTAGGCCGCCGCGATCTCCGGCGGCGCCCCCGCCAGCAGCGCGCCGATCTCCGGCGCCGCGCCTAATAAAGCCCCGGTCTTGCCGGCGATCATGGCAAAATACTCGTCCACCGTCACATCGACCCGGGTCTCGAAAGACATGTCCAGGAACTGCCCTTCGGTGAGCGCGGTACAGGTCTCATCGAACACCTGCAGAGCCCGCAGGGCGCTTTCCGCCAGAACGTCGTGCGCAGGCAGCCGGAAGAAGGCCAGGTGAGCCAGGCTGAACATGGCATCACCGGCGTTGCAGGCCAGAGGCAGGCCAAAGAGCGCCCAGACGGTGGGACGGTGGCGGCGCGTCAGGCTGTTGTCTTCGATATCGTCGTGGATGAGAGAGAAGTTGTGCAGCAACTCCAGCCCGGCGGCGGCAGGCAGCGCCCGCCGGGGGTCGCCGCCGGCCGCGGCACAGGCCAGCAGACAGAGCATGGGCCGGACGCGCTTACCAGAAGGCGCGTTCGCCGGGGCCAGGTTTGTATCGAGCCAGCCCATGTGGTACTGCATCAGGGCGTAGTGGCGCGTCAAGGCCGGATCGCCGGCGCTCAGCAGAGAACGCATCTCCGCCTCGACGGCGGGGAGGTAGGCAGCGTAAGCTTCGGTCAGGTTCATTGCTCTCACCCATTCACCGCCATGATGCGGCCCGGCTCGCGCAGCGCGTCGACGTTGCCTGCGCCGGAGCAGAACATAGCGATGCGTAACTCGGCGGTAAACTGGTCGATGGTCGTGATGACTTCCTCAGCCGAGGCGGCGGCAGCTTTTAGAAACGGCGAAGCGATGCCCACCGCGCGGGCGCCCAGGGCCAAGGCTTTGGCGGCCTCGATGCCATTACGCATTCCGCCGCTGGCGATCACCGGCAGCCCGGGCGCAGCGCGCTGGGCCATCTGCAAGGTGTCAGCCGTCGGAATGCCCCAGTCGGCGAAGGCCCGGGCCAGCGCTCGCAAACCCTCGTTGGGCGCCCGGTGCGATTCGACCTGGCTCCAGGAAGTGCCGCCCGAACCTGCCACGTCGATCGCTGCGATACCCACCTCAGCCAGCCGGCGGGCCGCGACTTCGCTCATGCCCCAGCCGACCTCTTTGGCCACCACCGGCACGCCGACATTGCGGCAGACAGCCTCGATCTTGGCCAGCAGGCCCGTCCAGTCCCAGTTACCATCGGCCTGCAGCACCTCTTGGAGCGGGTTCAAGTGCAGGATCAAGGCATCTGCGCCGATCATGTCCACCGCGCGCCGGCACTGGTCAACGGTATATCCGTAGTTGAGCTGCACGGCTCCCAGGTTGGCGAAAAGGAGGATGCTGGGAGCAACCTCGCGCACGTGGAAAGTGCCGGCCGTGTCCGGCTGCTCCAGAGCCGTGCGCTGCGAGCCCAGGCCCATGGCCAGGCCGCGTGCCTGCGCCCCCTCCGCCAGGTTACGGTTGATGACAGCCGCCGAAGCCGTGCCGCCGGTCATGGACGAGATCAGCAAGGGGACCCGCAGATGCCTGCCCAGCAGATCCACGCCCATATCGACCGCTTTGAGGTTCAGTTCGGGGAGCGCCTGGTGTACCAGGCGATAACGTTCGAACCCATTGGTCAGGTCCGGGAACTGCACGTCTTCTTCCAGGTTGATGCGGATGTGGTCCGCCTTGCGGGTGTCATGGGCCATGCCGACCGACTCCTGATTCCATAGTGCACGCAACTTTCACAGAACGCTGGTGTTCTTCACAATGGATCTTACCACAGATAAGTGGCTTTTGACACGCCGCGGGCGGGCTGCTACAATGCCGGCCAAATTGCGCCATCGCGCGCGGGGCGGCCCTGCAGTGGCACGCAAGCCGGCGCCAAACTCGCTGGATATATTCCCAAAGGAGAGACATAATGGATACCTTCGAAAAAGTCACGCAGATCATCATCGAGAAGCTGAACGTCGACCCGGGCCTGATCACGCCAGGGGCCCGCTTCCGTGAGGATCTGAAGGCGGATTCGCTGGATCTGGTTGAGCTGATCATGGCATTCGAGGAAGAGTTCGGCGGCAACATTTCAGATGAAGACGCCCAGAAGATTCAATCCGTAGGCGACGCCGTCACCTTCCTGGACAAACAGATGGCAAACGCCTGAGCGGCTGCCACCGGCCTGAAGCCCGGGCTGCAGCCGGCCGCTAACAGGTACAAAGGCCCATGCTTGTTGGAGTATGGGCCTTTTGTTGATTTAACCCACACCT
>Ga0209540_10003446_pt1 | contig 10769 bp, 8 predicted proteins | sample BarGraIncu01121A_FD_184501 | JGI IMG/M metagenome (GOLD analysis project Ga0209540, IMG submission 184501) | Arctic peat soil microbial communities from Barrow, Alaska - Barrow Graham LP Incubations 011-21A (SPAdes) (version 2) | ecosystem: Environmental > Terrestrial > Soil > Wetlands > Peat... | reverse complement strand
GTGGTGGTCGGGATCGCCGAGATGCCCCTCGATCCCGAAGGACCACAGAACTTCGGGTCACTCAGCGGCAGCTCCGCCCAGATGCTTCCACTCGCCGAGCCGCCGGAAATCCAGGCGGCGTTCGCACACGCGCGGGAGAGAATCGAGGCCGAGGGCCTGAGCGCCGATTTCGTCTGGGCCGCCGGCGACCCCAGCAGCACGATCCTCGACGTCGCTCGCGAGCGTGAGGCGGCGCTTGTCGTGCTCGGCTCGCACCACCACTCGTTGCTGGGCCAGCTGCTCGGCGCCGACGTCGCCGCCGAGGTCAAGCGCCAGGCCGGCTGCGACGTGATCGTGGCCGACTAGCGAGTCTCGAGAGTCGAAACACCTCCGCCGCCGAGCCGCCCGGCACCTAATGGGCTCCACGCAACAGGGCCGCCCCGCTCCGGCGCTATAAATAGGCTCACAGTATGGGTCTCCTGGCCGACCTCGCCGTTCGCGCGCCGAGACGGGTGCTCGCGGCGACCCTTGTCTTCGCCGTTGTCGCCGCCCTGCTCGGACTGCAGACCCCGCGACTACTCGGCCGCGGCTCGAACGACTTCGTCGCCCGCGGCAGCCAGAGCCTCCAGGCCGAACGAGGTATCGAGCGTGCATCCGGTCTTTCGGCCGCACCGCAGGTGCTGGTGCTCGTGCGCGAGCCGACAGCGCAGCGGCTCGCGCGCGTGTCGGCGGCAATCCGCGCCGAGCCGACCTTCCCGGTGATCGCGCCGCCACTGCGTTCCCGCAACGGCCGTGAAGTGCTTCTGGTCGCCTACGCCCGGGCCAACATCTCGCAGCGTATTTGGCGACAAGCGGCCGAGCGCGTCGACACCCGCCTCGCATCGATGCGCGGGGTGGAGATGGGCGGAACGGCACTCGCCACAGTGCAGGTCAACAATCAGGTGCAGCACGACCTCACGCGCGCCGAGGCGATCGCCTTTCCAATCCTGTTCCTGCTCGCCCTCTGGGTCTTCCGCAGCGTCGTCGCCGCTCTACTGCCGATTCTTTGCGGCGGCCTGACGATACTCGGCGCGCTTCTGCTCCTACGGGGCCTCGACACCCTGATGCCGATCTCGACCTACGCGCTCAACATCGTCACCGGCTCGGGTCTCGGGCTTGGCATCGACTACAGCTTGCTGCTCGTCTCGCGCTACCGGGAGGAGTTGGCGCGCAGCGGTCCGGGCCCCGAGGCGCTTCGTACAACCGTCGCGACCGCCGGCCGCACCGTGGCCTTCAGCGCCGTCACGGTCGCGGCCGCGATCGGCACGCTGGCGATCTTCCCGCTCGGCTACCTGCGCTCGATGGGGATTGCCGGCGCGCTCGTGGCACTGCTTGCCGGACTGGTCGCGCTGATCGTGCTGCCGGCGCTCTTCGCACTGCTCGGTGAGCGCGTCAACGCGCTCGCACCGCGCCGCTGGCGGCTGGCCGTCGAGCGCACCGCGCGCGGCGAACGCGGTGCCTGGTACCGGCTCGCGCATACGATCATGCGCCGGCCGATTCCGGTCGCCGCCGCCGCTACGGCGCTGCTCATCTTGCTCAGCCTGCCGTTCTTGGGGATCAGGTTCACCGGCATCGACGCTTCTGTCCTGCCGGCCGAGGTCAGCTCGCGAATCGTCGATCAGGCAGTGCGTAGCGACTTTCCCGCAGCCGCGGCTTCGCCCGTCTACGCATTGCTCGAGCACACGACCGCGGCGCAGGCAAACGCATACGCGGCCCGCGTTCGCGGGCTGCCGGCCGCGACGCTCGTCAAGCCAGTGCGGTTGCTCGCCCCGGACACTTACGAGCTCCAGGCCTCGTCCGGAAGACCCTTCCTCGACTCGCGCTCGCAGCGGCTCGTCCGTGAGATGCGCGCGCTGCCTCCCCAGCCGCCGATCGGCGGCTCGACCGCGCAGTACCTCGACCAGAGGCACTCGCTCGGCGCGGAACTGCCACTGGCAATCGGGCTGCTCTGCGCCGTTACCTTCGCTCTCCTCTACGGAGCGACGCGGTCGCTCGTCCTGCCGCTCAAGGCGCTCGTGATGAACGTGCTGACGCTCTCGGCCGCCTTCGGGATCCTCGTCTTCGTCTTCCAGGACGGACGTCTGCAGGGGTTACTGAACTACCGCAGCCAGGGAGCGATCGTGCTGACCCAGCCGGTCGTGCTGTTCGCGATCGCCTTCGGCCTCGCGACCGACTACGGCGTCTTCCTGCTGACGCGGATCCGTGAAGCCTGGGAGTCCGGGCTGCCGAACCGCGAGGCGGTCGCGGTCGGACTCGAACGGACGGGCCGGATCATCACCGCGGCCGCGCTCCTCTTCTGCATCGCGGTCGGCTCATTCGCCACCTCGCAGATCATCCTCGTCAAGGAGATCGGGATCGGCATCGCGCTTGCCGTTCTGATCGACGCGTCGATCGTGCGTGCGCTGCTCGTGCCGGCGCTGATGGCACTTCTCGGTCGCTGGAACTGGTGGCCCAGAAGTTCGCCTCAAGTGAGAGCTTGAGTAGGCGGGCCGGCCGGCGGCGTCAGGCGGCGAGTGCGATGCGCTTTCTCGGGTAAGAGCAACTGAACATCTGAATCGACGAGCGTAGAAGGAGATCGGAATGACGGCAAAAGTTGACTTCACATCCGAGCAGTGGAAACTGATTCTCGAGGGGCCGCCGAGCGCCGGCCTGATCGTGGTAACCGCGCAACGCGGCGGAATGCTCCGCGAGACGATGGCGATCGGAAAGGCCTACGCCGAGGCGCGCCGCGAGCACGGCGAGAGCGAGCTACTGGACGAGATCGTCGCCGCGAAACCCGAGCGAGACCACACGCGCTACCACTCGGTCGAGGAGCTCAAGCGGGTCGGTTTGCAGCATCTTCAGGGCGCGGTCGAGCTGCTGGAGCGAAAGGCGACGGCGGAAGAGGTCGAGGATTATCGGCGCTTTGTGCTTACGCTGGCGGAGAAGGTTGCGGGCGCGCACAGAGAGGGCGGGGAGAGCGTTAGCGACGCGGAGCGGGCGGCGATTGAGGAGATTCGGGGGAGTTTGGGCGGGGTTGAGGCGTAGGGAATTCTCAACCACCGGGGCAGCCGAACGCCCTACAGGCGCCGAACAGCCGCCGCGATCTCCTGCCGCAACCGCTCCTTGGCGCTCTCCCCCGCTCCGATCTCATCCAGCGCCAAGAGTGCCGCTCCGGCGATCGGCGGCGCCTCGTTGACCCGGGCCGTGATCTTGGGCCCGACTTCCGCCAAGCCCGTTTCGATTCCCCGAAGCAGCCGCGCGTTCCCGGCCTGAAGCAGGCCGCCGCCCAGCAGCACCTCCGCCGGCTCGCTCGTCAGCTCCAGGCGCACGAGCGCCGCGCGGGCGAAGGCGACGACCTCCGCGGCGAGACGATCGACGATCGCCGCGGCGGCGGAATCGCTACCTGCGTGCTCGAGCACGAGCGGCGCCAGCTCGGCCAGGCGCTCCTGCGCGATCCTCTCGAAGTGGATGGCCTCGGTCACATCGAGCGGCCGTGCCAGGCCGAAATGAGCCGGCACCTTCTCTTCCAGCGTCGTCTTCGGCCCGCGTCCGTCCTCGCTTCGCACCGCCGCGGAGAGCGCGGCCAGGCCGACGTCGAAACCTCCGCCCCATTCGCCGCTGATCTCGCCGATCGCCGCGAAGCGCACGCGGCGCCCGTCCGGCGCCACTCCGACGCAATTGATGCCCGAGCCGCAGACGACGGCGACGCCCGAGCCCGTGTTCGTACCGGCCCGCAGCACGGCGAAGGTGTCGTTGCCGGCGAGCATCCTCTCCGCCCAGCCGCACCCGGCGGCCAGCGCAAGCAGCCTCTCCTCTTCGGCCGGGTAGTCGAGACCGGAAAGCGAGATCTGCGCCAGCTCGGCCACGGGCTCTGGCACCGGGAAGAGCCCGGCTCCCAGGCAGGCGCGCTCGACGAGCGTGGAGAGCGTCTCCAGGCAGCGCCGGGCGCCGAGCATCTGCGGCGAGGAGACGGGGCCGCGCACGAGCGAGAGCAGCGACCCGTCCACGCGCGCGAGTGCCAAATCGGTCTTCGAGCCGCCGCCGTCCACGGCCAGAACGAGGCGTTCGTTCACTGGCCCTCTCCCCGGACGAACTGCGGCAGATGCGCGGCGCCCGCCTCGAGCAGGCGCTCCAGCAGCTCCTCGACCAGCGGCAGCTGCCCGATCAGCGGGTGCGCGAGCAGGGCCTTGCGGGCGATGGCGCGATCGCCCGTGATCGCCGCCTGCACGGTGAGCCGCTCGTAGGCCGCCACGTGCTGCACGAGGCCGAGCAATTCCGGGGCCAGCGGCTCCTGCGCCAGCGCCGCGGCGCCGCTTGCCTCGATCCGCGCCGGCAGCTCCACCACGTCGTCGTCGGCGAGCCCGGCCAGCGCGCCGTTGTTTTGCACGTCCACAACGTGGACGTCGCCGCTAGAGGAGGCAAGCGAGGCGATCAGCCCAGTTGCCGCCTCGCTGTAGAAGGCGCCGCCTCGCTGCTCGAGCAGGGCGGGCTTCTCGGCCAGCTCCGGGTCGGCGTACATGCCGAGCAACTCGCGCTCGACCTCGGCCACCTCGAGCGCGCGCGGCCTGCCCCGGCGCTCCTCGGCCAGCACCTGATCGTGCAGGTAGAAGTAGCGCAGGTAGTAGGAGGGAACGGCGCCGAGCTCGTCGAGCAGGCGCCGCGGCAGCTCGATCTCCGCGGCGATCTCCTCGCCGTGCGAAGCGAGCAGCTCGCCCAGCACGTCGGCGCCGTCGAGGCGCACGGCGCGCACCCAGGTCAGGTGATTGAGACCGACCTGGTCAACGGCGACGCGTTCCGGCGCGACCGCAAGCAGGCGGGCGAAAAGGCGCTGCAGCGTGATCGAGACGTTGCAAAGACCGATCGCCCGATGGCCCGAATCGAGGAGCGCGCGGGTGACGACGCCAACCGGATTGGTGAAATCGACGATCCAGACCCCGTCGGCCGCCCGCGCCGCAGCCCGCTCCGCGATCTCGAGCACCACCGGAACCGTGCGAAGCGCCTTGGCAAAGCCGCCGGCGCCGGTCGTCTCCTGGCCGATGCAACCGAATGGGAGGGGCACCGTCTCGTCGCTCAAGCGCGCCTCCTGTCCGCCGACGCGGATCTGGAGGAGGACGAAGTCGGCCCCGTCCAGCGCGCGATCGAGATCGCCCGTGAGAGTCAGTCGCCCGGCGAAGCCCTGGCGCGCAAGCATCCGCCCGGCCAGCCCGCCGACTATCTCGAGCCGCCCCGAATCGATGTCCTGCAAGGCGAGCTCGCTCACGTCGAGACGCTCGCGCTCGCGCTCCAGGCAGGAGACGAGCTCGGGCGTGTAGGTCGAGCCGGCACCGACGACCGCGATCTTCATCGCTCTAGCGTAAGACCACGGGGGACGAACGACAACCGCGCGCCGCGAACCTAGAATCCGAACGACCGGTCACTTTCGAGCGAGAGGAGAACGATGAAGCCCGTCCGCCTCACCGCCGCCGTATCCGTCGCCCTTTTTGTCGCGCTCACGTCCGCTGTCGCCATCGCCTGCAACGGCCATCTGGTCAGCGCAGGCTCAGCCAAGAACGGCAAGAGCGTCGCCTTGCACAGCGGCGACCAGCTCGTCGTCACGCTCAAGGGCAACGCCACGACCGGCTACGCCTGGAAGGTCAAGTCCGCGAAGAAATCGGTGCTGAAGCCGCGTGCGGTGACCTACCATCCCGACCCGAACCCGACGCATCTCGTTGGCGCCGGCGGCGTCTACAAGCTCCGCTTCAAGGCGCTGACACACGGCACGACGCTGCTCAAGCTCGTCTACGCGCGGGGCAAGGATCTCAGCGGCTCCTACAAGCTGCGCGTCGTCGTGAGCTGAGCCGGCAGCGGTCTGGGTGTCAAGGCACCACCTTTCTTCGCCCGCCACCAAGCCACCCGCCCGCGGGGTAGTTGCACGGTAGCGAGCAATTGCGCCGCAAATATGCCGATTCTGTGCCAGTTTCGGCAGTGGTCGTTAGTCGCCGGATACACCGAGGCGGGCGATCTCGCTCGCCATAAATGGCTATCAACCCCCGAACGACAGGCGCAAGATCGCTGCGAGGTCCGCAGAAAACCCCTGATCCTAGGAGGAAACTGCGCATACCTTCACACGCATTCCTGAGGGTCTCAGGCGCCGTGTCCTACTACTTGTGACTCTCGTGCTGGCGCTGGCCGTCGTCGGCACTGCCGTCTCGGCGAGCGCAAGCACTAGCTACCGCGGCAAGGTGAAGAGCGGCGGGAAACTCAGCTTCCGCACGACGGCCACCTCGGTGGTCGGCTTCAAGGCCTCGGTCAGCCCGCTCTGCATCTCGGTCGCCGCAGGCAGCAGCATGCTCAAGATCTACTTCGTCCGGCTGCAGTCTCCGACGAAGCTGAAGAACGGGCGCTTCACGATCAACTTCCACGGTCCCAGCAGCACCTACATCACCGTTACCGGGAAGATCAAGGGCAAGTCGGCCAGCGGGCGCATCAATGTCCGTTACACGCTCACAAGCGGCACGGTCATCTACGCCTGTTCCCAGAAGACGACCTGGACGGCCAAGAAGGCCTAACAACTCGAGTCAGAATGTAGCGGCCCCCTCGGGACTGGCCCACTGCCAGGCGTCGTGGTAGGGCGCTGCCCGTTACGAGCCAACTCGCGGAGCAGACCGCTACGCTCCCCCACGAGATGACCGGCACTTCCACCCGCACGCTACTGACCCGCCTGATGTTTCTGTCGATCGCCGCCTCGCTGGTGACGATCACGATGAAGACGGTGGCCTGGCGGATGACCGGGTCGGTGGGGCTACTCTCGGACGCGGTCGAGTCGCTGGTCAACCTGCTCGCGGCGATCGTGGGGCTGGCCATGATCCGCTGGGCGACGCTGCCGCCCGACAAGGAGCACGCCTTCGGGCACGAGAAGGCCGAGTACTTCGCCGCGGGCGCTGAAGGGATTTTCATCCTCGGCGCCGCGGCCTCGATCGGCTGGGTGGCGGTGGACCGGCTGCTCCACCCGGCGGGGCTGGAGTCGGTCGGGCCCGGGCTGGCGGTCTCGGTCGGGGCCTCGCTCGTAAACCTGGGCGTCGCCATGACGCTGATCCGTGCCGGTCGCCGGCATCGCTCGATCACCATCGAGGCCGACGGGCGCCACCTGATGACCGACGTCGTGACCTCGGCCGGCGTCGTCATCGGCGTGCTCGCGGTCGCGATCAGCGGCTGGCACCCGCTTGATCCGATCGTCGCCATTGCCGTCGCGCTAAACATCGTCTTCACCGGCGTGCGCCTGATCCGCCGCTCGGGTGCGGGGTTGATGGATCGATCGCTGCCGCCCGAGGAACTGGCCGGGGTAGAGGCCGCACTCGCTCCCTACCGCGCAGACGGAATCACCTTCGAGGCACTACAGACGCGGCGCGCGGGCCGCCGCTCCTTCGTCTCGTTGAAGGTGATCGTTCCCAGCCGCTGGACTGTCGCGCGCGGTCACGTCCTGCTCGAGCAGATTGAGCGAGACGTCGAGGCCGCCGTTCCGCACGCCTCGGTGACGACACATCTGGAGCCCGCGCCCGACAGCGGCGGGCCTGAAACACCGTCCGGGCGCCCGACCGGCCCGCGCCGCCGACGACGGAATCGCCTGCTGGGGAGATGAACAACTCCGCCGGCTCCCGCGCTCTCGAGCGCAGAACAAATAACACAGCGCTTACACAGTCCACAGCTGACTCTTAGCTCGCGGGGCTATGATGCCGCCCAATGCGTGCTCATCGCCGTACATTCACCGGCTCGGCGCTCGGCGGACTGCTTGCCACCGCGCTGATCGTCGGCGTCTCCGCGGCGGCGGCCACCACGGCCACCTCGCAGGCTGCCCGTAGCGTCAGGATCAGCGCCAGTTTGAGCGAGGCGCCGTTCGCGCCCAGTGAAGTCAACTCGGTGCAGGTTCTCTATCGCCTCTCGGCCAAGAGCACCAGCTTCGGCTACCGCCTCTCGGTCAAGAAGGGCTCGACCTGGCGCGTGCTGAAGAGCGTCACGCTGCGCGGAAGTTTCAAGGGCAGCCGCAGCCTGTCGGCCGGAAAGCTCTTCCCCAAGCGGAGGGCGATCATCGGCCACTACCGCGTCGAGCTGCGCGCCGGTACCGCTCACACGACCCTTTACTTCGACGTCGTCAAGGCTCTCAAGATCTCATCCCTCGCGGTCGCTGCCGGTGGGTCGCACAGCTGCACCATCGTCGCGGGCGGAGGAGCCAAGTGCTGGGGAAGCAACGGTCACGGTGAGCTGGGCAACAACTCGACTGCGAACAGCGCCACGCCCGTCACGGCCAACTCGCTCAGGAATGCCAAGGCCCTCTCGGCCGGGGGCTTCACCACCTGCGCCGTCATTTCCGACGGCACGATCAAGTGCTGGGGCGACAACGCCTACGGCAAGCTCGGCACCGGTCAGAAGCAACCGACCTTCACCTCGTTCCCGGTCGCGGTCAGCGGGATGAAGCACGCCGTCGCCGTCAGCTCCGGCGCCGACCACTCCTGCGCTCTGCTCGCCGGCGGCACGGTGCGCTGCTGGGGCCGCAACAACTCCGGCGATCTCGGCAGCAGCAAGAGCTCGACCGCTACCCCGCTCAACGTTCCCAAGCTCGCCGGCGTGACCGCAATCAGTGCCGGCTCTCGTCATACCTGCGCTCTGCGCTCGAGCGGCAAGGTCGTCTGCTGGGGCAACAATCAACTCGGCCAGCTCGGCAACGGCAAGACGAGTAACAGCAGGAAGCCCGTGACCGTGAGCGGACTCAAGAAGGTCGTCGCGGTCAGTGCCGGAAACGACCACAGCTGCGCCGTCCTGGCCAATCACACGATCAAGTGCTGGGGCCGCGGCGACACGGGCGCGCTCGGCGACCAGTCGACCAACCACGGTCACAAGGACAAGAGCGGCATCGACTTCCGCCCGACGCCCGTCGCGGTAAAGGGAATCGCAACCGCGACCTCCGTCAGCGCGGGCGCCGGCTTCAGCTGCGCCCGGCTCTCCAGCAAGCAGATCTGGTGCTGGGGCGACAACTCGAGCGGGCAGCTCGGCAACGGCGCCACCGCCGACAGCTCGATTCCCCAGCCAGTGAGCGGTATTTCCGCGGCCGTCGCGGTCAGCGCCGGAGACGGGTTGATCGGCAAGGGCCACGCCTGCGCGCTCGTGTCGGGTAGCAAGGTCAAGTGCTGGGGCGCCAACGACGTCGGTCAGCTCGGAAGCGGCGGACAGAACTTCAGTGCCACGCCCGTCGGCGCGGTGATCACCAGCGCCAGCGCCATAGCGGCCGGCGGCGTTTACAGCTGCGCGCTGCTCTCGAACGGAACCGTCGCCTGCTGGGGCGACAACTCCGCCGGGCAGCTCGGAAACGGCTCCACCACCACCAGCGCAACGCCTGTTCCGGTCAGCACGATCACGGGCGCCAATTCGATCGCGGCCGGCTTGTCGCATAGCTGCGCCGTACTCTCCACGGGCGCCGTCGACTGCTGGGGCAACAACTCAGCCGGTCAGCTCGGTGACGGCTCCACGACGCGTAGCCCGACTCCGGTCGCGGTTTCCCCCTTGGGCGCGACCGCGAAGGCGGTTGCCGCCGGCTCTTCACACAGCTGCGCGCTGCTCTCCGACGGGACGATCAAGTGTTGGGGCGCCAACACCGCCGGCCAACTCGGCAACGGCTCCACAACCGCCAGCCTGACTCCGGTGGCAGTCTCACCCCTCAGCACGACCGCCAAGGCCGTCTCAACCGGTCGCGCGCACAGCTGCGCGCTGCTCACCGACGGAAAGGTCGAGTGCTGGGGTGACAACTCCGCCGGCCAGCTCGGTAACGGCTCCACGACTTCCAGCTCGAGTCCCGTCAGTGTCACGGGCCTCGGCATGACCGCCAAGGCCGTTGCCGCCGGCTACGACCACAGCTGCGCGCTGCTCTCCGACGGGACGATCAAGTGCTGGGGCGCCAACACGGCCGGGCAGCTCGGTAACGGCTCCACCACCACCAGCGCAACGCCCGTTCCGGTCAGCGCCATCACCGGCGCGCTCACCATCAGCGCCGGCGCGTCGGACAGCTGCGCCGTGCTTGCCACGGGCGCCGTGGCCTGTTGGGGCGACGCGAGCGACGGCAAGCTGGGTAACGGCTCGACGACGAACAGCTCCAGCCCGGTCGCGGTGGCAGGCATCACCGGAGCGCTCGAGGTCAGCGCCGGCGCCACGCACAGCTGCGCCCTGCTCACCAGCGGCGCGGTCAGGTGCTGGGGTGACAACGCCGCCGGCGAGCTGGGCGTCGCCGCACTCGACTACAGCTCGAACCCGGTCACGGTCGTCGGTATCCCCTAGCGGCCTAGCCGGCGTCTGTCGAAAGCGCGGCCTGCGGATGGCGCGACACCTCGACGCGCGGCAGCCAGTCGAGCCAGCGCGGCAGGTACCAGCACCTGTCGCCGAGCAGGCTGAGCACGCTCGGGAGCACCACCGAGCGAACGATCGTGGCGTCCAGAAAGAGCGCGACTGCCACGCCGAAGCCCATCTGCTGGAAGGCCACCATCTCGCCGCTGGCGAAGCCGGCGAACACGGCGATAATGATCAGGGCCGCGCCGGTGATGATGCGCGCCGTCGAGGCCACGCCCGAGCTGACGGCGTCGCGGGTTGAGCCGGTCTGGTCGAAGCGCTCCCGGATCCTGCTCATCAGGAAGACCTGGTAGTCCATCGAGAGCCCGAACAGCACCGAGAAGAGGAACAGCGGCACCCAGGCGTCGATCACCGGCACATGCTGGAAATGGGCGGCGGCCCACAGCTGTGCCCCTTCG
>Ga0209540_10003445_pt1 | contig 10770 bp, 11 predicted proteins | sample BarGraIncu01121A_FD_184501 | JGI IMG/M metagenome (GOLD analysis project Ga0209540, IMG submission 184501) | Arctic peat soil microbial communities from Barrow, Alaska - Barrow Graham LP Incubations 011-21A (SPAdes) (version 2) | ecosystem: Environmental > Terrestrial > Soil > Wetlands > Peat... | reverse complement strand
CGGCGCTGATGGCGGGGTCGTCAGGGCTGACGCGGACGCCGGGCGCGACGCCGGGTGCCGGCTGCGTGGAAGCCGTCGCGGTCGTCGTGATGACGGCCTGCGTGGCAACGCGGGTGGCCTGGGCGAGTTGGGCAGGTGTAGGGGCAGCCGGGGCAGTCGTAGCTGCGGCCGTGGCCGCGGCAGCAGTTGCCGGGGCCGTAGTGGCCGCGCCAACCGGCGATGCAGACGGAAGCGGCGATGCCGTGGGGGCGGCAGCCGCTGGGCTGCCCGCAGCCGCCGCCGTAGGCGGGGGCGCGGGCTGGGTCAGCGGCGCACAGGCGGCGAGAAAGGTGTTGGCGGCGGCCAGGCTGCCCAGCACGCCGGCGATCATCTTGAGCGTCTGGCGCCGGGTGAGTTGCCCGTGCTGGAAATCTTCTACGGCTTCCTCGACCAGGTAACGCTGCAAATGGTTCAGTTCCCGTGACTCGTCAGGCATAGCTTTTCTCCTGTTCACTCTAGAAGTAGAAACAGGATAAGGGGCGAGGAGTGACCTGCCAAGTGGGAATAATCCGGTTCACTTCTTCTCAAGGGGATTGCATCTCCCGCCGGCCCGTAGTATATTCAGCTTGTCAGTTGGCATAGCCTCGCCGATCTTCCGGCTCTTCATCGCCTGGCTTGCACCATTCGCTGGGAGGGAGCACAATGCGGCACTCGTTTTCCCGTTCGGCCCGGTTGGCCCTCAGGCTGGCGGTCGTACTAGCCCTTGTACTGGCCGTTGTCGTCCTGTGCGTAGTGGGTCCCGCCTACGCGGCGGGCCTGCCCCAACAGGCCGGTGGCGCGGCGGGCGGGATGAACAACTGGTATACCCTGGCAGCCGGCGGATCCGTGGAGTGGGTTTTGCACTATTCGGGGAGCGATAACCCGGCCCTGATCGCATTCGGCGTCGATCCGGCCAACTCGATCGCGGTCAACGTCTATGATGACGGGCAGTGGCGCGCGCTGGGCGCCGGCAACAGGTCCGTTGTGCCGGTTGGCCGGGGGACGTCGGGGACGGCTGGCGCCTGGAGTGGCAACCAGGACCTGATCAACAACGGTAAGTTGTTCTGGGAAGCCGGGGCCAGGCCCGCGGTGATCTTTCATATCCAGGTGATCAACTCAACGCAGGGCGCGGCTCGATACTGGATCGCCGAGGCCGGCCCGGGAGCCGGCGAGTTGACGCCGAACTTCTCGGTTGCAGCGGCCACCCCAACTGCACAACCCGCTGCCGCCGCGCCGACCCCGGCCGGCCAGACGCAACAGCCTGCCACCGCCGGGCAGGCGTCGCCCGGTGGCACAGGAGCCCAGGGTTCGCCGCCGCCCCAGACCCTACCCGTCTCGGGTAGCGCGCCATTGGTCCTGTCGTTTGGCGCCGGGCTGACGCTCGTCGGCGCGGGCTGGCTGGTGCGTCGTCGCACCGTCTGATATGCTTGGATCGACCGATTTCGCCCGGCGCTGCCAAGGAGTGCACATCTCTCATGACCACGATCAACACCGTCACCGGACCGATCGAGGTTGACCGCCTCGGCTTCACTCTCATGCACGAGCACATCGCCGTCTCGAGTTGGGCGATGCGCCAGTCCTACCCCGGCTGGTTCGACCGCGCCACTGTCGTCCGCCAGGCGGTCGACGCGCTGCGCGCGGCCCGAGCCTGCGGCGTCGGCGCGCTCGTCGACGTCACCACCGCCAATATCGGGCGCGACGTTGACCTGCTCTGTGAGGTCTCCGAGCGCTCCGAGATGCCGATCGTCGCCGCCACCGGCCTCTACTGGACCGAGGAGCCCTGGCTCGACGGCTGGGACATCGACCGCCTGGTCGACTGGTTGGTGCGGGACATCACCCACGGCATGCAGGGCGTTGCCACTGGCACCAGCGGCCGCGCCCGCGCCGGCATTATCAAGTGCGGAACCGACCGCCTCGGCCTGACGCCGCTCAACCGCAAGTTGTTGCAGGTTGCCGCCCGCCTGCACCGCCTCACCGGCGTCCCAATCACGACCCACACCAATGTCGCCTACCGGACTGGCCTTTTGCAGCAAGAAGTCCTGGCCGAGGAGGGCGTCGATCTCACGCGCGTCGTCATCGGCCAATGCGGCGATACCTCAGACGTCGAGTACCTGGAAGCCATCCTGCGTCGCGGCAGTTTCATCGGCATGGACCGCTTCTGGCACCCCCAGATCCACCCCACCGCCGCGCGCGTCGCCATCGTCGCCGAGCTGTGCCGGCGCGGCTGGGCCGAGCGCATGGTCCTGGGGCACGACGGCGATTTCTATTCCGACTGGTCCGCCGAGGCGCTCGACCAGCATCGCCAGGGCGCGCGCCCCTGGCCTTTCTGTAAGGTTGCGACGGAGATCCTGCCGCTCTTCCGTGAGGCCGGCGTCAGCGAGGAGCAGATCCGCCTGCTGACCGTTGCCAACCCGCGCCGGCGGTTCGAGCGGAGGGGTAGCGATTGAAGGCGATAAGCGTGGCGCGCTATCTCCAGGAACACGTGCGCGATCCCTTCAGCGGGCTCTCTCACCTGCTGACGGCCGTGGCCGCCGCCGCCGGCACCTGGCTGCTGGTCCTCAAGACGACAGGTGGGGCAGGCCGGCGCTGGCCGATGCTCGTCTATGGCATCAGCCTGGTCTGTTTGTTCTCGGCTAGCGCCCTCTATCATCTGGTCAGGGGACCCGCCGGCCGGCTGGCGCTGTTGCGCAAACTGGATCACGGCGCCATCTTCCTGTTGATTGCCGGCAGCTATACGCCAACCGCCGCCCTGGTACTGACCGGCTTCTGGCGCCCGGCGACGCTCATCATCATCTGGACGCTTGGGCTGGCCGGCATCACCTACAAGGTGTTTGCCATCGGTGCGCGGCGCTGGCTCTACACGCTGCTCTATCTCCTGATGGGCTGGTTGAGCATCGTTCTGATCGGCCAGCTTTACCGGGCGTTGCCGCCGGGCGCGCTGGCCTGGTTGGTCGCCGGTGGGGCGGTCTATACGGCCGGCGCCGTGCTCTACATCCTGAAGTGGCCCCGGCTCTGGCCGCCCGTCTTCGGCTTTCACGAAATTTGGCACCTGTTTGTGATCGGCGGAGCCTTCTGCCATTACCTGGTGGCGCTGCTTTACCTGGCGCAGGGGGTGTAGGCAGATTCCTGCATTATCTACGATGACGGGCAGTGGCGCGCGTTAGGCGCCGGCGATCGGTCAGTTGTGCTGGTTGGTCGGGGCACGTCAGAGACGGCCGGCAGTTGGAGTGGTAACCCGGAGCTGACCAACAACGGCAAACTGTTCTGGGAAGCCTGGGCCAGGCCCGCGGTAATCTTTCATATCCAGGTGATCAACACATCGCAGGCTCCGGCGCGCTACTGGATGGCCGATGCCGGTCCCGGCGCCGGCGAGTTGACCCCGAACTTCGCAGTTGCCGCGGCCACCCCGACTGCGCAACCCGCTGCCGCCGCGCCAACGCCGGCCCGCCAGGCGCAGTCTCAGCAGCCTGCCAGCGCAGGGCAGGCCCCGTCCAGTGGCATAGGGGCCCGGCGTTCGCAGCCACCCCAGACCCTGCCCCTCTCGGGTAGCGCAGCATTGATCCTGTCCTTTGGTGCCGGACTGGCGCTCGTCGCCGCGGGCTGGCTGGTTCATCGTCGCAGCATCTAATGTGATGCGCGGCTGAAGCTGGGGTCGGTCGGGGTTGAAGGGTGTACGCGCGGGCAATCTGGAAATCGGGCAGGAGGGGGCCTCGCGGCCCGCGTTTTTCCACACAAGCGCGTTCCTTGGCACATATTGCCTCCTTGACACTGATCAGGGGACGAAAAAAGCCCCTCTGACCATCAGAGGGGCGACACAGGGCGCTCGCGAACCTATGCCATCTTTCGGGCAGAATGCCCGCCGGAATTTGCACCAGCACTCTTGCTGTCTCGCGGGAGTAGGTTGCAGGGCGCCAAGCCGTTCTTATCGACGCCGCTCTTGATGGGTAGCCCGATTGTACCAGGAAGTGGGTGAATCGTCCAGGCAGGCGGCCGCGCGCCAGCAATTCCAAATGTGGCGGGTGATTCCGGACCTGCGCCAACCCAGGAATCACCCGCCGGTGGCTGCCGTCCCAGTACCGAATGGCAGGTATGGCTACACTACGACTGCATACTACGGCAGCCGAGCCACGACCTGCGCGAACTCCTCTTCGGATAGCGCCCGCATCGTCGTTGTGGTGACGTTGCCCGCCCTTCCCAGAGCGAGGGAGAACGCCGCTATCGTCTGGTCATCCGGCGCCTCTCCGATGATGACCAGGTCGTATGGCCCCATGGTAACCCACGTGCCGATAGACCGAATTCCCATCTTCTCGGCCAGCGCTTTGGTCTGCTTGATGCGCTCTGGCCCATTTTTGATGTCGGTCAGTCCCTGCTGAGTGTACTTCAACAGACCGATGTACCCTGGCATAGTTGCCCTCCTTGTTGGTCGCTTGAGCCCAGCTGACGTCATTGGCTGCCAGGACGGCGACTGGCAACTGTCGGCGCACAGCGCCAAATAACGCTGCGGCTCTCTGACGATTATATCACCAATTATGCCCTTGCGCGCGGTGAGTTTGAGTCAGGTGTCACGCTTGCCCAGATGACCTGCAAGCAACCCCCAACCTTAAGGAATTCGCCACATTTGGAATTGGTGGCCGCGCGCGCGATGCTCTCAGAGGCGCTCAGGAGGCCGTTGTAGAAGCTGTCAGGATTCAACATAGGCTCGGCGCCAGCGGTTGCTGAGGCGACCGCTGTGGAGTCCCTACAGGCTGTGCTTCAAAGGGGCCTTGACACGCTTCCCTCTCTCTCCGGCGGGCGCCCACCCGCCTGCACGCGCAGGCAAGTCCAACCGAGCGGCTCTACTGGCCGGCGGTATCTGCAGCGTCTGCTGCGTCTCGTCGGGCGCGCGCACTTGAGAATGCACCTGCACTACTGCCTTCAACCGGCCTGTGCTCTCTGACGATGCGGATGCCCTCGAAGGCGGGTAGCTTTCCTATCCGACGGCCTTGGAGGATGAAGATATCTACGTATACGTCCAGGTACACTTGGGCGCGGGCGCGGTAGCGGGTGCGGGCGCGGTCGAGGTCGAGGTCGAGGTCGCGGGCGCGGGCGTCCCATAGGTAGCTCAACGCTTCATCGTCTAGGGACAGTACGTTTTGGCTCTCAATCGAGCAAGCCCCGTTCGATTCAGTCCAATAGCCCGCTTTGCTGAGGATGCCGAGCCTGGAAAGCGGAGGTAGTTCGGCGGAATGGGGGACGCGGTAACACCATCCTTCGCCCATTCGCCCGGTAAGCCAGTCGCAGAAGGCCACGGCATCCGAGGGACGTACGCCCACGACGGGATCGCGTCCCTGTCCCACAGGGAACTGATATGAATGCCAGTGGTCCGGTTGGTAGAACTTCCCTTGAGCGCGCATGTCATGAATGAAAAGCTGGTAGTCAGCGTGAGTGATAAGGGAGTCATCGGTTTCGCGAAGATCGTCTAGACGCGTCATGTGGCGCGTGCGCAGAGTTAGCAGTGTCTCGGCTGCAAGGCGACGTCGATCAGGATTATCATCTTCAATGCCGGCGTCAAGCAAGTCACTCAGAGTTGCTCTTTGGGAAGGGTCCAGTTGCAGAGCCTCATCCTGGCACTCAATGGCGAGGGCTAAGGCAGGCACACTGGTGCGTGCGTCGGCCAGACAAGCAGGGACAATCGGAGTGGCATCGGCCTGCGCGGCATACAGGCGAATCGTCTCGCGCCACCAGTCCTCGGCTACATGGGTGACCAGGTCATCCACCAGCCGGGCCGTGCAGGCATGCGCTGAGGCCAAATATTCCTGGAAGGTAAGATGGGAGAAGCCGTATAGGCCGCTTTCGCGCTCAACCAGCAGGCCGCTGCCATTCTCAATTAGCCGCAAAAAGTCGCCGGGGTCCGCGTGCGCACCAACCTGAGCAAGCGGACCAGTGATTACGCTCTTGGCTTCCTCAATGGGCAGCATGCGTTGGTGCTTGCCCATCATGTAGTAAGCCAGTGGCTGCAACACACTGGGTTCCACGAAAAACGAAACCAAAACCTACACAATTCAGCGATCGATTGTCAAGGCTTCTGCCCAACAGCTAACCAGACCGTCTGGGCCTCCTCTACGTCCGGTACGCAATCCCAGCCTGTACCATCGGTGTTCTTTTTCCTGAAGTCCGTTTCGCTCTGGCTGCCTCGAATTGCCCAAATCCTATCGACCTCATCCGTGGACCCCCAGGTCGTCCCACCCTGCCCACTTTCCATACTAATGTAAAACGCTTGGCGCTTTGCAACAAGCTGGACCCATTCGATCGCCTCAGTTTGGCCGATTTTCCAGGGGAACCGCTGGCCGGCTAGAACCCGCCTTAGGGCTGCCGTTTCCGTTTGCTCTGGTCCGGTCCTTGTTCGGGTCGAATAGAATCCGAGGTAGCAGTACACTGCCAACCCTAAAGACGAGCACGCCAACAATGGCTTCACCCACCAAAGGGTAGAAAGGGTGCTTCGCCAAAGCCAGTACGACCGATGCGAGCAAGACAAAGATGACCACTTTAGCTCCCGACAGAACTCACAAGGGTAAGATATCACCATTGAAATCGGCTGCGACATTGACGTTCGCTCCCTTCGCAAACGCTCCTGCATGTGGTCGCATCCGTCCTAACCCTGCGCGCTTTCCTGGGCTTCGTCCAACAACTCTACCAGATCGTAGGAGGCGCGCTTCACGCCAATGTCATTTTCAACCAGCAATGCGACTAACTGCTGGCCGTTCATGAGGCCCACCGGCACTGCGTCAGCGCGCTTCGCTTCATCGCGCGCGCCCTTGCTGAAATCGCTGATCGTGATAATCAGCCCCTGCTCATGGGTGCCCAGGCTGCCCCGCACCTGCTGGACGACCTGCGACTGGACGTTCTTCTTCCAACGCTTTATCTGCACCGCCATACGAGTGCGGATGACGTCACCCACGACTAGCGTTCCCCGCACGTCGATGCCATCATCGCCGCTGTAGGAGGTCCGTTCGACGTCCTCGAATCCCAAGGCCACCAGTAGCTGGCCGATCAAGGCCTCGAAGTCGACTGGTGGCATTGCGCGCAGCAGGGCGTGCAGCTTCTTGCGCACTTCGTCGTTGTGCTGCTCGATCTCGTAGGCCAGGTCACCGTCTGTCAGCCACTTCGCGAGGCTGATCTGTCCCCCGGCGTGCATCGTGAAGCGGGGTGGGTCGCCGCGGCGAATCCTGCGCTTGGTTTCGGTCAGAACCTGCGCGTAGAGCGTGGCTTCGGGCGTCTGCCCCTTGGTCTGGACCAGCGCCAACTCAAGGATTTTCTGCGTGATGGCCTTGTAGTGCATGGGCTTCTTACGCGCAAACCGCTCCAGCACGACCTCGGCGGCATCCGTGAAGGACAGCTTCGAGAGTGGCTCAGGTTGTGGCGGCGCGGCTTTGGGTTCGATAGTTCCGACAGGCCGGGGCTCAGGCATCGCTTGCGGAGATACCGTTGTCGTCCAGAAACGCAGCCCATATATTCCCGGCCCGCATCGCTCGAAACGGGAACTGTTCGCATGGTGCTTGACGTCGGTCGAGAGCCCGGCGCTGATGGTGGCAACAGGTGTCTTGCCGTCGGTTTGCCAAAGCCCCTGCTCCAAGACGCGTCGGGTGATCTCGCGATAGTGCAGTGGCTCGCCTGCGGCTGCCAGCACCTTTTCCGCTGCGTCCAGCGAATCCATCGCTATCTCCCGAAACACAGCCCCGCGATGGGGTGGTCTCGATTGCGGTTACAAGAAGGGGAGAAGACTACACCAAAAGAAAAGGCCGCCGCGCCAGCGGTTGCGCAGACGGCCTGAGTGTGATAACGTAAACCACGCCAGAGAGCGTCTACGGTGATCTGGCCGCAGCCCCGGCTGTTCACACAGCGCGGGGCATTCACTTGCATTGATTGAGTGTAGCACAATGTAATGTGCTTGACAAAGCATGCATTTGCATACTTTGCATATTCCGCTCGGCCCTGCAAGTCAAAAGCGACCCACGCATGGTAGCGCGCTAGAACGGGTGCACGCCGAGGACAGCAAATCCGGAAGCCAAATCAGGAAACCTAATCAGGATTCGTCAGCATTGCGGCCTCGACAGCCTTGGCTTGCTTTCTCTCCTGTGCCCGCTTGATCTGTTGGCATTTGGGACACAGAACATCGTGCGGTTGAGGCTGGTTTGGCAGCCACAGCCGTTCCTCCGTGCCGTGAATCGGCATCGTGCACAGTGTTTTCCATAGAGTCTGCTCTGGCGAGCTCGGAAGATGCCAGATATGCGTTCGTGGGCTGCGCAGCATGTAAGCTGTCTGGTCCATGTTTCCCCCCTTAGTCCATCCGCGGTATTGTCAATCAGACGAGTTGCCGGGGGAGCCAGCATTGGAGCCGGGTACCCGCACGGCCCGTTATCCCCCTATTCACAGTATAGGTTGAAGGTGCAGCCGCGTCATCCGCGCAAACGCTAGGATATGGGATAGCAAAAGAGCCGCCTGGCAGGCGGCTCCCTCACCATTTGTCGTATGCTGTTTGATGATTCGTCGTTCACCCAGTCGCCGCTAGAACCAAATCTTCATCTTCAATCCCCGGCCATCGCGCTCCGGCTCGCCGCGCAGCTTGGGCAGGATGCCCCACACCGGCAGTCCCGCGCCCTTGCCGGTCACGGCGTGGTGCAAGCTCTGGAACTCTGTCGGGGTACGCGCGGTGAGCGTTGGCCGGGCGGCGCATAGAAAAGCCGGGTCGCGGCGACCGCGCTGAGCTTCTCGCGCCCGTATTCGTCGCACTTTCTGTGCTCGTTGCCAGCCGGCAACCCGATGGGCATATCTACAACGATGACTTGACAATCGGCGGTTGCAGCAAGCAGCGCCTGAAAGTCCTGGCAGATCGTCAGGAAAGGTGATACGTGGTAAGGCCAGGTGTCGGCCAGAGCCACTACCCATTCCCCATGGTAACCATCGACACCAGCGATCATGGTGACAACCTCTCAATCATACACAGGATCCGCTGCCAGGGCGGCAAGCTCAACGATACCCTTGCAGGAAGCTGCGAGCTGCATCGGCGCGCTATCTCAGGCAGGCGCGGATGATGCCGGCATAACCCTGCTCGGCGGCCAAGAGCTGGTCGAGGGCAATCCACTCATCGACCGTATGGGCCTGGGCCAGCGAGCCGGGACCGAAGATGAAGGTTGGGATGTGGCGCCGGCCGGCGCTGGCCGATCCGTTGGTGCCGCAGGGCGCGGCAAACGTGGCTGCCGGCAGGCCGCCAGCGCGCAGGCCCTCCTGGACTTTCGCCAGCCACGGATCCGCGGCCGGAGTCCGCCAGCCCGGCAAAAAGCCGTCGTTGAAGAGCGCCTGCCCGGTATAGCAACGTTGGCTGGTAGATTCGAGTCCCACAGATACCCCGGCAAAATCCGCGAGGCCGCATCGTAAGCGCGCCAGCACTGACTCCGGGGTTTCCTCCGGCATCAAGCGGGCCACAAAGCGTGCCCGGCAGCCATTCGGCACGTGCGCAGTACCGGGCAGTGGCTCGGATACGATCTCCACTAACTCCAGCACCCCAGGCCCGAGCTCCGGGTCGGCGGGCAGACGCAGCGCGCGCAGCCGAGCGACGGCGTCCATCATTTTGTACACCGCGTTTTCGCCCAGCTCGGGTTGCGACGTATGCGCGCTCCTGCCCGTTGCCCGCACTATCAGCTCCGCGCGCCCTTTCTGCGCCACGCCAATCCGCAACAAGGTCGGCTCGCCGATGAGTACGGCATCTGCCGGGTGCCGGTCGAGGATGTGGGCCAGCGCCGCGCCGGTCAGGTTCTCCTCACACACGCTGGCCGATACAAGGATCTGTCCGCGCAAGCCATCCCGGGGCAGGCCGGCAGCGGCGCAGATCATCGCTGCCAGAGAGCCCTTTGTGTCGGCCGCGCCCAGCCCCCATAGCCGGCCATCGGCGATTTCGCCCTCGAACGGGTCATGCCGCCATTGTTCTGGCGTCACCGCAGGCACAGTGTCAAGGTGCGCGTCCAAGAGCAGAGACGGCCCTGCTGCGCGCCCATTGCGCGCGCCGATCACGCTGCCGTACTCGTCGGTGTAGACCTCATCGAAGTCCAGAGCGGCCATCGCCGCCGCTGCGGCAGCGGCTGCAGCTTGCTCCTGGCCTGACGGGCTAGCCACACGCACGAGCGCCTGAGTCAAGGCGACCACAGAGGGTAACGGCCGGCAACCGGGATTGCCTTTGCCAGCCGAGCTAGCCATTCTTCAGTCTCGGGTCCAGGACGTCACGCAGTCCATCACCAAGGAAATTGAAGCCCAACACGGTCAGGGAGATTGCCAGGCCGGGGAAGATGGCAACGTACGGGTATTGTTCCATGTATTTACGGCCGTCGTTCAACATAACGCCCCAACTGGCTGCCGGTGGTGGCACCCCCAAGCCCAGGAAGCTGAGTGACGCCTCGACTACGATGGCTGTTGCGAAGTACGTGGTGGTCACGACGATCAGCGGCGCCAGGATGTTGGGCAGGATATGGCGAGCCAGGATCCAGAACTGGCGCTGCCCGAGACAGCGGGCTGCCTCGATATACTCTTTCTCCCGCTCACTCAGAATGCAACCACGCACAGTGCGCGCAAAGATTGGGATTCGGACAATGGCAATGGCGGTCATGACCGTCACCAGGCTGCTGCCGAGCGCGGCCACCAGCACCAGCGCCAGGAGAATAGCCGGGAAGGCGTAGACGGCATCCATGACGCTCATGATAATTATGTCGGTGCGGCCGCCCA
>Ga0209540_10003441_pt1 | contig 10777 bp, 11 predicted proteins | sample BarGraIncu01121A_FD_184501 | JGI IMG/M metagenome (GOLD analysis project Ga0209540, IMG submission 184501) | Arctic peat soil microbial communities from Barrow, Alaska - Barrow Graham LP Incubations 011-21A (SPAdes) (version 2) | ecosystem: Environmental > Terrestrial > Soil > Wetlands > Peat... | reverse complement strand
ACCGGCGTTGCCTCCGATGACGTGGAAGACCGCCCTGATGGCGAGATAGGCGACGATGAAGGGGCTCGCGATGATCAAGAGGATAGCAAGAAGGAAGTAGCCCGCATCCTCACTCGCCTTTGACTTGCCGCTCATTCTGCAAACGCCTCCCCCAGTCGCCCGGACCCGAACAGCACGCTAGCACGCGGCCCAGACAGATGGCCGGCGCTGGGGTTCTGGGCTGTATCCATTGTCGTTCGACGAGGCCGCGGTACGCAGGTTCCCTGCGGAAGGCGAGCTCTCTGGCATGGGCCAACCTGCCTCGAGATTGGGCGGGGCTCGGGTGCCAGCCTCGCATCAGCCGGTCGGCGCTCCGCGGCACTCGGAGCAGGAGCAAGGCCCCTCGCGTGTCGAACATAGCGGGGTCCAGCCGGAAGGGCCGGTGAGCAGCTGTGTACATGATCCCGCCCACGATCGACCCCAAGACGCCGAGCCCGGGGGAGAGGCTGGTCTTCGATCGTCTTGCTGCCGACCAGGCGCACCCTGACTGGATCGTCCTGCATTCGCAGGACGTCGCACGCCACCGGAGCCAGATGGAGGGCGAGATCGACTTCCTCATCATCGCGCCGGGCTTGGGAGTGCTCGTGCTCGAGGTCAAGGGGGCCAGAAGTCTGAGTCGCAAGGATGGCCTCTGGTTCTGGGGCCGCAGCACCAAAGGCACTGCTCGCAGTCCCTTCAATCAGGCGTCTGAAGCCATGCACAGCGTGCGCGACCGCGTGGTCAAGCGGCACGGGTACCTGAAGAACGTCCTGTTCTGGTCGGCCGCATGCCTCCCGTTCATCAGGTTCGCCGATCAGAGCGAGGAGTGGGAGCCGTGGCAGGTCATCGACAAGACGAAGTTCGACCAGCAGCCCATCGGTGAGTGCATCGAGTCGGTGCTTCAGCAGGCGCGAGAGCGAGCCGCGGAGTTGAGGCTTCCTTGGTTCAAGGCAGCCGCGGCCGCAGCGGAGCCCACGCCGCGGCAGTGCGACGAGATCAAACAGATGCTGCGTCCCGACTACGAGATCCCGGAGTCGCCCAAGGCGCGGTCGAAGCGCATCGATGCGGAGATCCTTCGCTACACCGAGGCGGAGTTCCGCGCGCTGGACGCAATGCGTGTCATGCCGCGAGTCGTCTTCGATGGCCCAGCCGGCACTGGCAAGACTCTGCTGGCGCTGGAGGCGGCGCGGCGCGGCCGCGCCGCCGGGCGCCGCGTGCTGCTGCTCTGCTACAACCACGCGCTGGCCGAGTGGCTGCGCGAGCAGGCCGCCGGCTTTGCCGATTCCACGACCATCTCCGACCACATGGTGCGTGTCGCCGGCATCCCGGCCGGCTCTCCGCTGTTCAAGGCCGATGGGTTCTGGGACAAGCTGCTCCCGCAGCTCGCCTTCGACGGTCTGATCGAGCACCCTAACACCCACGATGAGCTCATCGTCGACGAGGCCCAGGACGTGCTGCGCAGCCAGTTCCTCGACGTCCTTGACCTGTCGCTGGACGGTGGCCTGCGGGAGGGCTGCTGGCACATGTTCGGCGACTTCGTCCATCAGGCGATCTACGACTCCGTCGACCTTGATGGCTTCTGCTGCGATCAGGGCGGCGCTTGCGCCGTCTACGAGCTCGACGAGAACTGCCGCAACTCGCCGGCGGTGGCTGCGCTCGCCTGCGCCGGCGGCGGCATCGCTGGTGGCTACGCCAGCGTGCTGCGCGCCGACGAGGGGGAGAGCGACCAGCCGGAGGTGCACTTCTGGCGGAGCACCGAGCAGCAGCAGGAGCTGCTCTGTGCGGCGCTCGAGGACCTTCGCGCCGCCGGCTTCAAGGGCCCCCAGGTGACCATCCTCAGCACGCGCAACGATACGGTCTGCGTCGCCTCGACGCTCACCGAGCAGCCTTGGAACGACCGGCTCGCGCCGCTCGCCCGCCCGGGCCCGAACGGTCGGGTCTTCGACCTCCACTCCGGCAAGACGTGCTACGTGACCGTCCACAGCTTCAAAGGCCTCGAGTCTCGCGCTGTGGTGCTCACCGATATCGAGGGCTTGAGCACGCCGCTGGAGCGCGATCTCTTCTACATCGGCGCCACCCGCGCCAAGCAGCGCCTTATCGTGCTGGCCCATGAGTCGCTGCGGGGGACGCTTCAGTAAGTCGCGGTGCGATTCGCATCGGCTGCAGGGCCGCCGTGCGGCGGCTACGTCCGACCCACCTGCTATCGTGCCCATACGAAGTCGAGCAATCACTTGGAGTACACATGACCGCGGACTACGAGCGCTTCTGCGAAGAGATCACGATGACCTCGGTGGCGGAGACCGTCGCCGAGCTCCTGACATATCCGTTCGCTTTCCACGGCGACACCGGCATCCGCGACGACCTCTACGCACGGCTCCACGCCCGCGGGGGTGCACGTCTGAGCGTCGACGACCCGCGGCCGGGCTTCTCCACACGGCTCCTGCAGTCTGAGCACTACACGAAAGCCCAGTACATCGGGACCGGGCAGACCCCCAGGGGCGCGAGGTTCGACCTCGCCCTGACGCTGCCGCCGGAAGCCTCAGCCCTGATCGAGGAGAGATGCGCCGAGAGACTCAGCGCGCTCTTCGCGTTCGAGCTCGGCAAGAACAAGGGCTCCGACAAGGTCATCGACCCGGAGATTCTCAACCACGACGCCAACGCGACTCCGGGGACGAGCGACGTCTCCAAGCTCTATCGCGAACTCGTGCACCACGACCTCAAGCAGGGATGGGCCATCGAGTTTTACGACTCGAGAGGCACGAGCGGCGCAGCGACTATCTCAAGCACGCTGGAGACCTGCAAGGGACTCGCGGTGCCTGAGGGCAAGAAGCTCGTCGTCGTCTTCGTCGCATTCTCGGCCAATGGCAAGCATCTCGTGTCGTCCAACGATGCAGAGGTGCAGTCCGCGCTCATCGGACGACTGGCGGAGCTCGGCATTGAGGCTGGACCAGAGCCGGTGGCGCCTGCCCGCAGGCCGGTGTCTGCCCCCAAGCCGGCGTCTGCCTCCAAGCCGGCCGCCCCGGGCGGCACGCACGGCTGGGAAGCAGCGTGGCGGCCCAGCGACACTGTCGAGGGGATCTTCGAAGACCGCGCCGCGTTCGCCCGGCGCGTCATCACGAGCGGCGGGATGGAGGAGCTCGGGCGGAAGACGCGCTACGTGAACCTGAGCTGCGCCGGCAAGAAGAACGTGGCCCAGATCCACCCTCAGTCGGACGGCATCGGGCTGGTGCTCAAGTACCGAAGTGACAATCTGCCCGCAGTTCTCTTCGACGAGATTCCCGTCGCTTCGCTGGCGGGCTACAAGGGCCCCAACGCCCTCTGGCTGGATGGCAACCCGCCCTACAACAAGAAGGGCCCGGCCATCGCCTTCCTCGTTCCAGACGAAGCCGTCGACCTCGGCGACGACGGCCAGGAGTGGCAGGACATCGTGCGGCTCCTCAAGTACGCGAAGACCCTGTAACGATGCTCTCGCTCGACAACCTTGATGCCAAGTACAGCGAGCTCTTCGAGCTGCTGGGCGAGCGCAAGGCGCAAGCCCTCGCCTTCAAGGACTACATCGAGCGGGAGACGAGTTGGCTCACGTCACCGGCGTCGACGCGCTTCCACCTCAACATCGAGCGTGGCCTGCTGGTGCACTCCGTCGGCGTGACCTACAACGCGCTCGGCATCAGGGGCCTGCTGGCGCCGGACATCCCCGACGAGTCGATCGTGATCGCGGCGCTCTTCCACGACCTCGGCAAGGTGGGCTACCCGGGCAAGCCGTACTACCTGCGCAACGACGTGCAGTGGGAGATCGCGAAGCGCAACATGACCTACAAGGTCAACCCTGCGGCCACGACCATGAACCTCGCCGTGAGGAGCCTCTACCTCATCAGCAACCGGGTCGAGCTCACCGAGGACGAGGCCCAGGCGATCGTCGCCCACGACGGCATCTACCCTGTGCCCGGCGGCGTCAACAACCTGGACTACCACCACAAGGAATGTCGCCTGCAGATGATCGTCCACTTCGCCGACCAGTGGACCGCCGCGGTGGACGAAGAGGGAAGGCAGTAGAGCCCGGGCAGAATGGGACCTCGGACGCCCTAACGGCGGCGGTGGCCCAAGGCCGCCCCGGCGGCGACGGTTGCCGCGTGGAAGCGAGAGGTGTCGAAAGCCTCGAACTCCAAGCTGAAATCGAAACTGATCGGCGAGCCCGGCGGAAGAGCCTGGGCAGCGTCGCACTGGCGCAGGATGCTCGGGCCGTGTGCCTCGAGGGGCCTCAGGACGGCGTCGGCGAAGACGGCCATCTCGTCGGCGCACTGCCGGTACACCGGGTCGAGATCCGCCTGCTGCACCACTTGGCGCCACTCGACTGCCTGCCTGTAGTAGGCGGCCATCTGCCGGGCGAAGCGGATGTCGGCTTCCACGTTTCCCGCCTCGCCGGGCGCGCCGAAGGCGTCGTCGTGACTGGAGTTGAAGTACGTCGTCGCTGACTCGACGAGCCGATTGAGAGCGTCGAGCTGCGTGCTCATCCACGCAGTGGTGTCCTTGAAGCGCGGCGCCGGGCGGGACGCTGCCGTCAGTGCGGCCAGCACGTGCTGGATCAGCGCGATCTCGTCGATGAGCACCTGGGCGTAGAGGCGGAACTCCCACAGAAGCGGTTGCTCAGACGCCAATGCGGCTGCCTTCTGAGACAGCGTCTGCCGAGAGTCATCCATGTGAGCACGTTCCTTTCGGGGGTCGTGGCGCCATGTGGGCTAGCGGAACAGCCTGCCGAGGCCGCGCCCGGTCAGCCTGCCCGCGGCGCGGCGCGCGATGCGCTTGCCGACCTTGCCTTTCTGCACCGCGTTCACGTCGCCCAGGAGGCGGGCGAGCTGGTAGAGCAGGCTGCGCGTTGAGTTGATGCTCACGACGTCCTCCGAAAGGTTGCCGATACGATGAGTATAGGCGCCGGTCGGACGGAACCCAGTGATAGCGCAGAATGCGCTGCACTGGCATTTGGACGTGCATGCCCGCGACGGCAGTCGCGTAGCGACACGATTGCGTATCGTGTGCAGGCTCTCCTTCGAGCCCAGAAACGGCCACTGCCACGGGAATGTCACCGTCGCGATTCGTATCCGATGTGCCGAAGGCCCGCTGGCCTCACACGGGTGGCGGGTCTCCGTGCGGCCTTGGTCAGCTATCGGCGAGGATCAGAGCCATCACGGCATCTTTGAAGGCGTGCGCTTCTGCGTGCTCGAAGCGGAAGTCGATTGCGTTTGCCGATGCATATACCGTCACCTTGGTCCGCCTCATGCCGTCCTTCTGTGCCCTGACGGACGTCACCGACTTCATCGGCGTTACTTCGAAATCTTGATGGGCTTTCGAGAACGACGCACGCGATCGCTCCTTCACGCGCTCAATCCGGTTGGGGTCTAGCGTCACCATGGCGTTCCTGCCGGTTTCATGGCTCATGCCCTGGAACAGTACCCGGTCGGCCGGCTCTGCGGATTCTGCTGCCGACTGGCATAGCTGGCACATCCAATCCTTCAGACCGTCGTAGGCCCACTCAATGTGGCCAGCTTGGTCGTAGCTGAGGACATCCTGTGCGGTAATGGAGCCATGGCCCTCAAGCGTGAACACGCCATCGTCGTGGTTGATCGTCCTTCCCACCCAGCCCGTGGTCGAGTTGAACGTCGCGATGATCATGGCCCCTCCCGGTAGGTGCTCCCATCATATCGGCCGCGGCGACGGGAGCCGCGAAAGTACGCTCGCGCTCCATGCTCAATCCACACAGAAGGGCGAGCTGGAGAGCGCTCCTCCGGCGCATCAGACACAACCACGAATGATGCGCAGGCGCGAATCTGAGCACAACAAATGCCGCTGCCACACAAGCGCCACTCTCCACCCTGAACTGCCGACAGCGCGATCTTCCGGCCTGCCACCCGCGTCTCGCGGCAATCTGACCCGTCGCTAACCATCCGCTCACATAGCCCCTCTAGCCTTGCTCCCTGGTGGCGTTCCCACGCTGCCACCTGTCAGGGAATGACGCGACGAAGAAGACGCGAAAGCGAGGTCACCGAATGAAGAAGTCCGCACGATCGCGGCGCCTCATGCCCCCGGTCGCCGCAGTGCTGGCGACAGCCGCCGTAGCGCTGGCAGCCGCCGGCTGCGGCGGGGGGGCCGCCGACGCAGGCGCGCCGGCCGTGCCCGGCGGCCCGAGCCTCACCCCGGTCCCCATGACGGCCGGCACCATCCTCGGCGCCGGCGCCAGCTTCCCCGCTCCTCTGTACATGAAGTGGGGCTCGGACTACAAGGGCGTGGCCGGCGCGAAGCTCAACTACCAGAGCATCGGGTCCGGCGGCGGCATCTCTGCGATCGAGGCCAAGACCGTCGATTTCGGCGCCTCGGACGCCCCGCTCGAGCAGACCGACCTCGAGGCCAACGGCCTCGTTCAGTTCCCGATGGTGGTCGGCGGCGTCGTGCTTGTCGTCAACCTCAACGGTGTTGCGGACGGTCAACTCAAGCTCACCCCGGACCTCGTGGCCGGCATCTACATGGGCACCGTCACGACGTGGAACGACCCGGCCATCGCGAAGCTGAACCCCGGCGTCAAGCTGCCGTCGACCAAGATCAACGTTGTGCATCGCTCCGACGGCTCGGGCACCACGTGGATCTTCACGCACTACCTCACCGACGCGGCAGGCAGCATCTGGACGGCCGGCGCCGACAAGGAGATCGCGTGGCCTGTGGGCGTGGGCGGCAAGGGCAATGAGGGCGTCGCCGCCAGCGTCCAGCAGCTCAGCGGGTCCATCGGTTACGTGGAGTACGCCTTCGCGAAGCAGACCGGCATGACCACCGCGCAGCTCCAGAACAAGGACGGCCAGTGGGTCAAGCCGAGCATCGCGAGTTTCAACGCCGCCGCTGCCAACGCCGACTGGAAGGGTAGCTTGCCGAGCATGTACATGGTGCTCGTCAACCAGGCGGGCGCCGAGACGTGGCCCATCACCGGCGCCTCCTTCATCCTCGTGCAGAAGGACCAGGCGGACGCCGGCCGCGCCAAGGCCATGCTCGACTTCTTCGACTGGTGCTACGCCAAAGGCGCCGACGGAGCCGCGGCGCTCGACTACGTGCCGATCCCGGCCAACGTCTACAAGCTGGTCGAGAAGCAGGTCTGGCCGACCATCACCGTGAGTGGCACGCCAGTCTGGCCGTGACCGTCAAGCCGTGAACTGACTCCCGGGAGGCAGGACCTGTGAGCACAGTCGAACTCGAAGCACCACACAATCCCGGTGTGCCCCGCGGCGCCGCGCAAGCGGCGGCGCGGGGCCATCGTCTCCGTCTGGGCGACCCGATCTTCCGGGTCGTGGCCACAGCGTGCGGCCTCGCCCTTGCGGTGGCCATGTTCGGCCTGGCCGGGGTGCTCATCTACAACTCGTGGCCGGCCATCAGCGGTCTCGGGACGAGCGTCCTCACTACAGTCGCCTGGTCGCCGGTCAATCACCAGTACGGCGCCCTCGCGGCCCTCGCCGGAACGTTTCTCTCGACGCTTGTGGCGATGGTCATCGCGGTCCCCTTGGCGCTCGTCATCGCGCTGCTGCTGGTCGAGCTTGTCCACCCGGCCGTCGCGCGCGTAGTGGGTACGGCCATCGAGATGCTCGCCGCCATCCCCAGCATCATCTTCGGTATGGTCGGCATCTTCGTGATCGTGCCGTTCATCCAGGACAAGCTCGTTCCCTGGCTGCTGACGACGCCGCTCGGCGGCCTGCCTGGCATCAAGCCGGGGCCGCAGTTCCAGGGCGGCGGCGTGTCGATCTTCACGGGGGGCGTCGTCCTCGCCTTCATGGTGCTGCCGTACATCACCGCGGTGTCCAGAGACGTGCTCAAGATGGTGCCGCAGGTCACCAAGGAGGCCGGCTACGGCATGGGTTCCACCACGTGGGAGGTCATGCACAAGATCAGCCTGCGCTACGCGAACAGCGGCATCGTCGGCGCCGTGTTCATCGGTCTGGGCCGCGCTCTCGGCGAGACCATGGCGGTCGCCTTTCTCATCGGCAGTCTGTTCACGGCGCTGCCGCGATCGATCTTCGACCCCGGCACCTCGATCGCCTCGCTCATCGCCCTCACGTTTTCCGAGGCGACCGACAAGATCCAGGTGAGCGCGCTGGTCGAGCTCGGGCTCATCCTGTTCCTCATCACCGTCGTGTTCCAGATCATCGCCCAGATCTGGCTGCGGCGTGTGCAGCGTTCGACCGGCGGCCGGGCGTGAGCGCCGTGGCGAAAGTCCGTACCGCGCCGGCGCGCCGCCGATCCATCGCGCGGCGCAAAGCGACCGACCTCGTCATCAAGGTCCTCTCGTGGATCGGTGCCACGTGTGGCATCGCGGTCATGGCCTTCATCGTCGGGGAGGTCGTGGTGCGCGGGGCCGGCGCCCTCAATGTGGCGTTCTTCACGCAGCCCACGCCGCAGGACGTCACGTCCAACGCCGGCGGCTTTGCCAACGCCATCGTCGGCACGCTCGCGATCACGGGCGTGGCCGCCCTGATCGCGATCCCCATGGGGTTCCTGGGCGGCGTCTATCTTGCCGAGTTCGGGCGCAACGGGCGCATCGCCACAGCGGTGCGCATGATCGCCAACGTGGTGATGGGCGTGCCCTCGATCATCGTCGGCGTCTTCGCCTTCGCCATCATCGTGAAGCCGCTGCAGCACTACTCCGGCTTCGCGGGGTCGGTGGCGCTCGCTTTCATCATGTTGCCCCTCATAGCGCGCACCACAGAGGACATCCTCAATCTGGTGCCCAACGAGATCCGCGAGTCGGGCCTGGCGATGGGCGCGCCGCGCTGGAAAGTCACGCTCGGCGTGATCTGCAAAGCGGCGCGTGGCGGGCTCATCACGGGAGCCACGCTCGCCATCGTGCGCGTCGCCGGCGAGACGGCGCCGCTGCTCTTCACCGCTCTCAGCAGCCCGTACTGGATGACGGGCCTGTTCGGACCGGGCGGCTTCTTCGGCGGCCCGGTCGCCAACCTCACGAAGACCATCTACGACTTCTCCGGCTCTCCGTATCCGCATTGGCAGGAGCTCGCGTGGGGCGGGGCGCTGGTCATCATCATCGCCGTGCTCGGCATGAACATCCTGGTCAGACTCCTCTTCCAGCGAGGCAAAGAATGGTAGGGACGACAGTGGACGAACCGACACAGATGCAGAGCCAGGCGACGGTGGTCCCGCCCCGGCTCGAGGTCGCCGAGGACCGGCGTGGCGCGGCCGAGGTCTTCGACCAGTTGCCCAGCGAGATCTCGGTGCGCGACCTCGACTTCTTCTACGGCAAGGAGCAGGCGCTCTTCGGCAACACCATCGAGATCAAAAAGAACCGTGTGACCGCGGTCATCGGCCCGTCGGGGTGCGGCAAGTCGACGCACATCCGCGCCTACAACCGCATCTTCAACCTGTACCGCGACCAGAAGGCGAGGGGCGAGATCCTCTTCGACGGCGCCAATGTCCTGTCGTCCCAGACCGACCTGCTCGACCTGCGCCGGCGCATCGGCATGATCTTCCAGAAGCCGAGCCCGTTCCCGATGACCGTCTTCGACAACGTCGCCTACGGTCTGCGCCAGCACTACCGGCTGAACCGCGCGGACCTTGCGAACCGCGTCGAGGACGCTCTCAAGCGCTCGGCGATCTGGGACGAGGTCAAGCACAAGCTCAACGAGCCCGGCAACGCGCTCTCCGGTGGGCAGCAGCAGCGACTCTGCATCGCGCGGGCGATCGCCGCCGAGCCCGACGTGCTGCTCATGGACGAGCCCTGCTCGGCGATCGACCCGGTGGCCACGGCCAAGATCGAGGAGCTCATCCTCGCCCTCAAGAGCAAGTACACGATCGTGCTCGTCACGCACAACATGCAGCAGGCGGCCCGCGTCAGCGACTACACGGCCTTCTTCTTCCAAGGCCGCATCGTCGAGTTCGGGCCGACGACGAAGATCTTCTCCAACCCGGCGGAGAAGCAGACCGAGGAATACATCACCGGCCGCTTCGGCTGAGCCGCGAGGATCCCATGACACATCTGCAACGCGAGATCGACAGGCTCAAGCGCAAGATCCTCGCTCTCGGCGCCCTGGTGGAGGACAACCTGCGGCTGGCCTTCCAGGCCATCGAGAACCGCGACGCCGACAAGGCGCGCAGGGTGATCGTGACCGACATCCTGATCGACGAGCAGGAGGTCGACGTCGAGGAGGAGTGCCTCAAGATCCTGGCGCTCTACCAGCCGGTGGCGAGCGACCTGCGCTTCCTCGTCGCGGTCATCAAGATCAACAGCGAGCTGGAACGCATCGGCGACCTCGCCTCGAATATCGGCGAGCGTGCGATCTCGCTGGCCCAGGAACACCCGGTGCCGGTGCCCGGCGGCTTCGCCGTCATGGCGGAGCGCACCGGGACCATCCTCGAGAAGGCGCTGGACGCGCTGGTGCGGCAGGACGCGGCCACGGCGCGTCTGGTGCTGGCCGCCGACGACGAGATCGACGCGCTGTACCGGGGCCTCATCGAGGATCTCAAAGAGATCATCCGCGCGGATCCGGAGCACCTCGACGCCATCGTGCTCCTGTTCAGCGTCGCGCGGTACCTCGAGCGGCTGGCGGACCACGCCACCAACATCGCCGAGGACGTGCTCTACATGGTCGAGGGCGAGATCCACCGGCACCATATGCCCGACACGCCGGCCGAGCTGTTCAGCTGGGACGACCGCGAGATGTGAGCGCCGCCGGAGCTTGACCCGTCCTTCCCGGCGGCGCGGACTTCCTGCCTTGCGCCG